>SAMEA104404098__coassemble_44_pt1 | contig 15365 bp, 12 predicted proteins | sample SAMEA104404098__metabat2_low_PE_002 | metagenome-assembled genome bin SAMEA104404098 (sample SAMEA104404098) | Balaenoptera acutorostrata | reverse complement strand
TTCGAACGATTCTAGCAGAATATTGCTAAATATCCAGAGAATTGACCATTTTTCTTTAAAACTTTCAAAAAATGAAGATGCTCAAATATTGATTATTTTTTACAAATAAGTATAATTCTCATTTGTATCAGAAAGGATGTTGATATAAATCAAATAATTACAATAAATATAGTTTCATTAGTAACATTTTCAGATAGAATTATTTTATTGTAACAGGGACGAATTCGTGTTTAGTTTACTTGGAGACCATATGAAGTTATCTAAAATTTATACCGCTCTTTTTCTAACGATGCCGGCAATCGCCATGGCAGATAATACGCCTACTACTCTTGATGAAATCTCAGTGGTTGCATTAAGGGATGCGAGTACTTATGCGAAAGAAGCGAATAAAACAGTTTCATTAGATAACAATCAAATCCAAGCCGCGCAAGCATCTAGCATTGCACAAGCATTGAAAAATGTACCCAATATGAGCATTGATGGTGGTGATCGTCCTATTAATCAAAAACCTGATATCCGTGGTTTAACAGGTAACCGTGTCGCTCAGGTTATTGATGGTGTAAAACAAAACTTCGAATTAAAAAACCGTGGTTCTTATTTTCTTCCTATGTCTATGGTACAAAATGTTGAAGTGATTAAAGGACCTGCTTCTACATTATGGGGTAACGGTGCTCTCGGTGGGGTAGTCGCAATGCGTACACCAACCGCATTAGATTTATTAGACGACGGTCAAAATTTTGGTGCGAAGATTAATCAAGGCTACCATAGTGCAAATCAACTTACTGAAACAACCGCTATGGTATATGCGGCAAATGATAATTTTGATGCATTACTTGGTGGATTCTATAACCATGCTAATAATTTACGTTTAGGCGATGGACAACATTTGCCAAATAGTGGCTATATTCAAAAAGGCGGATTAGCTAAATTAGGCTGGCAAATTGATGAGGCAAACCGCGTCACGGTTTCTCATCGTCTTGTACGAATTAGTCAAACTTCTCCGAATGATAATAATTTATTAAATGGTAAATTAGCCAAAGATACTCCCGTAGGCACCCAAGGCTTAACATTTGAGCAATTTATGGCGTTAGCACATGGCGCTCGAAATGGATTACATATGGTGAATTACAAATATTCACCATTGAGTCATCAAACAATCACAGACCAAAGTACAATCTTAGATTATGCGTTTGATCCTGAAAGTAAATATGTAGATAGCCACGTCACTTTATATCGTAACCATACTGTTGAGCGCGAACATTGGTTAGAAGATAACGTCAACGATAAAACGAAATATGTGACAAATGGCTTTAATATCCGTAATTCATCAGATTTTGATTGGTTATATTTAACTTACGGTGTGGATTTTGCACATAATAAAATCAATACCGTCCGTGAAAAAAATGTGAATGTTTTTGAATCTAAATATCGACCAAGTGGTTATAACGGAAAATCTGATAATACTGGCGTATTCTTACAAGGGTATGTTCCGTTATTTAATAAAAGTTTAGTTTTATCTCCAGGTATCCGCTACGATCATTATCGTACTAAAGCAGCTGGTAATTTCCAAACAGTCAATATTTTACCGCCTAAAACAATGCGTCCCATTCCGCAGATTATTCCCGAAGATAAATTAAATGATCCGAAATTGACAGATCACCATTATTCACCATCTTTTGCAGTAACGTGGAAACCCGTTGAATTTTTCACGTTAGGAATTAAATATAATGAAGCTTTCCGTGCACCATCTTTACAGGAAAGTTTTGCAAATGGTTATCTCTTCGGAATAAAACTTGATCCTGTTTCTATGCAAAAAGGAATTGCACAGGCTATGGCCCGTATGCATGGAGGACAAGGTGCTTCAATTGAAAAACATCGGGCCTCCAAACATTCCTCCCATCAAGGCACAGCGCAAGGTAAACATCATCCTCATCCAAAAATTGATGCTTATCCAGCACAACTTTATCCAAATCTACACTTGCAACCTGAAATTGCACGTAATAAAGAAATTGATGCAAATTTCCATTTCCAAGATGTTTTCACTTCTGGAGATAACTGGGATTGGAGTGCGGCATTTTTCCGTAATGACATCAAAAATATGATTGAACCGCACTTATCTTTTGGGGAACAAATGGCGGTGGCAGAATATGTTAACTTGCCAAAAGCACGCATTACTGGTTTTGAAGTAGGCACACATTATCGTAATGATTATGTTGGGTTAGGCATAACTTATGGTCAAATGCATGGTAAAGTAACAGAAACAGACCACAGTAATTTATTCTTACAAGGTGTTAAAGTAGGTGACCCTCTTGATAATATTCCTGCAAATAAATTAAGTGTCAGTGCGGATTATTATTTCATTCCAAATGTGTTTAATGTGGGAACCATTGTGACTTATTATCGTAACCAAAATCGTGTTTCATCAACTTATGAAACCAACTGGGGTGATGGTACGCCATTTAAACATTACACTCTAACTGAAATCCATACGACTTATGCACCAAAAGAAGGGACATTCAAAGATCTACGTATTGATTTCTCAATTGATAACTTATTTGATCAAAGTTATCGCCCAGCCTTTAGTTTAATGAACGGTGCAGGACGTAACTTTAAATTAAATATTGGCTATAAATTTTAATTCATTATAAATTAATCAACCCTCGTAAACTTCCGGATGAGTAGTCATACATGTTCGGAAGTTTTCCTTTTTTAAAAGGTAAGACTTTATAATATTTTTGTTTATAATAGGGGATACCTATTGTATTTTTGACAGAATTTAGCGTACAGTTGATACGTTTTTATTTTATTAGGAAAAGAAAATGGCTTTATTAAATGTTTTAATTTATCCGGATGAGCGCCTTAAAACGGTAGCGGCTCCGATGACAAAAGAAGATTTTACACCGGAACTTGATGAATTTATTGATAATATGTTTGAAACGATGTACGAAGAACAAGGCATCGGTCTTGCTGCAACGCAAGTAGATTTCCATAAACGTCTTATCGTGATCGATATTGAAGGCGACAAACAAAATCAATTAGTTTTAATTAACCCTGAAATCATTGAATCAGAAGGGGAAACGGGTATTGAAGAAGGTTGCTTATCTTTGCCTGGCTTTAATGGCTTTGTTCCACGTAAAGAAAAAGTTAAAATTCGTGCATTAAACCGTAAAGGTGAAGAATTTGAACTTGAAGCAGATGAATTATTAGCGATCTGTATTCAGCACGAAATGGATCACCTAGAAGGTATCGTTTTTGCTGATTATCTTTCTCCTTTAAAACGCAATCGTATTAAAGAGAAATTAACGAAGTTACAAAAACAAATTAGTCGTCATCAAAAATAGCGCTAATTTATTGTATTTTAAACATTTTATTTATTTTTTAACGTAGCACCTATGAAACCATTAAATATTATTTTTGCGGGTACGCCTGATTTTGCCGCACAGCATTTGGATGCCCTTTTAAAAACAAATCACAATATCATTGCCGTTTATACGCAACCTGATAAACCCGCAGGGCGTGGTAAAAAATTAACCGCGAGCCCAGTGAAGCAGTTAGCGTTGGAACATGATATTCCCGTTTACCAGCCAAAAACCTTGCGCAATGAAGAAGCACAGGCAGAACTTGCAGCATTAAATGCAGATGTCATGGTGGTCGTCGCCTATGGATTAATTTTACCGAAAGCCGTATTAGAGGCACCACGCTTAGGTTGCCTAAACGTACATGGTTCGATTTTACCGAAATGGCGTGGCGCAGCGCCTATCCAACGTAGCCTTTGGGCTGGCGATGCACAAACTGGCGTTACCATTATGCAAATGGACGAAGGTTTGGACACTGGTGATATGCTCTATAAAGTGTATTGTGATATCACTGCTGAGGATACGTCAGGTAGTCTATATGACAAATTGGCACAGATTGCCCCTTCTGCATTAATTGAAGTTTTGGATGCCTTAGAAACAGGTAAGTTTGTTCCAGAAAAACAAGATGAAAACCAGACTTCACATGCAAAAAAACTGAGTAAAGAAGAAGCGAAGTTAGATTGGCAACTTTCTGCTGAACAGTTAGAACGTAATATCCGTGCATTTAATCCATGGCCAATGGCATATTTAAACACACAAGATGATAAAGGAAATCCGCAAAGTATTAAAATTTGGAAAGCTGAAGTATTACCTCACCAGAATGTTGAAGCAGGAAAAATTTTAAAAGCAGATAAGAATGGTATTCAAATTGCCACCGCAAATGGCGTGTTGAACCTATTGGAATTGCAACCTGCAGGCAAAAAACCGATGAGCGCACAAGATTTTCTAAATAGTCGTGCGGCGTGGTTTAATGTTGGCGAGATCCTTGCATAATCTTTAATGGACACGCAAAAATGAATAGCAGTAAAAAGAAACCATCGCGTCCCGTGATGAAAAATACAAAAAAATTATCGAAAAATGAGGCGTGTAATGTACGCGCCTTAGCTGCAGAAATTTTACTAAAAATGCAGCAAGGACAGTCCTTGTCTGCACTTTTACCCGAATATCAAAATCGTGTGCCAGCTAAAGACTTTCCTTTATTACAGGAAATCACCTTTGGTGTTGCCCGAGTGCTACCTCGCTTAGAAAAAATTCTAACCTATCTTTTAGATAAGCCACTGAAAGGAAAAACCCGCATTGTGCAATGTTTATTGTTGGTGGGTCTTTACCAAATTTTATATACCCGTGTTCCAGAATTTGCAGCAGTAGATGAAGTCGTCAATGCGACTAAGTCATTAAAAGTCGATAATATGCGTGCTTTGGTTAATGCCGTTTTACGTCGTTTTTTACGTGAAAAAGAAGAAATTCTTACGAAAGCGGATAAGCATTGGCACACCATGCATCCAGATTGGTTTATTAATTTACTTAAACCAGTTTATCCAAATTGGCGTGAAATTATTGAAGCGAATAATCAAAAACCCCCAATGTGGTTACGGGTTAATGCAAAAATTGCACGTGATGATTATCGTCAAGCTTTGCAAGCAAATGGGATTGAAACCGCAACCGATCTGCATCCACAAGCATTACGTTTACTCGAGGCATGTGGGGTTCAAAAATTACCGAACTTTGATGAAGGGGACGTAACCGTTCAAGATGTGCATGCGCAATGGGCTGCGCGCTTATTAGAGCCACAAAATGGTGAGCTTATTTTAGATGCTTGTGCCGCACCAGGTGGAAAAACGACGCATATTCTAGAATTAGCTCCTGAAGCACAAGTTGTGGCATTGGATGTGGAGGAAAACCGTTTAAAACGTGTCAGAGAAAACTTAGCACGCTTAAAACAAAGTGCTGAGATTATTTGCGCGGATGCGAGTAATCCACAAGCTTGGTGGAAAAATAAACCTCAGTTCGATAAAATTCTCCTTGATGCGCCATGTTCAGCAACGGGGGTAATTCGTCGCCATCCAGATATTAAATGGTTACGTCAACCTGAAGATATTCCTCAACTTGTCGCATTACAGTATAAAATTTTAGAGGCAATGTGGGGATTATTAAAAGATAATGGCACATTGCTTTATGCAACTTGTTCAGTGCTTGCACAGGAAAATCGTCAGCAAATTGAACGTTTTTTAAAAGCACACCCTGATGCTGAACTTGTGATGTTACCTTTTGAAGGACAAACTGCTGAAAGCGTAGGGCAACAATTTTTACCGCAGGCTAATGGCGGTGATGGCTTCTTTTATGCAAAATTGAAAAAGCAAAGTAAAGAGAGTAAATAGGCTATGAAAATTATTATTTTAGGTGCTGGACAAGTCGGTTCAACGCTCGCAGAAAATCTTGTGGGTGAAGATAATGATATTACCCTTGTCGATAATGATCAAAATACCTTAGATAATTTAGAATCCAAGCATGACTTGCGCGTATTGGCTGGGCTGGCATCTTCTCCTTCTATTCTGCGCCAAGCGGGAGCCGCGGATGCTGATTTATTGGTTGCAGTGACGAGTTCAGATGAAGTGAATATGATCGCGTGCCAGGTAGCGTATACGCTGTTTAATACGCCAGTTAAGGTTGCTCGTATTCGTAATTCAGAATATTTACGTGAAAAAGATAAGCTTTTTCAAAATAATGTGATTCCAATTGATCATATTATTTCACCTGAGCGTTTAGTCGTTGAAGAGATTACACGCTTAATCAGCTACCCAGGGGCATTGCAAATCTCGCATTTAGCAAATGATTTAATCAGTATTGTCGTGGTACGCGCTTACTATGGTGGTCCGTTAGTGGGATCACCGATTTCAGCATTAAAAGATCATTTACCGCATATTGATTCACGCATTGTTGCGATTAAACGCAATGATAAGATTATTCGCCCACAAGGTTCGACAATTGTTGAAGCAGGGGATGAAATTACTTTCGTATGTGCGACTGAAAACATCAAAGCTATTATGTCTGAGTTGCAACGTTTAGAACGCCCATATAAACGTATCATGATTATTGGTGGCGGGAATATTGCAATTGGTGTGGCGAAAAAATTAGAAAATCAATGTAATGTAAAATTGATTGAGCGTAATCCAAAACGTGCAATGCAATTAGCAGAAGATTTATCAAAAACGTTGGTATTCCAAGGCGATCCGTCCGATGAATCATTGTTATTTGAAGAAAATATTGAAGCAACAGATGTATTTTTGTGTTTAACCAGTGATGATGAAACCAATATCATGGCAGCCCTTTTAGCTAAACGCTTAGGCGCAAAAAATGCAATGGTATTGATCCAACGTATGGCGTATGTAAACCTTGTACAAGGCGGGACAATTGACATTGCGATTTCTCCGCAACAAACCACGGTTTCAGCCATGTTGAGTTATGTGCGTAAAGGGGACGTGGTGAATGCGATTTCTATGCGTCATGGATTAGCGGAAGCCGATGAAATTGTGGTGCATGGCGATCCAACAACCAGCCAAGTAATTGGACGTACGATAGAAGAATTAAAACTTCCAATCGGCACAGTTATTGCAGCGATTGTGCGGGATGGAGAAGTGATTATTGCAAAACGCAAAGTGACTATTCAGGAAAACGATCACGTCATCGTATATATTAATGATAAAAAATATGTACCAGAAGTGGAAAAACTTTTCCAACCAAACGCATTCTTTATCTAACGATTCATATAAAAAATGCCTCGCAAAAACGAGGCATTTCTGTATCTCAAATTTGAGAATCTATTACACTAATAATGCGACCGCTTTTACTACTGCTTCAATTGCTTTTTGTTCAGTAGATTTAATGGTTTCTTCGTTAGGAATTTCTTGTTGAGTACGGTTTACGATAACACCAGAAATCATACCCGCGCGTAATCCCATTGCACTACACATTGTGAAGAGGGTTGCACTTTCCATTTCGAAGTTCATTACATGAAGTTCTTGCCATTGTTTTAAACGACCTTGATAGTCTTTCCAAACTTTACCTGTGTATGTATCGTAACGTTCTTGACCAGGATAGAAAGTATCTGAAGATGCTGTGATACCAATATGTGTGGTTGCGCTTTCTTTTGCAACTTTGTAAAGTGCTTCAGTACAATGGAAGTTAGCAACCGCTGGATAGCAAAGTGGTGCAAAGTGTAAACTTGCGCCATCTAAACGAACAGCACCTGTCGTGACAAGTAAGTCACCTACGTTGATATCTGGTTGAATTGCACCAGTAGTACCTACGCGTAAGAAAGTACGTACGCCAAGTTGTGCTAATTCTTCAACAGCGATAGAAACAGATGGACCCCCAATACCAGTTGAGCAAACTACTACTGCTTTATCTTCGATATAACCTAACCAAGATGTAAATTCACGGGTACTTGCTAATTTTTGTGGACGATCAAGTAAGCGTGCGATACGTTCTACACGTTCTGGCGCACCAGGAACGATAGCCACTTTTGCACCATCTAACATCGCTTTAGTTAAACCAAGATGAAATACTTCACTCATGATGAACTCCTTAATGATTAAATTTATGGTTGAATATCTCGCAAAATTGGATTCTGCATAGAGATTAAAGTTTCAGTTGATTGAATTTCTTCGATTAATTGGATTTTGGAGGATAGGACGGAATGTAATTCAGCGATAGTGTGCGTCATAACTTTGATAAAGATAGAGTAGTTCCCCGTAGTGTAGTAGGCCTCTACAACCTCATTGATTCGTTCTAATTGTTGAATCACTTTATCGTAATCTTTGGCACTTTTTAGGATAATCCCGATAAAACAGCAAACATCATAGCCGAGGCGTTGTGCATCAATTTTGATTTTTGTGCCTTGAATAATGCCAGATTGGCGCATTTTTTCCACCCGCACATGGATGGTTCCGGGACTTACGCCAAAATTTTTCGCCATTTCTGCATAAGGCGTGCGTGCGTCTTTTACTAAAACAGTTAAAATTTTCTTATCTAAATCATCGAGATTAAGCATTTTACCCTTACTCCCTTCCTTTAAATTAATAAAAATAGAAAATATCTAAAAATAATTTAATATTTTAAATATTATCTAAATGATAGCGTATTTCTTTATGTCAGTGTTTGACACGCGTCACATTTTTCTAAATAATTTCTAAAAATTACAAAATAACCTAAAAATATAGACGTAGGTAAAGAATATGAAAAAATCATTTATTTTACAACAACAAGAAATTAGCTTTGCTAAAAATACTTTTACCCAAAAACTTATGGAACATTTGGGACTTGTGGAAGTACAAGGACCAATTTTAAGTCAAGTAGGTAATGGTATTCAAGATAATCTTTCTGGTACAGAAAAAGCGGTTCAAGTTAATGTAAAACAGATTCCAGGAGCAACCTTTGAAGTGGTCCATTCTTTAGCTAAGTGGAAACGTCATACTTTAGCGCGCTTTTCTTTCAAAGAAGGTGAAGGACTTTTTGTTCATATGAAAGCATTGCGTCCCGATGAAGATAGCCTTGATCAAACACATAGTGTATTTGTTGATCAGTGGGATTGGGAAAAAGTGATTCCGACAGGACGCCGTGATTTAAGTTATTTAAAAGAAACAGTGGAAAGTATTTACGCCGCAATGCGTGAAACTGAGCAGGCTGTCGCAGAAAAATTCTCACTAACCCCATTTTTACCAGAAAAAATTACCTTTGTTCAAAGTGAAGATCTCGTAAAACGTTTTCCTGGTATGACAGACAAAGAACGTGAAAACGCGATTTGTAAAGAATATGGCGCTGTCTTCCTAATCGGGATTGGTGGGGCATTGTCTGACGGTAAACCACATGATGTGCGCGCTCCAGATTATGACGACTGGACGACGGTTTCAGAAGGCGATTATAAAGGCTTAAACGGCGATATTCTCGTGTGGAACCCAACATTAGAACGTGCTTTTGAGTTATCTTCAATGGGTATCCGTGTGGATGAAAGTGCTTTAAGAACTCAATTAGCCCTTACAGGCGATGAGGAACGTTTAAAATTTGCATGGCACCAAGATCTGGTGAGTGGCAAATTACCTCTTTCAATTGGTGGTGGAATTGGTCAGTCCCGTCTTGCTATGTTGTTATTACACAAACATCATATCGGTGAGGTTCAATCAAGCGTTTGGCCTCAAGCATTAACAGAACAATACGCAAATATTCTTTAGAGAAGAATTAAAAAATAAATCACGCCCCGATTTTCATAAAATTTTATGAGAATTGGGGCGTCTTTTTAAAAAAATAAAAAGCGATGATTTTACTCATCGCTTTTTTATCACTTAATCGGTAAAGATTAGTGGCTGCAGCCGCAACCGCCTTTACCTTCACCGTGACCACCACAGCATTCATGATCGTCTTCGTGATCATGACCGTGGCCACCACAGCATTCGTGTTCCGCTTCATGGTGATGACCATGACCGCCACAGCAACCATCTTGTGCTGGTGCAGCGTGGATATGACCGTGTGCTAATTCTTCTAAAGTTGCATCACGAACATCTACAACTTCTACGTTGAATAGTAATTCTTGACCAGCAAGCATGTGGTTACCGTCAACAACAACTTCGTCACCTTCTACTGCTGTGATAACAACTGGAAGTGGACCACGATCTGTTTCAGCAATAAAGCGCATACCTGGTTTTAGTTCTTCAACCGCACCTTCAAATGCAGCTTTTGGTACACGTTGTACCATCATGTCACTGTATTCACCGTAACCTTCTTCAGGTTTTACGCGAACTTCAAATTTTTCGCCAACGTCTTTGCCTTCTAACGCATTTTCAAGACCAATAATAAGGTTATTGTGACCTTGTAAATAAGTTAAAGGTTGGTTTGCCGGTGCTTCATCAATTAAAACACCATCTTGGTTGCGTAGTTGATAAGCGATGCTTACTACTTTATCTTTTGTAACTTTCATGTGTTACCTCACGTTTGCTAATAGAATCAAGGTATTGTAACAAACTTGCTGGGTTTGTTCTTCCTTTTTTATAAAATGTTTAAAAAATGTTAAATTTTCCCGGATAAAAAGTGTATACTTGCCCCGCTTATAGATTTATATAGGAATATTTCATGAAAACAAAACAAGCTGCTTTGGCTTATATCCCGAAACTCCCGCACATATCTGGATTGGTCTTCGCTTTACTCGCAAGCCTTTTCTCTATGTGGTTTGTAGCTGAATTACCGCACTGGACGGGTGGACACAACTTTGGTTTATCTTCGCTAACCCTTGCTATTTTGCTAGGGATTGTGCTTGGAAACACTGTTTATCCACAATCAGGCAGTATTCTAAATCTCGGCGTAGGTTACACAAAAGGGCAAGTACTACGCTTGGCAATTATGTTATATGGGTTCAAACTTACTTTTACTCAAGTAGAAAATGTTGGTATTGCTGCAATTTTAACCGATATTTTAACCCTGTCTTCGACTTTCTTACTCGCCTGTTGGTTGGGTATTAAAGTTTTTAAAATGGATAAAGAAACCAGTATCCTTGTTGGTGCGGGTTCAAGTATCTGTGGTGCAGCGGCAGTTATTGCGACTGAACCTGTATTAAAAGCACAGTCTTACAAAGTGACTATTGCTGTCGCTACTGTTGTCGTATTTGGTACGACTGCAATGCTAATTTATCCGATGTTCTATCATATGGGGTGGTTACATCAATGGCTTAACGACAGCCAATACGGTATTTATGAAGGCTCAACCATTCACGAAGTTGCGCAAGTTGTGGTCGCGGGTAATGCAGTAAGCCCTGCCGCAGCAGGAACTGCAGTAATTACTAAAATGATTCGTGTAATGATGTTGGCACCGTTCTTGCTAATTTTATCCTTCTTCCTTGTTGGAAAAGGTGAAAATGGCGAAAAAATTACTTTTGGACAAAAAGTACGTCAAGTACAAGTTCCATGGTTCGCCTTTATCTTTATTGGTGTTGTTGCGCTTCACACTTGGGTACCATTTGGGGCAGAAACCGTAAAAAGCATGGTATGGTTAGATAACTTGTTATTAACTATGGCAATGTTTGCACTTGGGTTAACGACACATATCAGTGCGATTAAAAATGCAGGGATTAAACCGCTTATCCTTGGTATTATTCTTTTCGCATGGTTAATTCTTGGTGGTGCTGGTATTAACGTACTGATTAACCACTAATTTACTTATTAACAGTAATGAAACCCGCATTTTAGTATTACTAGAAGGCGGGTTTTTTTATTGTTTCTTTTCAAGAGATTATTGAAAATGTGAAACAGCTCACTTTTTGATCGTTTCAAAATAAATATAATTTTTATATTTGATAAATTTATTGAGGAAATGAACAAAATGTTTGAAATTTCAAGTAAAAATATTCTCCTGCAACAAACTGTAAAGGATAAGGCAGCCGCGATTGAGCTGATCGCAAAGCAGTTACAAGAATTAGGTTATGTTGAGGCGGGATATGCACAAGCTATGATTGCGCGAGAGAATCAGACTTGTACTTATTTAGGAAATGGTATTGCGATTCCACATGGTACCTTGGATAGTCGTCCATTAGTCAAGAAAACAGGTGTTGTCATTGCTCAATTTCCAGAAGGTGTTGAATGGGCACCGAACGAACGTGCTTTTATCGTGATTGGTATTGCTGCAAAATCTGAAGAGCATCTTACATTATTACGACAATTAACAGGCTTGCTAAGCGATGAAAAACGTATTCAACATCTGATTTCAGCGCGAACGCCCACGGATTTTATTCATTATTTTAAAACTGCTAAACCCTTCATTAGTCCCGCCTTAATTACTACCCATTTAACTACCGATAATTTACTTACCTTAACAGCTGAAAATGTATGTCATCTGCAACAACAAGGGTATTGTAATGAGCGCTTTTTAAGCGATGTAATGGCACATCAAGCCCTGTATTTGGGTGAGAATTGCTTTTTAAATGATAGCGCGATTGGTAACGTAGAAAATGGTATAAGCATTGCGAAAAGTGAAACTGGAAAAATGCTGGTTACGGTGGCACAGATAGATAACCAACTCAATTCATTATTATGTGCCTTAACACCCGCTATTCTTCAACAATTACAATGCGCTGATAAAAATGAAATTGTTTCTATTTTAGAAAAATTATACAAAGGTGAAGCGCTAGTAGAACCCCACACAGAAATGGTGGAAGGAACATTCCTTATTAAAAATCCACAAGGATTACACGCCAGACCTGCAACCTTATTGGTAAAAATTGCGAAGCAATTCCCGTGTGAAATTTTGATTGCGAATCCAGATAACCAAACTGAATTTGTGAATGGTAAGAATCTTATGAAGGTGCTGACGTTAGGGACAAAGCATAATCAGCATTTACATATTAAAGCGAGTGGTGAACAAGCACAAGAAGCATTGCAAGCATTGGAAACGGCTATTAATGACGGATTAGGGGAGTGATATGCGATTTTTAACAGTAACCTTAAATCCAGCCATTGATTTAGTTGGTAAAACGGAAACTTTACGCATTGGCGATGTCAACAGCATAAAAACATTATCCCAGCACCCTGCGGGAAAAGGGATTAATGTAGCACAAGTACTAAGAAAATTAGGCGTCCCCGTAACAGCGACAGGTTTTCTTGGCTGGGAAAATGTTGGTGCTTTTCAACAACTTTTTCAAGAAGAACAAATTAATGATGAGTTCATCTATATTGATGGGCAAACTAGAACAAACATAAAAATTACGAGTAATGATGACACAACGGATCTTAATTTTACTGGATTTTATGTTTCTCCCGAACAATGGGCGTTATTTTGCGAGCGGAGCCAAGATTGGCATGAAAGGTTTGATTGCGTTTTGATTTGTGGCTCGCTACCACAAGGAATTTCGGCAGAGATGTTTACACAATGGTGTCATCAGCTTACACAACAAGGTGTGCATTGGGTCTTAGATACGAGTAAATCTGCTCTAAAATTGGCGATAACCGCTAAACCTATTCTAATTAAGCCGAATTCTGAAGAATTACAAGTATTGGCAGGGAATACCAAGCTCGCCACCATCAAGGATCAATGCCGACTTGCGAAAGAACTATGCCAAGAATATACCCAATATGTTCTGCTATCTAGCGGTGACAAAGGCGCTTATTTGATCAGTCGCCATAATGATGAAATTTATCACGCTGTTTTACCATGTAGAAAGGTAGTTAGTACGACGGGAGCAGGGGATAGTTTGCTTGCGAGCTTTATTACTTTCTTTTTAGATAAACATGAAGATATTGATGTTGCATTAAAACAGGCGGTCGTCATTGCAACCCTAGTTGTCGAATCATCAGGAATTGATTGGCAACCAGAGGATGTCAAAGATCGTTTGCCGCTTGTTCAATCTTCTCATTTTTTATTAAATTATTAGGGTCATACTATGAAAATTGCACTTTATTATCCCTCCTATTTAGGACAAGGACGCATTGCCTTACTCAATGCACGTTTACAGCCTGTTTTAATTGCAGCAGGGAATACCATCGTTCCTATCGAGCAGTCTGATGTTGTAGTTTTATTTGATAATCATATTCCCGCTAAAGCACATGGAAAAATTGGAGGCATTTTAGATTTGCAAAGCGCTTTTAACGATCCTCAAAAAGCGTGGCAAGAGATTCAGACTTTTTCAGATACATTAAATTCACAAGCCAAAGAAAATTCTCCTCCAGAAAAAGAAAAATTTGTGATTGCGGTGACCGCTTGCCCAACGGGAGTCGCACATACTTTTATGTCGGCAGAAGCGATAGAGCGTTATGCAGAAAGCCAAGACTGGCAAATTAAGGTAGAAACACGAGGACAAATTGGCACCAACGATGCAGTTACACCTGAAGACATTAAACGTGCCGATTTAATTTTTGTTGCTGCAGATATTGATGTAGATTTAGATAAATTCCGAGGTAAACCTTTATATAAAACCAGTACAGGTGCTGCATTAAAACATACTGCTGATGAATTTAAAAAAGCGTGGCAAGAAGCTAAACCATATGAAACTGTTGGCGGCGAAACCCAACAAATTACTAAACCTGAATCTAAAAAATTACATACTGGAATTTACAAAGACTTGATGACTGGCGTGTCTTATATGTTGCCGGTGGTAGTTGCAGGAGGGTTACTCATTGCCATCTCCTTTATGTTTGGATTTGATGCCTTTAAAGACCCCAATATTGCGGGTGGTTTACCAAAAGCATTAATGGATATCGGTGGTGGCGCTGCATTCCATTTAATGATTGCAGTATTTGCTGCTTATGTGGCTTACTCGATTGCGGATCGTCCAGGGCTTGCCGTCGGTCTAATCGGCGGGATGCTTGCCACTACGGGAGGGGCAGGGATTTTAGGCGGTATCGTTGCTGGTTTCTTAGCAGGTTATACAGTGAAATGGCTGAATAAGGCTATCCAGTTGCCCGCAAGTTTTGCCTCACTTAAACCAATTTTAATTTTACCATTTTTAGGCACGCTTATTGTCGGCTTATTAATGGTTTATCTTATCAATCCCCCTGTCGCCAGTATCATGGAATCGCTTAAACACTGGCTTACTACGTTAAATAGCGTAAATGCGGTGGTATTGGGATTAATCATTGGCGCAATGATGTGCGTAGATATGGGCGGTCCTGTGAATAAAGCGGCTTATACTTTCTCAGTTGGGCTTTTAACCTCAGGTGTGTACACGCCAATGGCAGCGGCGATGGCAGCGGGGATGGTTCCGCCGATTGGTATGGCGATTGCGACGTGGCTTGCTCGCAAAAAATTTGAGCAAAATGAACGTGATGCAGGAAATGCCGCCTTTGTGCTTGGATTATGTTTTATCTCAGAAGGTGCATTGCCATTTGTCGCGGCTGATCCTATTCGAGTGATCATCAGTGCTATTCTTGGTGGGGCAACTGCAGGTGCGTTATCCATGGTATTTGGTATCACCTTACAAGCACCGCACGGTGGGCTCTTTGTGATTCCTTTTGTATCGCAACCGCTTTTATATCT
>SAMEA104404098__coassemble_43_pt1 | contig 15451 bp, 13 predicted proteins | sample SAMEA104404098__metabat2_low_PE_002 | metagenome-assembled genome bin SAMEA104404098 (sample SAMEA104404098) | Balaenoptera acutorostrata | reverse complement strand
GTCAATCAACAAGTGCCCACACAGATTGTCTAGTTAGTTGTTAAAGAACAAAAAAATTGGTCGGCGAGATAGGATTTGAACCTACGACCCACTGGTCCCAAACCAGTTGCGCTACCAAGCTGCGCTACTCGCCGTCTATTCTAAATATTAATTTAGATGGGGTGGCTAATGGGACTTGAACCCACGACAACTGGAATCACAATCCAGGGCTCTACCAACTGAGCTATAGCCACCATTGCGTTGCGTTGAATACACGTTTAGCATCTGGCGCGTTCGATAGGATTTGAACCTACGACCTTTGGCTCCGGAGGCCAACGCTCTATCCAACTGAGCTACGAACGCATTCACATTTGATAACGTAGTGCGTCGCAACGGGGGCGTATGTTAGTGATTTCGTTCCCACTTGTCTAGCACTTTTTTAATTTTTTTTTAATTTTTTAATTAAAAGACGATTTTTCATACCAAATGTTTATCTTTTAATAATTTTCTGGATAACTTTTATTAGATATTTTTAACGTACCATTATTTTTTACAGTTCATCATACAGCTTTCGTGCATAATTATCTGACATTCCTGCAATATAATCGCAAATAATTCTATTTTTTTCTGTATCTATTGCTGATTTCCAGCGTTCAGCTGTATTTAATGGTAACAACCTTTCAGGATTATTACGCAGGATTTGAAATAATTCCCGTAAAATACGTTGCCCCTTATACTCCACTCTTTGCGTATGAATATGATCAATAACGTGTTTTCTTACAAATTTTTTCAACGCTGTTAAAACAGCAACAACATCATCAGGCAATTTCGCATTGTAATTTAAAAGCGGCTCATCAAAACACTCATAGCACACCCATTCCACATGGCAAATGAAGTAATTAACCAGTGTGCCTATGGCATCTTTTCTTAAATAGTGTTCATTGGCAAAGAGATCATTAGAAAGTGTATTTATTTTGTCACTTATCCACGTTCCTTTTTTCTCTTTAATAAGTGAGGCTACTTCTCTGTACCACGCTTCTTTCTCTACCATTCCTAAAACTATTGCATCTTCTAAATCATGAACGGCATAAGCAATATCATCTGCCAATTCCATAATGCTACAATCAAGCGATTTATATTTTGTTTTTTCGTAATATTTATCATCATCTTTCTTTGTAGATGAGAAATTTTTACGATCACTCTCTGTTAATGGTGCAAGCACCCAATCAAAAGCAACTTTATCATCCTGATAAATTCCTTTCTGTACCTCCCACTTATCCATATTGACATATGGTGATAATTGCTCACTTTCTATATTTGGAAATTGCAGAACAGGATTTTGGATAAGCATAGGATACTTAATGACACCTAATAATGTACGACGGGTTAAATCCATGCCGTTGTGTTCTATATAAGGCTCAAGACGAGTTAAAATACGAAAAGTTTGCGCGTTTCCTTCGAATCCACCATTTTTATACATCACAAAATTCAATGCATTTTCACCGCCGTGTCCGAAAGGCGGGTGACCGATATCATGAGCTAAACATAATCCTTCGATTAATTCCGTACTTGGCAATAACTTTCTAAAATCTTCTAGTGCATAATTCCGTGAGGCCATACTCTTTTCCAATAAATGCTGAATTTTTTCCTCACGCATTAAATAATTAGTAAGGCTACTTCCAATTTGGGCGACTTCAAGAGAATGCGTTAGGCGCGTGCGATAAAAATCATTTTCCCCTACGGCATGAATTTGACGTTTCGCTTGAAGACGGCGGAAAGCAGCACTGTGTAAAATCCTTGCTCGATCGCGTTGATAAGGGGTTCGGTGATCATCTTGACGTTGAATTTGATCTTGTTGTCGTTCGGTCCAACACGATTTGACTATTAAACTCATACTTCCTCCGCAAACAATCTCTCAGCATTACCTGACATTCTGATAAAAGTTAGTTAGAATTAATGCCACCTTATGATTTATTTTTCAACTATTTTTATGCAAGATTTGCCATTTCCGGTTACAGCCTTTCGTGCTGAATTTCCTTTTTTAAAAGAAAATCCCGATGCAGTTTACCTAGATAGTGCAGCAACGACATTACGCCCACAAGCACTCATTGATGCTACAGTAAATTTTTATGCCTCGGCAGGTTCCGTACATCGTAGCCAACATGATGAGGCAAACACGACGGCTTACGAAAATGCACGTAAAGCCGTTGCCAAATTTGTTGGGGCAGAAAAAGAAGAATGTGTGATTTGGACAAGTGGAAGTACACATGCAGCAAATCTTGTTGCCCGAGGAATTGCCCCATCTTTAAATAAAGGTGATGAAATTATCCTTACCTTTGCCGAACATCATGCCAATTTCGTACCATGGCAGCAGCTCGCCTTAGAAAAAGGATTAAAATATCACGTTATTCCTTTCGATCACGAAGGGATACTGGATATCAATGCATTAAAAAATGCGTTAAATTCCCATACAAAATTTATCGCCTTAAATTGGGTGTCAAATATCAGTGGTGCCGAACAGCCGCTTAATGAATTAATTCCGCTTATTCGCCAATACTCATCTGCACAGATTTTTATTGATGCTGCCCAAGCGGTAAGCCTTTTTCCTACTGATATTCAAAAATTAGATTGTGATTTTCTAGCATTTTCTGCGCATAAACTCTATGGACCGACAGGGCTTGGCGTCCTGACTGGAAAATTTAACGCCTTAGATCGGGTCCGTCCCCTATTTTATGGTGGAAAAATGGTAAATACGGTTACAGCTAATGAAACCACCTTTGCTCCGCTTCCCTATCGCTTAGAAGCCGGGACACCGAATATCGCTGGTGTTATTGGTTTTGGAGCGGTACTAACATGGTGGCAAAAATGGAATACTCTAGAGGCGAAAGCGCATACAATTGCTTTAGCCGAGGAAACCCGAATCCGCTTAGCCAACTATCCGACTTGCCAAATTTTTTCAGCACCTAATAGCAGTGTGGTAAGTTTTGTTTTTACCGATATCGCAAGTAGCGATTTAGCCCTTGTACTCGGTGAACATAATATTGCTTTCCGAAGTGGTAAACATTGTGCTGAACCATACTTAACCCAACTTGGACAAAGTAATGTATTACGCTTATCCTTTGCACCTTACAATCAGCAAAGTGATATTGATCGATTTTTTAAAGCGCTTGATGAGGCGCGAGATTTATTATGTTAAAAGAAAAATTACAACACGCCACCAACTGGCAAGAACGCTTTCGTTTGCTTATTCAAGCCAGCAAAAATTTACCCATTCCTTCAGAACAAGAACGTGAAAAAATGGAAGAAATTCACGGTTGCGAGGCACGTCTTTGGTGGCAAATGGAAAAAACCGTTACAGGGCTACACTTCAAAGCTTATAGCGAAGCACGTATTATGAATGGTATTCTATTTTTATTACTAGAAGAACTTAGCACTATGCCCACTTCAGATATCAAAAATTTCTCATTAGAGGATTTTTTTGAAAAAAATGGCATCTTACAGAATTTAAGCCAAACACGCCGTTTAGGTTTAAAAGAAATTGAAAAACGTTTACAGCAAGCAGAATACTGTTAAAATCTGACCTTTATCTTATAAAAAATGGGAGAACTTTATGGATACTTTAGAGAAAATCAAAAAACAAATCGCAGAAAACCCTATCATTCTATACATGAAAGGTTCACCAAAATTACCAGGTTGTGGTTTCTCCGCGCGTGCAGTGGAAGCTATTCTTGCTTGTAATGTGCCTTTCGGCTATGTGGATATCCTACAACATCCGGATATTCGTGCAGAATTACCAAAATATGCACAATGGCCTACTTTCCCACAACTTTGGGTTGAAGGCGAATTAATCGGTGGTTGCGATATCATTTTAGAAATGTTCCAACTAGGCGAGTTACAAGTTTTACTTCACGACGTTGCTGCACGCCACAATGAAACCAAAGCAGAAAAAGACGCTGAATAAAATCACGCCTCGTTTTTCGGAAAAATTTATGGCAAATCCCTTCAACCGAAGGGATTTTTTATGTTGAGCGCTTATTAGAAGCTTTTAATCCCCTACTCACCATATAACAACACACAATTGCGCCGATGATTGCGAAGAAAAGGAAATAGAATCCGGCATCCCAGCCATAATGCTCGGCTAAAACGCCAAATAAGGCCGTTCCAGCAGAACCACCAACAATATAACTAATCAATCCACGCATCCCAGTCGCGGAACCTGCTGCAAAAGGAGGAACTACTTCAATAGCTTGAAGGGAAGCTAAGAACATCGGTACATAAATAAACGCGCCGACAATACCCGCACTTAACATGACGACTAATAAAGAATGACTCATCCAATAAATTGTTATCGCCATTGCTACCCCCAGTAAACAAAGCACAGCAAGTGGCATACGATGTCCTTTAAAGAGCGTATCCGTCACATAGCCAGCTAGAAGCGTGGAGGGAATCGCAGACCATTCAAAAATAGCGAATGTTGTCGCAACCTCTGTTTTTGAAAAACCTTTTACTTCCAGTAAATACAACGGTAACCAGGTTAAAACACCCAACCTTATCATGTAGCTAAAAGCATCTAAAAAGGAGACATACCAAATATTACGATTGGTAAAAATATAATTTTTTAAAATAAACCATGTGGAATAATCTAGTGTATTAATATCATCAGCCTTTCCTTGGCTATTCGTATCATTGGTAATAATTTCATTTAAAGGAGGAAGGTGTTCTTGCGTAGGTTTTCCAAGCCCGACAAAATAAAAAATAATCGCGATAATCGTGGCAACAGCCACAGGTACAAAAAAATAAGCTGATTGCCAGTGATTTTGCCCAAGCCATGCAATCCCGAGCCCAGCAATAGGAGCTATCAGTCCACCACCTAAATTATGCGAGGCATTAAAAATAGCGGTTGCGCTTCCTCTGATTTTATGGGGAAACCAATTGGCTAATATGACGTAAGATGGGCCGGCCCCCATCCCTTGAAAGATCCCATTTAGAATACAAAGAAAGAAAAAGATCCAAAAGACAGTACCAAATCCCATCATTATATTGACCACACCCGACATAGCGAGTCCAATTAACATGAAATATTTGGGATTGGTCTTATCGGCTATAACTGACATAACACCTTTACTTAACCCATAAGCAACAAGCATTGTGCCAGATAAAAAACCGATATCTTGCTTAGTAAAATGAAAATGTGAAATTAAATCAGGAGAAGAAAGCAAGAGATTGTTGCGTAAAATGTAATAAGCTGCATACCCAATAAAAATTCCGAACAGCGCTTGCCAACGCATTCGATCGTATCGCGCTATAATAACTTGCTTTCCGTTAGTATTCGGAGAATTTGGAAGAGATGCCATATAACCTCCAACCTAGATTCTAATATTGGCAAATCATCAAAATCCTTGATAACTATTCCTTTTCTTTTGTGATTCCGTACTGTTTTAATTTGTTTGCCACCGCAGTATGAGAAATACCTAACCGACTTGCCAATTTTCGTGTTGTCGGATATTGGCGATAAAAATGACGTAATAATTTTTCTTCAAAATGATTCATCATTTCTTCTAGCCCTTGGTCTGGTAAATCCAGCACCTCATTTTCTAGTGGAAATTTTTCTTCCACTAGTTGCACATCCCCTACTGTCAATGTGCCAGTTTCATTGAGTGAGCAAGCACGATACAGCACATTGTAAAGTTCTCGACCATTTCCACGCCATGCGTAATTTTGTAATTTACGACATACCGCTTCATCCAATGGCATAAAGGTACGTTTTAATTTTTGCCCAATTTTAGCTAAAAAATAATCCGCTAATAGAGGTATATCATTAATGCGATCCCGTAATGGTGGAATAGTTAGCGTTAATACATTAAGGCGATGATATAAATCTTCACGTAGTTTTCCCTCTTGGACAGCTTGCCAAAGTGGAATTTGCGAAGTACAAATCACTCGTACATCTGCGTAGTGAGTTTGATCTTCCCCCACCCGACGAAAAGTACCATCATTAATGAATCGTAATAATTTTGCCTGTAATTCAAGAGGTAATTCTGTCACGCCATCTAACAAAACTGTTCCACCATTGGCATATTCAAAAAAGCCCTGACTTGCAGCAGTATTTTCGCTTTCTCCATGCCCAAACATTTCACTTTCAGCCTCTGCATTTGGTAGTCCCGCACAATTTACTGCAACAAATTTTTGCATTCCTCTCGGACTAGCTTCCACGCAGGCAGTGGCTAGAAGATCCTTCCCTGTCCCCGTTTCACCCTCAATCAATAAAGGGGCCTCAAGCTTGGCAAATTTTTCTGCCGAACGTAATACACGTTGCATATTGTCACTTTGAGTCATAAATGCCTCAAAACCCATATTGGTTCCATTCATAGCTTATTCTCTGTTGTAAGTTATATGTTTGCGCTTAGAATATTTTATGACGAGTTATTTTTTCTTGTAAAGATATACTTACAAACAACATGCCTCAATAGAGGTAATCAAATCTTAATTCATAATTTTTGTATAATTTTAAATCTCTTTTTTGTTGCATTAGCGAAAAAACGATTTTTACCTTAAAATTAGCACTAACACTTAACTTTTTATATCATGCTATGAAAAATTCTTTTTTACCTTTTTTAACGTTAAAACGCCTACCATTAAAGGGATTGATACTAATTGCTTTAGGCATGAGTCATCTCTCTTTACAGGCGGCTCCACGTATTCCAGCAGAGGTATTGAATAACGGTTTGGTTTACTGTGCGAGCAATACGGGACTCTCATTCAATCCGCAAAGTGCAGAAGATGGCACAAGCATGAATATTGTCACCGCTCAAATCTATAACCGCCTTTTTGCAATGAAGAAAAATAGCGATAAAGTCGTTCCTGAGCTTGCAACGGGCTATACGATGTCAGCGGATGGGAAAACTCTTCTTATTTATTTACGTCATCATGTTAAATTTCAACAAACCCCATGGTTTACGCCTACACGTAATTTTAATGCTGATGATGTCGTGTTTTCTCTTAACCGCATGCTTGGCAGAACATTAGATTCCGCACATCCAACAAGTAAAATCTTAAGAAAACTAGGCTATTATCCAGGTTTACAGATTAATATTTACCACCAACAAGCAAAAAAAATCCGTTTTCCTTATTTTGAAAGCATTAAACTTAATGAAAAAATTCAATCTATTGACGCAGTTGGTAAATATACAGTTCGAATTCGTCTATTTTCACCAGACTATTCTATTTTGTCGCACCTTGCTAGCCAATATGCCATTATCTTTTCTCAAGAATATGCTACGCAGCTAGATGCAGACGATAATCTCTCAAACTTAGACGTATTCCCTGTCGGGACAGGTCCTTACCAGCTCAAAAGTTTTTTCCGCAATCAATATGTCCGTTTAGAGAAAAATAAACATTATTGGGGTAAGAAAGCGAAGATTAATAACATTGTCGTTGATCTCTCCAATAACCAATCTGGGCGCATGCTGAAATTTTTAAATAACGAGTGCCAAATTGCGGCAACACCAGAATTAAGTCAACTTGAAATTTTGGAACAATCTCGAGGTAGAAACTACTATCTCCATGAGGCTGAAAGCATGAATCTTGCTTATCTCGCATTTAACTTCCATAAGGACTTAATGCAAGATGAACGCATTCGCCGTGCAATTTCTCAAGCAATTAACCGTAAACGTATCGTCAATGCACTTTACTATGGCAATGCCTCAGTGGCTAATCGCATTATTCCGCCAAATTCTTGGGCATTCCAAGCTGATGCGCATTCTTTTGATTATGGTTATGATCCTGTGCAAGCACGCAAAATTCTTGCCCCTTTACACCTCACATTGAATTTGTGGGTCATTAACGAAGAACATGTTTACAACCCCTCTCCAATTTCGATGGCTGAAATTATTCAGTATGATTTAAATAAGGCAGGCGTAAACGTCAAAATTCGTTATATCACTCGTCCATTCCTCAACCAACATTTAGAAGAAGGGAATGCCGACTACGATCTTATCTTAACCGGCTGGCTTGCCAATAACTTAGATCCTGATAACTTTATGCACCCAATTTTAAGTTGTAGCACTCAAAATGATGTGACTAACTTATCGCATTGGTGCAATGCAGACTTTGAATACAAACTCAAACAAGCACTGTTATCTAATAAAACAGCTGAGCGTGCGACTTTCTATAACCAAGCACAAGATATCGTATTAAATAAATTACCTATCATCCCGATCGCTAACGTTAAACGAATTCTCGTTGTTAAAGATCGAGTAAGAGGATTAAATTCTATGTCATATGGAAATATACAATTTTCAGCATTATCTCTAAAACCGGAGGCTAAATAGTGTTTTCCGCTTTTTTACGCCGTAGCTTCTTAGCTATTATTACGCTTTTTATGCTAACGTTCATCAGCTATGCCATTTTGCTTAAAGATCCGTTAAATGCACAGCTAGGCGTGCCACATTTTTATTCTGGATATTGGTTTTATATCGATAGCCTACTTCACGGAAATCTTGGCATCAGTTATCAAGGTGGCGAATCATTAACACGAACTATCCTTGCGGTGTTACCCCCTACATTGGAGTTGTGTTTTACATCCATGCTATTAGCAACCCTTTTTGGTATACCACTCGGTTATATTGGTGCATTGCCAGAAAAACCGTGGATTAGCCGTACCGTGCGCGCTACTTATTTAGTCGGACTTTCTATCCCAATTTTCTGGTTAGCACCAATCTTATTATATTTTTCAGCTATTCATGGTTGGGAAATTTCCGCAATTGGTCAATACAATTTACTTTACGACATTCCAACTAAAACAGGATTCCCACTTATTGATATGTGGTTTGTGGATGTACCATATCGAGTAAAAATTATTCAAAACGTACTCCAACATCTTGTTTTACCAACATTAGTACTTTGCATTTTACCGATGATGGAGATCACGCGTTTCATTCAACAACGGACTCAATCATTATTAACAGAAAATTACATTAAAATTGCACTTTCACGTGAAGCGTCTAAATTTAATGTGCTAACTAAATATATTTTGCGTAATAGCTTACCGCAATTGGTGTCACAATTTCCGCGCCTGTTCATTTTATTAATTACACAATGTATGTTAATTGAAGGAACACTCGCATGGCCTGGTATTGGTCGCTGGTTAATTGATGCCGTCAGCCAACAAGATTACAACAGTATCTCCGCGGGTGTTATGGCAATCGGTTTATGTATTTTGCTGGTAAATATTTTTACGCAAATTCTTATGTTCATTCTCGATCCATTTAATAAAAAGGGCTGGTATGTTAAATAACTCTGTGGACTCATTCCGCCATCAAAAAACATTGCGTCAAATTTGGTTGGCTTTCTACCAAGATAAAGTCGCACTTTATAGTTTTTATATTTTTACAGCACTTATTTTTATTGCTATTTTTGCCCCATACATCACCCCATATAATGTAAACCAACAGTTCGTTGGTCAGGCATTATTACCACCATCTTGGTTTGAAAGCGGTAAAATTTCGCACTTTCTCGGGACGGACAATATCGGACGTGATGTATTAAGCCGTTTATTGGTCGGTACATCTTATACTTTCGGGACGGCACTTGTCGTTGCCCTCGCAACGGCAATTTTAGGTGGATTATTTGGCACACTTGCAGGATTATCGCATGGGGTGCGCTCGCGTATCCTTGGGCATTTCTTTGATAGCTTTATCTCGATCCCGACCTTGCTCACTGCCATTATTATTGCAACCTTAATGAAAGCAAGTCTTGCGAATTCCATGTTGGCGATTACCCTCGCCCTACTCCCATATTTTATTCATGAAATCTCACAAGTCGTGCGCCAAGAGCTCAATACAAATTACATCACGATGCTCCGTTTGGACGGCGCAACCCATTGGCAACAACTAAAAGCTTGCTTCGTGCCTAAAGTGCTTATCCGTTATATGCGTGAAGTAAGCAAAGTTTTTGTGGTAGCAATCGTTGATATTGCGGCGTTAAGCTTTATTTCTCTCGGCGCCCAAGCACCCACACCAGAATGGGGATTAATGATAAAAGATTCCGTTAGCCTCATTTTCGTGGCACCTTGGCTCGTCATCTTGCCGGGTATTGCATTATTATTTACCGTGATGATCTGGTTAATCTTCAGTAACGGACTTTGTCACACCGTTGAAAAATATTATGAGTAAACACTATGGCACTATTAGATATTCGTAACCTTTGTGTTGACGTCATCACGCCAACAGGCAAAGTCAAAATGATTGATAACGTAACCTTCTCATTGAATGAAGGAGAGCTTTGTGGGCTTGTCGGCGAATCTGGCTCCGGCAAAAGTATCATTGCCAAAATTATTTGTAATGAAATCCAAGATAACTGGATTATCCGTGCCGATCGTTTCCGCTTTGACGATGTTGAATTATTAAAACTTCCTGCAGAAGAGCGTCGCAGTATTATTGGACGCAAAATTGCCCTGGTTTCGCAAGCGGCACTTAGCACCCTTGACCCGACACGTCGCCTTGGAAAACAAATCAAACAAAATATTCCAAACTGGACATTTAAAGGTCGTTGGTGGCAGTATTTTGGCTGGAAGCGACGTCGTACAATTGAGCTTTTACACCGTGTAGGGATTCAAGATCACCGCGATGTCATGCGCAGTTATCCCGAAGAAATCACTGAAGGACAACGCCAAAAAGTGCTTATTGCCATGGCAGTGGCTAACCAGCCACGCTTACTTGTTGCAGATGAACCAACAAATGCACTCGAAGCCATTACTAAAACCCAGATTTTCCGCCTATTGGATAGCATGAACAAAAATCTTAACACCACTATCCTTTTAGCAAGTAATGACATCAATCACCTGAAAGAATATTGTGATCACCTCATTATTCTTTATTGTGGTCAAAACGTAGAATCTGGCACAACGGAAGCGCTTTTAACAACACCGCACCATCCGTACACCCCAGCAATTATGCATGCGATGCCAGATTTTAGCCAACCGATTCCAACCAAAAGTCGGCTGGGTACATTAAAAGGCACCGTGCCAATGATCGATGATCTCCCAATCGGGTGTCGCCTTGGTCCACGTTGCCCGTTCTCGCAAAAACAATGCATTGCAAAACCGCCTTTGACCTATATTCGTCAACAAGAATATGCATGTCATTTCCCATTAAATATGCGAGCAATGCGTTGCAAAATGAAAGAAGAACCTACACCACTTGTTATTCAAGCTACAGAAAATTCGGATTAAGGACTTTTTATGTCAACACCATTATTAAAAGTTTCAAATGTCAGTAAAACCTTTGTTGACCCATCCATTTTCTTGGGTAGCACCTCATTTTACGCCATTAAAAATATCAGTTTTGAATTAGAAGAGAAAAAAACACTCGCTATTATCGGAAAAAATGGTTCTGGAAAATCAACAATTGCTAAAGTTCTGGTTGGGCTTTTCCCACCCAATACAGGAGAAATTCAATTCAAAGGTCGCACCCTGACTTTCGGCGATTATTATTACCGAGCCAAGCACCTCCGCATGGTATTCCAAAACCCCGATAGCGTTTTTAACGCACGTTTAAATGTAGGACAAATTTTAGATGAGCCCCTAAAAATTATCACCGCGATGGATACCGAAGAACGCGATGAAAAAATTGGGGAGACACTTCGCTTAGTGGGGCTTTACCCCGATCATGCTAACGTTCGATTAAGCACTATGTCATCAAGCCAAAAACAACGTGTTGCCCTCGCGCGTGCGCTAATTTTAAAACCAGAAATTGTCATCATTGACGATACCTTGGCGACCCTAGATGCCACTGTAAAAATTCAAATGATGAATCTACTCTTAAAGATCCAAAAACGCCTCGGTATTGCCTACGTTTATATTGGTCAAAACCTTGGGATTGTGAAACATATTTCTGATCAAGTTCTCGTTATGGATCAAGGCGAAATGGTTGAATACGGCGATACCCGCAAAGTCTTCACCGACCCACAAGCCGACGTCACCAAACGCCTCATCGAAAGCGAATTCGGCAAACCCCTTACCGAAGCCGCCTGGTACGAACCAAGCGAAGAATAAATCTCTCTAAAAACAAAAATCACGCTCCAAAAATCATAAAATTTTATGAAAAATCGGGCGTGATTTTTATTTTTCTTCTAAAAAATCTTTCTTATCTTTTATTTAATTACTATTACTTATTTTTAACTACCCACTAATAATTAAAGTCTGTTATTATTCGATTGAATTTTATCTTATTTTTTAGCCCCTATTGATAATTATCAATCCCGACTAGATTAGTAAGGATTAAAATTCCGGAGATTTGTTTAAATCATTTTTGGAGGTATTAAATGAAAAATTACAAAGTGCTGTGGGGAATTTTAATTATTACCCTAACGGCGACTTTTACATTATTAGGCTTCGCCGGTGTAGAAGTTTATCGTAATGTACCGCCTGTTCCGACAGCGTTTGTGGATGAAGCGGGTCATACGGTGATTTCTCACGACGAAATTTTACAAGGTCAAGATGCTTGGCAGTCTACCGGTGGTATGGAGATCGGTACTATTTGGGGTCATGGGGCTTATCAAGCGCCAGACTGGACAGCAGACTGGTTACATCGTGAAGCAATGGCATGGTTAAATATTAAAGCAAAAGCGGAATTCCAAAAACCGTATGCTGATTTAACTTCATTGCAACAAGATGAATTAAAAGTGGAATTACAACATGAATATCGTCACGATAATATGCAAGCGGACGGTAAAGTTGTACTTTCTCCAACTCGTGTTGAAGCAATTGCTGAGGCAGGAAAATATTATTCTGCACTTTATGGTGATGATCCGAGCATGGTGAAAACTCGCTCTGATTTTGCGATGAAGAATAATACCCTTCCAAATGCGACTGATCGTGCACATTTAAATGATTTCTTCTTCTGGACATCTTGGGCTGCAGCCACTGACCGTCCAGGATCAGATGCAACTTACACCAATAACTGGCCACATGAACCACTTATTAATAACGTACCAACCACTGAAAATATCATGTGGTCTATCGCGTGCGTTGTGCTTTTATTAGTGGGTATTGGCTTCCTCATTTGGGGTTGGGCATTCTTACGTAATCATCAAGAAGACAAAGTGACACCCCCTGACACTGATGTGATTGCAGGACTTGCTCTAACCCCATCCCAAAAAGCATTGGGTAAATATGTTTTCCTTGTCGTTGCCCTCTTTATGGCACAAATTATTATCGGTGGTGTGGTAGCGCACTATACGGTTGAAGGACAAGGTTTCTATGGTATTGATTTATCACCATATTTCCCATATAGCTTATTACGTACTTGGCATATTCAATCTGCGCTTTTCTGGATTGCCACTGCATTCTTAGCGGCAGGATTGTTCTTAGCGCCTGTGATTAATGGTGGGAAAGATCCGAAATATCAAAAATTAGGCGTTAACGCATTATTTGTTGCCTTATTAATTGTGGTAATTGGTTCTTATCTCGGTAACTATTTTGCGATTGCAAATCCAAAACCAGGTACACTTACCTATTGGTTCGGTATTCAAGGTTATGAATACTTGGATTTAGGTCGTTTCTGGCAAATCTTACTCTTTATTGGCTTCTTGCTTTGGGTTTATCTCATGTTACGTGCTGTCGTTGATGGCTTTAGACGTAATGGGGATAAAAACCTTTTAGCCATTTTCACTGCGTCTTTCGTTGCAGTAGGGTTATTCTATGGTCCAGGTTTATTCTACGGTCAACATACTAGCCTTTCTGTGATGGAATATTGGCGTTGGTGGGTGGTTCACCTTTGGGTAGAAGGTTTCTTTGAAATCTTTGCAACCGCAGCAATTGCCTTTATCTTTGCTTCTCTTGGTTTACTTGATAAACGCACTGCGACTGTCGGTACTTTAGTTTCTGCGATTCTTTTCGCTATCGGCGGTGTACCAGGTACATTACACCACTTATACTTCTCAGGTACTACAACTCCGATTATTGCGATCGGGGCAAGCTTCAGTGCATTAGAAGTGGTTCCATTAATTATTATGGGCTATGAAGCTTACGGTAACTGGAAACTTAAAACTGCTACTCCTTGGGCAGGTAAACTTTCTTGGGCTATTTATTGCTTCGTTGCCGTTGCCTTCTGGAATATGCTCGGTGCAGGTGTATTTGGTTTCTTAATCAATCCGCCAATTTCGCTTTACTATATCCAAGGTCTAAATACCACCGCGGTTCATGCTCACGCAGCATTATTCGGTGTGTATGGTTTCTTAGCACTTGGTTTTGCATTAGCCGTATTACGTTACATTCGTCCAGATGCAGAATTAAATCCAAAATGGATGAAATTCGGTTTCTGGTGCTTAAACCTTGGTATTGTATTAATGATTTTAACCAGCCTTTTACCAATCGGTATTTACCAAGCCGCGGCAAGTATCAGCCATGGTTTATGGTATGCGCGTAGCGAAGGCTTTATGCAACAAGGTTTCTTACAATTCTTACGTTGGTTCCGTATTGTAGGCGATACTGTATTTATTCTCGGTGCATTCGCTTTCTTCGTACAAGTTACCCTTGCGTTACTCAACCGTAAAAATGTAAAAGCATAAGATTCTTGATAAAACAAAAGGCGCAGTAAATTGCGCCTTTTTTATTTTCATTATGATCTATTAATAAGCTAACAACCAGCAGAAGAACCAGAGAGAAATAGCAAATTCAATTGTTCCCACTTGTTGGACACTAAGTTTACGTTTTGGAAAGAAGTACGCACGAAGGTAAGCAGGAAAAAATGCCACGCCAAGCATCCAAGATTGGCTAAAGAAGTAAAGGAGAATCGCAAGATGGACAACATAGCTCGTATAAAGGTAGAACTTGTTCTTACGTTCACGCATCATGGTTTTAACGTAAAACACAATACTGATTAGCATCAAAGTGGTATAAACGACGAGATGCAACATATTTTGATCAAATTCGCGAGCAGTAAAGTAATAGGCACCCGCACCAATAATTTCAAAAATAGCAATCCCTGCGAAGTCATTACAGATTGCACGTTCATCACGGGCATTAACGTAGTAAATATTCACTAAAATAAACGGAATCGTTGCCACACCAAAGAGGATAATTTCCCAGTTATAAAAGAAAGCGGGGAGAAATAATAGGAAGCTTATCGTCGCATAAATTACTGTCCAAACTTTATAAAACTCTTGGTTACGTCCTTTAAAAATAGATAAGAAAGGATATACCGCAAGATATAACGCAATCCACCCAGCCAATAAAAACCACGATTGCCATGTAAATGGGGCTAACCACATCCCATACAAAAATGGCATCAACGCCATAACCCATGCACCATACTGATTAGAGATTAGTAACTTTTTCATAGAATGCTCCTTTCTTACAAGATCAACAAAAATGCTAGCACTGTTGTTGACGAGAGTAATAAAACGATTTTTATATTTTACTTAGCGCATTCTAATACAGTAAAACGCATAAAAATAGAGCGAATTTTTAAGA
>SAMEA104404098__coassemble_41_pt1 | contig 16821 bp, 14 predicted proteins | sample SAMEA104404098__metabat2_low_PE_002 | metagenome-assembled genome bin SAMEA104404098 (sample SAMEA104404098) | Balaenoptera acutorostrata | reverse complement strand
TTTTCACCGGCATCTTTTAACGCCATGACTTCCGCATGTCCCTCACCTGCCTTGGCGTGAAAACCTTTTCCTACAATTTTGCCATTTTTTACTAAAACACATCCAACACGCGGATTCGGGGACGTCGTGTAAATTCCTTGCTTCGCGAGGTCGAGGGCAAGTTGCATAAATTGTTGATCTTCTTTAGAGAATGCTGATGAGGCTGACATAAATATCCCATAAAATTTTACGATTATTGTGGCGTCATTGTAACAAGCTAGAAAAATTTTTGCGATGAATTCTCAAAAAAATCCGACTTAATCCGTCAATTAATATAAAATAGTTATAAATGCGAACCTTTGCATTGCAATCTAGATAATGTAAATCTAGTATATTCATACTTTTATAATGTTAGGAGAAAACTATGTCATCAGATCTTATTTGTTATAAAGAAATGCCAGAATGGACAGCAGCAACCTTGCCTGAAGGCTTTCAAACAAAACATAATACACAGGCGGGAACATGGGCAAAATTGACTATCTTTTCGGGTGAGCTACGTTTTTATTTATTAGATGATGACGGAAATGTATTAAGCGAGCATGTGTATGATGAAGAACATCAACCCCCAATGCTTGCACCACAAGTTTGGCATAAAGTGAAACCAGAAAGTGCAGATCTTCGTTGCCAATTATCGTTTTATTGCGATAGAACGGCATTTTATACTAAAAAATATGCATTAACGGCGACGCATTCTGAAGTCGTTGCGGCAAGTAAAATTATTGCTCCATGCAAGGCATTAGATCTTGGATGCGGACGCGGGCGTAATGCGCTTTACTTGGACTCGCTAGGGTTCAATGTTACTGCTTGTGATCAAAATCAATTAAGTATTGATTTCTTACGTAACGTAATTAAGGAAGAAAAACTTAATATTAATACTTATGTTTACGATATTAATAGTGCGGATATTCAAGAAAATTACGACTTTATTCTCTCAACTGTAGTAATGATGTTCTTAAATCGTGATCGTTTACCAGCGATTATCCAAAATATGCAAGATCATACGAATGTTGGTGGTTATAATTTAATTGTGGTAGCACTTGATACTGAAGATTATCCTTGCACAATCGGTTTTTCTTCTCCATTCCAAAGTCAAGAATTAGCGACTTATTATAAAGATTGGGAATTAATTAAATACAATGAAGATATTGGTGAATTACACCGTACGGATGCGAATGGTAATCGTATTAAATTACGTTTTGCGACGATGTTAGCGAAGAAAATTAAATAATTTTTAATATAAAAATAAAAAAGAGAAAGTATTCGCTTTCTCTTTTTTTTAATAACATTTCGTAAGAATATTTTTTATTAAACGACAAAAGAATAAAAAATTATTCAGCAGAAATGGTTTGTTCCTGTTCCTCAGTTGAAGCATGACCCGTAGCAGTAGCACTGTGATGAGATACAGCACGAGCTGGTACAACAGTTGAAATCGCGTGTTTATAAACCATTTGATTAACAGTATTTTTTAATAAAATTACAAATTGATCGAAAGATTCGATTTGACCTTGTAATTTAATACCATTAACTAAATAAATTGATACAGGAATACGTTCGCGACGTAATGAGTTTAAATAAGGATCTTGTAGTGATTGCCCTTTTGCCATTTTGATTTCCTTTTTTCGTTTATTTTATGATATGAGGAGACCTCATTGACTAAATATAACAATAAATTAGCTACTTGTCATTACTCAAATTTATAAATTTAAACTTTCTATTTTTTGCGCAATAATTTCGCGAGCTACCGTTGGATGACTACTATCTAGCCAAGTAAGGGGATTATTCCATCCTCGCAACCAAGTAATTTGGCGTTTTGCTAATTGTCTTGTTGCACAGATCCCGCGGAAAACCATTTCGTCATGATCATAATCGCCTCGTAAGTATTCCCACATTTGACGATAGCCTACACAGCGAATGGAGGGCAGATTTTCATGTAAATCACCGCGTTGATAGAGTTTTTCTACTTCAGTTTGAAAGCCTAATTCAATCATTTTGTGAAAACGTTTTTCTATGCGGTCATGTAAAACATGGCGCTCAGGAGGTGCAATAGCAAATTGCAGAATATCGTATGGTAATTCTTCACCTTTTTGTTGGCTAAGTTCAGTTAAGGTTTTGCCACTGATATAGAAAACCTCAAGCGCACGATTGATACGTTGGCTATCATTCGGGTTAATGCGTTTAGCAGAAATAGGATCAATCTCTGCTAATTTTTGGTGGAGATGTTGCCAGCCAAATTTTTCTGCTTCATGTTCAATTTCAGCACGAATATTTTCATCGGCAGATGGAAGAGGAGAAAGTCCTTCCAATAAGCTTTTATAATAGAGCATGGTACCTCCAACCAGTAGAGGAATTTTCCCTTGCTCAGTAATATCACGCATTTCATTTAATGCGTCTTGACGAAAATCGGCTGCGGAATAAGTTTGTGCGGGATCTTTAATATCAATGAGGCGATGTGGCGCCTGAGCTAATTCTTCCGCAGTTGGTTTTGCCGTTCCGATATCCATGTCTTTGTAAATTAAAGCAGAATCGACACTAATAATTTCTACGGGTAAATGTTTATAGAGATCAATCGCAAGATCGGTTTTACCGGCCGCGGTTGGTCCCATAAGAAAGATACCTAAAGGTTTTTTCATAAATGTTCCAAATAAGGTTGTAAATCAAGAGGAATGAGCAATGACGTAAGAGGTGATTTATCTTGCGTTAAATGCTGTTCCACATCATTCAAAATTCGAACGCCGTCACAAAATTGCGCGATCGGAGAAAACGTAATTTGTTGACAGAGCGCGTGAATGAAATTGTCCAATTCTTCAAAAGATTGGGAAAGAAGTTTTAGTATAAGTTGTTGTAGATTTTGTTGACGCAAACTTTTAGGTACTTGCGTAATGCTAATTCGGTGCGCTGGCTGAGTAATCACACTAAAACCAATCTGATTAAAGAAAGATTGTTGTAACTCCCAACTTTTAAACTGATTCTCATCAAGTCGTAGCGTGATAGGAATCAGTAATGGCGTGGTATCTGGTGCTGATTGGGCTAATTGTAACTGAACATCAAGCTGTTGTAACTTACGCAACGAAAGTAAATAACAGGTTTCTTGCTTTTGTAACAACAAGGCACCTGAAATGAGGGTAAGCGCTTTTAATAAACCATCAGCCTGTAAAGGCATATCCGCGGTTTGGATTGTTGGGGTTACAGTGGGTTTAGAAATAGGCGTTGTCGGCGTATTACCCGAAGGAGCTGTCATTTTTGTTTCTTTGACGAGATTATTGTAAAGCGCATTTTCAAGCTTCGCAGATGGAATCGCTTTTTTCTCAAAATGAGCATGACGTGATTCAGTAAAAATATTTTTACCTGCTGCTTGGCGATTTGGGGATTTTTCTACAAAGACCGGTATCACGGGTTGAGAAGCACTTTGCCAGCTACCTCTCGGCTCTTGAATTTCATGCTGCATAGGCTTCTCACTCAATATTTCCTTGGATGCGGTCGCTATCGCAGGCGTTTCAGCGAGTGATGGTTGTTGAGTAAGTGCGTCAGAAATTGCTTGGTAAATAAAATCATGAATTAAGCGTGCTTGATGGAAACGGACTTCATGTTTTGTAGGGTGAACGTTTACATCAACTTCACTGGGGTCAATATCCAGGAATAAAACAAATTCTGGTTGTTGTTCTCCTTGCATAAAGGGTGCATACGCTTGACGAATGGCATGTAGGATAACTTTATCTTTGACCATGCGTCCGTTTATATAGCTGTATTGAATTTCCGCATTATTTTTAAGTGGCACTTGGCTAACCCAGCCATGGATATGTAATGGACCATGTTGCCAGTCTAATTGCAATGCTTTTTTGACAAAATTTTCACCGCAAATTGAGGCGAGGCGTTTTAATACTTGTCTTTCATCTTGAGCTATTTTGTATTGGCGTAAAATTTTTCCATTATGGGTCAACTGAATACCAATACGGGGTTTAGCAAGTGCAATACGGCGAATGACTTCATCAATATGCCCAAATTCTGTTTTTTCAGTACGTAAAAATTTACGGCGCGCGGGCGTATTAAAAAAGAGGTTAGCGACTTCTATAGAGGTGCCGATAGGATGGGCGGCAGGCTCAATAATTGCATCCATATTCGGACCTTCGGTATGAACTTGCCACGCTTCCGATTGTGCCTCTGGACGGGAGGTGAGGGTAAGACGTGAAACGGCACTAATACTCGCTAGCGCTTCACCCCGGAAACCAAGACTTAAAATATTTTCCAAATCGTCTAACGTATGGATTTTGCTGGTGGCGTGTCGGGCAAGCGCGAGCGCTAACTCCGCCTTAGGAATACCAAATCCGTTATCACGCACTTTGATTAATCTTGCACCACCATTCTCAATATCAATAAAAATTTGGCTAGCGCCCGCGTCTAAACTGTTTTCTACCAGCTCTTTTACGACAGAAGCTGGACGTTCTACCACTTCACCCGCTGCAATCTGATTAGCAAGTTGGGGGCTTAACAGTTTTATTGCCATATTTTTAAATTCCTATTTTAAACGTAAACGTTGACCAATAAACACTTTGCCATGCCGGCTATAATGATTCAATTTTTCCAATGTACTTAACGATACACCATATTTACGCGAAATTGACATCAATGTATCTCCACGTTTGACGATGTGAATGTTTGGCAGATTTTTTTCTTTCTGCATATTGAGAACAGAGAATGGATCGACCAATTTTTTTTTCACAGGTTGTGGTGGTGATACTTTATTAACTGGCGCTTTTTCAGGAATTTTGAGTAACTGACCAATCCAGATGCTTGGGCGTTTTAAATGGTTAAACTCTTGTAATTCTTGAACTGAAACGCGATATTGGCGTGCGATAGAAGAGAGCGTTTCTCTACGTTTAACACGATGACGCTTACCGCTATCTACGAGTGAATTATTAATACGGTTTTGACGTTCAAATCTTTCTTTTATCGCCATTTGTTGGTTGTAATATTGAGCAAGACTTTCGTAAATCATGAAAGCAAGCTTTTTACGATAGGCTAAAGAATTAAGTTGGCGTTCTTCTTGTGGATTAGAAACGAATCCAGTTTCAACAAGAATAGACGGAATATCTGGGGAACGTAACACACCAAGACTCGCATGTTGCGGGGTATTTCGGCTAAGAGGGGTGATTTTTTTAAAGTTTCTTAAAACGATTTGACCTAACTGATAACCAACGCGTTGGCTATGACGAAATTGTAAATCTAAAACGGTCTTATTCAAGTATTTTTCATTATGAGAGGCAAGCACTGCGCCAGCACCCCCTAGTAGTTCAGAACGTTTTTCGTGGTCTTCCAGCCAACGGCCCATTTCACTATTAGCGCGGCGTGTGGAAAGCACCCAAACGGAAGCGCCCTTTGCGTGGGGATTGCGAGTACTATCTGCGTGGATAGATACTAGGTAGTTTGCCTTTGCTTTACGAGCAATTTCAGAACGCTCTGGAACGGGAATAAAATAATCTCCTGTTCGAGTTAAAACCGGTTTAAAACGAGGATCTTTGTCTAACAGGGCTTTTAGCTGTTGTGCTACTGAAAAAGTGACATTTTTTTCATAAACATGGAGTCGACGTCCAATAGCCCCTGGATCTTTTCCACCATGACCAGGGTCGATTGCAATCGTCCAGACATCAGCTGCCCAGACAGTGCTAGGCAGCATAATACATAGTAAAAATAAGCGAATAAGGTTACGCATTAATCTCATCTCAATTGATTTAAAATACTATTTCCCATCGGAGTATTTGCATGTATCGATAGGGAACGGGCATCATCGACATATTGAAGATCAATTACCAAATCCGCAGGTGGTAAAAAGCCTTGACCTTGAGAAGACCATTCGATTAGGCAGAGAGTATTAGAATTAAAATAGTCCCGAATACCCATAAAGGCGAGTTCTTCGGGATCAGCTAATCGATACAAGTCAAAATGATAAATAAATATTTCAGGAAGATCATATTCTTCGACGAGTGTGTAAGTTGGGCTTTTTACACGACCTGAAAAACCCAAACTTTGAATCATAGCACGACTAAGACACGTTTTCCCAGCACCGAGATCACCATTTAGATAAATGACAACGCCTTGGGTTCGAGGTGTATTTAAAATTGCATGCATGAGTTTTTCACCCCATTGACGAAGTTGAACCTCACTTGGTAAATAAATATTTTCCATTCTTTTTTCTCTAATAAGTCGTCTAAAGGGATTAATTTAAGGTGATACGAGCAAATTTACGTTTGCCAACTTGATAAACCGCAGTACCTTTTGCTAAAGGTTGTTTTGCTTGTTCATCAGAAACTTTTTCACCATCAATTTTTACTGCACCTTGTTTAATCATACGATTAGCATCCGAAGTGGAGGCGACAAGGTTTGCTTCTTTTAATACGTTTGCAAGAGGGAGTTCATGAGATAATGTCAATTCAGGCATTTCATCAGGAATTGCACCTTTTTGGAAACGATTAATGAAGTCTTGTTCTGCTGCATCTGCTGCAGCTTCGTCGTGGAAGCGTGCGATAATTTCTTTTGCTAAAAGAATTTTTACATCACGCGGGTTGCGACCATTCGCCACTTCTTCTTTAAATTGTGCAATTTCAGTTAATGGGCGGAAAGAAAGAAGGTTGTACCAGTCCCACATTAATTCATCAGAGATTGACATTACTTTACCGAACATATCGGTTGGTGCTTCATCCACGCCGATATAGTTACCTAATGACTTAGACATTTTTTTCTCACCATCTAAACCAACGAGAAGTGGGAGCGTCATGGCAACTTGAGGTTTTTGACCAGCAGCTTTTTGTAATTCACGACCCATTAATAGGTTAAAGGTTTGATCGGTACCACCAAGTTCAACATCTGCCTCTAATGCCACGGAATCTTGACCTTGTAGAAGTGGGTAAATGAACTCATGAATTGCGATAGATTGATTGTTTGCAAAACGTTTTTTGAAATCGTCACGTTCTAACATACGAGCAACAGTGTAGTTAGACGCAAGACGGATCATGCCTACTGTACCTAATTCATTTAACCATTGTGAATTGAATACAACATGGGTTTTAGCAGGATCTAAAATTTTGAAAATTTGTTCCTTATAAGTTTCCGCATTTTTTAATACGTCTTCACGAGAAAGTGGCGGACGAGTTGCATTTTTACCTGATGGATCGCCAACAGTTGCAGTGAAATCACCGATAAGGAAATAAACATCATGACCAAAGTTTTGGAATTGACGAAGTTTATTAAGAACGACAGTATGTCCTAAATGGATATCTGGTGCTGTTGGATCAGCGCCTAATTTTACGCGGAGGGGGCGTTTTTCTTTCAATTTTTCAATTAAATCATTTTCAGAGTAAATTTGATCAACGCCACGTTTGAGTTCAACGAGAACAGTTTCAATATCGGTCATTTAAAAATCCTTTATAATTTTTTTATATAAAACTGTCTCATTATAAGGATTATGATTAAAAATTAAAGATCTGAGGCGAATAAGTCAGTGAAATTTATGTAATGAATAATTTTTATAAAAAAAGAACGCCTGTCTATTGGGGGAGATAGCAGGCGCTAATATGGAGTGAGTGCTATTTATATTTCACTAACGAGGTTGGAGTGCATTATATAAGATAAAAAAACGATGTCAATACAAATGATAATAATTATCATTATTTTTTATTTTAAACCATGACATGGGACAGCATGCGTAAGTTGCATACCGCTTGGACGTTTTCCATCATACATAAATTTGCAAGCATAGGCGTAAACTTCAACCCCTTTTGCAACCGCTTCTTTCAAAAGGGCAGCATATACTGGATCATTTTCCATAGAAGGAACAAAACTTTCGATGCCTTCATGTAAACCGCAGAAAAAAACAATCGCACGGTAACCCTTTTCTTTTAGCTCAATTAATTCACTAAGGTGTTTTTGATCGCGTGTCGTTTCTGTATCAGGAAACATGCCAACGTGATTTTCTACTAACGTTACTGATTTTACCTGCATGTAACAATCGGGTTTGGAGCCATTGGTCAATAACACATCAATACGGCTATTTTCCACGCCTGATTTAACATCAGTTACGATGTTTGTATAGTCATCTAATTCAGGGACGAGATGGTTGTGGATCGCTTCAATAGCTAATCCGCTTGCTCTATGGGTATTAATGCATACTAATTCACCATCATTTAATTGCGTTAATTCCCATGAACAAGGATATTCGCGCGTAGTACTATGAGAATTTGAATACCAGACAGTATCACCAGGATCGGCACAGCCAGTCATTTTCCCAGTATTTGCACAATGTAGCGTGAGTTGAGATCCATTAGGTAATTCTACATCTGCCATGAAACGTTTATAGCGTCGAATAAGAATTGCTGATTCAAGTAAAGGAAATTGCATGGTAATCCTCCTTAATACAAATTTTATACAGTAGTCGTATAAATTTACGACACATTTGTAAGCATAATACAAAAATGATTAAAAAGCATGCTTTATTATAAAATAAAATATATTAATAGTCGGAATACGCAGGCTATCTCTAGTTGACCTATTGAATAAATTGAATATTTTCCACTTTTTAATATTGGGATTTAAAGGTATAGTAAGGGCAATTGATTAGACTCAATAGGCGTAAGCGAGTAGCTTATTTTTTATTAATTATTTTGAGGAAACATTATGCAAATTGGTGTACCTAAAGAAAGGCTAAAAAATGAAAATCGTGTTGCAGCCACACCAAAAACCGTGCAACAACTGTTGCAACTTGGTTTCGAGGTGATGATAGAAAAAAATGCCGGCTTAAACGCAGATTTCGAAGATAAAGCCTATGTAGCGGCGGGCGCAACTATTGGAAAAACCGCTGAAGTTTGGCAGTCAGATCTTATTTTAAAAGTTAATCCGCCAGAAGATGATGAAATTGCCATGATGAAAGAAGGTGCAACCTTAATCAGTTTCATTTGGCCAGCTCAGCATCCAGAATTAATGCAAAAATTAAAAGATAAAAAAATCAATGTATTAGCAATGGATGCGGTTCCTCGAATTTCACGTGCACAATCTATGGATGCACTAAGCTCTATGGCGAATATCGCTGGTTACCGTGCCGTTATTGAAGCAGCAAATCAATTTGGTAGCTTCTTCACTGGGCAAATTACTGCAGCGGGTAAAGTGCCACCTGCAAAAGTATTAGTGATTGGCGCGGGGGTTGCAGGATTAGCAGCAATCGGTACGGCACATAGCCTTGGTGCGATTGTTCGTGCTTTTGACTCTCGTCCAGAAGTAAAAGAACAAGTTGAAAGTATGGGCGCAAGCTTCCTTGAAATTAATTTCAAAGAAGAAGGTGGCAGTGGCGATGGTTACGCAAAAGTAATGTCAGATGAATTTAACCGTCGTGCTGAAGCACTTTATGCGGAACAAGCAAAAGAAGTAAATATTATTATTACGACTGCACTTATTCCAGGAAAACCGGCTCCACGCCTTATTACAAAAGAAATGGTAGAAAGCATGCAACCAGGTAGCATCATTGTTGACTTGGCAGCAGCAACCGGTGGTAACTGTGAATTAACCAAAGCGAATAAAATCGTGACAACCAGTAACCAAGTAAAAATTATTGGTTATACCGATTTACCAAGCCGTTTACCGACACAATCTTCACAATTGTATGGTACAAACCTAGTAAATTTATTGAAACTACTTTGCCCAGAAAAAAATGGCGAATTAGCATTAAATTTCGACGATGTAATTATCCGTCATGTTACCGTAATTAAAGATGGTGAAATTACATGGCCAGCACCACCAATTCAAGTTTCTGCTCAGCCAAAAGCACAGCCACAAGCAGCGCCTGTTGCCAAAAAAGCAGAAAAAGAACCAATGAGTGCGAAGAAAAAATATGGATTAATGGCATTAGCTGCGATTATTTTCTTATGGATTGCGGCAATGGCACCAATGGCCTTCTTAACACATTTCTCCGTGTTTATCCTTTCTTGTGTGGTAGGTTACTACGTCGTATGGAATGTTAGCCATGCGCTACATACACCATTAATGGCCGTAACAAATGCGATTTCGGGGATTATTATTGTCGGCGCATTATTACAAATTGCACAAGGCGGATTCTTTATTAGTTTACTTGCCTTTATTGCAATCTTAGTTGCAAGCATCAATATTTTTGGTGGCTTTAAAGTGACTCAACGTATGCTTGCTATGTTCAAAAAAGGATAATAAGGAGAAACAAATATGTCATTAAGTTTTGTTCATGCGGCGTATATTGTTTCCGCATTACTTTTCATTATGAGTCTGGCTGGACTCTCTAAACACGAAACGGCGAAAGCAGGTGCATGGTATGGGATTATTGGTATGGCAATCGCCCTGATTGTTACCATTTTCTCTCCAGAAAGTCAGGGAACTGTATGGATCATTTTAGCGATGCTTATCGGGGCTATTATTGGCGTACGTAAAGCAATGAAAGTTGAAATGACAGAAATGCCAGAGTTGGTGGCAATTTTACATAGCTTTGTTGGCTTAGCAGCGGTTCTTGTTGGTTTCAACAGCTATGGCTTACACGAAACGATGTCACCAGCGATGGAAAATATCCACAATGTTGAAGTTTTCCTTGGGATCTTCATCGGTGCGGTTACTTTCACTGGTTCATTAGTGGCTTACGGTAAATTAAGTGGTAAAGTAAAATCACGCGCATTGATGTTACCACATCGTCATAAATTAAATTTAGCGGCGTTAATCGTATCAGCACTTTTACTTATCGTGTTTGTTAAAGAACCAAGCAACTTATTCCCAGTGCTTTTAATGCTCATTATTGCATTAGCATTTGGCTGGCACTTAGTATCATCAATTGGTGGTGCAGATATGCCAGTGGTGGTATCTATGCTTAACTCATATTCTGGTTGGGCGGCTGCCGCAGCAGGTTTTATGTTAGATAATGACCTTCTTATCACGACAGGTGCATTAGTTGGTTCTTCTGGTGCGATTCTTTCATACATTATGTGTAAAGCAATGAACCGCTCATTTATCAGCGTAATTGCAGGTGGTTTTGGTAATGATGTTCAAGTTTCAAGTGATGTTGAACAAGGTGAATACCATGAAACTACCGCGAAAGATGTTGCAGAGTTATTAAAAGATTCACAATCTATCATCATTGTGCCTGGATATGGTATGGCAGTGGCGCAAGCGCAATATCCGATCGCTGATTTAACTCAAAAATTACGTGATATGGGTAAAGAAGTTCGCTTTGCGATTCACCCAGTTGCTGGTCGTTTACCAGGACACATGAATGTATTATTAGCGGAAGCAAAACTTCCATATGATATTGTGCATGAAATGGATGAAATCAATGAAGATTTCCCATCTACTGACGTAGTATTAGTTATCGGTGCAAACGATACTGTAAACCCAGCAGCGGCAGAAGATCCAAATAGCCCAATCGCAGGCATGCCAGTATTAGAAGTTTGGAAAGCAGCGCATGTTGTTGTCTTTAAACGCTCAATGGCAGTCGGTTATGCCGGTGTTCAAAACCCGTTATTCTTTAAAGATAATACTGAAATGCTGTTTGGCGATGCAAAACAAAGCGTAGAAGAAATCGTTAAAGATTTATAAAAATAATAAAAGGTCACAGCAATGTGACCTTTTTTATTACGCCTCAATTTTCGGAGAAATTTTAGTGGTATAAATAAATAGGAGAAGTGTTATGCAATCTCATCTTCAAGATATTTTAACGACGGTCACCGCCAATAATTTAACTTGTCATCAGAAACTGGTTTTATTAGCTAATATTGCAGAACGGCTTTTTGATCCGCGGGAATTATTAGGGTATACCGATGAAGAGTGGCAAGCATTCCAGAATCAAATGATTTGTGATTTAAATGAAGGCTACGCCATTTACCGTCCTCGTTATATTTTGCCAGATTATCAAGTGTTTCTTGAAAAAGGCTGTGAATTTTTAGATCTCCCTGTACCTAAAACCTTAGAGGATGTATTAGACGGGCTTCTTATCATTTATTCCCACGTTCCTTCTGTCACCAGTTATCCTGTCTACATAGGGCGCTTAGATAAATTACTTGAACCTTTTATCCATGATGAAAACAGTGATTATTTAAAGATTAAACGCTTTTTGAATTATATTGATAAAACTATCCCTGATTCTTTTTGTCATGCCAATATTGGACCAGAAGACAGTCGGGCTGGACGTTTAATTCTAAAAGCCGTCATTGAGCTACAAAATCCTACTCCAAATCTCACTATTCGTTATGATCCCAATAAAACCGACAGACAATTTGCAGAATTAGCCGCTAAAGCTTGCCTTGTTGCAGCTAAACCATCTTTTGCAAATGATGCCTATTACGCCTCAGAATTCGGAGAAAATTATGCGATTGCGAGTTGCTACAATGCACTTCCCGAAGGCGGTGGCGCTTATACACTGACACGTTTGCGTTTAGGTACCATTGCACGTCGTTGTTCAAGCGTGGAAGAAATGCAAGAAGAAATTTTGCCGCATATTGCAAAATTGGTATTATCTACCATGGATAAACGTCATCGTTTCCTCATTGAGCGAAGCCATTTTTTCGATACTGATTTTCTTGTCAAAGAAGGTTTTATTAAACGAACTAATTTTACGAGCATGCTGGGAATTGTCGGTTTAGCTGATGCGGTGAACCATTTTTTGATGAGAGAAGGTCGGAATGAAACGTTTGGTCAAAGTGTACGAGGTGATGAAATTGCGACTGCATTAATGGATACGCTAGAAAAAGTAGTCAATTCCCACTCTGGTGTTTATGTAGAACGAACAGATAATCGCTACTTACTGCATGCCCAAGTAGGTGCAAGCCTAGATGAAGAAGATAAATATAATACACCCGCGCATCGCATTAAAATTGGGGAAGAGCCGACTTTATTAGCACATTTAAAACAATCAGCCCGTTATCACCGCTATTTCCCTGCGGGAACTGGCGATTTGTTTGCTTTTGATCAAACTTATGAAGAACATCCCGACGCAATTATCGATATTATTAATGGTGCCTTTTCATTAGGTTATCGTTACATTACGACTTATCTTAAAAATAGTGATTTGATTCGAGTGACAGGCTATCTTGTTAAGAAAAGTGAGGTTGAAAAATATCGTAAAGGTGAGGCAGTGTTACAAGATACCACGTGGTTTGGTGCGGGCACCGATGATTGCGCTCATGTGTTTGATCGCCAATTAAGGGATGAAAAAGATGTCACAGCGGGTAAATGAGTTAACTTCACTATTTTTACCCGTTCATCGTATTATTCCTTTCTCTAATGTAGACGGAGTGGGGAATCGTACGAGTATTTTCTTGCAAGGATGCAATTTAAATTGTTTGTATTGCCATAATCCTGAAACGATTTCTCGACAAACGGATGCGGGTAAAATGATTTCTCTTGCAACACTTTTCGATAAAATTATGGAAGCACGTCCCTTTATTCGAGGCGTAACCTTCTCTGGTGGGGAGCCAACTTTACATGCAAAGACACTCATTCCACTTTTTAAACGACTTAAAGCAGAAGGATTGACGTGTTATTTAGATAGTAATGGTTTCTTTGATTATGCTAAAACACTTCCCCTTATCGCTTACACGGATAAATTTCTTTTTGATATTAAGGGAATTGGAGAGGGACTGTGTTTGTTATGCCTTAATCGTGCCAATCGACAAGGTAAGATTCCTCCGCCCCAAAAGGTAAGGGGATTTACTTGTCAAAACAATCAAATAAAGAAAATGTTACAACGTAACTTATCGAATTTACGTTATTTACTTATGCATGAAAAAATTGAAGAAATTCGGTTGGTTTGGGTAAAGGGATTCTATGATGCCTATGCACTGGTAGAGCAAATTGCCCATCTACCTAAAATTCAAACAGCCCATTTTAAGCTCATTATCCCGCATACGCGAGGGACGCGGGATCCACAAGGTTTAGTCCCTTATATTCCTACACGAGAGGAGGTAAAGCGTCTGGCTAATTATGCTCAACATTGTGGATTACATAAATTAAAAATTATTTACTAAAATTATCACGCCCCGAAAATCATAAAATTTTATGAAAATTGGGGCGTGATTTTTTATTTAATATTTATCAAAATCCTGTTGGATTTTCTGCCAATCATGGGTTTGGGTAAGGGCGAGTTGGAGGAGAATACGGGCTTTTTGTGGGCTGAGATCGCCAGCGGCTACCCAGTGCTGGGCTTTATCATCAACTTCCCCTGATTTTGTAGTCGGACCGCTTGGTACACGAGAAGAACGGACAACTATAATGCCATCTTTAGTCGCCTTCTCAAGGGCTTGCCAAATATTCTTATGGATATTCCCATTACCAACACCCGCACTGACGATCCCTTGATAACCCGAGGCAATAAGAGCATTCGTTTGTACAGCTTGCGCACCTGCATGATTATAGACGATGCCGACTTTTGGTAATTCAGTGATATTTGTGATGTTAAATGGTGCCGTTTCATAGAGACGAGCAGGTTGGCGCTCATAGTGGACTTTACCATTGATGATAGTCCCAAGTTTGCCGTAATTCGCACCTTTAAACGCATCAGTTTGTAATGTATTGGTTTTAATAACATCGCGTGCGCTGAGAATGATGTTATTCATGCTTACTACCACACCTTTGTGAGCAGTTTCTGGATCGCTAGCTGTAACCACGGCATTGTAAAGGTTGCGTGGACCATCAGCGCCAAGTGCGGTAGAAGGGAGCATTGCACCGACAAGCACAATCGGTTTTTGGCATTGCGTGGTAAGTTGTAGGAAATAGGCGGTTTCTTCCAGTGTATCGGTACCATGGGTAATCACAAAACCGTCATAATCGCTGCAATCGCGATTAATCGTTTTGGCAAGTTCTAATTGCACATTATCTGTCATATCTTGACTACCGATTTGTGCGACTTGAATTGGGGTGATATCAGCTATTTTAGCAAGCGCAGGTACAGCAGTAACGAGGTGATTTACACTTAATTTACCTGCAGTGTAATTGGATTGTGTTGCAGATTCTCCCGCGCCAGCAATGGTTCCCCCTGTGGCAAGGACGGCAATATGCGGAAGGGCGAGTGCATTAGCACTCGCTGTCGCAATACAAAGTGTGAAAAAAGTGGGTTTTATAAATTTTAACATCATAGACTCCTATATTATTTATTACCCTAAAATGATTTAATCTAAACTTTGACTACCGCCTCCATTTACGGCAAGAATTTGCCCACTTGTCCAAGCACTCATTGGGCTTGCGAAGTAAAGCACGGCATTAGCGATATCTTCGACATTACCTAAACGTTTTAGCGGAGTGTTGGTAAGCATTTTTTCTTCCATTTCTGGTGTTAAAACGGAGTTGAGGGCGTCCGTTTTGATTGCCCCCGGTGCGATAGCATTTACACGGATAAACGGACCAAGGTCGACTGCCATATATTTGGTTAATTGATTGAGGGCAGCTTTCGAACTTCCGTATACACTCATGTTGTGCGTTGCCATTTCACCCGCCATAGAGGTGATATTGATGATAGAACCGTATTCTGCTTTTTCCATATAAGGTGCGCATAATTGAGAAAGTTTGTAGATACTGAAAACGTTTAAGCGGTAAATTTTTTCAATATAATCTAAAGTAAGCCCCGCAAAATTTTCACGACCGCCACCGCCCCCTCCTGCGTTATTAACAAGGATTTCAACACTTCCAAAATTCGCAACGGCAGTTTTAACAAGATTTTCTAGGTCTTTTTCATTAGTGACATCGCATTGAACCCCGCATGCATGTGCACCTAATTTTTCAGCCAGAGCTGCAGTTTCCTTAGCCGTTTCAATATGTAAATCACCACAAACAACATTGGCACCATATTTTGCTAAAATTAAGGCGGAGGCTTTACCAATTCCATTACCTGCCCCCGTAATGATGGCAGTTTTTCCTGTTAAATCAGTTAACATAATTTAGTCCTCATTTAGGTTTATGGAATGAAAAATTTTATCTTTATCTAACGGCAAGATTTTCGGAGAAATTTTTGCAAAATCAATTTTTTTCAAATCAACCATTTTAATTTCTGGATTGTTCATGGATTTATAATAGAAAATATCATTAGACAAATCGCTCACCGTCGTCCACTGCGTTGCGGTTAGTAAATCTTTCGGAATATAGCGTTGGTGCGCATGGCTATATTCTACGCCGATTGGGATATCAAAGTTATTTAGAATATGGAAAGCGCTTAAAACACCTGATTCTGCGTTATTTGGAGTAGGGAGTGTTTTTACATAGAAAAATGCACGGACAAATCGTGATGGTGGCGTGATATCACCAGGTAAACCTAACATGCCAGTACCAGCACCAAATGAGAATAGCGGTTGATTATCTTGTTTGTAATCTGGCGCATTACCTGCGTAGAGGTTAATGTAGTTATTTAAGTTTTTGATTTGCCAATCATAATCTGGGCTATTGGTTAGCACACCAACTTTATTATCGTAAAAGTGGATTTGACCTTTATTTGTAATTTCTAAAACGACGTTTGCACCAGTCTTATCAGCAATGCGCCAGTGTCCTGTTGGCAGAGGTTCACCATTTTGTTCACCGAGAGAGATGATACGAATCTTTTTCAGCGCTTCTTTTACTTCTGCAACTGTTGCAAAATTTCCTAAAACCCATTTTACAAATTCCATATCGGAAAGGGAGCTACTTGCTAATTTAGGCTGATAAGGAGCAAGACTACCGTAATGCGGGAAGTAGAAAATGCCTGCATTTAATCCCTTTTCATTTTGCCGAGAGAGAGAGAGAGAGAGAGAGAGAGAGAGAGAGAGAGAG
>SAMEA104404098__coassemble_40_pt1 | contig 16883 bp, 18 predicted proteins | sample SAMEA104404098__metabat2_low_PE_002 | metagenome-assembled genome bin SAMEA104404098 (sample SAMEA104404098) | Balaenoptera acutorostrata | reverse complement strand
CCGTCCCCTTATTTTGTGAGTTTGATTATCTGTATGACGATGATATGGATCTCGTGGTTGGCGCGCGGGTTTTCGTGCCATTTGGCTCGCATAAATTAGTAGGGATAGTGGTTGATTTCCCTGAAACTACAGATATTCCTGAGGAACAGCTAAAAGAAATTCTCCAAGCATTAGATCATGAGAATTTATTTTCTGAGCCACTATGGGCGCTTTTAAAATGGGGAGCAAATTACTACCAAACGCCGTGGGGAGAAGTATTGAATAATGCACTTCCTGTCAAATTACGCCAACCTAACCCTTTACCAACCAATGAAAAAACCTTTTGGACCATCACATCGGAAGGGGAAACTGCACTTACGGAAAATAAATTAAAAACCGCGCGTAAACAGCGAGAAGCACTTTCACTTTGTCAAACACAACCCCAAGAGAAAGGGAATAATGAAATTAGTACCGCTGTCTGGTCGCAGTTATATCAAAAAGGTTTTATCCAAGAAGAAATTATTCAAGAAGATACGCAATCTTGGCAGGAAAAACTTGGAGGATTACCGATTGTACGACAGGAAAATGTGTTGCGTTTAAACACGGAGCAAGCTATAGCATTAGGTTTACTTGAAAAACAATTTACCTTTCAACCATGGTTGCTGGAAGGCGTGACTGGGTCTGGGAAAACGGAAATTTATTTGCAATATATCGCAGCCCTTCTCGAGCGTGGTAAACAAGTGTTAGTACTGGTACCAGAAATTGGTTTAACTCCCCAAACTGTGCAACGTTTTAAAGCTCGATTTAATGTAGCGATTGATGTTGTTCATTCAAATATTAATGATACGGAGCGTTTAAATGTATGGCAACGCGTCCGAACGGGACAAACCGCCATTTTAATTGGTACACGTTCTGCTTTATTGAGCCCATTTAAAGATTTAGGTGGCATCATCATTGATGAAGAACATGACCGCTCTTTTAAACAGCAAGATGGATGGCGCTATCACGGGCGAGATTTAGCTGTGATGTATGCCAAAATTTTAGATATTCCCATTCTACTTGGATCGGCTACACCGAGTTTAGAAACGCTAAATAATGTGGAAGTGGGCAAGTATCGTCGTTTAACATTAAAAAAACGGGCAGGAAAAGGGACGGCATTGCACCATTTTGTCATTGATATGAAAAAGCAACGGGTGCAACAAGGGCTATCGGACGCCTTAATTAGTAAAATTAAAGCGCATTTAGATGCTGGAAATCAGGTGTTATTGTTTTTAAATCGCCGTGGGTTTTCACCAATTATTCTTTGCCATGAGTGTGGTTGGATTGCAGAATGTAAACATTGTGAAAAACCAATGACTTATCATCAAAAACAACGTGTTTTACGTTGTCATCATTGTGGTAATCAGAAGCCTATTCCGATGCAATGCGAAGAATGCGGCTCAACCTATTTGATTCCAACTGGTATGGGAACAGAGCAGTTAGAAGAAAATTTACAGAAGCTTTTCCCAGATACACCGATTACACGTATTGATCGAGATAGCACAGCGCGAAAAGGGCAATTAGAATCTCGGTTAAATTTAATTAAACAAGGGCAAAGTCAAATTTTGATTGGTACCCAGATGTTGGCCAAAGGACACCACTTCCCAGAAGTGACGTTGGTTGCTTTATTAGATATTGATGGCGCCTTGTTCTCTGTTGATTTTCGAGCGGAGGAACAATTAGCTCAGCTTTATGTTCAAGTTGCGGGGCGTGCGGGGCGTGCGGAAAAAGCAGGAGAAGTGGTATTACAAACGCATTTTGTAGATCATCCTTTGCTTCAAACACTGTTAAAGCGAGGATATGAAGAATTTTCGCAAATAGCGTTAAAACAACGTCATGCGGTGGGGCTTCCGCCTTATATGGCACAAGCTCTATTTAGAGCGCAAAGCCGAGATAGCGAGGAGGCACAAAAATTATTGGAATCTATCGCGACCTTTTTTCAGCAACAAAATATACCTGGATTACAAGTTTTACCCCCGATGCCTGCACCAATGAGCAAAAAGGCTGGGCAATATCGGTGGCAATTGCTGTTACAGCATCCACAGCGTGCATATTTACAAAATGTTCTGCAACGTTTTCCTCATAATCAATTTATGACGCATAAAGTACGTTGGCATTTAGATGTTGATCCGCAAGATTTCAGCTAATGTTTAAAAAATAACAAGTTAGGCTAGCAAGCAAAAATTTTTTTAAGTAGAATTAAAAAATTATCGGAATTTATTGAAAGAGTAAGAGATGGCAAAGAAAAAGTCCACACGAACAACAAAATCAAAGAAAAAGAATACGACCAAAAATCCTAGTGTAATCTGGGGTTTAGTTGTACTTATCGTTTTAGTGGTAGGGGCAGGGCTTTATTTCCTAAAATCCAGTACGCCGCAAGTGGAGAAAGTGGAAATTAAAAAACCACAACAACAAGCACCATTGCCACCTCCCCCAGAGGAAAAATGGAGCTATATCAAAGCATTAGAAACAAGAACGATCAATACATTACCACCTGCTGCGGTGAGTACGCAAGATAATGGATTTGTTGATGATAAGCCTGTTACGACTCCGACGGCTCATGTTGCACCTAAGACAACGAGTGCGCCAGTTACCACGCTGACGCCAGAAAATCGTCCAAAAAAAGCAGAAAAACCTGCTGGAAAATCACAAAGTTTATGGTCAGTCCTTGGTAGTAACACAGATGCTACGCGTCCAACACAACGCACAGAGGCTCCTACTCGCGCAGCCTCAGTGGTAACAAATGTGGGCAGTGGTAATTTTGGTTTGCAATGTGGTGCATTCGATCAAGCCGCTCAAGCTGAAAGTCGCCGTGCAAAATTGGCAATGCTTGGTGTAACTGCACATATTAAGCGTGGTGGAAATTGGTATCGTATTTTTGTAGGACCGATTGGAAGTCGTGATCAGGCACAAAAAGTGCGAGATCGTATTCATTCTCAAGTAGATTGTTTCGTTCTCGGCATGTAAATGTTTACATTAAGTTAAGTTCATTATTACGCCTCGATTTTCCATAAAATTTTCGGAAAATTGGGGCGTAATTATTTTAATTTCATTGGCGAGGACAAAAATGGAAAAAGGCTATACATTGATTACAGGAGCAACGTCAGGTATCGGGTTGGCTTTAGCGGAGCGCCTTGCACGCCAGGGAGTGAAACTTATTCTTGTTGCTCGTCGATTTGATGAGTTACGCGCATTCCAACAAAAATATCCACAATGCGAAATTTTTCAAGCCGATCTTTCTCACGCTAACAATCCTCTGCAAATTTTTAAATTTGTGAAAGAAAAAGGTCTTTTCGTTGAGTGCTTAATTAATAATGCCGGCGTAGGATTATTCGGTGATTTTAGTGATACAGATTTAGATAAAGAATTAGCCATGATTCAGCTGAATATTAGTAGTTTAGTTGCATTAACTAAATTGTTCTTACCCGATATGCAGGCGAAAAATTGCGGAGAGATCATTAATGTATCTTCCGTAGCGAGTTTTATGCCGGGACCTAAAATGAGTGTCTATTATGCGACCAAAGCTTTTGTGACCTCTTTTACCGAAGCATTGGCATATGAATTGCGTCATACCAATATTCAAGTTCGATTATTGGCGCCAGGTCCAACAGCCACGCAGTTTGAAAAAGCCAGCCAGTTAGAAGATTCCAAACTTTTCCATCGTTTTAAAACTCAATCCGCAGATGAAGTGGCACAAGCACTTTTAAGTAATCATAAAGAAATTGTGATTCCAGGTATATTAAATAAAATTGCTGTGTTTTTAGCACGCCATTTGCCCCAAAATTGGGTGACAGCTGTGGTAGCTAAGATCCAAGAAAACAAATAAAAAAATGCGGTCAGCTTAATGTGATGACCGCATTTTATTATGTAAGGTTAGATAAATTATTTTTTATTTAGCCACGCCATATATTCTGTTACGCCAGTTTTAACATCTTTAAATGGTTTATCGTAGCCTGCTGCACGGAGTTTATCCATGTTGGCTTGGGTATATTCTTGATAACGGCTTTTAAGGTGTTCTGGGAATGGGATAGTTTCAATGTGCCCTTTTCCGTGGAAAGCCACAACCGCATCAGCAACATCTTTGAAGCTTTGTGCTTTACCTGTACCTAAGTTATAGATGCCAGAAATGCCGTGTTGCCAGCACCAAATATTTACATCAGCAACATCGCCAACGTAGATAAAGTCACGTAAGAATTTTTCACTACCTGCGAAGAGTTTTGGATTTTCCCCTTTAAGAATTTGGGTATTTAAATGGAATGCAACACTTGCCATTGAGCCTTTGTGTTGTTCACGTGGACCATACACATTGAAATATTTAAAACCACAAACTGGAGAATTTGCATGAGGAAGAATACGGCGCACATATTCGTCGAATAAGAATTTAGAATAACCGTAAACGTTCAATGGACCTTCAGATTGGCGTTGTTCGATAAAATCTAATTTATCGCCATAAGTCGCCGCAGAAGAGGCATAATAGAATGGAATTTCACGATCTAAACAGAAATGTAACAACTCTTTTGAATATTCATAGTTGTTTTGCATCATGAATTTACCATCCCATTCAGTCGTTGCACTGCACGCACCTTCATGGAAAATGACATCAATTGGACCAAAATCATCACCCGCCATAATTGACGCGATGAAATCATCTTTGTCCATGTAGTCTTCAATATCAAGATCAACAAGATTTAAAAATTTGGTTCCATCAGTCAGATCGTCAACCACTAAAATATCGCGACGACCCATATCGTTTAAGGCTTTAACAATGTTACTACCGATAAAGCCAGCACCACCTGTAACAATAATCATAGGTTTTCCTTTTTATAAAAGTACAAAAGTGGTGTTATTGTACTGAAATTTAAACGATGTGGGTATGTTTTAGAGAAAAAGACTTTTCAGCCTTCGTAACGCGTTAAAATTTTGTATAATACCCACCATTTTTAGCCCAATAGGATTCGATATGAGCACCCAAGAAAAACACACGCCGATGATGCAGCAGTACTTACGTTTGAAAGCAGAAAATCCTGAGATTTTATTGTTTTACCGCATGGGCGATTTTTATGAGCTTTTTTATGACGATGCGAAAAAGGCGGCCGAGTTATTGGACTTAACCTTAACTCAACGTGGAAAATCTGCAGGTGAACCGATTCCTATGGCGGGGGTCCCTTATCACTCCGTAGAAGGGTATTTGGCAAAATTAGTTAAATTGGGCGAAAGTGTGGCTATTTGTGAGCAAATAGGCGATCCCGCTGCGAGCAAAGGACCGGTTGAACGGAAAATTGTACGCGTAGTTACGCCAGGAACGGTAAGTGATGAGGCACTTTTAACTGAACGCCAAGATAACCTAATTGCGGCGATCTACGAAGAAAAAGGGCAATTTGGGCTGGCTACCTTGGATATGACATCTGGGCGTTTTCAGATTTGTGAACCGGCTAATGCAATTCAATTAGCTGAAGAATTACAGCGCTTACAGCCCGCGGAATTACTTTATTGCGAAGATTTTACCGAAATGGCACTTTTAGAACGCTATAAAGGATTACGCCGTCGTCCAATCTGGGAATTTGAATTAAGTACCGCAATTACCTTATTAAACCGCCAATTTGGGACACAAAATTTAAAAGCCTTTGGTGTAGAAAAAGCGATTCTTGGCTTATGTGCTGCGGGGTGTTTATTGCAATATGCCCGCGATACACAATGTGGGCACTTACCACATATTCAAAGTATCGGATTACTAAATCGTTCTACCTTTATTCAACTTGATACCGCTACCCGTGCGAATTTAGAACTTACGCAGAATTTGGGTGGGGGTGTTGATCATACCTTGGCATCTGTCTTAGATAAAACGGCTACCCCGATGGGAAGTCGTATGTTAAAACGTTGGCTACATCAACCAACTCGCCATCGCCAAACGCTTTTACAGCGCCAAGATATTATCGCCACAATAATCGAACAAGATTTTTATTCAGAGCTTGCACCATTACTGCGTCAAGTTGGCGATATGGAACGTATTCTGACAAGAATTGCTTTACGTTCTGCACGCCCTCGCGATTTTACACGCTTACGTACAGCATTGGCTCAGTTGCCTGAAATTCAACAAGTTATTGAAAATTCAGGACAATTCGAGCAATTATTGGCACAATTAGGGGATTTTTCTGATATTTATACCTTGCTTGACAAAGCCCTAATGGAGAATCCTGCACTATTAATTCGTGATGGTGGGGTAATTGCTGAAGGCTATAATGCAGAATTGGATGAATGGCGCAGTTTAGCGCGAGGTGCGACCGACTTTTTAGAAGAACTTGAAATTAAAGAGCGTGAGAAAACGGGAATCGATACTTTAAAGATCGGATTTAATGCAGTACACGGCTATTATATTCAAATTAGCCAAGGGCAGGCTCACAAAGCGCCATTACACTATGTGCGCCGTCAAACGTTAAAAAATGCAGAGCGCTACATTATCCCTGAATTAAAAGTCTATGAAGATAAGGTATTGAAAGCCAAAGGGGCAGCACTGGCACTTGAGAAACAACTTTATGAAGAAATTTTTGATACGATCTGCCCTCACATTACGGCATTGCAACAAACTGCTGAAGCCTTAGCAACATTAGATGTATTAAATAATTTAGCGGAACGTGCAGAAACCTTACACTATGTACGCCCAACATTCTGCAGTGGAAATGCAGTGTACATTGAAGATGGACGCCATCCTGTTGTCGAACAAGTTTTAGACGCTCCTTTTATTGCCAACTCTGTGCATTTAGATAGCCAACGCCATCTTCTTGTCATAACAGGTCCGAATATGGGCGGTAAAAGTACTTATATGCGGCAAACGGCTCTTATTGCATTAATGGCTCATATCGGGAGTTTTGTTCCAGCAACATCGGCAAAAATTGGTGAATTAGATCGTATTTTTACACGTATTGGTGCCGCGGATGATTTAGCCTCAGGACAATCCACCTTTATGGTTGAAATGAGCGAAATGGCAACCATTTTGCATCAAGCAACAGCACAAAGTTTGGTGTTAATCGATGAAATTGGGCGTGGTACATCAACTTATGATGGGCTCTCCCTCGCTTGGGCCTGTGCAAATTATCTTGCAAAACAGAAAGCCCTTACCTTGTTTGCCACCCACTATTTTGAATTGACTAGTTTACCTAATCAGTTAAACGGCGTGGAAAATATTCATTTTGAAGCGATCGAACATGGAAATGGTATTGCTTTCTTGCATGCCGTAAAACCTGGTGCGGCGAGCAAAAGTTACGGTCTTGCCGTAGCTGCATTAGCTGGGGTACCGCAACATGTAATTAAACTTGCGCAACAGAAGTTACACCAATTAGAAAGTCAGGCTATTTCCTCAATTGACTTCTCAATTCCCGTTGAACCTGCGCAAGGTGAATTAGGTTTGATGGCAGAAGATGAAAGTAAATTAGCTTTATGGGAAGCCGTAGAACGACTTGATCCGGATGAGCTATCCCCAAAACAAGCGTTGACTTATTTATATCAATTAAAAAAATTACAGGAAAAAGCTTAAAATCTTAGCAAAATGTATAGAATACGCATTGATTGATTGCAAAATGAACTTTTTATACAGTATGGTTTAGGGTAAGCAATGCTAAAATATATTCAGCATAAATAATAAGATTTTGTTTTTAAGTAAACACGGAGAAAAAATGCAAGAGTTTATTGAACACCTTCAGCTTAGCACACAAGATTTAGTGTTAATTTTCTCGCTAGGCGGAGGCGCAATTATTTTATTTTTTTTACTATGGATTTTTACTTGGCGTAGTAAGGGAAAATTAAAAGCAGAACTTGCAGATGCGTTGCAAGAAAAAACATTAAGTGAACAACGTGCGATTAAAAGCACGACAGAAGCAGAAGGTTTACAGGTTCGCTTACAAGAACGCGATGATTACTTGCGTAAACACCAACAAAAATTGCAAGAGCAACATAGCCAGCTTCAACGTTTAAATGGACAAATGGCATTATTAAACGGGCAATTTAGTACTGAAAAGAGCAAAGCGGATAGTTTTTCTCAACAATTAACTGAGAAACAACAAACTATTGAGAAACATGAATTGCATGTAGATGAGCTTTTGCGTGAAAACAGCCGCTTACAAAATGAATTAACTGAGCTAAAAACGACATTAGAAGAAAAAGCTGCCCATTTTGCAGAATTACAGAAAAATGTAGAAGAAAGTAAAGGGCAGTTAACGATTGAATTCCAAAATTTAGCGAATCGAATTTTAGAAGAAAAATCACAAACGTTCAGTCAACAAAATCAAGTGGCGATGACGGATTTATTAAAACCATTCCGTGAGCAAATTGATAGTTTCCAAAAACGCGTGAATGAAATTCATTCTGAAAGTTTGAAAGGTAACGCAGGAATTGAGGCTGAAATTAAGAAGATGTTTGAATTGGGCTTAAGCATGAGCCAAGAAGCAAATAACCTTACATCTGCCTTAAAAGGGAATAAAAAGGCATTGGGCAACTGGGGTGAAATTCAACTTGAACAAACCTTGCAAATGGCAGGGCTTGAGCCAGGTGTGCATTATGTTGCACAAGAATACTTCACCAATGATGAGGGTAAAAAACAGTATCCTGACTTCGTGCTACATTTACCAGACAATAAACACATGGTGATTGATAGCAAAATGTCATTGGTTGACTATGAACGTGCGGTAAGCGCTGAAAGTGACGGCTTACGTCAAGGTTTCCTCAATGAACACTGTAAAGCATTACGCAATCACATTGATGATTTAAGTAAGAAAAATTACAGTGCATTAAAAGGTATGGATAGTCCGAATTTTGTTTTAATGTTTATTGCATTGGAACCAGCATATATTGAGGCACTACGTAATGATCCAACAATTTTTGATTACGGATATCAAAAAAATGTCATTATGGTATCGCATACCACCCTTATGCCAATTTTACGCACAATTGCGAATCTATGGCGCCTTGAAAAAGGCAACCAAGAGGCAGCGGAAATTAGTCGCCAGGCAGGGGATTTATATAACCAATTATGTACAGTGGTTGATCGCCTTAAACGTTTAGGTAATACCTTAAATACTGCGAGCAACCAATACAATGATACGGTTGTGGCATTTGCGGGGAAACAAGGCATTATTGGCAAAGCAGAACGTTTCCAGAAACTCTCGAATCGTGCGAATAAATCTATGCCTGAACTAGAAATGGTTCAATCTGATGGTGATCGTGCGCATCTACTGGATATGTTAGAAGTTCAGAACGATGAATCGGTAGTAGAAGAAAACGTAGTGCAATAATGCATAAATTTTAACGAAAATTGAGGCGTGGTTATAAAAGCGCCTCAAGTTTTGTTAGGCATATTCACTTGTTAATTCGCCACGTAGATCTTCAACGAGTTTAGCTTTGATAACATCTGCTTCAAAGCCTTGGCTCAAAAGGTAATGTAATTTGGTCAATGCAGCCTCGGGTGTCATATCATTCCCAGAAATTATTCCAATTTCTTGTAATGTATTCCCCGTCGCATAACCTGACATATTGACACGACCTCGTAAGCATTGCGTGCAGTTTAAAACGATAATGCCTTGCTCAACAGTGGAGCGTAATTCAGATAAAAGGGCAGGATTCTGTGGTGCATTTCCAACACCATAACTGAGCAGAATAACTGCTTTTACGGGTCGTTGACGAGCATTTTTAATGACTTCAGCACTAATACCAGGATACAAACTGATTAAGCTAATTGGCTGTGAGCTAATAGACGCAACTTTTAATGGTTTTTCTGCTTTTTCGGTAATTTTTCCCGCTTTTAGCTGAATTTGAATACCGGCTTCCAAAAGAGGAGGGAAGTTTGGTGAGCCAAAAGCATTAAAACCATCCGCGTCCACTTTACGGCTACGATTGCCACGTAATAGTGAGTGATCAAAGAAAATACTGACTTCTGCAATCGGATAATTCGCCGCAATATACAATGCATTTAATAAGTTAATCTTGCCGTCTGAACGAAGTTCTGCCAAGGGAATTTGGGAGCCCGTGATAATAACGGGTTTTTCAAGATCTTCTAGCATAAAACTTAATGCAGATGCCGTATAGGCCATAGTATCCGTACCATGTAGAATGATAAAGCCATCGTAATCTGCATAATGGCGTTTAATATCCTGAGCAATTTGTTGCCAATGTGAAGGGTCCATATCGGAAGAGTCAATCAAAGTGTCATATTCATGGATATGATAGTACGGCATCTCATCACGATGAAACTCGGGCATTTTTTTTAAGGTCTCTTGTAAAAAACCTGCTACGGGAATATAACCTTGTGCCGATGGCTTCATCCCGATTGTGCCACCAGTATAGGCAATGTAGATACGTTTTTTCATGATATTCCTAGAAGAAAAAATTATGTGTACACCTTAAAGCCTTATTGGAATAAAAGCAAAAGCATTTTTTTTGAATGGGCAAACAAAGAGGACTTCGCTGATAAAGTGAATAAAGTGCTTGCTTTTTTAGCTACTTCTGCTATTATCAGCGGGCTTTTTTAAGCCGTTTAGTGTGATCATTTACTAGACGTCCAACACAGGAAGTAGTCGTGTTGAATAAAACGTTCCCGATTTGGGGACAAAAGATTAGGTAAATCGGCCCCCTTGAAATTAATCCTTCAAGTTTGGTGGTTCGGTTTTTTTATTAGCTAAATTTATTGGAGCTCTGGTCTAATGCAGAACCAAAGAATTCGAATCCGCTTAAAAGCTTTTGATCATCGTTTAATCGATCAATCAACAGCGGAGATCGTTGAAACAGCTAAACGTACTGGTGCACAAGTTCGTGGACCGATCCCTTTGCCAACTCGCAAAGAACGTTTCACCGTGTTGATTTCTCCACACGTTAATAAAGACGCGCGTGATCAATACGAAATCCGTACACACAAACGTTTAGTTGATATTGTTGAGCCAACAGAAAAAACTGTTGATGCATTAATGCGTTTAGATTTGGCTGCAGGTGTAGACGTGCAGATCAGCCTAGGTTAATTAAGAGGTTATTACAATGATTGGTTTAGTCGGTCGTAAAGTAGGTATGACCCGTATCTTCAATGAAGACGGTGTTTCTGTACCTGTTACTGTAATCGAAATCGAACCTAACCGTGTTACTCAAGTGAAAACTCTTGAAAACGATGGCTACACTGCTGTTCAAGTTACTACTGGTACTAAAAAAGCTAGTCGCGTAACTAAACCTGAAGCAGGTCATTTCGTGAAAGCAGGCGTTGAAGCTGGTCGCGGTTTATGGGAATTTCGTACTGAAGGTGAAGAATTCACTTTAGGTCAAGAAATTAATGTTGACATCTTCGCAGATGTTAAAAAAGTTGATGTTACTGGTACATCTAAAGGTAAAGGTTTCCAAGGTGGTGTTAAACGTTGGAACTTCCGTACTCAAGATGCAACTCACGGTAACTCTTTATCACATCGTGTGCTTGGTTCTATTGGTCAAAACCAAACTCCAGGTCGTGTGTTTAAAGGTAAAAAAATGGCAGGACACTTAGGTGCTGAACGTGTAACCGTTCAATCTCTTGAAGTTGTTCGTGTTGATGCTGAAAAACATTTATTATTAGTTAAAGGTTCTATCCCTGGTGCAACTAATAGTGATGTTATTGTTAAACCAGCAGTGAAAGCATAGTCTAGGAGTAATTAATGGAATTAGTAGTAAAAGATGCACAAAATGCATTAACTGTTTCTGAAACTACTTTTGGACGTGAGTTCAATGAAGCACTTATCCATCAAGTAGTTGTTGCATACGCAGCAGGTGCTCGTCAAGGTACACGTGCTCAAAAAACTCGTGCAGAAGTAGCAGGATCTGGTAAAAAACCATGGCGTCAAAAAGGTACAGGACGTGCACGTGCTGGTGATGCTCAATCACCAATCTGGCGTTCAGGTGGTATCACTTTCGCAGCGAAACCACAAGATCACAGCCAAAAAGTGAACAAAAAAATGTACCGCGGTGCAATCAAAAGCATCCTTTCTGAACTTGTTCGTCAAGATCGTTTAGTTGTTGTTGAAAAATTTGAAATCGACGCACCAAAAACTAAAGTTCTTGTAAACAAATTAAAAGAACTTGATCTTGATGATGTATTAATTATCACTGCAAGCCTTGATGAAAATCTATTCTTAGCAGCACGTAACTTATACAAAGTAGACGTTCGTGATGCACAAGGTATTGATCCAGTAAGTCTTATCGCTTTCAATAAAGTTGTAATGACTGTTGATGCAGTAAAACAAATTGAGGAGATGTTAGCATGATTCAACAAGAACGTTTGCTAAAAGTGTTAAGCGCACCACATATCTCTGAAAAAGCAACAAATAACGCTGAAAAATCAAATACTATCGTTTTCAAAGTTGCTTTAGACGCAAATAAAGCTGAAATTGCACAAGCAGTAGCACAATTATTTGAAGTGAAAGTTGACTCTGTACGTACTGTGGTTGTTAAAGGTAAAACTAAACGCCGTGGTGCTAAAATGGGTCGTCGTAGCGACTGGAAAAAAGCTTATGTTACCCTTGCAGAAGGCCAATCTTTGGACTTCGTTGAAGGCGCAGCAGAGTAATTAGGAGGAAGTAAGCAAAATGGCTATCGTTAAATGCAAGCCGACCTCCCCTGGTCGTCGCCACGTTGTTAAAGTTGTTAACACTGAATTATATAAAGGTAAACCTTTCGCAGCTCTTTTAGATACTAAATCTAAAACTGGTGGTCGCAATAATTTAGGTCGTATCACTACCCGTCATATCGGTGGTGGTCATAAACAACACTATCGTTTAATTGACTTTAAACGTAATAAACTTGATATCCCTGCGGTTGTTGAACGTTTAGAATACGATCCAAACCGTAGCGCAAACATCGCTTTAGTGCTTTATAAAGATGGTGAACGCCGTTATATCTTAGCACCTAAAGGTTTAAGCGTTGGAGATCAAATCCAAGCTGGTATTAACGCACCTATTAAAGTAGGTAATGCATTACCAATGCGTCTTATCCCAGTTGGTACAACTGTACATAACGTAGAATTAAAACCTGGTAAAGGCGGACAAATTGCTCGTTCTGCAGGTGCTTATGTACAAATTATCGCTCGTGAAGGTAACTATGTAACTTTACGTCTTCGTTCAGGCGAAATGCGCAAAGTTTTAGCTGAATGTACTGCAACCATCGGTGAAGTAGGTAATTCAGAACATATGCTTCGTTCACTTGGTAAAGCTGGTGCAAACCGTTGGCGTGGTATTCGTCCAACCGTTCGTGGTACCGCAATGAACCCTGTTGATCACCCACACGGTGGTGGTGAAGGTCGTAACTTCGGTAAACATCCAGTTACTCCTTGGGGCGTTCAAACCAAAGGTAAGAAAACTCGCCATAACAAACGTACTGATAAATACATCGTACGTCGTCGTGGTAAATAATTTTAATCAGATAATAGAGGTAAACCATGCCACGTTCTCTCAAGAAAGGTCCTTTCATTGACCTACCCTTGTTGAAGAAGGTAGAGAAGGCGGTGGAAAGCGGGGATAAAAAACCAATCAAAACTTGGTCCCGTCGTTCAATGATCATTCCATCAATGATTGGATTGACCATCGCAGTCCATAATGGTCGTCAGCACGTTCCAGTTTATATTTCCGACGAAATGATCGGTCATAAACTTGGTGAATTTGCACCGACTCGTACATATCGCGGCCACGCTGCGGATAAAAAGGCTAAGAAGTAAGGGAGTAAAAGATGGAAACTATTGCTAAACATCGTTACGCTCGCACTTCCGCGCAAAAAGCCCGCCTTGTTGCGGACATGATCCGTGGTAAAAAAGTAGCGCAAGCGTTAGAAATTTTAACTTTCACTAACAAAAAAGCAGCAGCTTTAGTGAAAAAAGTGCTTGAATCTGCTATTGCGAATGCAGAGCACAATGATGGCGCAGATATCGATGATCTTAAAGTTGCGAAAATTTTCGTAGACGAAGGTCCTTCAATGAAACGTGTTATGCCACGTGCGAAGGGTCGTGCAGATCGTATTTTAAAACGTACAAGCCACATCACAGTGGTTGTGTCTGATCGTTAATTAAGTAGGAGATTACTATGGGACAAAAAGTCAATCCAAATGGTATTCGCCTAGGTATTGTTAAACCTTGGAACTCTACTTGGTTCGCGAATACACATGATTTTGCTGACAACTTAGAAGGCGATTTCAAAGTACGTCAATTTTTGACTAAAAAATTAGCGAATGCTTCTGTTTCAGCGATCACTATTGAACGTCCAGCAAAAAGCATCCGTGTTACTATTCACACAGCACGTCCAGGTATCGTAATCGGTAAAAAAGGCGAAGACGTAGAAAAATTACGTAATGAAGTAGCTAAAATTGCTGGTGTTCCTGCACAAATCAACATTGCTGAAGTGAAAAAACCTGAACTTGATGCAAAACTTGTTGCTGAAGGTATCGCATCTCAATTAGAACGTCGTGTAATGTTCCGTCGTGCAATGAAACGTGCTGTACAAAGTGCAATGCGTTTAGGTGCTAAAGGTATCAAAGTAGAAGTTAGCGGTCGTTTAGGCGGTGCAGAAATCGCGCGTAGCGAATGGTACCGTGAAGGTCGTGTACCACTACACACTTTACGTGCTGACATTGATTATAACACTGCAGAAGCTCATACCACTTACGGCGTTATCGGCGTTAAAGTATGGATCTTCAAAGGTGAAATTCTTGGTGGAATGGCTGCCGTTGCAAAACAATCAGAAAAACCTAGCGCACCTAAAAAAGCACATCGTGGTAACAAAGGTCGTAAGTAAGGAGAATTGTTAAATGTTGCAACCAAAACGTACAAAATTCCGTAAAGTTCAGAAAGGTCGTAACCGCGGTATCGCTCACGGTACAGAGGTTAGTTTCGGTACTTTCGGTTTAAAAGCAATTGGTCGTGGTCGTATTACCGCACGTCAAATCGAAGCCGCTCGTCGTGCTATGACTCGTGCAGTAAAACGTCAAGGTAAAATCTGGATTCGTATTTTCCCAGACAAACCAATTACTGAAAAACCATTAGAAGTCCGTATGGGTAAAGGTAAAGGTAACGTTGAGTACTGGGTAGCTTTAATCCAGCCGGGTAAAGTTCTTTATGAAATGGACGGAGTTTCTGAAGAAGTGGCACGTAACGCATTTGCATTAGCAGCTGCTAAATTGCCAATCAAAACAACGTTCGTAACTAAAACGGTGATGTAATGAAAGCTCAAGAATTACGTACAAAAACTGTTGAAGAACTTCAAGCTGAATTATTAAACCTTTTAGGTGAACAATTCAAATTGCGTATGCAATTAGCTTCAGGTCAACTTCAACAAACTCATCAGTTAAAACAAGTGCGTCGTAGCATTGCACAAGTTAAAACTGTATTAACCGAAAAGGCGGGTGAGTAATGACAGATCAAATTCGTACTTTACAAGGTCGCGTAGTTAGCGACAAAATGGATAAATCCATTGTAGTTGCGATTGAACGCAAAGTTAAACACCCTCTTTATGGTAAATTCATCCGTCGTACTACTAAATTACACGTACACGACGCAGAAAACCAAGCTAAAATGGGTGATGTTGTAGAAATCAAGGAATGTCGTCCTGTTTCTAAAACTAAATCTTGGACTTTAGTTCGTGTAGTTGAAAAAGCAGTTATCGCTTAATTTTCAACGATGCAAAATAAAAAGCTCAGCCTCGGCTGAGCTTTTTTTATTCCTAAAAACTTTTCAACACACCAAATTATATTATCTGCCATTTTACTATATGAGATACAAGGCACTTTAATTTAATAGAATACGTGAGTGTTATAATAAATTTTTAGATCATCTTTAAATTGAGATAGGGAATAAAAATAAGTATACTTTTTAAACTTTTCTAAGTGATACGGCACAAATCGAGTATAAGTAGATTTGATTAAAATCGTTTAACCTGTGATGTGGGTGGATATTCATAATATGAAAAACAATAACAATCAAACATTTATAAAAAATACGGTTTTTATTTTTGGAAGTCCTCGCGATGAAATACTACCAAAAGATTTTACGGATTGCTTAGATAATATTATTCAGCAAAAAATATCCATTTTCGTAGATGATAATGATGATGTGGGGTGCCTTACACAAGATTATTGTTATGCTAAAAATTATTTTAATGTTACCATTTTTTCGGCAGAAATTGAACCTAAATACCTTGCAACTGAAGAGTTTAAAATAAATACTTTTTATCAAGAAAATTTACCCAAAATAACTTTACACAGAAATAAACATCTGGCGTTGATCAATCATTCTCGGTATGGCTTATTTATATGGAATGGAAAAACAGCGAAAGTTTATAATCAAATTCTCAATGCGATTAAAAATAAGACTTTGATTAAAGTTTATTTTCTTAATGAAAACGAAAGGTATTTTTTACCAAAAGAAAGGATCAATGAAAAAGAAATTGAAGCACTATATCGCAACCATAATGGTTATTCTATGACAGAAGTCTTGGAAATATTAGGCATAAAAAAATTTAAGAATGCGATGGCACTAAATAAGTATTTATCTTCAAAAAATATTATTAGAAAAGATGAAGAGATGAAGTGTTATGTTCCAATGCCTGGATATGAAGACTTATTTATTTGCGATACGGGGTATGGAAAACCATCTAACCCTCGTGGGAATGTAAATTTTATTGCTTTTTTAAAGAGTACTCTAAAAGATGATGATGAAGAAAACTTGGTAAGTTCAGAAATGCTGTTTTCTTCTGATTCATCTCTGAATTCTCAAAATGAGTTTTTAGAACCCTTGACGGTATTTTTAGATATTCCTTAATACGAATGAAATTAAGCTCAGTAAACACTGAGCTTTTTTATTACATAAATTTCCCCGAAAATCGGGG
>SAMEA104404098__coassemble_39_pt1 | contig 18061 bp, 13 predicted proteins | sample SAMEA104404098__metabat2_low_PE_002 | metagenome-assembled genome bin SAMEA104404098 (sample SAMEA104404098) | Balaenoptera acutorostrata | reverse complement strand
TTATTATCAGAATTATCACGACCATTGGAATCATGCAAGAAACCACCTTCAAATTCGTCCATTTTCCAACCGTGCCAGATAGGGTAATCCAGTTCCCACGCTAAGAAAAGTTGCGGTTTATAATTGGTTTCGCGGAATGGTGAGGAATCTTTGGTATTAAACATTTGAAACCACGAGGTTTGCGTATAAGCCCCCGCAAGTACGGAGTTTTTCCCTAAAATTCCACGCCAAAATGGTACCGCAAGACTAATTTGAAATTTAACTTCATCGTGCTGCATTTTCTTCGGATAAGCAAAATTCCCATTCGATTCCGTCATCATAACGTAGTTATCATCGTAGGGGACTAGTCCAAAAATTTCGGTAGAATTTTTATGTAATAAGGCATCTGTTTCCGTTTGATAAAGTTTAGGTAAACCATCGTAAGCCATGGCATAACTACTTGCTGATAGACATAAAAGCGCAATGATTTTCTTCATTTAAAACTCCGAATTAAATACAGATTTTATATAGATTTCTCCTGGGATTTGCTAAACTTTACCCATTCATTTTTTATAGGTAAATGCTATGCAATCGTTGCCGAGATTCCACCGTTCTGATTCTATCAAGATTGATACAATTCGACTACAATTTCAACATCTTTTAATGTTTGAAAAACAACATTTTTGTGAATTTGGGATTGAAAAATGGATGCAAAATCGTACGCAGTTTTGTGATGATTGTCTGCAAACTATTTTTGCCTCATTCTTTCACAACACAGAGAATATCGTGTTGTTTGCCGTAGGCGGGTATGGTCGAAAAGAGTTATTTCCGCATTCTGATTTAGATCTGTTTATTTTGGTAAGAAAAGAGGTCTTACCACTCTATAAAACCCAAATTGAGCAATTTATCCAAATTTTGTGGGATTGTGGTTTAAAAATTGGGATTGCCGTGCGGGATTTAGCGGAAACGGTCGCCCAAGCACGACAAGATATTACTATCGCAACCAATCTGCTTGAGCGTCGTTTTCTCTGCGGGGATAGCGCCTTTAGCGAAGAATTAACCTGCGTTTTAGCGCAGACAGAAACTTGGTCACCAGTGGCTTTTTTCGATGCGAAAGTGGCGGAACAGCAAAAACGTTATCAGCGTTTTCATCATACCAGTTACAACCTCGAACCCGACTTAAAATACAATTTAGGCGGTCTACGCGATTTGCATTTATTGTATTGGCTCGCCCTACGAGATACGGGCACCAAAAATCTCGAGCAACTTTTAGCAAAAAATTGGATAAATCAAGAAGAATATCAGCAAGTTAAGCAGAGTCAGCAATTCTTGTTTCGCTTGCGCTATGCGTTACATCTATTAAATGCACGTCCGAATGATCGGCTTTATTTTGAACAACAAAAGCAATTGGCAGCCTTTTTAGGTTATCCAGAAAATCATGACTATCCGAATGCGAATGTCGAAACTATGATGCGTGAGTATTTTCAAGCAGCACAATTTATTTCGGTATTTTGTCATATTATCGTGCAACATTATTTACAAAAATTTTATCCGAAAAATGGGGCGTGTTTGCAAAAATTAGACGAAAATTATGAGAAAAATGGGCATTTTATCCGTTTAACTACGCAAGATATTTACCAACATCATCCAGAACAAATTTGGACATTATTTCATTATTTAGCACAGTATCCAGAATCTGAAATTCATCCTGACACCTTACGCCAGTTATTAAAATTCAGTCATAATGCGCAAGCTTTATTGAGTGAGAATGCGTATGCACGTGCAAAATTTTTACCGCTTTTGGCACAGCCCAATGCGATTAGTCAGGTAATTGTGCCTTTGCATCGTTACGGTATTTTGAAAAATTATTTACCAAATTGGCAAAAGATAACAGGGTTGATGCAATTTGACTTGTTCCATAGTTACACGGTGGATGAACATATTATTCGTGTTTTACAAACTCTTGAACAGCTTGGAGAATCTAATAATGCGGTCGATTTTCCGCTGGCGACCCAACTTTTTAATGAAATAAAAGCAAATCCTATTACCTTACAAACCCTTTATCTTGCCGCATTATTTCACGATATTGCTAAAGGGCGTGGGGGAGATCATAGTGAGCTAGCACTGAAAGATGTCGAAGATTTTTGTCAATTACACGGTATTCCTCGTGAGGAACAAGAAGATATTGCTTGGTTGGTACAACATCATTTAACGATGTCGATTACCGCACAACGCCGTGATATTCAGGATCCGCATGTTATTCAAGCATTTGCGGCGAAAGTTAAACCCCCTCAACGGCTAAAATTACTGTTATGTTTAACTGTTGCCGATATTTATGGCACGGATGAAAAGCGCTGGAATCCGTGGAAGGCAAGTCTATTAAGTACACTTTATGAAAATACCTTAGCACAATTACAACATGGGTGTGTGGTTCCGTATGATTCAGAACATCATGCTCAACAGCAAAGAGAACAAGCAGAACAGGCTTTATTGCAAGCGGGAATAGGTGAGGGACAAATTCAAGCACTTTGGGCTACGTTTCCTGAAGCTTATTTTTTGCGTACAGAATGCGAGCAGATTGTGCAGCATAGCCAGTGGCTTATACAAAATTCTCATGCAGTCTGCGTGAAAGTATATCAGCAAGCACAGGGGACAGAAGTCTTTATTTATTGTCCCGATCAGGCCGCTTTATTTTATAAAGTCGTTGCCGTGCTAGAGAAGAAAAAGATTGATATTCATCAGGCACAAATTATGACGTGCGACAATGGTTATGCGTTGGATAGCTTTATCATTTCGGAAAAGCATAATATGCACGTGGCGGAAGATCGCTGTTTGCAAATAGAAAAGGCTTTAACCACGGCATTAATGGCAGATACCTTGCCAATGATTGGACCGCAAAAGACAAAAATACAACCGTTTGATGTGCCAACGGCAATTCGATTTATCCGTACGCCAAAAGATCAAACGCAATTTGAATTAACGACATTAGATAAACAAGGGTTATTAGCCCGTGTGGGTAAAGTATTTTATGAGCTTGCTTTGAATTTACACAGTGCGAAGATTTCAACCATTGGTGAAAAGGCACAAGACTTTTTTATTGTGACAAATCGCGAGGGGCACGCCTTAAATTTTAGTGAGAAACAACAATTACGCGCTGCCTTAGTGACTGAATTAAGTTAAAAAATTGATTTTTAGGCATAAATCCTTTATGTTGACGACATCAAAGAAAGTGCGTGATTACGCAATAAGGGGCTTTAAATGGATAACAAAAATTTGATTGAAAACAAATACAAATGGCAGTTACAACGTGAACGTGTTAATCATCATTCTTGGACAATGATTGTCTTTTTTATCGAGGGGATTGTGCTGATGGATCTCTGGGTGATTAAACGGAATTTTATGGATAGTTTTGTGGCAAACTTTATCTTGAATTTCTCTCTCGTATGTTTTGCGTTCGGGATTATTTTTGCTTTTACGACTTACGGTCGCCGTAAAAAACTGAAAGCAATAGAGCAAACCCTTGCCACACAACAAGCTCAAACAAGTGACAACGTCACAAATGAAGAAGCAAAGAAAGCAGAATAGCTGTTAAATAGAACGGTTACTTTTGCGGATTTTATATTATCACGCCCCGATTTTCGTAAAAATTTATGCAAAAATCGGGGCGTCATTGATTTAAAGCTTATTTAATTTCTGTGAAAAGAATTTCATCAGGGATAACAGAACCTTGCCAGTAAAGCTCAGCCGCAGTGCGTTGTGCTAATTCAAGGAAACCTTGAGCAATTTCACCTTCTGGGTGGCTCACGACACTTGGTGTACCTTTATCCATATCTTCGCGTAATTGAATGTGCAGTGGAAGTTTAGCCAGAATATTTAATTGGTATTTTTCTGCCATTTTTTCCGCGCCACCTGTACCGAAAATGCTTTCGTGGTGACCGCAGTTAGAACAAATATGAACGGACATATTTTCTACGATACCAAGCACGGGAATCGATACTTTTTGGAACATATGTACGCCTTTAATTGCGTCTAATAATGCCACGTCTTGTGGGGTTGTTACAACGATTGCACCTGTTACAGGAATTTGTTGAGAGAGAGTTAATTGAATATCCCCTGTGCCCGGTGGCATATCGATCACAAGATAATCCAATTCACGCCCATTTTCAGCCCAAAGGGTTTCATTAAGCATTTGCGCTAACGCACCACTTGCTACAGGACCACGCCATACAGTCGCGCTATCTGCAGGTACGAGGTAGCCTACAGAGTTAGTCAATACGCCATAAGCACTGATAGGTGTCATGTGTTTGTTATCTGGTGAAGTTGGGCGTTCATCTTGTTTTCCCAACATAAGCGGAATAGAGGGACCATAAATATCCGCATCCAAAAGCCCCACTTTAGCGCCCAATGCTTGTAAACCTAACGCAAGGTTTACGGCAACGGTTGATTTACCCACGCCACCTTTACCAGAGGTCACTGCGATAATATTTTTTACCCCTTTTACAGCAGGCATGCGGTTAGCACGTTTCATAGTTGCCACTTGTGCTTTTAAATGCCAATGGATTGCGTGAGTGTCGGTAAGTTGTTTGAAAACGTCATCCAATTCACTTTCTAATGCAATCAATCCAAGTTCCCAAGGGAATGGCATTTTTAATTCAATATGCAATTCGTCATTGAATTTTGTGATTTTTTTAACGGCATTAAGACTAAGTAAATCTTTTTCTAACGTAGGATGTTGAAAATTTTGTAAATTTTGTGCGAGTTGATTTTGTACATCTAGCGACAAATTATCTGAAAAAATAATACTCATCGTTTCTTTTTTCCTTTTTATTTTATTCTGGTTGCTATATTTAACCACGCTATGGGCAACGTGTTAAGTTAAAAATTAAAAAGCAGGGAAGTTATGGAAAAAAAAGATATTTTACGTTAAAATTTCCCGCTAAAATTTGATGAAAATGCTATAAATTGAGAGGATTTTATACTTTTTGATTTAAGTATATAAATTTTACGCATTATTTTAAGAAGAGAGATAACGAATGAATAAAACCTCAAGAAAAATGTTGGTGACTTGCGCATTACCTTATGCGAATGGTCCAATTCATTTAGGTCATATGTTAGAACATATCCAAGCAGATATTTGGGTGCGTTTCCAACGTATGCGTGGCAATCAAACCTATTTTGTTTGTGCAGACGATGCACACGGTACGCCAATTATGTTAAAAGCGGATCAAATGGGTATTACGCCTGAACAACTTATCGCAGAAGTTCAACAAAAACATATGGCGGATTTCCAAGGTTTTAACATTAGTTTTGATAACTATCATTCAACTCACAGCGAAGAAAATAAAGAATTAGCACAAGCAATTTATCTTCGTTTGAAAAATAAAGGATTTATCAAAAGCCGTACCATTTCTCAGCTTTTTGATCCTGAAAAACAAATGTTCTTACCCGATCGCTTTGTAAAAGGGACTTGCCCTAAATGTAAAGCAGAAGACCAATATGGCGATAACTGCGAAGTTTGCTCAGCAACGTATAGCCCTGCGGAATTGATTAATCCAAAATCAGCCGTGTCTGGTGCAACGCCTGTTATGAAAGAAAGTGAACACTATTTCTTTGATTTACCTGCGTTTAAAGGCATGTTACAAGAATGGATCCAGTCTGGCACGTTGCAAAGCGAAGTCGCAAATAAAATGCAAGAATGGTTTGGAAGTGGCTTGCATCAATGGGATATCTCGCGCGATGCACCATACTTCGGCTTTAAAATTCCAGATACAGAAAACAAATATTTCTATGTTTGGTTAGATGCACCGATTGGTTATATCGCAAGCTTCAAAAACCTTTGTGAAAAACAACCTAACATCGATTTTAACGAATTTTGGCATAAAGACAGTGCGGCAGAACTTTATCATTTCATTGGAAAAGATATCGTTTACTTCCACAGTTTATTCTGGCCAGCAATGTTAGACGGCGCGGATTTCCGTAAACCAAATAACGTTTTTGTACATGGTTATGTCACTGTTGATGGTGAAAAAATGTCTAAATCTCGCGGTACCTTCATTCAAGCGAAAACTTATTTAGACCATTTAGATCCAGAATATTTACGTTATTACTATGCAGCAAAATCAAGCCCAAGTATTGATGATATCGATTTAAATCTTGAAGATTTTGCACAACGTGTAAATACTGACGTGGTAAATAAATTAGTAAACTTAGCATCTCGTAATGCAAGTTTTATCCAAAAACGTTTTGATGGCATGCTCGCAGATACGCTAGAAGATCCTGAATTATTCGCAGAATTTACTGCAAAAGCACCGATCATCGCAGAACTTTATGAAAAACGTGAATTTAGTAAAGCAATCCGTGAAGTGATGGCACTTTGTGATAAAGCGAATAAATACGTGGACGACAAAGCACCGTGGGTGATTGCAAAACAAGAAGGGGCAGAGCAGCAATTACAACAAGTTTGCTCAATGGGGATTGAATTATTCCGTGTATTAATGGGGTACTTAAAACCTGTATTGCCTGAATTAGCAAAACGTAGTGAAGCGTTTTTACAAAATGAATTAACGTGGGATAACTTAAATGCACCATTATTGGCGCATCAAATCGCACCATTTAAAGCATTATTCCAACGTTTAGACGTGAAAAAAATTGAAGAAATGATGGAAGCGAATAAAAAAGCCAATGCGGCAGAACTTCCAAAAGTGAAAAAAGAGGTAAAAATGGAAGAAAATACCCAAATCGAACCAATCGAGCCAGAAATCACAATTGATGATTTTGCGAAAATCGACATGCGTGTCGGTAAAGTTTTAGAATGTGAAGCGTTACCAGAAAGCAAAAAATTATTAAAATTCATTCTTGATGTTGGTAACGGTGAAACTCGTCAAATTTTCTCAGGTATCAAAGCAGCGTATCCGAATCCTGAAGAATTAGTGGGTCGCAATGTGATTTTCGTCGCGAACCTTGCACCGCGTAAAATGAAATTTGGTATTTCAGAAGGTATGATTTTATCCGCAGCAAGCGGTGATAACTTATTCCTTCTCGATGTTGACCAAGGCGCAAAAGCGGGTAGTCGAGTAGGTTAATGTAAAAACTTATAGATAAAGGGGAGTCATCATATAGTGACTCCCTTTTTTATTAAAATAAATTGTCTACCTAAACCCAACAAGGCATTGAATAAAAAATAGTTTTGGAGTAATTTGCTGAAATCATAAACTTTTAGGGAAACTTTATGCGATTTTCAAATTATTTTTCGCGTACTATCTGTATGAGTATTTTTACAGTGTTTTTATGGGGGTGTTCATCCGCAACTCCTGCCGAGCCAGAATTATCGGCAAAGCAACAAATGAGCGTGCGAAGTCATATCATGAATGGGTATCACCAATGGCGCGGTGTGCCTTATCGCTATGGAGGAGAATCACGGCGTGGTATGGATTGTTCTGCGTTTGTACAAACTATTTTTAGAAACAATTTGGGAATGAAATTACCGCGGAGTACCAGTCAGCAAAAATATCTAGGCAAACCCGTAACGAAAAAAACACTTCAAATAGGTGATCTTGTTTTCTTTAATCGAAATACGCATGTGGGAATTTATGTGGGGAATGGGAAATTTGTCCATGCATCGACACGGAAGGGAGTGACTATAGCTGAATTGAATAATGTGTACTTTAAAAATCGCTATACACAATCTCGCCGCATACTTTTTCCAAAGAAATCTTAAAAAGTTAATCAAAAAATAGACGATTTAATAGATTGCTTTATTTATTTTATTACGGTTAGTTATATTATTTAAATTAAATCGTGCGCGTAAATGCACTTTCTATTTAACATAAAAAAGCCCTAATTTTCATAAATTTTACTGAAAATTAGGGCGTGTTATTTTAATGCTTTTTATTTGCTATTTTTAAATTCAGATACCGCTTGATTAAATTTATTGATCACTTCCTCCTCAACTGGATGGAAAAGGGAAGAAGCGGTCGCGATTGTTGCTGAGGCTAAGAAACCAGGGATGATTTCGTAAAGTTGAGCCATATCTGTCCAACCCCAATACGCCATTAATGGTTTCCAAATCACCACTGTAACAGCACCTGCTAACATCCCGCAAAGTGCTGCACGTGAACTAATGTGGCGGTTGAATAACGAGATGATGATAATCGGACCGAAAGCCGCACCAAAACCTGCCCAAGCATAAGACACTAAACCCATAACTTTAGAATTTGGATTTTGTGCAATCCAAATCGCAATACCAGCGATAGTTAACACCATTAAACGACCAACCCAAACAAGCTCGCGACTTGAGGCATTTTTGCGTAAAAAGCCTTTATAAAAATCTTCGGTAATGGCTGCAGATGACATTAAAAGTTGTGCAGATAAGGTACTCATTACCGCGGCCAAAATTGCAGAAAGCACAACACCTGCAACCCACGGATTGAATAGTAATTTAGATAACTCAATGAAAACAGCCTCAGGATGGGCGAGTGGGATATCTTCGGCCGTGAAGTAAGCAAGACCGAAGTAACCTACAGAAACCGCGCCCGCAAGGCATAAAATCATCCAAGAAATACCAATTTTACGTGCTTGTTTTAAAGATTGTAAAGAATCGGCCGCCATGAATCGCGCTAAGATATGTGGTTGTCCGAAGTAGCCTAAGCCCCAAGCCAATGCCGAAATGACGCCAATCCCAGATACATCATGTAGCCAGTTTGCATATGGAATATGAGTAATTGCGGTTTTTGCGTGTAATGCTGTGGTGATGTCATCCCAACTTAAGTTCATTAGCACCATAATGGGAGCGAGTAATAATGCAAAGAACATAAGTGAGGCTTGAATTGTATCGCTCCAAGAAACAGCAAGGTAGCCACCAATAAAAGTATAAATAATTGTTGCAAATGCACCTAGCCATAAAGCTTTACTGTAATCCATGTGCAATAAGCTTTGGAATAATTTTGCACCCGCAACCACGCCTGAAGCGCAGTAGATAGTAAAGAAGAAAAGAATAATAGCAGATGAAATGATTTTTAATGCTTTTTTCTGATGCGGGAAACGTTGTGCGAAGAATTCAGGTAAGGTGAGGGCATTATTATAATGTTCCGTAAAAATACGTAAACGACCTGCAACAATGCGGTAGTTAAAGTAGGCACCAAGCACTAAACCTACGGCAATCCAAGCTTGAGACAGTCCCGCGGTAAAGATTGCACCCGGTAAACCCATGAGTAACCAACCTGACATATCGGATGCGCCGGCAGACATGGCAGTAACAAAACCACCCATTTTTCGCCCACCTAAAATGTAATCATCAAAGTTATTTGTGGATAGGTAGGCATAAATTCCGATCCCCAAGATAACAATCAAATAAAGACTAAATGTAATGTAAATTTGCATGAATGCTCCCAGTGATTATTCTGTGTAATCCTGTTTGTAAATAAATTTATAAAAGGGGTTCATTATCTTATAGATAAGGCGGTCGTGCAAATAAAAACAATGCCGATTAGATCTAATATTAACCAGATATTAGCAAGAAAACCCATAAAAGTGACCTTGTCACAAAGTGGCATTTATTTGTTCGTCAAATGTATATAAATTCACACTTATAATCAATATTAATGATCAACATAAATCGAATTTATGACAAAGTTTTTTCCTTTTTCTAATGAGAAATTGAATTTATTAAAATTCTGCTAAGTAGGCGTTATGCAAAAATAAGGGATTTGTTTCGATATTGTAAATAGTCCCATGCGTTTAATTTAAGAAATCATAAAGAAAGAGAGAATAGCTTTAAAAACAAAGCATTAAGAGCTGAAAGAGATAAAATTCTAAACTGATTAAATAAAAAACATAATAAATTCATCTACTTACATAAATCCATGCATTTGAATAGCTAACTAGCCATTTTGATCGTTCGTTTCTGTAAATGTATTTGCGCTGTATTTTATTTACGCGGAGATATTGATGAGCCAACTTATAAAACCTCTTATAAATATGTAATGGCTATAACTTCGTATAATGTATATTATGTTAAATAAGATAATATGCTAAGTTTATGATTGCTTTACTTATTTATTCTGTTCTTCGTCTCCGTTACGTTTGTTCATAAAACGTTACACTCTCTTTCTCTTTTATTCGTGCATGCTATTAAGTGAATTTCATTTTTAATTGTGTTACATTGCTTTTCTTTTTTTAACGAACTTATTATGGAATTTTACGAAACGCTGATCGGTATCGGACTACTCTGTCTTTTTGTTATTTTTATCGTTGCTCTCTTTTCTAAGAAACGTAAATCATATTTATTTGATGCGAACCTTTATAAAACCATTCCCATCATGAATCGCAGCGAAAAGATTTTTTTTACGTTGTTTACTCAAACTTTCCCGCAATACTATATTTTTCCGCAAATTCCTTTTTCGTGTATCGTGACGCCAAAATTTAAGGAAGATGGAAAAAACAAACCTTTGCTTTGGAAAATTAATCAAAAACGTGTGGATTTTCTGATTTGCGATACGCAACTGAATAATTTATTTATTGTTGAAATTGATGGTCCAACTCATACAAAAACACGTGGACAAGATAGCCAACGAGATGATTTCTTTGCTGAAAAAAATATCCCGACCTTGCGTATTCCAGTTACACAATTAACTAAATTAACACGCCAAAATCTTAAAAGTATGGTTGAGGATATTTTGGATTAGAATAAAAAAATGCGTACCTATTTAAAGTACGCATTTTCAATGATTATACTTCGATATATTCTAGTTCTACATTCCCTAGATAATTCAATAAATTTTTTCCACTACGGCGATATGATAAAGAAATTGGATGTTCGATCATCACTGCTCGAGTAATATTTTCAATTTCATAACCGCGCATAATAATGAGGTTTAATGCCACTTGTAATGCAGGTAAACTTGGATTGAATGCTGCATTTTCAGCATAACTTCCTTTAAAAATTTCCTGATTATTCAATTGTAATGCTACGCCACAATATGTTTTTGAGTATGGCGCATGACTTTGGTTGGCTGCCTCAAGTGCGGCTAAAATAATAGGTGATTTTGAATCGTGTTTTAAATGATTATCTTCACTATCCATTAACAAGTTTGTAATCTCTAAATCTTTAGGGCCAAAGGCGTTTGGTAAATAATGATGTAAACTTTGAATAGGTTGATTTGGTAAATGAATTTTAAGATGAGATGCGGAATTAAGCTCATTCATAAATTGTCGACAATGACCACACGGTGTGTAATTAACAAAAACATCAGTGACACTTTTTTCACCCCGCATCCACGCATGCGAAATGGAACTTTGTTCTGCATGGATTGTTTGTGCTATCGGATTATCGCAAAACTCTTGGTTAGCACCAAAATAAAAATTACCCGACTCCCCTTTAGCTATCGCCCCCACACTAAAATGAGAAATGGTTGGATTAGCATAACAAGCAGCAATGGATAATAAGGTTAATGCGAGATCCTCACTCGACATCTGGTATTTTGCGCATAGATGACTGACGACAAACTCTGGTAAAAAACCATCAAAATGTTGTTCCCTTAAAATATGCCAAATATCTTTAGCTAATGCAGGATTTTGTAATTCTTTTAATGCATTTTGTAGACGGTCTGAGATATGTTCTTCGTTAGTATGGCTCATAGATTTACCCTTTTTAATCTAATTAAACACTGCCTATATCATATGCTATTTTTTTAATAAAATCTTGATTTAACGTTATTTTTTTATGCTTTTATCATGAAATTTATTTTTAAATCTTTTTCTATTTTGTAATGCTTTCCGTTATAATGTTCAACATTTGATATAAAAACAGGTTTTATGTATGCAACTTCGCGCAAAAGACAAAATACTTGATCTTAATTTTCCGAAAATTATGGGGATCTTGAATATTACGCCGGATTCCTTTTCGGATGCAGGCAAATTTTTAAAATTTGATACTGCTCTGTTTCAAGTTGAAAAAATGTTACGCGAAGGCGCAAGTATTATTGATATCGGTGGTGAATCAACACGGCCGGGTGCTTCAGCGGTATCTGAACAAGAAGAATTACAACGCGTTATTCCTATTGTTGAGGCCATTTCACAACGTTTTGACTGTTGGATCTCGGTTGATACTTCAAAAGCCATTGTCATGCGTGAAGCTGCAAAAGTTGGTATGGATTTGATCAATGATGTCCGTGCATTGCGTGAAAAAAATGCACTTGAAACAGCGGCAAGTCTTGATCTTCCCGTTTGTCTTATGCACATGCAAGGTGAGCCACGCACGATGCAAACTTTCCCGCATTATCAAAATGTTGTAGAAGATGTGCTGACTTTCCTTCTTGATAGAACAAAGGTGGCACAAAAAGCGGGAGTTAAACCTGAGCATATTTTATGGGATCTCGGTTTTGGTTTTGGTAAGTCCCTTTCTCATAACTATCAGCTTCTAAAAAATACACATATTTTTGCACAATTTCCCTACCCTTTACTTATTGGTGTTTCGCGTAAGTCTATGATTGGTCAACAACTGAATAAATCCGTTGAAGATCGATTAGTGGGTAGCGTAACCGCGGCTTTATTAGCAGCACAGCAAGGTGCAAAAATTTTACGCGTCCATGATGTTGCTGCAACACAAGATGCATTACAAATTTGGCAAGCAATGTTAAATGCTTAAAACTTATAAAATAAGGATTATAAATGAAAGAACGTCAATATTTTGGTACCGATGGTGTCCGTGGTAAAGTAGGTAAAGCGCCAATTACACCAGACTTTGTACTTAAATTAGGTTGGGCTGCAGGTAAAGTTCTTGCAAATTCGGGGTCTAAAAAAGTCTTAATTGGTAAAGATACTCGAATCTCTGGCTATATGTTGGAATCCGCTCTAGAAGCTGGTTTAGCTGCGGCGGGTGTTTCGGCAGCTTTTACTGGACCTATGCCAACCCCTGCAATTGCTTATTTAACACACACCTTCCGCGCAGAAGCGGGTATCGTTATTTCAGCCTCACACAACCCTTTTGATGATAACGGAATTAAATTCTTTTCCACACAAGGAACTAAATTACCTGATGAGGTTGAATTAGCAATCGAAGAAATGCTCGAACAACCAATGGATTGCGTACCATCAGCAGAACTTGGCAAAGCGAGTCGTATTAACGATGCTGCGGGACGTTACATTGAATTTTGTAAAAGCACCTTCCCTGCTGATTTAAGCCTAGACGGTTTTAAAATGGTCGTAGATTGTGCAAATGGCGCGACTTATCATATTGCACCGAATGTTATGCGTGAACTTGGCGCTGAAGTGATCGAAATCGGCACTTCACCAGATGGCGTAAATATTAATGCGCAATGCGGTGCGACAGATATTCGTGCTTTACAACAAAAAGTATTGGAAACCAACGCTGATGTAGGTTTAGCTTATGATGGTGATGGCGATCGTCTTATTATGGTTGACCACTTAGGTAACAAAGTGGATGGCGACCAAATCCTTTTCATTATTGCTCGTGAGATGTTACGTAGTGGTAAATTAAAAGGTGGCGTTGTCGGCACATTAATGAGTAATATGCGTTTAGAAATCGCCCTCAAAGAATTAGCGATTCCATTTGTTCGTGCAAAAGTTGGTGACCGCTATGTGTTAGAAAAAATGCAAGCTCACGACTGGATCTTAGGTGGTGAGAATTCTGGACATATTATTATTGCCAATAAAAATACGACGGGTGATGGTATTATTGCCTCTCTTCAAGTATTACGTGCCATGGCGCAACATAAATTATCATTAAACGAATTAACGAAGGCGGTTCAACTCTATCCGCAAGTACTTATCAACGTACGTTTTGAAGGCGGCGAAAGTCCTCTTGAATCTGATGCTGTAAAAGCTGTTTCTCAAGAAGTCGAAACATTACTCGGGAACACTGGACGTATCCTTTTACGTAAATCTGGCACAGAACCGCTTATTCGCGTAATGGTCGAATGTGAAGATGCGGAAAAAGCACAGTCTTACGCTGAAAAAATTGCAAATGTGATTAAAAATGCATAATTAATCACGCCCATTTTTTCGAAAAAATTTATGGAGTTTAAGGGGTAGGAATATATGAATATTTTTATTATGCGACATGGGCAAGCCGAAATTTTTGCGCGTAGCGATGAGGAGCGCGCACTCGCAGAAATTGGTAAAGCCCAAGTAACGGAACAGGGAAAATGGTTATTTAGTCAGGGCATTAAATTTGATAAAGTCTTAGTAAGTCCTTATCAACGTACCCGTGATACTTTTGCTGTAATCAACTCGGTATATCAAAATACGCTATCTAATAAAATGGAAATTGATAAAAACCTCACGCCATTAGGCAATAGTACACAGGTTGTTGATTACCTAGAAGTCCTTAATAACGATGATATGCATAATATTTTGATTATTTCACATATCCCATTGGTTGGAGAACTTGTAACGGATCTCTCCCAAAATAGCGGGTATCACTGTTTTGAACCCGCAACCTTAGTCGGCATAAATTGGGATGGAAAAAATGGTAATGTATTTACCAAACATATTTGTGCATAAAAATTAATAACATAAAAAAACCGCGTTTTAACGCGGTTTTTTGTTAATCATCATTATCAATAACAAAATGAATCATTCGTCTATATCCAATCATTCGCCGTGTATCGCGAACATGTTTTATTCGAAGAAGTCGACGGTGAATACGATGTAATACTTTTGTTCTTAGGTTAGTTTGTCTTCTTCTTTTCATACTCAATCCTCTACTGCTACTTATCACGCACCTGATTTACTTGCGGCTGCTTCCGCCGGTTGTGATTCGGGCGGAGGCGGTGGAGATACAAGGGCTTGTTCTTCTTCATGAAGTAAATTTCCTTCACCATCTTCACTCGCTTTAACACGATAATAATTATTTAAAATATGAAGATAACGTCGAATATTTTCTACATATTGGAATGCCTGAATACCGCTTGCATGTCCATATTTTAATTTACTATAGTATTCTCGTCTACCTAATAAAGGTAAATTATTTTTCACATCCAACCAATTATAAGGGTTTCCACCTAAATCTTTAGTCAGTTGTAACGCATCAAATAAGTGACCTAGTCCCATATTGTAGGCAACAAGTGCATACCAAATACGCTGATCTTCTTTAATCTCATCAGGCATTTTTTGAACAAGAAAATTAAGGTAATCCGCGCCTCCACGAATACTCTGCTGCGCATCAAGACGATCTGGTACATTCATCGCCTCCGCAGTATTTTTAGTCAGCATCATAATTCCCCGAACTCCCGTTGGTGAGGTGGCTAACGGATTCCAATGAGATTCCTGATAAGCAACAGCAGCTAACAATCGCCAATCTAAATTCCCCCGATATTCTTCAAAGAATGGTTTATATTTGGGTAAAATATTTTTGATTGCATCAACGTATGTTCGACTATCGATATAATTAAACTCTTTTAGATGGCTTACATATTTCTCTTCTAAGTTAGCAATCGTGCCGTCTTCCATAGCTTTATTCATGAAATCTAATAATTTTGCTTGTAGATCGAATTTATCACTTTTTGCTAAATACCAGTGAACTGTCGTTTCATCTGCGACATCAAACGCAATCGCAATATCTGGACGAATCGACTGTGTGGTCGCAACCAAAATAGAATTGGCAACGGTATATGGAATCTTACCGCTTGCTACATCCATTAATAATTCTTCTTCCGTCTTGTCTTCAACTTGCCAGGTTAAATTAGGATATTGATCTTTTAATTCTAGCAATAATCCATTTAAACCTGAGCCTTTAGAAACAACTAAGGTTCCCTTCAAATCATTTAAACTTTTAGGTCGTAAAGTGCCTTTGTGATAAACCAATTGCCAAGAAGCTGAATAATAGGCAGGCCCCAATTGATATAATGCGGTTTTATTAGGATCAAATAATAAATTTGAGGCGGCTATATCAATTTCATGATGGGTTAACGCATTAAACAATGCATCACGCGTCGGATATTCGGTAATATTTATTTTGACACCTAAATATTGGGCAAATGCATGACTTAAATCGTACTCAAGTCCTGTCGCGCCTTTAGACGTAATAAAATAAGATACGGGATTGGCGACCACGCCCACTCTTAATAAGTCATCTTTTGTCACTCGACTATAACTGCTTGGTAAAGGTTCAGATGTCTTTACGGGATGCATATGGCCTTCGTAAAAGACCATATCCATTGCCCATAATAAAAGTGCTGTCATAAAGACAGTAAGGTAGATGATACCTTTTTTCAATAAAGATATTCCTCTTGAGAATTAAGGGTTTTGTACGTCAGATTCAGTTGATGGCCAAGATGTAACAATAGCTTTGATCAACGTAGCTAATGGAATAGCAAAAAATACGCCCCAGAAGCCCCATAGACCACCAAAGATCAGTACGGATACAATGATTGTTAACGGATGGAGATTGACTGCTTCGGAAAATAAAAATGGTACAACGACATTACCATCAAGTAGTTGAGTAATCACATAAGCAATCATTAAATAACAAAATGTTGGTGTGCTTCCAAATTGGAAAATGGCAACCAATGCCACTGGAATTGTCACTAGAACTGCTCCGATATACGGAACTAAAACTGAAATTCCAACTGCAACAGACAATAACACAGCATAATTTAAATGGAAATATAAGAAAATTGCATAAGTTACTACACTTACAATCAATATTTCTAACAATTTTCCACGGACATAATTCGCCATTTGTAATTGCATTTCAGTCCATACTTTACGGACTAAATCGCGGTTACGAGGTAAATACTGAACAACGTAGTCAATTAAATCTTTCTTATCTTTTAGCAAGAAGAAAACCATAAAAGGCACTAAAAAGGCATAAATACCGAGTGTCACAAGATTAACAAGTGACGAAACAGAGAATGTAAGTGCCGTTTCTGCGAAGCCCATTATTTTACTTTTTATGCCAGAAAAAATACTATCAACCATTTGATAATCAACAAATTCTGGATAATGTTTCGGTAAATCTAATAGCCAAATATTTGCCTTATTAAACATTGTCGGCAAATCGGTAACCAACTTAACGAGCTGACTCCATAAAATTGGGAATAATCCAAACAAAATAACTAGGATAACCCCTATCATCGAACAAAGAACGATGATAACGCTCAGCAAGCGTGGCAAGCGAAATTTATTTTGTAAAAGTGAAATTGGATATTCGAGTAAATAAGCAAAAATAATCGCAATAAACAGTGGAGCTAATAAATTACTAAAAAAGTAAACAATTAAAATAGCAAAAATAAGGATTGCTAAAAATGCCGTCGCTTGCGGATCGCTAAATCGCCGAATGTACCAATTTTTTAATAATGTAAACATCAGTTTTTCCTTTAAAACAACGATTAGTGAGGATTATAAGGAATTTTCTTATACAATACTATAAAGAAAATTCCCAATTTTGATTAGATTTTTGTGACAACGTCACTTATTCTTCAATAAGAAGGAAAAGCTCAGCAACGGTATGAAATGAACCAAAGATAATCAGCGTATCTTCCCTATTTAGCCCTGATAAAATTTGATTTAATCCCTGATCTAAGATTTCAAAACTTTTTATTGGTGAATCTACGCCTAATGTTTTTAATTTCTCTACGATCGCATTACCAGACTGTCCACGTTCACCATTTAATGTCAAACAATTCCAGCCATCCATAACTGGAATAAGTGGTGTTAAAATACCCTCTAAATCTTTATCACGCAATACCCCACAAAGTGCATAAATTTTCCCCGAAAAATCGGGCGTGACTTTAGCGCGTAATTGTTTAATTCGTTCTGCAAGGTATCTGGCCGCGTGTGGATTATGCCCAACATCTAGGATAATCCTCGGCATAGCCGTTTCTTCAAGATAATACTTTTCAGAAATTTTCTGACGTATATTCTTAGAAAGCGTTTGGAAACGCCCTGTTAATTCAACGGTTTCCAAGACTTCTTTAAGAATTTCGTCGCTAATGGTAAAAGGTAAATACTGTAATGTGGCAAGAACAGTTGCAGCATTTGCCAATGGAATGGTTGGTTTCGGTAAATGCTGATAGTGTTTATCTTTACTATGCCATTCCCACGTTTCACCCGTTTCTGCAAA
>SAMEA104404098__coassemble_38_pt1 | contig 18384 bp, 16 predicted proteins | sample SAMEA104404098__metabat2_low_PE_002 | metagenome-assembled genome bin SAMEA104404098 (sample SAMEA104404098) | Balaenoptera acutorostrata | reverse complement strand
ATTTTCGCAAAAATTTTCACGAAAATCGGGGCGTGGTTTTATTTGGCGAGGTTGATTATGCGAATGGATCTTGGAGGATCATCGTTTCTACACGGTCAGGACCAGTAGAGAGGATCGCAACAGGTACGCCAGTTACTTCTTCAATGCGTTTGATGTAGTTACGCGTATTTTCTGGTAACATTTCAACATCGGTTACGCCGAAAGTATTTTCTTTCCAACCTGGCATGGTTTCGTAAATTGGTTCAACGCCTTCCCAGTCTTTTGCGGCGAGTGGTGCGAAATCAACGATTTCACCGTTTGGCATTTTGTAGCCAACACAGATTTTCACTTCATCAAGACCATCAAGTACGTCTAATTTGGTCATACAGAAACCAGAGATACTGTTTACTTGGATAGCACGACGCATTGCAACCGCATCGAACCAGCCACAACGGCGTGCGCGCCCCGTTACTGCACCAAATTCATTACCACGACGTGCGATAGTTGCACCGATGTCGTCGAATAATTCAGTAGTGAATGGACCACCACCCACACGTGTACAGTAAGCTTTGATAATACCAAGAACATAGTCAATATGACGTGGACCAAAGCCTGCACCGGTTGATACGCCACCAGCTGTGGTATTTGAACTGGTTACATACGGATAAGTTCCTTGGTCGATATCAAGCATGGTACCTTGTGCACCTTCGAAAAGGATATTGTCGCCACGTTTACGTGCGGTATCAAGGATAGTGGTAACGTCTGCAACCATGCCTTTAATTACATCAGCAACGGCGAAAACATCTTGCATTACAGTGTCGAAATCAACAGGTTCAACGTGGTAGTAATGCACTAATTGGAAGTTGTAGTAATCAAGGATAGCTTTGAGTTTTTCAGCAAAGGTTTCTTTATCGAAAAGGTCGCCAACGCGTAAACCGCGACGTGCAACTTTATCTTCATAAGCAGGACCAATACCACGACCCGTTGTACCGATTGCTTTTTTACCTAATGCTTTTTCACGCGCATGATCCATTGCTACGTGGTAAGGAAGGATTAAAGGACAAGCCTCTGAGATTTTTAAGCGCTCACGAACATTAATACCGCGCGCTTCAAGTTCACCCATTTCTTGCATTAACGCAGCAGGTGAAAGCACCACACCGTTACCGATTAAGCAAGTTACGTTTTCGCGTAAGATACCGCTTGGGATTAAACGTAATACGGTTTTTTCGCCATTGATAATAAGCGTATGTCCCGCATTATGTCCACCTTGGTAACGTACCACGTATTTTACGCGGTCAGTTAAAAGGTCAACAATTTTCCCTTTACCTTCATCGCCCCATTGAGCCCCTAAGATAACAACACTTTTTCCCATATTTTTCGCCTTTTGGTTGAGGGTTAATCAAAAAGAAATGTTATTGCTAAATAACAAAAACCCAGTACTTTACCCGTTTATCCCCCCTGACTCAATGAAAAAATCACATAAAACGCGAAAAAATTTTAAGCGTTATACAGAAATATAACTAATTAATAAATAAAAGGTAATCACAAAGAGTGAAAGCAGTTTTTATCAGAATAGGTAAATAAAATATGAGTAGCTCAAAAGAGGTAAATGATTATTTTCCATCCTTATCATTGACCTGTATCAAGCTATCAAAAAAGAAAAATTCTAGAATAAGAATAAGTTATGTATGGAATTTTACTATGGCATTTGTCGCTATATTTGTTTTTTAGTTTGGGGTTAGGGGTAAGTTTTTTGTAGAGGAGAAAAAAGATGAATATTTCTGAGTTAGCCCAGCAACATCATCAAGAAATGATTGATTTACGCCGTGAATTGCATAAGCATCCAGAATCAGGGTGGCTTACTTTTTATACGACATGTAAAGTGGCAAATGTATTACGCAATCTCGGTTATCGTTTAAAAATGGGAGAGGAGATTGTTAGTCGGCATTGTCGTTTGGGGTTGGGGACGATGGAAGAAATAATCTCCGCTCAGGAACGAGCAAAAAAACTTCTTACTGAAGAAGAACAGCAATTTCTCCCTATCTTAGAGGACGGTTTAACGGGGGTGGTAGCAGAACTTGATACAGGCAAACCAGGACCAGTTACTGCATTTCGCTTTGATATTGATGCTGTCGATGTGAATGAATGTCGTGATAAGCTCCATTTTCCAGCGAATGCTGGTTTCGCTGCGGATATTGATGGCATTATGCATGCGTGTGGACATGATGGGCATACCAGTATTGGCTTAACTCTTGCTAAAATTTTAGCTGAACATCGCGATGAATTTGTTGGGAAATTTATTCTGATTTTTCAAACGGGCGAAGAAGGGTGCCGTGGGGCTATTGGAATGGAACCATTGCACTTTTTAGATAAAGTAGATTATTTGTTCGGTATGCATATTGGCTTTCAAGCAAAACAACTGAAAGGCATTGTCTGCGGGGTACAAAAATTTTTAGCGACATCAAAATTTGATGTGTATTTTCAAGGTAAAGCAGCACATGCCTCGGGCGAGCCGCAAAAGGGGCAAAATGCTCTATTAGCTGGTGCAACTGCTGCTTTGCAAATGCACGCCATTACCCGCCACGCAGAAGGGGCTTCCCGTATTAATGTAGGGATTTTGAAAGCGGGATCAGGACGCAATGTTATTGCGCCGAATGCTTATCTAGCCTGCGAAACCCGGGGAGAAACAACAGACATTAATGATTTTATGCGCCAACGTTGTGAAGATATCGTTGAGGGGGTCGCGAAAATTTATAACGTAGATTATAAGATTATCTCTACCGGTGGGACAGCAGGCGGGAATAGTAGTGTGCTCATGACCGATCTTGTGGAAGAGCTGGCGATGGAATCTCCGTTTATTGATAACAGCTTAATTCAACGCGAAAGTGATTTTAAAGCGTGTGAAGATTTTGCACATTTTATGCATAAAGTTCAGCAAAATGGCGGTGTAAGTGGTTATGCGATGATTGGAACTCGCTTGGCGGCTGGGCATCATAATGAATGTTTTGATTTTGATGAAGATTGTTTGCTTTCTGGTTTGGATATCGTGTTACGTTTAGCTCATCGTTTAAATGGCGCAGATATGCAGACGCAAGAGTAAATGTAAGAAGAAAAAAGACCGAGGTATCTCGGTCTTTTTTATTGTGGCATTTAAGCGATTAATAGATTAGAAATTAATACGCCCACTACGCAAGCGACAACGACACCAATTAAACCTGGAGCCATAAAGCTGTGGTTAAAATAATATTTACCGATACGGGTTGTCCCGGTCATATCAAAGCTGATGGTGGCGATATCGGAAGGGTAATTTGGGATAAAGAAATAACCGTAGGTTGCAGGCATTAAACCAACCAAAAGCGGAGCAGGCAACCCAAGTGCAATCCCAACTGGGAGCATCATGACGGCGGTGGCTGCTTGGCTATTAATGACCACGGATACGATGAAAAGGGCTAAGGCAAATGTCCAAGGTGCAGTTTCTACCATAGAGGTTACTGCAGCTTTAAATTCTGGCATCGCATATTGGAAATAGGTATCACTCATCCATGCAATCCCGAAAATAGCAATCGTTGCAACCATACCTGATTTAAAAACGACCCCATTTGGCACTTTTTCTGAGGCAGTTTTTGTTGCAAGTAAAATGATCCCAGCAAAACAAAGCATGAGCATTTGAATAATCAGTGACATAGAAATGGTTTTTGTATCACCAATTGTACGCACAGATGGGAACATAGCCACAAGGATAATCACGATAAATGAAAGAATGAAGAGGTACATAGATAAACGTGCTTCTTTTGGTAATTCGTGATTAAGGGAAGTACTTTCTGAATTTAAAATACGTTCGCGCCAAATAGGATCTTTTAAACGGGCTTGATAGATAGGGTCATCGTCTAAATCTTTACCGCGATACATACTATAAATAGACAATGCAATTGTCCCAATAAAGGTAGCAGGAACCGTTACACTGATAATGTTTAATAGCGTAATAGATTCATAGCCTGCAATTTGAGTAATTTGAGCAAGATAGTAAACGACTGCCGCAGAAAGTGGGCTAGAGGTGATCGCTAATTGAGATGCGACAGAAGAGGCTGCCATTGGGCGTTCTGGACGGATTTTATTTTTTAAAGCGATATCACCAATGATTGGCATAATCGAATAAACAGAATGCCCCGTTCCGAGCATAAAAGTCATCACATAAGTGGTAATCGGACCTAAAAGAGTAATGCGTTTTGGGTTGCGACGTAAGATTTTTTCAGCAACCTGTAACATGTATTTTAAGCCACCCGCTGCTTCTAAAACAGAAGCGCAGGTAACCACGGCGAGAATAATGAGCATAACGTTAATCGGGGCTTTACCGACTGGCATACGGAAAATAAAGACTTCAATAGCAAGTCCAATCCCCGAAACAACACATAATCCAACGCCACCAGAGCGACTTCCTAGATACAGCATCAGTAATAAGAATAAAAATTCTAAATACAGCATAATAGACTCCAAATGAAATAATAATTCTAAAAAGGCGTATTTTAGTGAAAGAAATTGCGTACAACAATTTAACCTTGAAATAAGTAGGGTTTTTATTTTCAAATTGTGACCGCGATCACAAATTTGTTCAAAAATCACGCCCCAATTTTCGGAATAAATTATGCTTTTTACATTATTTTTAATAGGAATGTGATATGGGGAATTTTCAGAGTTTTGCTAAAACAGAATTTCAGGTATAATTCCCGCCGTTTTTTAGCAAATACAAGGAATTTTTATGCGAAATCCAAAAGACGATGCATTATATGCACCGATTGAATGGCAAGATTTTAGTGAAGGATATGAAGATATTTTTTATCACAAATCGCCAGAAGGTATTGCCAAAATCACTATCAATCGTCCACACGTACGTAACGCATTCCGCCCACAAACCGTAAAAGAAATGATTAACGCATTTGCTGATGCGCGTTTCGATGAAAAAATTGGCGTAATCGTACTTACTGGTGAAGGCGAAAAAGCATTCTGCTCAGGTGGTGACCAAAAAGTTCGTGGGGACTACGGCGGTTATAAAGATGATGCCGGTGTTCACCACTTAAATGTTTTAGATTTCCAACGTGATATTCGTTCTTGTCCAAAACCAGTTGTGGCTATGGTTGCAGGTTATGCAATCGGTGGTGGTCACGTATTACATATGCTTTGTGACTTAACTATCGCAGCAGATAACGCTATCTTTGGTCAAACTGGACCGAAAGTAGGTTCTTTTGATGGTGGTTGGGGTGCAAGCTATATGGCTCGCCTTGTTGGTCAGAAAAAAGCACGTGAAATTTGGTTCTTATGCCGTCAATACAATGCTCAAGAAGCATTAGATATGGGCTTAGTAAACACAGTTGTACCTTATGCAGAACTTGAAAAAGAAACTGTACATTGGTGCCGTGAAATGCTACGTAACAGTCCTATCGCATTACGTTGCTTAAAAGCTGCTTTAAATGCAGATTGTGACGGTCAAGCAGGGTTACAAGAATTAGCGGGTAACGCTACAATGCTTTTCTATATGACTGAAGAAGGGCAAGAAGGTCGTAACGCATTTAATGAAAAACGTGCGCCAGACTTTAGTAAATTTAAACGTAATCCATAATCTTTTGCATAAAGGGCAATTTATTGCCCTTTTTTTCTGTTTTTAGTGTTAATAAAATGAATGTTACAACGCTTGATTTAACTGTTTTTCTAGTTTTAGTAATTTTTTCAATGGTAACCGATTATTGGCTTCACCGTGAGAATAAAGAAGTTACCTTAGGCTCTGCCATTAAATGGACGATTTTTTGGGTTGTTATCGCTTTTGTTTATGCAGGCTATTTGTGGTGGGAACACGGCAGCAAAATGGCATCCTTGTTCCTCTCTGGTTATATGCTAGAAAAAAGCCTTTCTGTCGATAACCTTTTTGTATTTGGGGCAATTTTTGCGTGGTTTAACGTACCAAATCGCTATTGTCATAAAGTTTTATTTTGGGGTGTCATTGGCGCCATCATTTTCCGATTGATTTTTGTGCTTATCGGCGTGAAATTTATGAGTAGTTTCGGCGGGTATGCAGATTTTGTGTTTGCACTTATTATCTTCTATGCAGTGTTCAAAATGTTAACGACAAGTGAAGATAGCGAAATTGATTATGCAAGTCATCCAGCAAATAAATTAATTCATAAATTTTATCCAATCGTACCGTCGCTTTTCAAAGATAAATTTGTAGTAAGTCGTCAAGATGTTGAGCAAGCGTTACAAGATGAAACGCGCTCTGAATCTGATAAACAACAATTACAAAATAGCTTAACGAGTGCGAAGAGTGCAATGCGTTTTGCTACGCCATTATTTGTGTGCTTATTTGTGATTCAGCTTAGCGATATTATGTTCTCATTCGATAGTGTACCTGCGGTTATCGCGGTATCTAAAGAACCCCTTATCGTTTACAGTGCGATGTTGTTTGCGATTTTAGGTTTAAGAACATTGTATTTTGTATTGGAAGGCTTGAAAGGTATTTTAACTTACTTAGAGCAGGGTGTTGTATTTTTACTATTATTTATCGGTGTGAAATTAGCACTTGGCGGTTTACACGCATTAGGCATTACACATTTCGATATCACGCCAAACCAATCATTATTTGTCGTAGTCGCAACACTTGTTGTGAGTGTCGTTTGTAGTCTTGTGCTTCCTAAAAAAGACAAGAAATAACACTTAACATAAATAGGAGTCCGAAATGGTAAAAAAGGTATTTTTTATATGTGTCATGACTGGCGCACTCATGGGTTGTGGTGAAGTAGATCGCTGCTTGGATGCTGGTGGTCGCTATGATGATGTAACAAAAACGTGTGAGATGTGAGGAAAAATAAAATGACAAAAAGAGCCTATGAAATTTACCGTTATCGTATTCCTGTTGACAGCCAAGTCGTACTGCGTAATCGCTTTCTTAAAGTAAGAGAGGGATTGCTCGTCAAAGTGCAATGTGGCGATAATATCGGGTGGGGAGAAATTGCTCCTTTACCTGGTTTTAGTCAAGAAAATGTTGAAGAGGCGTTGTGTCAAACCTTAGTTTGGCTTAAAAATTGGAATCAAGCACGTAGTGAAAATCTTATTTTAAGTTTAGATAATCTTTATCCTTCAGTCGCTTTTGGATTAAGTTGTGCGTTAACTGAATTATCGGGTTATTTGCAGGAAGAAGGAAATTACCAAACAGCACCGCTTTGCTATGGTGATCCCGATGAACTTTTCCATAAATTAGAAAATACGACAGGTGAGAAAGTCGGAAAAATTAAAGTTGGATTATATGAGGCGAATCGGGACGGCATGATCGTGAATATGTTTTTAGAAGCCATTCCTGATCTGAAGCTACGGTTAGATGCAAATCGCGCGTGGACACCAGAAAAGGCACAACTTTTTGCTAAATACATTAAACCAGAATTTCGTCAACGTATTCAATTTTTAGAAGAACCGTGTAAAAAACCTGAAGATAGCTTAGCATTTGCAAAAAACACAGGGATTGCTATTGCATGGGATGAAACATTACGTGATCCTGGTTTTCAATTAATGCCAGAAAATCAGCTTAGTGCGATCGTGATCAAACCGACGCTTGTGGGTTCTTTACAGAAATGTATCGCATTAATTCAGACCGCGAATCGTTTAGGGATGAAAGCGATTATTAGCTCAAGTATTGAAAGTAGCTTTGGCTTAACACAATTAGCGCGAATTTCTGCTCAATACACGCCTGATACTATTCCAGGGCTTGATACATTGGGCCTGATGGATTACCAATTAGTACGCGCATGGCCTAATGCACCGCAACCTGTCTTAAATTTAGATGATCAAGAGTTCATTGAATGCGTAGCAAGTGGTGTGCTTTCTCAATCTTGAGGTACGAGTTCTTAAAATTATTTTCATAAATCAATGAAAAATGTTTTAAATTTCGGTAAAATACCGCGAAAATGTAATCAAAAACAGGATAACGGATGAAAATTCTGCTACTCAATGGACCTAACTTGAATTTATTAGGTAAGCGTGAACCGCAACATTATGGTTCCATAACGTTACAAATGATTGAGAATAACGTAACACGATTAGCGAAACAAGCGGATATTGATTGTGAATGTTTTCAATCAAATAGCGAAGAAAAACTTATCAATAAAATTCATGAAAGCCTTGGGAATGTGGATTTCATTTTATTTAATCCTGCCGCCTTTACGCATACGAGTGTTGCTCTGCGTGATGCAATACTCGCAGTAAATATTCCGTTTATTGAAATTCATCTTTCTAATGTCCACCAACGTGAAGCATTTCGACATCACTCTTATTTTAGTGATATTGCGAAAGGTGTCATTTGTGGGTTAGGGGCGAAGGGGTATGAATTTGCCGTAAATTATGCAATAGATTTCTTGAAAAATAGCTGAAAATTGCCAATTTTCGCAGAAAATCGGAGATTTTCATTGCTAAAAGGTGTATTTTAAGGAATACTTGCCAAACTTTTGGACACCATACCTCATTTTATTCGTCACAAAATGGGGCATTAAAACTAAAAATTAATTTAGGATAAATTATGGACGTACGTAAAATTAAAAAACTTATCGAGTTAGTTGAAGAATCAGGCATCATGGAGCTTGAAATTTCTGAGGGTGAAGAAACAATTCGTATTAATCGCGGAACTCCAGCAGTAGCAATCGCACCTGCGCATGCACCCGCTATGACAATGCAAACTGTTCAAGCCGCACCAGTTGCGACTGCAGCAGCTCCAGCTGTTGAAGAAAAACAAGAAGAAGTGATGTCAGGTCACCAAGTGCGTTCACCAATGGTCGGTACTTTCTATCGCTCTCCAAGCCCAGAAGCTGCACCATTTGTTGAAATTGGACAAAAAGTAAATGCTGGCGATGCACTTTGTATCGTTGAAGCAATGAAAATGATGAACCGTATCGAAGCTGATAAAGCGGGTGTGGTAAAAGCAATCTTAATTAATGATGGTGAAGCGGTAGAATTTGATCAACCGTTAATGATTATCGAATAAAAACTGGAGTTTTGCATGATCGAAAAAGTAGTGATTGCTAATCGCGGTGAAATTGCGTTACGTATTTTGCGTGCTTGTAAAGAAATGGGCATTAAAACCGTAGCGGTTCATTCCACAGCAGATCGTGAATTAAAACACGTATTATTAGCAGATGAAACCGTCTGTATTGGTCCTGCACCTTCTACAAAAAGTTACTTAAATGTTCCTGCGATTATTGCTGCAGCAGAAGTAACGGGTGCAGATGCTATTCACCCAGGCTATGGTTTTTTATCAGAAAACGCTGATTTTGCTGAACAAGTTGAACGTTCAGGCTTTATTTTTATTGGACCAAGCCCAGAAGTTATTCGCCTTATGGGGGATAAAGTTTCTGCGATTAATGCAATGAAAAAAGCAGGTGTACCTTGTGTACCAGGTTCAGATGGTCCATTAGGTTCTGATATGGTTAAAAATAAAGCGATTGCTGCACGTATTGGCTATCCAGTGATCATTAAAGCCTCTGGTGGCGGTGGTGGTCGCGGTATGCGTGTAGTACGTAGCGATGATAACCTAGAAGAAGCCATTGCTTTAACTAAAGCAGAAGCGAAAGCAGCATTCAATAACGATATGGTTTACATGGAAAAATACCTTGAAAACCCACGTCATATTGAAATCCAAGTATTAGCAGATAAATGCGGTCATGCAGTTTACTTAGCTGAACGCGATTGTTCAATGCAACGTCGCCATCAAAAAGTACTAGAAGAAGCGCCAGCCCCAGGTATTGATGAAGAAACTCGTCGCAATATTGGTTCTCGCTGTGCGAATGCGTGTTTAGAAATCGGCTATAGCGGTGCAGGTACATTTGAATTCTTGTATGAAAATGGTGAATTCTATTTCATTGAAATGAATACGCGTATTCAGGTAGAACATCCAGTCACAGAAATGATTACCGGTGTTGATCTCGTTAAAGAACAACTTCGCATTGCATCCGGTTTACCGTTATCTATTACACAAAACGATATTAAAGTACGTGGACACGCAATCGAATGCCGTATCAATGCAGAAGATCCAAATACCTTCTTACCATCGCCAGGTAAAATTGCACACTTACATTCACCAGGTGGTATTGGTGTGCGTTGGGATTCGCATCTTTACGGTGGCTACAGTGTACCGCCACATTATGATTCCATGGTAGGTAAATTGATTACCCATGGTGAAACTCGTGATGTAGCAATTGCACGTATGAAAAATGCACTAGCAGAAACGATTATTAGTGGTATTAAGACAAATATTCCACTTCAAGAAGAGATTCTTTCTGATGAGAATTTCCAAAAAGGTGGAACAAATATTCACTATTTAGAGAAAAAACTTGGATTAAACTAATAATTAATTCAGTTAATAAAATACAAAGGGGGCGTTTCAACCCCCTTTTCCCATTTTTATGAAATGACATATGAGTGTTAAAAATCCTTTAAAACAGGCAACAAAAGAAGCACGATTAGCTTTTGGGTTAACCGTATTCTATCTGTGTGGGTGGTGTTTATGTGCTTATTTTGCGCCACAACAGACTGGTTTGCTAGGATTCCCGCTTTGGTTTGAGCTTGCCTGTTTTTATCTTCCTATCCTATTTATCATCGTTACCGCTATCGTCATTCATTTCTTTTTCAAAGATATTGAATTAGATGCGGATTGTTCTGATGAGTCAAAAAAATCTGAGAATCACAAATGCAACTAGCTATTTTATTACCTTTGCTGGGCTATATTGTCGTCGTATTTGCAGGGGCAATTTATGCTTATACTCAACGTCAAAAAGGCGATTTTTTAACAGAATATTATGTAGGTAACCGTTCGATGACCGGTTTCGTACTCGCGATGACCACCGCAGCGACTTATGTTGGGGCGAGTTCTTTTATTGGCGGACCAGGAGCAGCATATAAATTCGGGCTGGGGTGGGTATTGCTTGCCATGATTCAGGTTCCAGTGGTGCTTTTTACACTCGGTGTACTTGGAAAAAAATTTGCGATTCTTGCACGTAAAAACAATAGTTTAACGATTAACGATATTTTATATGACCGCTACAAAAGCCCAACCTTAATGTTACTCGCAAGCCTTGCATTAATGGTGTCATTTTTTATTATGATGGCAGTGCAATTTATAGGGGCAGGGCGATTACTGGAAACAACACTTAACCTTGATTACCGTTGGGCGGTCATTTTCTTTGCATTAACTGTGGGGATTTATACTTTTATCGGTGGGTTCCGTGCCGTGGTATTGACTGACAGCATCCAAGGCATGATTATGATGGTTGGGACGTTTTTACTGTTATTCGCCGTGATTCATGCCGGCGGTGGTGTGCATAAGATTATGCATACATTAACCGAAATTAATCCTCGTTTAGTGACCCCATACGGAATTAAATCGCGCCCGCTTGATTTTACCTTTATGACCTCATTTTGGGTGCTGGTATGTTTTGGCTTATTAGGATTACCAAGTACGGTCGTACGCGCTATGTCCTATAAAAATAGCCAAGCCTTACACCGAGGGGTAATTATTGGTACGATCGTGATTGCTTTATTAATGGTAAGTATTCATTTATCGGGTGCTTTAGGGCGGGCGATTATTCCTGATCTGACGGTAACCGATAAAATCATTCCGTTATTAATGATCAAAGTATTACCCCCCGCAGTGGCTGGTATTTTCCTAGCTGCACCGATGGCCGCGATTATGTCTTCAATTGATAGTATGTTAATTCAGACATCTTCCACGCTAATTAAAGATCTCTATTTACATTTTAAACCAGATGGGATTGCCAACGAAAAACATATCAAACGTTTATCCACTGCAGCAACATTACTTATTACGATCGTGGTTACAGTTTCTGTATTAAACCCACCAGATATGTTGATTTGGTTGAATCTTTTTGCTCTAGGAGGGTTAGAGACAACCTTCTTATGGGTGATTCTATTTGGGCTTTACTGGAAAAAAGCGAATAGCGTTGGGGGAGTAAGCTCAATGATCGTGGGATTTTGTAGCTATGTCTTTTTAACTGCAAAAAGTATCCAAATTCTAGGATTCCATCCAATTGTGCCAGCATTATTGCTCGGATTAATTGCATTCTTACTTGGGAATAAATTTGGCGAAAAGAAAAATATTGCCGCCTAATTAATTCTAAAAAATAATATCACGCCCCGATTTGCATAAAAATTTATGAATTTGGGGGCGTGATGTTTCTTTTTACAAAAAAAGAAAAAGGCGCATAATCCTTTATGCGCCTTTTTAGTCTAGTTAATCAATCCCTTATTTTTCAGAACGTTCTAATTCGTCTGCCAAAGTATGAAGATTGATTTTTCCGCACATGAATTCTTTATAATCCAATGGGAAGTGAGTTTCGATAGTAGAGAATGGTTGAATCATAACTTCACCTTTCACTAATTCGAAATCTAACAAATGTCCACCAATAGATTTATCATCTGCTACAAAGTGAACATGGTTGCCAGATACTGCACTACCATTAAATAATTCAGGCGAGAAGTATCCTACTACTGCACCTTTCACGTGATCTTTGTGGAAAGTTGCTTGTTGCTCAGCAACTTCTACAAGTTTTGGATACGGAGGGCATTGTTTTTTAACAATACGCGTATTTACATCACGGAATTCACCACGAATTGTGATACCGTAGAAAATATTTTCATACGGGTAAAATTCACAAATACGTTCGTGAAGGTCGGCTTGTCTTACATTTTCCATTTCAACCTTGATTGAAACTTCAGGTTTTTGGAAATGAACACTGGCGTAAGGAACAACAAAATCTGGACCTGCTTCGAGAATAGTACCATCTGCTTGAGCCAGATAAGGATGTCCATCAAGCACAACAAGTTCGCCGTGTAATCCTTCACCTGTACCAAGCCCAGTATCACCATGCTCAAGGAGATCCTTCATTGTCATAGTGCCTTTTAGCATACCTTCGATAAGCATTGCTAATGTACCGTGCTGGTACAATTTAGTTAAATTATCCATACACCTTACCTTCTTCTTAGTGGAATTGATCTTCTAAGATTTGACCACCAAGTTCTTTGTTGAAGCTATAGTCAACAGGAACATCTACGATAACTGGACCATTGATAGCGAATGCTTGATCAAGCACTTTACCAAGATCTTCAGCTTTTTCTACGCGTAAACCAGTTGCACCAAAGCTTTCTGCGTATTTAACGAAATCTACTGGACCGAATTTAACTGCTGCTGAACGGTCGTATTTCATTTCTTCTTGGAATTTAACCATGTCATAGTGACCATCGTTCCAGATGATGTGAACAAGGTTAAGGTTTAAACGTACTGCAGTTTCAAGATCTTGTGCTGAGAATAAGAAACCACCATCACCAGATACAGAAATAGATTTATGTTCTGGGCGAACAAGTGCCGCTGCGATACCCCAAGGAAGCGCAACACCAAGAGTTTGCATACCGTTACTGAATAATAAATGACGTGGTTTGTATGAACGGAAGTGGCGAGCCATCCAAATATAGAAGCTACCAACGTCTACAGATACAGTCATATCATCAGTTGTACGTTTTTGTAATTCACGCACGATGCTTAATGGGTGGCAAAGTGTTTGATCTGGTTTCACTTCAGGTGGAACATCACGAGTTTGTAATTGAACACGTAATTTACCTAAGTAATCTTGAGCTTCTTCGCTTAGTTTGAAACCTTTCATGTAAGGCACTAAGAAGTCTAAAGTTTGAGAAATATCACCTACAAGCACAGTTTGTGGTTGGAAGTTTTTATCGATTTCGATGTTTACTGAATCGATAACAACGATATTTGCTTCACCAGATTTGTTCCAGTTACGTGGTTCATATTCGATTGGGTCATAACCTACCGCGATAACTAAGTCACTGTGTTTTAAAAGTTTATCACCTGGTTGGTTACGGAATAAACCGATACGACCGAAGAAGTCTGATTCTAATTCACGAGAGATCACACCAGCAGCTTGGAAAGTTTCTACAACTGGAAGGTGAGTTTCTGCTACTAAGTTACGAATTGCACGTGCAATTTCAGGGTCAGATGCGCGCATACCTACTAAAAGCACTGGGCATTTTGCTTCTTTAATACGTTGTGCTAATGCAGTAGATTCTACAGGGCTTGCTGGACCAAGTTTAGCTGGTTCCATTGGGCGGATTACATCAGTTTTAACGAGCGAGTCAGTAACGTCTTGTGGAATAGATACGAAAGTTGCACCTTGTTTACCAGAAGCTGCAGCTTGGTAAGCATTTGCGATTACTTCAGAAACGTTTTCAGGATCTTGAACTTCAGCACTGTATTTAGTAATTGGTTCGAAAAGTGCCGCATTTTTCATGCTTTGGTGAGTTAAGCGAAGTAAGTCGGTACGTTGTACTTGACCAGAAATCGCTAATACTGGGTCGCCTTCAGCAGTTGCGGTTACTAAACCTGTTGCTAAGTTACTTGCGCCCGGACCAGAAGTGGTAATTACTACACCTGGTTCACCAGTGATACGACCGATACCTGATGCCATAAATGCAGCATTTTGTTCGTGACGTACAAGAATAAATTTCGGTGCTTTAGGATCGGTTGGGTGATCTAATAAATCGAATACGCGGTCGATTTTTGCACCAGGAATACCGAAAACGAATTTTACGTTATGATTGATAAGGCTTTGAACAACGGCGTCAGCACCGTATTTTTTTTGATCATTACTCATATTCTGATCCTCTATCTAAATTTTTGAAACTTTTTCTGAGATGGAATAAATCCCATTCAGATGGTGGGGATTCTACTCCTTTTACAAAAAGTTACTAACTATTTTTTAAAAAAATGTAAAAAAAATTTAAACGGAATGTAAAAATAGGTTTAATAAAAAGCAAAAATAAACACTATTTAAAAGAGTAAAAAAGAAAGGATTATTTTTAGTACGTTATATAGGCGGAAACCTTCCCAGCTTATCTCGGCACACAGGACATCTGACTTTGGCTGCTTTCTTCCGAACCTGACCAGGTAAACCAGAGACTGTTGCGAGAGACCGAGAAGGTTCCCATAGGATTGATTTGCTAAGCAAAATCAAGTGCGGTGCATTATGCTATAAGCCTTGTAAAAAAGCAAATTTTTTACCGAAAATTCGGGCGTGCACAAGATAATTGCCTAAAAAGTATCTTTTTTTAAACGTAATTGTGTAAATTCTGTTACATCGCTTGCTTGTAAAAAAGGATTAATCCGTTTTTCTTCCCCCAGAGTTGTGGGTAATGTTGGCATATCAGAAGCGACTAAAAATTTAGCGATCCCCATATTGGCAGCAATGGTATCTTTTTGTAACGCAGTTTTTGCGACCGCCATCGCAAATTGTAAATTACTTAATGTATATTCATGCGCAGCACAGATTTGCGTGTCTTCAGGGAGGGCTTTAATTTTTTGTAAGCTGTTAAACATCGCCTGATAGTCTTTTGTAAAGACTCGACCACATCCCGCAGAAAAGAGGGTATCGCCACAGAATAGATGTTTGTCTACTAAATAGCTTACGTGTTGCGCAGTATGCCCTGGAGTCGCGAGCACCTTAATCGTGTAGTGTGGGGTATGGATTTCCCCCTCGGTGACGACATGGGTTACCACATCTCCGCATTCTTCTGGACCATAAATAGGCACTTCTGGGAAAATTTTATGAAAAGCTGCTACACCCGCGATATGATCGGCATGATAATGCGTAAGGAGAACTGCCTCAATTGGGACGGGATGTTCATTGAGATAATTTGCAAATGACGAAAAATCCCCAATATCGACCACCAACGCGGGTAAGTCTTTTTGACGATAGAGCCAAATGTAGTTATCTGTTAAAGTACGTATCGGGGTTAGCATATACTCTCCGTAATAATGATAAATTATTTTTTAATCTTAATAGTTGGATGCTTACTTGCACTTGCTAAGGAAGTTCCCTATTATGCAAAAATTTTAAAAAACAGAAAGTAGAATTTTATGTCAGAACAAACTTTTATTCTTGGGAAAGATGCGGCATTGGAAACCAGTATCGCAAATTTTCAACAAAAATTAACACAATTAGGGTTCAATATTGAGGAAGCATCGTGGTTAAACCCAGTTCCAAACGTCTGGTCAGTCCATATCCGTGATAAAGATTGTCCACAATGCTTTGCAAATGGTAAAGGGGCAAGCCAAAAGGCCGCACTCGCATCGGCATTAGGTGAATTCTTTGAGCGTCTTTCTACCAATTATTTCTTTGCTGATTTTTACCTCGGTCAAAAAATTGCACAAAGTGATTTTGTGCATTATCCAAGCGAAAAATGGTTCGCGATTGAAAATGAAGATCTGTTGCCAGAAGGCATTTTAAATGATGAATTACTTGCGTATTTTGATCCAGAAAATCAACTTACCCCTGATTTACTCATTGATCTGCAATCAGGTAATGAAGAACGCGGGATCGTCGCATTACCATATGTTCGCCAAAGTGACGGGGAAGTGGTGTACATTCCACAATCTATCATTGCAAATTTATTTGTATCTAATGGTATGTCCGCAGGTAACACCAAAACTGAAGCACGTGTGCAAGGGTTATCTGAAGTTTTTGAACGTTATGTCAAAAACCGCATTATCCGTGAAGCGATCAGCTTACCGCGTATCCCTGATGATGTAATTGCTTCTTATCCAAAAATCGCTGCAGCTATCAAAGGATTAGAAGAAGCAGGCTTCCCAATTTATGCGTATGATGCGTCACTTGGTGGCGAATATCCAGTGATTTGCGTTGTGCTACTTAACCCTGAAAATGGCTCATGCTTTGCCTCTTTTGGTGCGCATCCTAATTTTGAAGTTGCGTTTGAACGCACCGTTACCGAACTTTTACAAGGACGTAGCTTAAAAGATCTTGATGTATTTGCTCCGCCAAGTTTTGATAATGCTGCTGTTGCCGAAGACGCGAATTTAGAAACCCACTTTATTGATTCAAGCGGTTTAATTTCATGGGATCTTTTCAAAGCAACCCCAGATTACCCATTTGTGCATTGGAACTTCTCGGATGCGACTACACAAGGTGAATTTAATAACCTTATGGCAATTCTGTTTGAAAATGGCATGGATGCGTACATCATGGATTATGATCACCTTGGTGTTTCAGCATGCCGTATTTTGGTACCAGGCATGTCAGAGATTTATCCAGTAGATGATCTGATCTATGCGAATAACAATGCAGGGCTAGCGTGGCGCGAGATCTTACTCGATCTCCCGCATTTCCATCACGATGCAGACACTTATCAAGAATTACTTGATGAGTTAGACGCACAAGATGTTGATGATGCAACACGCGTGCGTGAATTTATCGGTATTGTGGCAGATAAAGATTCAGGCTGGGCAAATCTACGTGTCGGTGAATTAAAAGCGATGCTTTACCTCGCACTTGGTGATTTAGAAAACGCGGCGACTTGGGTGGAATGGACTCGAGCGATGAGCGGTAGCCTGTTTAATGAAGAAACAGCGCGTTATTACCGTGCATTACAACAATCGTTAGCCCTATTCTTGGATGAAGAACGCAATCCAGCGGAATACCGAGATGTTTTCGAGAAAATGTACGGCAAAGCACTGATTGCTAAGGTTTGGGATGTGATCGAAGGTCGCGGGAATCCATTCTACAATCTGATTGCAGATGACGAAATGCTTACTCAGTTCAAAGCGCATCAAAAATTACTCGCGGCTTATGAAAAATTACAACGTGCTAAAAAAGCTTAATCGTTGATAAAATAAACAAAAACCTGTGATCTAGTTCAACTTTTTTCAAAAAAGACTTTGTTACACTCACATAAAGTGTAATAAAGACGAGGTCACAGGTTAATGTTATATTTTCTTGATCTATTTGGCACCGCCGTTTTTGCCATCTCAGGCGTCACGCTTGCCTTTCGTTTACGAATGAATGTTATTGGCGTGCTTGTTCTTTCCGCAGCTGTTGCCATTGGTGGCGGAACCGTTCGCGACATTATTCTCAATAGCCCCGTCTTTTGGCTTACAAATAATACCTACCTTTGGGATATTCTCCTAACTTGTATCCTCAGCATCATCGTTTTATTGCGCATCAATAAACGTATTTGGTGGCTTTTACCCGTTTCTGATGCGATTGGTTTAGCCGCCTTTACTGTGATCGGCGCTCAGAAAACATTATTACTCGGTTTTACCCCTACAATAGCTATCATTATGGGGGCCGTAACAGGTTGCGGTGGGGGCGTGATTCGCGACGTTCTTGCGCGCCAAGTTCCTTTTGTATTTAGAAAAGAAATTTATGTCACCGCAAGTGCGGTTGGTGGCATGTTTTATGTGAGTTTTTATGGAATCTTTAATGATGTGATTTTAGCGGTTCTGACGATGGTGATTGTGTTGGGATTGCGGTTAGGGGGGATTTTTAGGAATTGGAC
>SAMEA104404098__coassemble_37_pt1 | contig 18642 bp, 19 predicted proteins | sample SAMEA104404098__metabat2_low_PE_002 | metagenome-assembled genome bin SAMEA104404098 (sample SAMEA104404098) | Balaenoptera acutorostrata | reverse complement strand
CAAGAATGATTGAGAGCCAAACCCCAGTTAGCTAATTGCGCAAAACCGAAAGAAACAAGTGCGACCAGTGCCGCTCCAATTAGCAAACAAGTAAACTCCACACTTTTATGGGATATTCGGTGACTTTGACGTTTTTTCTTACGTACATAGTGACGAAATTTTGGTGAAAATATTCTCATTTTTATAAACGAATTTAGTTTTAATATAAAAACATAAGCTTCCATCTCCACGGAGATGGAAGCTTATCCAATGATTAAATATGTTTTAATTCTTTAACATTTGACGCTGCATTCGCAGGTACCATATTTTTCAAATTATCTTCGCGAAGCTGACGCGCAAGTTGAGGTTCGCCATTTTGCTCAAAAGCAAATACTGCCATTGCGATATCATTTTCTTGCATTTCTGCCTTATCTTTCAGCAGTTCGCTAAACATTTTACTTGCTTTTACATAATCACCTGCACGAACGTAGAGGTAACCTAAACTACGATAGAGATCATCTTTAAAGTGTTCAATATGCGGTAATTGTTTTTCTAAAACACGTTGTAGTTTTGATGTTTCCACATCTTTTAAGCGAATAATTTGTTGTTGTAACGTCTGGTATAAGGCTTTTGCCTCAGATTCAGTCGTTTTCGCTGCATCTAAAATAATGGTATAGGCATTTTCCTGATCACCGCTATCCAGTAGACGTTTAGCCATCCCGACTTTCATGACATACTGCCCACGTCGTTGACGACTTTGATCTTTCCACCAAGAAAGTAAACCGGCTGCACCACCCTCTTTTAATTTTTCATCTAGTAGACCATTTTCTACTTTTTGCTCAAGTGCATCATATGTTTTTGAATCATACATACCAGAACGTTCTACTTGGTCTAAGATGCGATCAAGTGCATCATATGCTTTATCGTGTTGGTAAATTTCGATAGCTAATGCCAAAATTTCTGGATTGTTATGGCTAATTTTCAAAAGCCCATCAATAGTAGTTCGGGCCTCTTCCCATTTTTGTTGTGCAATTAAAATCTTAACACGCGCAATTTCTACTAATAGATTATTTTCACCCGTAATTCCCGTCGCATCTTTTAGATAACGATTTGCAGAAAGATCATCACCCGCTTTTTGTGCTGCCTGCGCAGCCTTAATTAAATTCAATACAGGCTCATCGGAATACATCGCATTACTACCAATTAAACGTTGGGCTTTACGATAATTCCCTTCACCAAATGCCATTAAACCTTCTAAAGTCTGACGTTGTGCTTTACTACGTTTACGGCGTGAGAACCACGTATATGAAGAACGGCTTAATCGGAAGAAACGAGATAAAAACCATTCAACAAGATAAACAGCCGCTAAACTTGCCACGAATAAAATCACCAACATCGTGATAGATAACTCATAGCGATAATTTGCGGTTTCGATCAATACATAGCCTTGCTTACCCGCGATATAAGGCGCGCCTAAAATTCCTGCAAGCAGAAGCAACATAAGGAATAATACTTTAAACATTGCTTAGCTCCTTATAGATTTGTCGCCTGTGGATTAGCGGAATCTAAGAGTTTATTCATTAAATTCACACTCGTTAAAGTCGATGGTAAATCCATAGCAATATCTTCATTTTGTAATTTTTGAACTGCAGCTAAGAATTGCGTTACCATTGGCTCTTTCATATCAAAATAACGTTTTGTCCAATCTGCAACAAGTTGTAGAGATTGTTTGTATACGCCTTCTTGATGGCGTTCTACTGCGATAGTCGCAATTTGTAGACGTAAGCGTAGATTTTCACGTAAATAGATTTCTTGACGCGGAGTCAATAACTCTTGGCTATTCGAGTTTCGTGGTGTTGCTCGAATAAATTTATCCATAAATGAACCAATAGATTTTTTAATATTTTCTTTCCAATCCTTCACGGAACTACTTAATTTTTTATCATCTTCATGACGTAAACTGAGTGGCATTAAGTCTGGCACTTCAGCAGTTAAATCTGAAAGCTCTGCCATAATTTTATCTTCATCCACTACTTTCACAGCCATTAAAGTACGTAAATCTTGTGCAATCGCAGCACGTACTGAAAGCGCACTCGGATCATCAATTTGCGCTAATGTACGATCCGCCGCATGCAATAAAGCAATAGTGGATGGCACATCATCACTAATCACTAATTTTTGATACGCATTATTTAACAAATAATTTGCTTCTGCCAATTTCCACGCTTTTGGATGCGTGTCTTTCATTCCTGAATTTAAGCGATTAATTTGAATTTGTAGCGCATTAATGGCTTGGTTCTTAATCTGAAGCTCATCGTTCAGATTTGCGACTTTATCTTGCAATTTTTCGTCATTTTTCTGTAAATCTTGTACAGTATTACTTACCGTATTTAATTGGTTAGATAAAGGAGAACCTTCTTGTAATTTTTGAGAAATTTGCGCAATTTGTTCGTTTAATTGATTAATTTGCGTATTAGATTGTCTATCATTTTGCTGGATAAAATAAAAACCTCCAGCTCCAATGCCTAAACTCAATAAAATAGCCAAAATTGCTAATGCCGTACCACTACCTTTTTTTGTTTTTTGCTTTGATTTTTGATCGGGTACGCCACTATTTTCGTCATTTTTTTTCATTTTTTCTGCTTGTGATTTCGCTTTAACGGTCGTTTCCGCTAGCGCTGTCACATTTTTATCCGCTTTATTATCTTGCGGGGAATTATTTTCTTTCGACATTAGAATTCTCCTCTAGGAATGAAGAAACTGGGTAGGCATAAATTTACGATATTAAACTATGGTTATCGTAGCATTTATCAATATGAATGTCAGTTTTCTCTTTAGGCTTTTGTGAAGTTTTTCTTGTGCTTTATGTCGACAAGGGTACAATCTTTTCTTTTTTAGCTGAAAGATAAACTATGTTAGATATTGTATTATACGAGCCAGAAATTCCTCAAAATACAGGAAACATCATTCGCCTATGTGCTAATACGGGTTTTAGACTCCATCTGATCGAGCCACTCGGTTTCCGTTGGGATGATAAAAAATTACGTCGTAGTGGTTTAGACTATCATGAATATGCAGACATTAAACATTATAAAAACTATGCCGAATTTCTAGAACTCGCTCAGCCAAAACGTATTTTTGCGATGACAACCAAGGGACTCCCCTCTCCAAGCCAAGTACGTTTTCAAGCGGGTGACTTTTTAATGTTTGGTCCAGAAACACGCGGTATCCCAAAAGATATTTTAGATACTTTCCCAATCGAGCAAAAACTACGTATTCCGATGGTTGCCAATAGCCGTAGCATGAACTTATCTAACTCCGTTGCAGTGGCAGTATATGAAGCATGGCGACAACTTGGCTTCACCGATGCCGTTAACTATGATCCAACTTTTAACGCGGAGGCGTAATGACAACAGATTTTCGTTTAAATTATCAAAAAACCCATTTTTTAATTAGTGCGCCAAATATTAAATCAATGCCACCAGAACAAGGAATTGAAGTTGCATTTGTTGGCCGATCTAATGCTGGAAAATCCACTGCATTAAACGCCATAACTAAACAAAAAAACTTAGCGCGCACTTCAAAAACCCCGGGACGTACTCAGCTTATCAACGTATTTGAAGTTGAACCCGATTGTAAACTCGTCGATCTTCCTGGATATGGCTATGCTGCTGTGCCTGAAAAAATGAAGATCCAATGGCAACGATCTTTAGGTGAATATTTACAAGAACGTGAATGTTTAAAAGGGATAGTCGTGTTAATGGATATTCGTCACCCATTAAAAGATCTCGATCAACAGATGATCGAATGGGCAGTAATGGCAAATAAATCGGTTCTTCTATTACTCACAAAAGCAGATAAATTAAGCCAAGGCGCACGCATTAAACAAGTTAAAATGGTTCGCGAGGCGATTTTACCGTTCCAAGGGGATATTGAAGTAGAAGCTTTCTCTGGTACCAATAAAATCGGGATTGATAAACTTTCTGCTAAACTCAACAGTTGGTTTTCACCCGTAACCGCCTATTTAGCAGAAAAAGTAAAAGAATAATAAATTCAAATGGATATTGTTAAATATCCATTTTTATTTTATGCGTGGAGAGCCGTTTTTACTTGTTCTGCAATGTCATGTAACATCGCATAACGCTTGCGGTACATACTGCGTTTTTTGCTTGGAATTTCCTCTAAATCACGGTTTTCTAGCGTAAGCGGCAATTCCCAATATGCTTTCAATGTCCCTTTACTTTCCCCAAAAATAGCATCGTAATCCACCACAAAACTACTTGATTTAATAAAGCGAGATTTATTTTGGTATTTTTGTGGAATCCCCAATAAACGCGAATAACCTAAAGCGTCTGTAACCATTTTCATTACTTCCACCATCAAATAAGCGGGACGCAACCCATGGCATACTTTTGTCAACTGCTTAACCATTTCCTTTGAACCAGCTTGGTTAGGCCCTTGAATGACCGCAATTAGTAACGCGTCCTCAATTTTGCCAAAAGTGAGTAAATAAATAAGCTCATTATTCGCCTTATGGAAAAGCTCAATATTCCAGAAGCCCTCCATCGGTTGGAACGTATTAATCCCTAAACGAAGCTCATACTCGTCCATTACCGTAGCCAGTACAATATTTTTTTCAAGTACCGAATCTGCGCCTAATTGTGTCAATCTTTCCGGTAAAAAGCGTAAATTTTCGCACATTTCCTGTAACCGCTTCTGACCGCTAAAACGTTTATCTAAAAAACGATGGGCAAGTGGATAACTAAAATTTGGTCGAGCATTTAAAAGTGGAATTAAATACGGATTTTGATTTACAAAATATTCAAATGCTTTGATTCTATTACGATTTAAAAAACTACGTAAATTGTAGCGGAATCGTTTTGCCGCATAAGATTTATTATTGCGATCTGGATAAATAGCCTGTGCGTGAGGCCAAGAATAAGTAGTTTGCATAAAATAATCTCAAAAAATTAAATAAAACATCAAATTACCCCAACAAATACGATCTTTGCGAGCGAGATCGAAATTTCTCTTCCTTGAGATTTGTTTTAATTATTACCTTCTTTATTTTATGTATACCAAGTCTATAAATATGGAGAAAAACATGTCTCTCGCCGTAGTATATAGTCGTGCCTCAATTGGTGTTGAAGCACCTCTCGTCACAATTGAAGTCCACATCAGTAATGGCAAGCCCGCTTTTACCCTTGTCGGATTACCTGAAAAAACGGTAACTGAAGCCCAAGGCCGAGTGCGCAGTGCGCTTATTAATGCGAATTTTAAATATCCTGCTAAGCGGATCACCGTAAATTTAGCACCTGCAGATTTACCTAAAGAAGGTGGACGCTTTGACCTTCCGATTGCCATTGGCATCCTTGCGGCATCAGGTCAGCTTGATGGTAAACATCTTCAATCTTACGAACTACTTGGTGAATTAGCCCTTACTGGACAACTCCGTGGTGTCCAAGGCATAATTCCGGCTATTTTAGCGGCAGAAAAGGCAAAACGCCATTTAATTATTGCAGAAAAAAATGCCAATGAGGCTGCTCTCGTTTCCCAACAAGAAACTTATTACGCGCCGAATCTCCTGGCAGTGGTTAATTTTTTAAATCAACAACAATCGCTACCACTGGCTAGTGATGCTATTTCTGAAATACCCCCTCCGACTTTAACCTCCACGCGAGATATGACAGATATTATTGGTCAGCAACACGCTAAGCGTGCCTTAACGATTGCGGCCGCGGGGCAACATAATCTGCTCTTTTTAGGTCCACCCGGGACAGGTAAAACAATGCTGGCTAGTCGCTTGACGGATTTATTACCTGAGATGTCGGATAGTGAGGCTATCGAAACAGCATCAGTAACTAGCCTTGTACAAAATGAATTGAATTTCCATAATTGGAAAAAGCGCCCTTTTCGCGCTCCCCATCATAGTGCTTCTATGCCTGCTCTAGTAGGCGGAGGCACTGTGCCAAAACCTGGTGAAATTTCATTAGCCCATAATGGGGTGCTATTTTTAGATGAATTGCCTGAATTTGAACGGAAAGTACTAGACGCCTTACGTCAGCCTTTAGAAAGCGGGGAAATTATCATTTCTCGTGCGAATGCAAAAATTCAATTCCCTGCGCGTTTTCAATTAATCGCCGCCATGAATCCAAGCCCAACGGGGCATTATACGGGAACCCATAATCGAACTTCGCCTCAACAAGTTATGCGCTATTTAAATCGGCTTTCTGGTCCTTTCCTTGATCGTTTCGATCTTTCCATCGAAGTGCCTTTATTACCACAGGGGACATTACAAAAACTGGATCAATCTAGCGAACGAGGTGAAAGCAGTGCCGAGATCCGTGAACGGATCATTATGGCTCGTCAAATTCAACTACAACGTGCTGGTAAAGTGAATGCCTATTTAAGTAGTAAAGAAATTGAAACTTTTTGTAAAATCGGTGAAAAAGAGGCGATCTTCTTAGAAAATGCACTCAATAAATTAGGTTTATCAGTACGTGCCTATCACCGTATTTTAAAAGTTGCCCGCACTATTGCAGATTTGGAAAATGAAAAAGATATTCAACAAAAACACCTTGCCGAAGCGTTAGGTTACCGAGCCATGGACAGGCTTTTGCAAAAATTAGGCAAAGAATTGTAAAAATAAAAAAGAAGACAAAAAAATAAAATTACGCCCCCATTTTCGTTATTTTTTATGTAAAAAGCATAATTTTCTACGAAAATGCGGGCGTGATAAAATCTTTTCAAATAATTTATTTACGACGTGATAAGAAACGTGGCAAATCGGCAATACTATCCAAAACCGCATCCGCCATCTTTTCGCCCTCTTCGGTAATCGGTTTGCCAGTACGGACTAAAATATTCGTCCCAACATCCACACTTTTACCCGCCATAAGATCTTCAACCTTATCGCCGATCATAACGGACTTAGTCGGATCAATTTTTAACGCTTTGATCGCATCTTTCAGCATGCCGCCTTTTGGTTTGCGGCAATCGCAATCCTGACGGTACTCTCCTTTGCCATCAATATGATGCGGACAATAATAGATGCCATCTAAATCTACACCTTGTTCAGCTAAAGACCAATCCATCCATTCTGTGAGTTGTAAAAATTGATCTTCTGTAAAATAACCACGAGCGATCCCAGACTGGTTGGTGACAAGCACTAAAAGGTAGCCCATTTGCTTTAATTTACGCAACGCCTCAATACTGTCTTCTACAAATTCAAAATCATCAATCGTATGCACATAACCATGATCAATATTTAATGTACCGTCACGATCTAAAAAAACTGCTTTATTCATATTTTCTCATTAATTTCGCTATAAATTGTTGCAAATTATCACCATTTCCCGCTATTTCCGCAATCTTTTTACAAAAAATATAAAAATTTACCTATAAACTGGAGAATTTTATTCTGTACTTATTTTATTCTTGATTGATACAATTTTGATCATTATAGTATTACTTATATAAAATAAGATTCAATTTTCCTATTAAATTCAAAAATCGAATATATTTAATTGATTTATAAGGTAATATCATGAAGTTAAAGCAATATTTAAAGTTATATATTTTTTCTTCATTTTTACTGGGAAGTGTACAATTATATGCTCAGGGTGGTCATTTAATTGTAGCGGTCATGGCTGGACCAGAACTTAATGTTGCAAAAACGGCACAACAAATTGCACGTCAAAAATATAATTTAGAAGTCGATCTTATTCCAATGCTCGACTATGCTGCACCTAACCAAGCACTTCAAGGGAAGATCATTGATGCGAACGCCTATCAAGATCAGGGTTTTTTAGCCCAACAGAAACGAGATGCCAATTATCGAAATCTGGTCGTAATGGGCGAAACATTTATGTATCCTATGGGCGCATATTCGCAAAAATTTCATTCCATAAAAGAAATTCCTGATAATGCTAATATTGCTATCCCAAACGATCCGAGTAACCGTGGGCGAGCATTGCGCTTATTACAAGATTATGGATTTATTCACTTAAGAAATCCTATGGATCGTACACCATCGGTGGATGATATCATCTCAAATCCTAGACATTTAAAAATTCAACAAATGGCTGCTAATCTAATCGTCCCCTCCCTTAATCAAGTGGATGTCGGTATTATTAACAATACTTATTCAGCTTTAGCAGGGCTTTATGTATTCCAAAATGCATTATTCTCTGAAGATAAAAATCTCTTTTATAAAAATTTAATTGTAGCTCGTGAGGATAATCAATCCGATCCGGATATCCAGCATTTTGTAGAAGCTTTTAATAGTCCTGAAGTGTTTCATAAGGCGCAGGAAGCCTTTAAAAATGCAGTTGTAAAATGTGAATAATCAGTAAAAAGACGCCCCAACTTTCGTATAAATTTTTACGAAATTTGGGGCGTGTTGTATTATGCTAAAATCTCTTCAATATCCATTTCACGGATACCATTGGGAGTTTGAACGTGGATAGTATCTCCAACTTCTTTATTCATTAAGGCCTTCGCAATCGGAGAGAGATAAGAAATTTTATGAAGTTTCGCATCGGCTTCATCCACGCCAACTAATTGATATTCACACGTACAATCTTCTTCGGGTTTATATAAAACAACTTTCGATCCAAAACGTACTTTATCAGTCGCCTGATTATTCACGACTTTGGCGCTACTAATACGTTGCTCTAACAGCTGTAATTTAGCTTGTAAATAGTGCTGTTGCGCACGACTATTTGCTTGATGTTGCTGTTTTAAAGCCTCTAATTCCTCAACGAGTTCTCGCTGTTCTTGACGTAACGCTTCCATTCCTTGTGGCGTGACATAGTTCACTTCACCTTCTGGTAAAAATGCGCGTGGGGCCACTACACCAACGGACATATCATCATTTTCTTTTACAAAAGCACGACTCATTATTTTCTCCCTAAAAATCAAGGTATTACATAAATCTTATAGGATAAAAAGATAATATCGTTTCTTTATTTTTCAAGTTTACCGTTTTTAAACATTTCTTGGGCATAAATGTGTGCACCTTTCGCAAGCATTCGTAATTGTAAAATAACGCGTGCTTTCAATTTTTCACGCGCTTCCACTTCCATATCTAATGCGCTTGCGCCTGCCGCGAAGGTTAAATTAACAATCCCCTCCGCCTGAGTATAGGCAAAATCTTGCGGATATTTATGCTTCTCAGCAATGTAATCTGCGAGCTCGTAAATAAAATATTTAAGCTCTAAATTTGCTGCATTGCGGAAAGTTTGAGAGGTCCCAGAACTTTCACATAAAATTAAGCGGAATACATTAGGGTTATTACAAATAAACTCAAAAAATACATCTACTGAAATAGCGATGACACTCCCACCACCTTCAATACGGCGACGCGTTTGACGTAAAAGTTGGCGTAACGCAAAACCTGCTTCGTCCACCATCTCTAAACCGAGTTCATCCAAATCGCGAAAATGGCGATAGAAAGATGTCGGTGCGATACCAGCTTCCCGCGCTACTTCACGGAGCGTTAAGCTCGAAAAACTACGCTCAGAACTTAGTTGATTAAACGCGGCAGCCACAAGGGCTTGACGCGTTTTTTGTTTTTGAATTGCTCGAATACCTAACATGATTTTTTCAATTCAGGTTGTTTAATCACTGGCATCACCGCTTCAGAAATCGCGTGTGCCACACGTTCATAACGTTTTCTTAATGGGGAACCAGGACGATAAATCATCACTACATCACGAGATGGATTTGGATTAACACAAGGCACATATACCACTTTTCCGCAATGATCAGCTAAGACGGCTAATTCTGGAATAAGCGTGATGCCCAAACCCGATGCCACCATATTATGTAATGTTTCTAAACTGGTTGCCTGATAATGTTTATTTTCTACCGCACCCACGGTAAAGCAGTAACCCACCGCGTTATCGCGTAAACAGTGCCCATCATCTAGCATGAGAATTTCTTTCCCGTGTAATTCTTTCATATCAACATTTTTACGCGTGGCAAATGGATGAGATTTTGGCACCGCGAGTTTCATTGGTTCAGAGAACATAGGTACATTCATGAAAACGTCTAATTCAGCTTTACTTGGTAAAATGGCACAATCTAATTTACCATTTTCTAACAATTCAACAAGCTGTGGGGTTTTCGCTTCATAAAGGAAAAGCTCAATTTTTGGAAATTGTTCTTTAATCGTCGAAACGATATAAGGCAATAAATAGGGACCTAAAGTCGGGATAACACCAAGATGTAATGGTCCAGACATTTCTTTCCCTTGTTGGCTTGCCATGTCCTTAAATTGCTTAATTTCACGTAAAATCGCACGCGCTTGATCTACCAGTAATAAACCTGATTGGGTAAACAGTACCTTACGGCTGGTGCGTTCTAACAAGATAGTATTTAACTCTTCTTCCAGCTTACGGATTTGCCCGCTCAACGTTGGTTGGCTTACTTTACAAGCATCAGCTGCACGTCTAAAATGTTTGTATTCGGCTAATGCCACTAAATATTCAAGATCACGAACATTCATAAAAATTCCTTACAATTTTAAATAACCTTCTCAGCTAATGATAGGTAAAAACGATTGAATAAATCAAGATTAACGTTTGGCAATATATCATAAGTATGTCTATAATTCATTCTAATAATTAACCTGCTATGAAGGAGAGACTTATGGCAACAATGGAAGGAAAAAAAGTTCCTCAAGTAACATTCCACACTCGTCAAGGCGATAAATGGGTCGATGTAACCACTGATGATTTGTTTAAAGGCAAAACTGTTATCGTATTCTCTTTGCCAGGTGCATTCACCCCAACATGTTCATCTTCTCACTTACCACGTTATAACGAATTAGCGAAAGAATTCAAAAAACTTGGTATTGATGAAATCATTTGTATGTCTGTAAACGATACTTTCGTTATGAACGCTTGGAAAGCTGATCAAGATGCAGAAAACGTAATCGTTATCCCAGATGGTAATGGCGAATTTACAAAAGGTATGGGCATGTTAGTAGAGAAAGATGATCTTGGCTTCGGTCAACGTTCATGGCGCTACTCTATGCTTGTTCGTGATGGTATCGTAGAAAAAATGTTTATCGAACCACAAGAACCAGGCGACCCATTCAAAGTTTCTGATGCTGATACCATGATCAAATACCTTGATCCAACATGGCAACCAGCTCCATCAGTTGCAATCTTTACTAAACCGGGCTGCCCATTCTGTTCAAAAGCGCGTACCTTATTAGAAGAAAAAGGTTACACATTTGAAGAAATCGTATTAGGCCGTGATGCAACTATGGTATCTGTTCGTGCTATCACTGGTAAAAGCACTGTGCCACAAGTATTCATCGGTGGTGAATACATTGGCGGAAGCGAAGATTTAGAAAAATACTTTGCATAATTGAATTTACGCTAGGTAAATTAGTCATTAATAAAAACCGCATTCACTTTGAATGCGGTTTTTTTGTAGCATTTTTTCCTCAAGATTTTATATAATAACTACTCATTTTGGAGCTAAAACAAGGAAGAAAACAATGTGTCAACTTTTGGGAATGAATTGTAACGTCCCCACCGATATGAATTTTTCAATGGATGGGTTCTATTTACGTGCAGGACAGACCGATCAACACTGTGATGGATGTGGCGTTGCCTTCTTTCAAGGAAAATCTGTGCGTATTTTCCGCGATAATCTCTCGGCGCTCACCTCACCCATTGCACAGAGTTTAAAGAAGTATGATTTAAAAACAGTTAATGGAATTGCACATATTCGCAAGGCGACCCAAGGTGAAATTAATCTCGAGAATACTCATCCGTTTTTACGTGAACTTTGGGGAGAAAACTGGGTTTTTGCTCACAATGGCAATCTCACAGCCTTACCCCATCTCCCAGAAAATAATATTATTTTCTATGAACCCATTGGGACAACGGATTCTGAAGCAGCATTCTGTTTTATGGCGAATCAATTAAAGAATAAATTTAAAACAAAACCAGATGAGCAACAACTATTTGAAAGTATTAAGGAAATTAGCCAGACTTTACAAGAAAACGGCACGTTTAACTTTTTACTATCTAATGGCGATGTAATGTTTGCATTTTGTACAACTGATTTATATTACATCACGCGTCACGCTCCGTTTGGAGAAGTATTGCGCGTAGATGATGATGCAGTAATTGATTTTCGTCCGTATACTACTGAGCGCGATAAAGTCACTATCATTGCAACGCGTCCATTAACGAAAAATGAAAATTGGGTAAAAATGGAAAAAGGAGAGCTTTGTTTATTTAAACAAGGCGAACGCATGAAATAATTCTAATCACGCCCTAATTTTCTAAAAAATTTTTATCATAAAAAATCCCGTTAATTTCTAACGGGATTTTTCTTTAACTCACTCATCATTCAATGAATTAAATTTATTCCTCACGTGGTGGTTTTGGTAAAACTAAATTTAAGATGATCCCACTAATTGCACCAAGTCCAATACCTGAGAATCCCACTCCGCCAAATTCGAAACTCATTCCGCCAATCGCAAAGACTAGAATGATTGCAATAATCGCCAGATTGCGTGGGCAATTTAAATCAACATTTGAGGTAGCTAAGGTTTTAATCCCAACAACAGTGATGATACCGAATAATAACAACATTATACCGCCCATAACAGGAACAGGAATTGTCGCGAGTAACGCACCAATTTTTCCAATAAAGGCGAGAATAATCGCAAAAATCGCAGCCCATGTCATAATCGCAGGATTAAAGGCTTTTGTTACAGTCACAGCGCCAGTCACTTCAGAATAAGTTGTACATGGTGGTCCTCCTACTGCAGTCGCTAATACTGTCGCGATACCATCACCCAATAACGTATTATGAAGTCCTGGTTTATCTAAATAATTTTTCCCTGTCACATTTGAAATCGCTAGCATATCACCAATATGCTCTACGGTAGGCGCAATCGCGATTGGCACAATATAGAAAATGGCATCCCAATTTAGCTTCGGAAAAGAAAAATGTGGAAGACTAAACCAACTTGCTTTATGGACTGCAGTAAAATCAATAATGCCTAAGAAATAAGATAACGTGTAGCCCACTACAATCCCAACTAAAATTGGGACGAGTTTCATTAAGCCCCGGCCGATAATTGAAGTAACAAGAACGGCGGCTAAAGTCACAAAAGAAATTAAAAGTGCCGTATTATGAGCAACAAGAATCGTGTCACCATTTCCTGTTTTGCCCATCGCCATATTTACGGCAGCGGGTGAAAGAATCAAGCCAATCGACATAATTACTGGACCGATCACGGTTGGTGGTAATAAACGATTTAAAAATCCTTTTCCAAAAATTCTGATAAGAAACGAAAAGGCAATATAAAAACATCCCGCTGCCACAAGCCCAGATAAAGTTGCTGGGATGCCCCATTCCTGCACGCCAAAACTAATCGGTGCAATAAAAGCAAAGGAACTAGCAAGAAAAATTGGTGGTATTTCTCCACGTCCTAAGAATTTATTCGTTAACTGGAAAGCAATTGTCCCAATCCCCGCTGCGAATAAGGCTACACTCGAATCTAGCCCGGTCAAAATGGGGACTAGAACTAGTGCCCCAAAAGCGACAAATAAAAACTGTAGCCCAATTAATGAATCTTTAAATCTAAATCTATAATCTGTTGCACTCATAATGCTTATCTCCCCGTTTTACTTTTTTTGGCCCATAAAAAAACAGCTAAGAGCAAAAACTCTTAGCTGTTTTTAAAAAATTTTTCGGTTTAATAAGAAACAATTCACTACCCAATAATCGCAAGCGATTTGATAGTTTTAGAGATAAAATCACACTCCCATACATTGTTTGCATACAAAACCTTTTTTAGCATAAAAAATCTGGCGTATTATACGCAAACAATTACACACTGCAATCTTTTTTATGTTTTTTATTCTTGCCAAGAACATTATTTTTTTATAGGCTAGACATACCAAATTGTTAGGATATTTATATTGACACAACTACTTCTTCCTATTCACCAAATTGATGACGAAAATTTTTCCAATTTTCATGGCGAGAGTAATTTATTACTTTTAAGTTCTGTACGTAAAAATTTCGAACATCTCCAACAACCATTTTTCTACCTATGGGGAGAAAAAGGGTCGGGGAAGACTCACTTTTTAAAAGCATGCAGTAACGAGTTTTTCTTAAAAAATCGTCGTGCTATTTATGTTCCTTTAAGTAAATCATGCTATTTTTCCCCTGCGGTCTTAGAAAATTTGGAACAAAAAGAACTTGTATGTTTAGATGACTTACAATGTGTGATGGGAGATCCCGAATGGGAAGTAGCCATTTTTGATCTATTCAATCGTATTAAAGAAACCCAAAAAACGTTACTTATTATGAGTGCCGATCAATCTCCACATGCCTTGAAAGTTAATTTACCCGATCTTGCATCACGCTTAACGTGGGGCGAAAGCTATCAACTTGCCAACTTAAATGAAGATCAAAAACGTCAGGTCCTGCAAGAAAATGCACGTCAACGCGGAATTGAATTACCTGATGAAACGGCAAATTTCCTTTTAAAACGTATGGAACGTGATTTAAAGACGCTCTCAGAAACGTTATCTTTATTGGATAAAGCATCCCTACAAGCTAAGCGTAAACTCACCATTCCATTTGTAAAAGAAGTTTTAAACCTCTAACAAAAATCCATATTTTCGCCTTGCCATAAACTTTCTTGGCTTGGACGCGTTTTTATAATTTTAACAGTATTCCCACACACCATCACTTCACTTGCTGCTACGTGACTATTATACGAAGAAGACATCGCAGCCCCATATGCACCTGCATCTAATATGGCTAAAAGGTCTCCTTGTTGAATACGTAACTCTCTATTTTTACCAAGAAAATCACTGCTTTCGCAAATTGGCCCTACAACATCATAGCGATGAGAAGTTCGCGCTACTTGCTCAACTTCGACAATTCGCATTTCGGCATGATACAACGCTGGGCGAATCATTTGATGCATACCAGTGTCAACAATGGCGAAATACTTGTCGCCATGTTTTTTAATATATTCCACTTTTGTCACTAAGATTCCCGCATCGGCACAAATCGCCCGACCAGGTTCAATTAAGATTTCAAGATCAGGACAATCTTGCATAATTTCTACTAAGATTTTGACATAATCTTGAATAGGTGCCACACCCTTTCCCTCATAGCTGATACCCAGTCCTCCACCAAAATCAACATGTTTTAAAATGATTCCACGCGCTACTAACGTATCAATCATATGTCTAATTTTAAGCGCCGCTTCTTTAAAGGGCGTCAGGTCTGTTAATTGAGAACCAATATGACAGTCAATACCGACAATTTCGATATGTGATAATGTATGGGCAATGTCGTAAAGACGTAAGGCTTCATCCGTTTCTATTCCAAATTTATTCTCGGTCAGCCCAGTAGAAATATAAGGATGGGTATGGGCATCAATATTGGGATTTATCCGAAATGAAATACGAGCGACAAGGTTTTCTTGTTGAGCAATAGATTGAATACGATAAAGTTCCTGTTCACTTTCTACATTAAAGCATTTGATCCCAGCCTTAAGTGCCATAAGAATTTCATCACGACGTTTCCCCACTCCTGAGAAAACAATTTTATTCGCATCGCCACCTGCTTTAAGAACTCGCGCTAATTCTCCACCAGAAACGATATCAAATCCAGAGCCCAATCGTACTAATGTCTTTAGAATAGCTAAATTACTATTTGCTTTTACAGCAAAACAAACAAGATGCGCAGGCGCAGTATTTAGCACATCAAATGCCTCATCAAACGCATGCCAGTTATGAATTAATTGCTTTTGTGAATAAAGGTAAAGTGGCGTTCCATATTCGTCAGCAATTTCTGATACAGAAATACCATCCACGACAAGTTGATGATCACGAAAATAAAAGCCCATACTTTACCTCCTATCTAAATGATTATTGATTAATGGACTGCTGATCTTGTTGATTTGTTGACTGAGCAGGGAAATAAAGTGGTCCTTTAACACCACATCCCGCTAACGCCATCGCTAATGTAGATACAGCTACCACAAATGCAATTTTTCGCATAGATTACTCCAAAAGAAAATAAAATTACTTTTTATCACTAAATCTCGCTTTATGCTATCGCTAATTAAGGAAAATCTTTATAATTTAACTTTATTTTATAGGAAGGAAATATAATGAATCTGACTGAATACCATCAAAATATTGATAAACTTTGGCTGAACATTGAAGAACAACTGGAACAACAAGGTTGTGATGTAGACTGCGATACACAAGGTTCTGTATTTACTATCACATTTCCAAATGATGAGCAAATTGTTATCAATAAACAAGAACCTCTCCTCGAATTATGGCTTGCAAGTCGCGCAGGTGGCTATCATTTTAGTTTCCAAAATGGTGAATGGTTAAACCAAAATGGGGAGTCTTTCTGGACCTTACTTGAAACTGCTTGTGCACGTTACGGAGAAAACGTGACTTTCACTCGCTAAGAGATATAGACGTGGAAATGCAACACGCAAATTCTCCAGAAAATGCTGGTATCGCCCTGAATATTCTAAAATCTACATTCGGATATCAGCATTTTCGTACTGGGCAAGAAGAAGTTATCCAAGCCACACTTGCACAACGCGATTCCCTTGTAATCATGGCGACAGGGAATGGTAAGTCGCTTTGTTATCAAATTCCAGCCCTCTATTTTAAAGGGCTTACGCTGGTTATCTCTCCTCTTATTTCGTTAATGAAAGATCAAGTCGATCAACTACGCGCGAATGGAATTGCTGCGGATTTTCTTAATTCTAGTCAGACATTTGAAGAACAACAACGTGTTCAGAATCAAGCTATTCAGGGTGAATTAAAGCTCTTATATCTCTCTCCTGAAAAAATCCTCTCTCATAGCTTTTTTCAATTTATTTCCCAATGCCATGTCAGTTTTATTGCGATAGACGAAGCACATTGCATCTCACAATGGGGGCACGATTTCCGACCTGAGTACACGCAACTTGGTAATTTAAAACAAGCCTTTCCGAATATCCCCATTATGGCACTCACAGCCACTGCCGATCTTGTTACGCGCCAGGATATTGTAAAGCATTTAAACTTACGCGAACCATACCGTTATATCGGAAGTTTTGATCGTCCTAATATCCGCTACATGGTAATAGAAAAATTTAAAGCCACCGATCAGCTTTGTGCCTTTGTCCAAAAACAAAAAGGTAAAAGCGGAATTATTTATTGCAATAGTCGCAAAAAAGTTGAGAAATTGACAGAGCGTCTTCAAAAAGATGGCATTCAAGTTGCGGGATATCATGCTGGAATGGAAACATCGGACCGCGAACGCATTCAACAAGCATTTCAACGTGATGATATTCAAGTGATTGTTGCTACCATCGCTTTTGGAATGGGGATCAATAAATCTAACGTGCGCTTTGTTGTTCATTTCGATCTTCCAAGAAGCATTGAATCTTACTACCAAGAAACGGGGCGTGCAGGTCGTGATAATCTACCCGCACAAGCCGTTCTATTCTACGATCCTGCTGATTATGCATGGCTTGAAAAAGTGCTTTTGGAAAAACCAGACACACCACAACGTCAAATTGAGCAACAAAAATTACAAAGTATTGGTGAATTTGCAGATAGTCAAACATGCAGAAGACTCGTACTTTTAAACTATTTTGGAGAGCATCGCCATGAAGCATGCCAAAACTGTGATATTTGCCTCGATCCCCCTAAAAAGTATGATGGGCTGTTAGATGCACAAAAGATTATGTCCACTATTTTCCGTGTCGGACAATCTTTTGGTAGCCACTATGTAATTGCCGTATTGCGAGGCATGAAAAACCAAAAAATTATTGATAATCAACATGATAGTTTAAGTGTGTATGGTATTGGCAAAGAAAAATCTCAAGAATACTGGCAGTCTGTTCTACGTCAACTTATTCATTTAGGTTTTGTCAGACAAGTCATGCTAGAAACTAACTACATCCCGCATAGTCAGCTTATACTTACTGCAGAAGCACGCGCTGTTTTACGCGGAGAAATCCCTCTTCAACTTGCTGAACCAAGACTACCGCGTCATATGAGTGCAATCTCGCACAAAAATATTGTTACCGATTATGATAAGGATTTATTTGCAAGATTACGCTTCCTACGAAAACAAATTGCAGATAAAAATAATATTCCCCCTTATATTGTTTTCAATGATGCAACTTTACAAGAAATGGCGCGCTATAAGCCTGATTCCAGTAAAGCAATGTTAGAAATAAACGGGGTTGGTTCAATAAAAATGGAGCGCTTTGGGTATGCGTTTTTGAATATTATTAAGGAACACCTCCAAAACCAAAATAAAGGAAATGATTATGAACTTTCAAGAAATTAACCCACAAGATGCTTGGGAATTAGTAAAAACTGATTCTGCCGTTCTTGCCGATATCCGTAAACTCGAAGATTTTCAACAAAGCCATGCTCAAGGCGCTATCCACCTTGGAAATGAAAATCTTCAACAGTGTATTAATCAATGGGAATACGAGGATCCCATCATTATCTCCTGCTATCATGGTATCAGTAGTCGCGGCGTTGCTGAATTTCTTGCAAACCAAGGATTTGAACATGTTTACAGCCTGACCGGCGGTTTTGAAGGTTGGCAAAAAGCAGGATTGCCCGTAGAGAA
>SAMEA104404098__coassemble_36_pt1 | contig 19399 bp, 14 predicted proteins | sample SAMEA104404098__metabat2_low_PE_002 | metagenome-assembled genome bin SAMEA104404098 (sample SAMEA104404098) | Balaenoptera acutorostrata | reverse complement strand
CGGTGTTCAAAGCTAGAGCGCGCACCCATAAAGGTCAATGCACCTACGATTAAGAATGCCACAATACGCCAATACCATGGGCGGTAAGTGATGTTTTTCATCACACGACCCGAAATTTTCCAGTAAGCGATCACCATGACAATGGTGATAATCGGTGTCACAATGAGGGCAAAAGTATGTCCTTCGGCCAGCATGCTAAACACTTCTTTCGGGCTATTAAGGTATTCAAAGAAAAGACGATTTGGGCGGAAGTCATAAGTATTAATGAAAGCAGGGGTTGCCGCTTCCATAAAGGCAATGACAGAGGAAATCGCAACAAGATAAATGCGAATAATAAAGTTAATAACACGTCCAAAGGCATTATTACTCGCAAAGAAATACGTTAAAATGATCGGAATCGTGAAGAGCCAGCAGAGGGTCGATACGTCAATGCGGAGTCCTTGGAGGAACATGACATGCCAGCCATCAACAGCTGAAACTCGGCTAAATTGCCATAAACACAAACCTAGTCGGCTCACAAAGAATACCGCAAGGTTTATCAAAAAGAATACAACCAGGGGATATAAAGCCCCTAACTTCTTGCGTAATTGCATAAAATAATCCTTAAAAATATAGGGGCTTAAAATTCATAGTGCGTTATTTGTGATGATAAACGCGGACGTTTTCAAATCCCTGATCTTTTAAATAAAGGGCTTGTAATTTACTCATTACGCCACGTTCACAATATAAAACGTAAGTTTTACTTTGATCGAGCGTCGCAAATTGGCTGCCCACTTTATAGAATGGTAGATGAATCACCGAAATCCCTTGCATTTCAAACGGTTTTTCATCCACTTCTTCTTGAGAACGAATATCTAAAATGATATCGTTTTCACCAAGAGTTTGGATAGATTCGACATCTTGTACTTGTTTTTCGCTTTCGGTTGCGATTTGTCTAATGTCTAAAATTTCAGCATTCTCTACCGCTTGTTCTAAGACAGCAAAATCGAAGTTTTGTTCTTCAGCTTCAATTTTTGATCGAACCGCTTTAACGGTTGGATTCTTAGAGATCACGCCACAAAATTCCGGCATAGATTTGGCAATATCGTCTGTACCGATTTCTTTTGCTAACGCAATAATTTGTTCTTTATCGTGCGTGATAAGTGGACGTAAGACGAGGCTATCTGCTGCTTCATCAATTAAACGTAAGTTGGTTAATGTTTGGCTAGATACTTGACCGAGTGCTTCACCAGTAACGATGGCTTGAATACCAAAACGTTCCGCAATTTTACTTGCTGCACGCACCATCATGCGTTTAAGCACCACGCCCATTTGTCCGTTTTCTACGTTTTCTAAAATTTCGCCCACAACGCCATCGAATGGAATCGCTACAAAGCGCACTTTATGAGAAAGTGAGTAACGGTGCCATAGGTGGTAAGCCATTTGTTTTACGCCGATTTCGTGTGCAGAACCGCCTAAATTGAAGAAACAATAGTGAACACGAGAACCACGGCGAATAAGCATATAGCTGGATACACCAGAGTCAAAGCCACCTGAAATTAAGGAAAGGACGTCTTCTTGTGTGCCTAGTGGATAACCGCCTAAGCCTTCGATACGTTCTTTAACGAAAAGCATTTTGTCATCTTCAACTTCAAGACGTACGGTTACATCCGGATTTTTAAGTTGAACTTTTGCGGTTTCGATATTTTGGTTTAAACCACCACCAACGTAACGTTCAATTTCGATAGAGGTAAATTTATGTTTACCTTTACGTTTTGCGCGTACGCAGAAGGTTTTACCATTTAAGCTATCGCCAACTTGGGCAAGCGTTTGTTCAAAGATATCGTGGAGGGTAGCGACTTGAACTTCTTCCACCACTAAAATGTGATGAATACCCGGGATAAGGGCTAATAATTCTTGAATTTGGGCATTTTTAGACGCATCTTTGGTGCGTACTTCAATGTAGTCCCAATGGCGAATTACAGCAACTTCTTCATCATATTTTAGAAGTGTATTGCGAATATTGCTGGTTAAGATTTTCACGAAACGTTTTTTTACGCTATCGCTCTTAATCATAATTTCAGGGAAAAGTTTAACGATAAATTTCATAATTTTTAATTTTTTACAATTTATAAACAAAGTGCCATATTCTACTTGATTTTCGCTTTTATAAAAAGCAACGCCCCCATTTTCGTAAAAATTTTTCAGAAAATAGGGGCGTCTTTTAAATTTTATCAAATATTAGAGTAATGGGCTAAATAAGAAAAAGAGCTTTTCGATAATACGATAAAAGCTCGGGCGCGCGCGCCATACTTTGTATGACATTTGGGTAGCATTTTCCATATAGCCTTTTTGTAATTGATAAACTTCTGCCGCGAAACTTTTATCTTCGACTAAAATCATCACTTCAAAATTGAGCAAGAAACTGCGCATATCCATGTTTACTGTTCCGATCATACTTAGGCGTTCATCCACGAGAATACTTTTTGTATGTAAAAGCCCCTGATTAAATTCATAAATTTTGACGCCAGCAGAGAGTAAGTCATCAAAGAAAGTTCGGCTTGCCCATTCCACCATAATGGAGTCGTTTTTCTTCGGTAAAATAATGGACACATCCACCCCGCGGTAGGCGGCAACTTGCAGGGCCTCCGCAATACTATGGCTTGGTACGAAGTAAGGAGAAGTGATAATAATGCTTTTCTTCGCAGAAAAAATCGCTTGGGCGAGAGTCTGTTCCATTAAGTCATCTGGAAAGCCTGGACCTGTGGCTAAAACCTGCACCATGTGGGAGTTATCAGGATCTTGGGGGATACTTTCTGGGGTAGGTAAAACGAGTGGGAGAGCTTGCCCAGTTTCCACTTGCCAGTCTACTGCGTGTAAACTATTAAGAATACTAGAAACAGGACCGACGATTCGGACCAATACATCTACCCATTCCCCGACATGTGCGTCTTGCTTGAAGTATTTCGGGTCGACCATGTTCATACTGCCGGTATAAGAAATTTCATTATCAATGGCAATAATTTTGCGGTGCATGCGTAAGTCAATACGACTAAAGAACATACGGAAAAGACTCACATGGAGGCATTCAACAAATTCTACGCTTTGATTGCACAATGAATGGTAGCGGCGACTACGTAAAAAAGGACGGCTGCCCACACTATCGACCATAATACGTACTTTCACGCCACGACGTACGGCATCAATGAGTGCATCTTCGACTTCATCTACTAAACCGCCACTTTGCCAAATATAGAACACCATATTGATTTCTTTTTTAGCGCTTTTGATGTCTTTTAAAATGCTATTAATAATGCTTTCTGGCGTGTTGAAAAGGTGTAACTCGTTTCCTACGACACAAGGAATGGTAAGGCGATCTTGTACTAAATCGAAAAGCGATTGAAATTTAGGGGGTTGATGCGTGCTAACAAGCGCGCGATCATGGGCAAATTGATGATACCATTTTATAAAACGCGGTTTGATGCGATTGAAATTTTCAGTGCGTTTTTTCCCGAGATTAATTTCGCCGAAAATTAAATAAGCAAAAATCCCAACAAGAGGAAAGATATAAATCATCATCAACCACGAAAGCATCGCGGTAACAGATTGTTTTTTAAAAAGTAACCGTAACGTAACGGCAATTGTCATTATCCAAATAAAGGTCGGGAAAATGTATGGTATAATTCGATCAATGATCATTTTATTAACTCTATATTAAATTATGCACTTCAAAATCATTTTTCAGCACGCCGATTTTCTCGTTATTTATAAGCCGCATGGAGTGAGTGTTCATAAAGACGAACAGGATACGGGGTTAACAACACAGCTTGCCGAACAATTAAGTGTACCACAAATTTGGCTTGTTCATCGGTTAGACAAAGTGACTTCAGGGTTATTAATTCTTGCTAAAAATGCACGCGCAGCGGCAGAACTAAGTCGTGCGTTTGCAGAACATAAGGTTAAGAAAACCTATTTAGCGTTAGCCGATCAAAAACCGAAGAAGAAACAAGGCTGGATTAAAGGTGATATGCAAAAAGCCCGTCGTGGGGCGTGGAAACTAGCAAAAACCCTAGAAAACCCTGCAATTACCTCTTTTAACAGCCAAAGTCTTGCTCCTAATTTGCGTCTTTTTATTTTACATCCCCATACTGGTAAAACGCATCAATTACGTGTCGCTATGAAAAGTCTTGGTAGCCCAATTCTTGGCGATGCGTTATACAGTGGTCATGAAGCCGATCGGACATACTTACATGCGTATCGTTTACAATTTTGCTATCAAAATGAAGATTTTGATATTCAAGCGCTGCCAGAAGGGGGTGAGTTATTTTTAACGCATAAACAAGATTTAAGCAATATCTTATTAGAATAAAAAAATTGATCAATTATTTAACAAGTAATATACTTTTCAACCCTGATTAGTTATTTGAATAGGATTTATTATGCGTTTATGTATCGCTATCTTTTTACCATGGCTTGTATTTTTCACCATTGGCCGACCTCTAGCAGGGATTATTTGTTTAATTCTACAAATCACCGTATTAGGTTGGGTACCTGCGGCGATTTGGGCGGTATATTCACTTAGTAATTACAATACCGATAAGAAAATTGCAGAAATGATGCAAAGCAATAACTTCAATGATAGAAATCGTATGTAGCGATAAATTGATAGGATATACACGCCACAATTTTCGTTAAATTTTATAAATTTTTAGGAAAAATGGGGCGTGATAAATAAAAAAGCACATCAAGGCGATGTGCTTTTTATTTTTAACCGATCTTATTTAGCGATACGTTTATATTTCATACGATGCGGTTGAAGGGCATCAGAACCAAAGGTTTTCTTTTTCCATTCTTCATAGTCAGAGAAGTTACCTTCGTAGAATGTTACTTTACCTTCATCGCCGTAGTCTAAAATATGCGTCGCGATACGGTCTAAGAACCAACGGTCATGCGAAATAACCATTGCACAGCCTGGGAATTCAAGTAACGCATTTTCAAGCGCACGTAAGGTTTCCACGTCAAGGTCATTGGTTGGTTCATCGAGAAGTAATACGTTACCGCCTACTTGCAATAATTTTGCTAAGTGTAAACGACCGCGTTCACCCCCAGATAATTCACCCACGCGTTTTTGTTGATCAACCCCTTTAAAGTTGAAACGACCCACATAAGCACGGCTTGGGATTTCAAAGTTACCAATTTTCATGATATCTAAACCGCCAGATACTTCTTCCCATACGGTTTTATTATCATCCATTTCATCACGGAACTGGTGTACAGATGCTAAAGTGACAGTGTCACCTAAAGTTACACTACCGCTGTCTGGTTGTTCATGACCTGAAAGCATACGGAAAAGGGTAGATTTACCCGCACCATTTGCACCGATAATCCCTACAATCGCCCCTTTTGGAATGCTGAAAGATAGATTATCAATTAAAGTACGATCGCCATAAGCTTTGCTTAGGTTTTCCACTTCAATAACTTTATCCCCTAAGCGAGCACCAGGTGGAATAAAGAGTTCGTTAGTCTCGTTACGTTTTTGGTAATCGGTACGGTTAAGTTCTTCAAAACGTGCCATACGCGCTTTAGATTTTGCTTGGCGACCTTTTGGATTTTGGCGAACCCATTCCAATTCTTTTTCAATTGATTTTTGACGTGCAGATTCGGTCGCTTGTTCTTGTGCAAGACGTTTTTCTTTTTGTTCAAGCCAAGAAGAATAATTACCTTCCCAAGGAATACCTTCACCGCGGTCAAGTTCTAAGATCCAACCAGCTACGTTATCTAAGAAGTAACGGTCATGGGTAATTGCCACAACAGTACCTTCATAGTCGTGAAGGAAGCGTTCTAACCAGGCTACTGATTCCGCATCCAAGTGGTTAGTCGGTTCGTCAAGAAGTAACATGTCTGGTTTTTCAAGTAACAAACGGCAAAGTGCAACACGGCGGCGTTCACCCCCTGATAAATGCGCAATTTTTGCGTCCCAATCTGGTAAACGAAGTGCATCTGCAGCGCGTTCTAATTGGTTATCTAAGTTATGTCCATCATGTGCGTGGATAATGGCTTCTAATTCACCTTGTTCTTTTGCTAATTTGTCAAAATCTGCGTCTGGATCTGCGTAGGCAGCATACACTTCGTCTAAACGGTTTAGTGCATTTTTTACTTCGCTCACTGCTTCTTCAATCGCGTCACGAACGGTTTGTTCAGGATCAAGTTTTGGTTCTTGTGGAAGATAGCCGATTTTGATTCCTGGTTGTGGGCGAGCCTCACCTTCAAATTCTTTATCTACGCCTGCCATAATGCGAAGAAGGGTAGATTTACCCGCACCATTAAGCCCTAAAACCCCAATTTTGGCACCAGGGAAAAAGGATAAAGAAATATCCTTTAAAATTTGACGCTTCGGCGGGACCACTTTGCTCACGCGATGCATCGTATAAACAAATTGTGTTGACATACAATTCCTATGTTTTAGTTGAAAATGGCGCGTATTTTACGGGAATTTGCTTAAAAATGTAAGTTAAAAATAACTAAGAAATGTGAATAACCTCTAATTATAAAGAATTATTTTAAATGATAATGATTCGTATTTATTGACTAGAATAATATTTTGCTCATACAATAACAAGCCGTTACTATTCTAACTATAAATAGGTAGTAATTTTATAATTAAGAGTCATTAGAGGTATTATATGAACAAAAATTATGCCAACACACCATTTAATTTATCACCACTCGCAAAGGCAAGATTAGGCGTAAAGCGGAGTACGCTTGTTACGTTATCTTGTTTGTTCCCCATTGTTGTGCAAGCCGAACCAACGCGATTGGAGGATATCAATGTTGTTGCAGAACGTGAATCAATTCCTATTCGAGAACGAAAAGTTGCTGAAACAATTAAAACTGCTAAAAATTTTGACACGCAACAGGTGCAAAATAGCCAAGATTTAGTGAAATATGAAACAGGGGTATCCGTGGTTGAAAAAGGCAGGATGGGAAGTAGCGGATACAGTATCCGTGGGGTAGATGAGAATCGGGTCAATATTACCATTGATGGGTTGCAACAGGCTGAAACTTTGTCTTCCCAAGGCTTTAAAGAATTATTTGAAGGCTACGGTAATTTCAATAACACACGTAATGGGGTTGAAATTGAAACCCTTAAACAGGTCAATATTGCAAAAGGGGCAGATTCTGCAAAAAGTGGGAGTGGGGCATTAGGCGGTGCTGTGTTGTTTGAAACCAAAGATGCGCGCGATTATCTCATGGATAAACCCTACTATTTTAAAGTTAAAACGGGATATAGCAGTGCTGATCGACAATATATGGTTAGCCCAACTGTTGCTGCGCGTTGGAAACAATTTGATATTTTAGCTATCTATACTGGGCGAGATGGGCATGAAACTGAAAACTTTGGTTACCATTCTTATCCAGACATTCCACAGAAAGGCGCTCAAGGACGTAGCCGTCAAAAAGCCGATCCGTATCATATTACAAAAAAGAGTACGTTACTTAAATTGGGCTTTAATCCAAATGATTCAAATCGATTCACCATTATGTATGACGATTATAAGCATCATAGTCGCGGGCATGACTGGTCCTATACGCTTGCTCCATTGATGACGGATGCCAATAAACCGGAAAAAGAATCACGACACACCAATGATAGTAGCACGCGTAAAAATGTTGCTTTTAGCTATGAAAATTATGACAGTAATCCGCTTTGGGATAGTCTAAAAATCACCTATTCTCATCAAAAAATCACTCAACGTGCGCGAACTGATGAATATTGTGACGGTGGCGAAAATTGCGATTCTGTACAAAATCCATTGGGTCTACAATTTAAAGACGGGGATATCGTGGATAAAAATGGCAATAAATTAACCTTAAAAGAAGTTCCTGCTTGGGAATGGAATGATGGCTATTCTGCGCAAATTAAAAAAGAAAATGGTAAAAAAACATTGGCCGTTGTGGATGCCAAAGGAAATGTTTTCCCTTATCCAGAAAAAAATCAATTTGATCAAAACCAAAACCAGTCTGATGTGTGGGATACATCGGTCGATAAAGGGAATTTATGGCTAGATTGTAAAGCTGTGAATTGTAATGGCGCTTTAACTTACCATAACATAGAAGGAAATTCTTGGAATGGTTATAAGTTGAAGGGAAAACAAAGTGTTGATCTTAACAAGCCAGAAACCATTTTAGAGGTTGAAAATCCAGAGGGTAAACGCGAGCGTATTCTTTTTAGTGTGAATGATCATAAAAATAAAGACCATTTCTATAAAGAGGTGAAAGTTCAGAAAACAAAATGGATTAAGAAAGGCGATGCTTGGGATGATGCACAATACGAAGGTTGGCAAGCCGATAAAATTAATAAATGGACAGGTGAAAAAATTGGTTATGAAAACGCAGATAATTGGCAATTAATTAAACCTTCTTCACCAGGTTATAGCACTAATTTATGGACAGATCGTAAATTGAATACTGATCTTAAACAAATTAATATCGATTTAACCAAGCTTTTTAATATCAAAGAAGTTGAAAATGAACTCTCATATAACTTCGTTTTATCTAAAATGGATAAACAGATGATTAATCGCAGTGGATACGGTCCTAAAAATATTAAATGGTGGGCTAAGTATTTCAATACGATCGATAAAAATGGCCAAGTAGCATGTAAACCTGGTACATCTTGCACAATTCCTCATGAAGAAAAGCCAACTACCTTCTTAATTCCAGTTGAAACGAAAACAGGCGCATTTGCGATTAATGATCATATTCGTGTGAACCGTTATGTGAGTTTTGATGTAGGGTATCGCTATGATCATATTAATCACCAACCACACTTTAATAAAGAAACGGATCCCGCTTTACCACAAGGGTTGTTGCATGGTATGTATGTGAAACCGAAAACCTTGACTCGCCCACAAAAACCAAGTTGGTATGCAAAACAATTTAATTGTAAAACAGGAACTTGTAAAAATCCTGATGGAAGCTATCAAGATCCGAGATATGCGCAGGCTCTCCAAGAATATGAGCAAAATCTTGCAGATTACCTCAGCAACCCGCAAAAAAATATTGATTATTTAGTCGGAAAAAAACGTAAATTTAGCCATAGCTCATACAGTTTTGCTACAGCGATTGATCCTTTTGATTTCTTACGTTTACAAGTGAAATATGCAACAGGATTTAGAGCCCCATCATCAGATGAATTGTATTTTACATTCAAACATCCTGATTTCTCGATTGTTGCTAACCCAGATTTAAAAGCTGAATTAGCAAAAACCAAAGAGCTCGCTTTAACTTTCCACCATCAACAGAGTTTTATTACGCTCGGTGCGTTTAAAACAAATTACGATAATTTCATTCAACTTGCTTTCCAAGGATACAAGCAGTTTACTGGAAAAGATGGCAGTACAAACGGTATTCCATATCGTATGTACCAAAATATTAATAATTCTAAAGCATGGGTAAAAGGTTTCCATGTCAATAGTCATCTTGCGCTCGGCGATATTACTTCAATGCTCGAAGGATTAAGTGTTGGGTATAAATTGGAATATCAAAAAGGACGAACCTTCGGTATTGATGAGAATGCGCAGGGCGAACAACGTAAAATTTGGTATCCAATCAACATGATTTCGCCAATGAAACAGGTGTTCTCAATGGGGTATCACCATGAAAACAAATATGGCATTGATTTATACTTCACCCATGTTTCTGCGAAAAAAGCAAAAGATACCTATAATCCTTATCACGCCGCTGATCAAATTCGGGAACAATCTCCGAATTATGATCCAAACGATATCTCAGCCAAATATTTAAGTAAGTCTTACAATATTTTTGATGCCATTGGCTATGTTAAACCAATGGAGAATCTAACGATTCAGTTAGGTGTGTATAATATTTTCAATAAAAAATATGCAACGTGGGAAAGTTTGCAATCAATTCGCCGATTCGGAACAAGTAATATGATTTGCCAAGCGGAAAACCCAACAATCGGCTGCTTTAGCCAAAATCAAGGGATTGAACGTTTTTACGCACCAGGACGTAACTTTAAAGTGAATGTTTCGATGACTTTCTAATTAATGGTTAGCTGCATAATAAAAAACTGCCTCTTTTAGGGGCAGTTTTTGTTTTTAATCGTACAAACTCGGATCGTTTTCATTCGGTCTAGTTTTAAAGCGACGATGCATCCACATATATTGGGTTGGCGCTTTTAAAATTTCTTGTTCAACGACTTTATTCATTTTACACGCCGTTTCTAATTCAGTTTGTGTATCGCTAAAATCAACAGCAGGTGAAACATCAACGATATAGCCAGAATGATCTGCTTTACGTACAGGAGAGAAAGGGACAACGAGCGCTTCAGGTGCGGCTTTAATTAACAAATGACTTCCAGTCGTTGTCGCTGCCTCAGGCACCGCAAAAAGGGGAGCAAAGACAGATTTACGGCGTCCATAATCGTGATCTGGGGCATACCAAATAATTTCACCATCTTTTAATGCTTTAATCATACCGCGAACATCTTTGCGATCGAGCATGGTTTTATTCGAACGCAAACGCCCACGCGTTTGAAGCCAGTCGAATACGGGATTATCATTTGGTCGATAAACCCCAATTCCTGGACGCTTCATCCCCGCAATACGGGCACCAAGTTCGAGTGTTAAAAAGTGGACGCCTACAAAAAGCACGCCTTTTTGGGGTAACATATGTTCAACCCCATGCACTTCGCTCCATTTTTGAATACGTTTATCTGACCAGAACCACGCCATTCCCGTTTCCATGATCGCCATCCCCACAGAGCGCTGATTTTCTTTCAGCATTTCTTCAATTTCAGCAGGGGATTTATCTGGAAAACAAAGTTCCAAATTACGGCGTGCAACTTTAAGGCGCTTTTTACCTACTCCCACTTTTCCAAAGAGCCAGCCTAAACCGGAACCCATTTTCACAATAACAGGGTAAGGTAACGAAACAGCACCACGCCAAAGCCCAATGCCTAACCATAAACCCCAATGTTTAGGATGAAGAAAAGAAAGCTGGAATGTCGGTAATTTTGTTTTTGCCATAATTATTTTTATTCTGAATTTACAAAAATTTACTAAAAAGAGCGTTATTTTACCGAATGTTTCCTTTTTTTGCATTAACGATATGCATAAAAGTAAAAATGACAAAAATACAACGCCTCGACGAAAAAATAAGTTTTTTATGCATAGAAAGCGACTTATTTAGAAAAAATCTTTCTATTTATGGTAAACTCTGAACAATTTTTTAATTAATGAGATATTAACATGAATTTTTATTCCGCAGAATTTCCACGTGCTAAGGTTTTAGTATTGGGTGATGTGATGTTGGATCGCTATTGGTTTGGTGCGACTAACCGTATTTCGCCAGAAGCGCCCGTACCGGTCGTGCGCGTACAAGAAAATGAAGAGCGTGCAGGCGGGGCGGCAAACGTTGCGATGAATATTGCGGCGTTGAATGTGCCTGTTGAATTACACGGTTTTATTGGTGAAGATGAAGCAGGTGCTAGTCTATCCGCGCTTTTAAAACAGCATCAAATTGCATGTAATTTTACTGCTTTAAAAAGCCACCCAACAATTACTAAACTCCGTATTCTTTCCCGTCATCAGCAATTATTACGTCTTGATTTTGAAGAAAATTTTAATCATGTATCAAGTGATGATTTGTTAGCAAAATTAACAAAAAATATTACGAATTTTGGGGCGTTAATTCTTTCCGATTACGGTAAAGGGACATTAAATCAAGTACAAGAAATGATTCAAATTGCACGCCGTGCCAATGTACCTGTTTTAATCGATCCTAAAGGGACGGATTTCGAACGTTATCGTGGTGCAACGCTCCTAACACCAAATATGAGTGAATTTGAAGCGGTTGTGGGATCTTGCGAAACGGATGAAGATATTGAGCGTAAAGGGTTGCAACTTATTGCGGATTACGATCTAAGCGCGTTATTGGTAACACGCTCTGAAAAAGGGATGACCTTGTTACGTCCAAATCAACCACCTTTCCATTTGCCAACGCGTGCGCGTGAAGTTTTTGATGTAACGGGCGCAGGCGATACAGTGATTTCTGTATTTGCAACAGCAATGGCAGATGGGCGACCACTCGAAGAAGCATGTTATCTTTCGAATGTGGCTGCAGGCGTTGTTGTGGGTAAACTAGGAACCAGTACTGTTTCAACAACCGAACTAGAAAATGCGATTCATCAGCGTACTTGTTACGGTTTCGGCGTAATGGATGAAAACTCATTGAAAAAAGCGGTTACTGAAGCGAAAGCTCGCGGTGAAAAAATTGTCATGACAAATGGTTGTTTTGATATTTTGCATCCGGGACATGTGTCTTATTTAGAAAATGCACGTAAATTAGGCGATCGTTTAATCGTTGCTGTGAATACCGATGATTCTGTAAAACGTCTAAAAGGCGAAACACGACCAATTAATGCGTTACAAGACCGCATGGCAGTGCTTGCGGGTTTAGCTTCTGTGGATTGGGTTGTGCCATTCGGCGAAGATACACCGCAACGTTTAATTGGTGAAATTCTGCCGGATCTACTCGTAAAAGGGGGAGATTATAAACCTGAAGAGATTGCGGGTAGCCAAGAAGTCTGGGCGAACGGCGGGGAAGTTGCCGTTTTAAATTTTGAAGACGGCTGTTCAACCAGTAACATTATTGCAAAAATTCAAGGAATTACTGAAAAATAATGCGTATTAGGTGCGTGCTATTTTTGTAAGTTTTATGTTAAACTTCAATTAAGTTTTTTCATCCATCACCGATAAGGATAAAATATGAAAGTTTTAGAAGGTCAAATCGTTGCACCTAAAGCAAAAATTGCAATTGCAATTGCGCGTTTTAACAGTTTTATCAATGAAAGCCTTTTAGAAGGCGCAATCGACGCTTTAAAACGTTATGGTCAAGTAAGCGAAGAAAATATTACTATCGTTCGTGTTCCAGGCGCATACGAACTTCCACTCGTGGCGAGTCGTCTTGCAAAATCTGGTAAATTCGACGGTATCGTAGCGCTAGGTACTGTTATCCGTGGCGGTACTGCGCATTTTGAGTATGTGGCTGGCGAAGCAAGTAGTGGTCTAGGTCAAGTAATGATGAATGCAGATATTCCAGTTGCATTTGGCGTATTGACTACCGAAAGCATCGAACAAGCTATTGAACGCGCTGGCACGAAAGCTGGCAACAAAGGGGCAGAAGCAGCATTAGTCGCATTAGAAATGATTAATTTATTGGCCCAAATTGACGCAGAGTAAAGAATGACTGAACAAAAGAAAAAACCTTCCGCACGTCGTCGTGCAAGAGAATGTGCAACACAAACTATGTATGCTTGGGAAGTGTCTAAAAACGCACCCGACGAAGTAGAATTAGCTTTTTTAGTTGATAATCCAGAAGAAAGTAAAGGTGCGGATTTACCATATTTCCGTAAACTTTTCCGTCAAACTGTAAATCAACTTGATGCAGTAGATGCAGCATTAGCACCAGAATTAGACCGTTCTTTAGAAGAACTTGATCCGATTGAACGTGCTGTATTGCGTTTAGCTGCGTATGAACTCCTTTTCGAACGTGATGTTCCTTATAAAGTAGTTATTAATGAAGCGATTGAAGTTGCAAAAGCTTTTGGCGCGGAAGACAGTCACAAATATATTAACGGTGTGTTAGACAAAGTCGCAGCACATCGCTAGTGAGATAAGAAAGTGTGGTGAAAATCACACTTTTTTATTGTTTTTAAAATCGTTATAGGAAAAAACAGTGGGCGAGTTTGATTTAATAACCCATTATTTTAAAACCCAACAAAATCCACAACGCCCTGATGTTGCCCTTAGCATTGGTGATGATTGTGCCATTTTAAATTGTCCGCCTTCTCAACAAATTGCCATTACGACTGATACGATGGTCGAAGGCACACATTTTCTACCTACAATATCACCCAAAGATCTTGCTTATAAAGCGCTGGCTACTAATTTAAGTGATTTAGCAGCAATGGGCGCGCGTCCTGCTTGGGTTTCATTAGCATTGACTTTACCCAAGATTAATCAAGATTGGCTAAAAGATTTTAGTGAAGCTTTCTTTGAAGTATTAACAAAAGAAAATGTCACGTTAATTGGCGGAGATACCACACAAGGAAAATTACATTGTATTAGTATTACCGCGCAAGGATTATTACCCAAAGGGCGTGCTTTACGTCGCGATAAGGCACAGATCGGCGATTATATTTTTGTATCTGGTACGCTAGGTGATAGTGCGGCAGGCTTGGCGTTCTTATTAGGAAAAGAAATAACAAATTTAAAAAATCATGACGCCCCAATTTTCGCAGAAAATTATGTTATATCGCGGCATTTACGCCCAACGCCACGTATTGCGCTGGGGCAATATTTGCTAGATCACAATTTTTCATACTGCGCACTGGATATTTCAGATGGATTGCTAGCCGATTTAGGACATATTTTGGAGCGTAGTCATTGCCATGCGGAACTTGATATAGAAAAATTACCGTACTCGGAAGAATTAGCACGATTATTTTCACAAAACGATTGTGAAAAACTTGCCTTAACTGGCGGCGAGGATTACGAGCTTTGTTTCACTGTCCCCGCAACGAAAATAAAGGATTTTCAAAAAGCTATCGCATCTTCTGATCTTCCAACGCAGGTCACTTGCATCGGTCGAATTACAGAGGGAAAAGAAAATAAAATCACGTTACAACGTAACGGAAAAGTGGTAGATTTATCTTTGACAAAAGGGTTTGATCACTTTGCCAAATAATGAGGAGGATAACCATGAATATGACAGATGACCCACGAAAGAAAATTAATTTACGTAACCCTACCCATTTATTCGCTGTCGGCTTTGGGTCTGGTTTAATGCCAACCGCACCGGGGACATGGGGAAGTGCATTAGCCACTATTATTGGTGCTTTTTTACTTCACTACATGGGCTGGTCATTGTTTTTACTTTTAACCATTATCTCTTTTTGGATTGGTTGTCGTCTTTGTGAACAGACTTCACAAGACATGGGCGTCCATGATCACGGGGCAATTGTATGGGATGAATTTGTAGGTATTTTCATTACGTTACTTGCATTACCAAGTCTTTCTTTTGGCTACCTATTGCTTGCCTTTTTACTTTTCCGCCTTTTCGATATTTGGAAACCGGCACCAATCAAACATTTTGATGAAGGTTACACCAACGGCTTTGGGATCATGGTTGATGATGTTTTAGCTGGATTATACGCCTTCGTAGTTATTTTGCTTTTCCGCTGGATTTTTTAATATAGCTACCAGATACTCCTGTGAATGCTCGCCTTTTTCGTTATTTGTTAAGATAATTGGCGAGCTTTTTTTTTACCTTTTTTAGTAATTTAGCGGATTTAGTGGTATCCTATCTGGGTTGTTCTTAATTAATAAAAAGTGAAAAAACTTATTCATAATCAACTAGAAGGACTTCCTATGCAAGCCAAAGCCAAATATAGAAAAGACTACCGTTCTCCTGATTTTACTATCACTGATATTTTTCTTGATTTTCAACTCGCACCTAACGACACGCTTGTTACTGCGAAAAGTAAAGTTAAGCGCTTAAATCCACAAGCGACAGAATTACGTCTAGATGGTCACAGCATGGAGCTGATTTCTGTTAAATTAAATGGACACGATATTGAGCATTACAAAAAAGATAAAGAAAGCCTAACACTTGATATCCCACAAGATTTAACCGATATCGACCTAGAAATTCAAACCCGTCTTAATCCTGCTCAAAACACTTCCTTACAAGGACTTTATCAATCTGGCGAAGCGCTTTGCACGCAATGTGAAGCAGAAGGTTTCCGCCAAATTACTTATTTTATGGATCGTCCCGATGTTTTAGCTCGTTACACTACAAAAATTACTGCAGATAAAAAAGCATATCCATATTTGCTTTCAAATGGTAACTGTATTGCTAAAGGCGAGTTAGCAGACGATAAACATTGGGTTGAATGGCAAGATCCATTCCCAAAACCAAGCTACTTATTTGCATTAGTGGCAGGGGATTTTGATGTTTTAGAAGACCATTTTATTACCCGCAGTGGACGTGACGTTAAACTTGAACTTTTTGTTGATAAAGGCAATTTAGATCGCGCTGATTTCGCCATGGCAAGCCTTAAAAAAGCGATGAAATGGGACGAAGAACGCTTTGGCTTAGAATATGATTTAGATATTTATATGATTGTTGCCGTTGACTTCTTCAACATGGGAGCAATGGAAAATAAAGGATTAAATATCTTTAACTCAAAATACGTCTTGGCAAATTCTCAAACAGCAACCGATGACGATTACCTCGGCGTAGAATCCGTGATTGGACATGAATATTTCCATAACTGGACAGGTAACCGCGTAACTTGCCGTGACTGGTTCCAATTAAGCTTAAAAGAAGGGCTAACAGTATTCCGTGATCAAGAATTTTCTTCTGATACGGGTTCTCGTGCGGTGAATCGCATTAACAACGTAAAATTATTACGCGCAATGCAATTCCCAGAAGATGCAAGTCCAATGTCGCATCCAATCCGTCCAGAAAAAGTGATTGAAATGAATAACTTCTATACCATGACCGTCTATGAAAAAGGGGCAGAAGTGATTCGTATGATGCACACATTATTGGGCGAAGAAGGCTTCCAAGCTGGTATGCGTCAATATTTTGCTGAAAATGATGGTAAAGCTGCCACTTGCGATGATTTCGTTCGTGCGATGGAAACCGCATCTGGTGTAGATTTAACGCAATTTAGACTTTGGTATAGCCAATCTGGTACACCACAATTAACCGTGACTGATGATTACGATGCTGATACACAATGCTATCGTTTACATGTACGTCAATTCACACCAGAAACAGCGGATCAAAAAGAAAAAACAGCATTACATATTCCACTTAAAGTGACACTTTATACCGAAAATGGTAAACCAGTTATGTTACCAAATACGGATACGCCTTTAAGCGAAATCTTAAATGTCACTAAAGCGGAACAAACTTTTGAGTTCCATCATGTACCAAGCAAACCAATTCCAGCACTACTTTGCGATTTTTCTGCGCCTGTTAAATTGACTTATGAGTACGAAGTATCACAGCTCGTAACTTTAATGAAATTCGCAGAAAATGACTTTATCCGTTGGGATGCGGCTCAAATGCTTTATAACAAAGTGTTACGTTGTAACTTAAAACGTTATGGCAAAAATGAAGGGTTCGTATTCCCAGATGCACTTTTAGATGCACTTAACTGGTGCTTAGAAAATGCGAAAGGTCATGAATCTATCATTGCCTTACTGCTCACGTTACCAACAGCGGTTGAGTTTGCAGAAGGGGTAGATCAAATTGACCCAACTGCGATTGTTGAAATTCGTGATTATATGCAACATCGCATTGCAGACGCATTAAAAGATAATCTTGTTAAAGTTTATCGTGAATTAAAAGCGGATCATTATGAATTTAATCAACAAGCAATTGCTAATCGTGCATTGCGTAATGCGTGCTTGCAATATCTTGCATTGCTACCGATGGGAGAAAGCCTCGTTACCCGCCATTACTTTGAAGCGGATAACATGACTGATACCTTAGCAGCGCTTAAAGCTGCAACTCAAGGTAAATGCGAAGCGGCCGAAGTCTTGTTGACTGATTTTGAAGAAAAATGGGCGCACGATGGCTTAGTGATGGATAAATGGTTCACCCTTCAAGCCACTCGCCCAGACGCTGCAGCTTTAACTCGTGTGAAAAACTTAATGCGTCATCGCAGTTTCAGCATGACTAACCCGAACCGTGTGCGTAGTCTTATTGGTGCATTCTCAACCCATAACCTCGCACAATTCCATCAAAAAGATGGCTCGGGTTACGCGTTCTTAGAAGAAGTATTGGAACAACTTAACGCAAGCAACCCACAAGTTGCCTCTCGTTTAATTGAACCATTAATCCGCTACGCACGTTACGATGAAGAACGCCAAGCATTAATGAAAGCCCAACTCGAAAAACTCAAAAAAGTTGATAATCTTTCCAACGACTTATACGAAAAAATCGAGAAAGCGTTACATTAATTTATTTTCTTAATTAAATTTGTTATAAAAAGGGAAGTTTAAAGACTTTCCTTTTTTGTTTTGGTCGGAACACGCCGATTTTTTCAAAAAAATTTATGCAAATAATATAATGATTAAGGAACCAAGGATGTTTACAAAAAAATATGATCTCCATTGCCACAGTACGGCGTCGGATGGGGTGTTGGCGCCAGGTGATGTGGTGTTGCGGGCGGTTGAAATGGGGGTGAGGGTATTAGCGCTTACGGATCATGATACGGTGAATGGGCTTGCTGAGGCGCGTGAGGTTGCAGAAAAACACGATGTGACGTTTATCAATGGCGTAGAGATTTCTACGCGTTGGAATAACAAAGATATTCACGTGGTTGGGTTAGGCTTTGATATGAACGATCCTGAGTTGCAAACACTTTTGCAACAACAGCAGCAATTCCGCCACCAGCGCGCGTTGGCAATCGGTGAAAAGCTAGCAGAGCTAGGCATTCCGAATGCGTATGAAGGGGCGAAAAAGCTTAGCGAAGGCGAGGTGACGCGTGCCCATTATGCTCGTTATTTGGTTGAGGCGGGTGTGGTAAAAGATGTTTCACAGGCGTTTAAACGTTATTTAGCGCAAGGTAAAAAAGCCTATATTAATCCGTCATGGTGTGATATTCCGACTGCGATCGCGACTATTCAAAAAGCGGGCGGGAAAGCGGTTTTAGCGCATCCGTTACGTTATGAATTAAGCCGTAAAAAATTCCAACAATTGATTGCGGATTTTAAAGCGTGGAACGGCGATGCGATGGAAGTTGCAGGCTGTGGGCAAAATCCACAACAACGTCAGCATTTATTAGCCTTAGCCGAAGCACATGCTTTAAAAGCGAGTGGCGGTTCGGATTTCCATTATCCGTGTGGTTGGCGTGAATTAGGTAAAGGATTAGCACTTCCTGAGGGTTGCGACTTTATTTTATCCGCGTTGATTTAATTTTTAAAAATGAAGATCACGCCCCGATTTTCGTGAAAATTTATGCGAAAATCGGGGCGTGATTATTTTTTATGTGACGTTGTCACTAGAAAACATTGTTGAGCGATACACCGATCCCGATGCGTTGAATATTTTTGTTGTAGTCAAGCAAAGATTCACCGTAACCGCCATAATATTGGGCATAAAGTCGGACGTAGCGACTAATTGGATAACTATAAGAAAGCTCTGCACCGCCTTTGCCAGAATGCGGATTATAGTGGGTTTTTAGATGAACTTGATGGGTTTCAGTATAGTAATCAATAATCAAATCACCGTGCCCCATATAGTCTTGAATATCAGGATTATCATCACTTGAGCGACTTTCTGGAATGCGCCACCACGGTTTTAATTGAATGCGCCA
>SAMEA104404098__coassemble_35_pt1 | contig 19663 bp, 21 predicted proteins | sample SAMEA104404098__metabat2_low_PE_002 | metagenome-assembled genome bin SAMEA104404098 (sample SAMEA104404098) | Balaenoptera acutorostrata | reverse complement strand
ACGATTACTCCGAATAAGTTAAATCATTTTGCTAAATTGTCAAATATTTGCTATTTTTTGAACGCAAAAAAATCAATATAAGGGGTTTATTTTGTTAGAGAATGTTTATTTTTGGATATGCATTGGTTTAATTTTGCTGATTTCTGAAATCGTAGTCTCGGGGATTTTTCTAATGTGGTTCGGTCTTGCGGCTTTAGCGATGAGTGCGAGTATTGGACTTTCTACATTAGGTTTTATTAATCATCCGCTAAGTATTTTAGAAATCATTCTGTTATTTGTGTTCTATTCTTTTATTTTTGTATGGCTTGGGCGCAAGATTTATGGAACTAAGCCAAATAAAGAGGAGCAGCCTTTAGATTATCTTGTCGGTAAGACGGGAGAGGTAAAACGTATTATCGGATTAAACGATAAAAATGGACAAGTCTTTACTGATGTTGAGGCTAGATTGATTGATACGATTTGGATTGTCCATGTTCAAGGTAATTTAAAAGGGCTAGATTTAGCAAGTAAACCGCATATTATTATCACCAAGACTTATAGAAACTGGGTGGAAGGTGAATTAGTAATTACGACTGATGAATAGAGGATAAGAATGAATATAGATTTTACAGCTAGCGATAATTTCGGTGCGATTTTTGTAAGCGTTATTGTTTTATGTTTTGCGATCGCGATTTTAAAATCGATTGTAAAAATTGTCCCTCAATCAGAAGAATGGACAGTTTTACGTTTAGGGAAATTTGAAAAAATCTTAACGTCAGGAATTCATGTAATCGTACCCTTTATTGAGCGTGTCGATCGCAAGATTTCTACAAAGGAAACTGTTGTAGAGGTTTCTGATTTAACCGCATTTTCAAAAGATAATGCGAGCGTGAAAGTTAGTGCAAATATTTTCTTTAAAATTGTTGATGCGAAAAAAGCGTGTTATGACGTGCAGGATTTGCAAAAAACATTAGAAACGATTGTATCGACTAATTTAAGAACTCTTGTTGGTTCGCTTACCGTGGAAGATTTGATGTCAAAACGCGATACGATCAACCAAGGGGTGTTAACCATTGTTAATGAGGCGTCGGAACAATGGGGTGTCAAAGTGTTGCGTGTCGAATTACAGAATATGGAATTACCGCAAAAATTAACAGAAGCAATGCACCGCCAAATGGAAGCGGATCGTGAAAAACGTCAAGCGATTATTGAGGCAGAAGGGGAACGTCAATCTACGATTGAAAAAGCCGAGGGTCAAAAACAAGAGGCAATTTTAAAGGCACAAGCTGAAAAAGAACGGGTTGTGTTAGAGGCAGAGGCGGAAAAACAACAATTAATTCTGAAAGCAGAAGCGGAAAGGCAACAAGCTTTCTTGCAAGCAGAAGCAAAAGAACGTTTAGCCCAAGCGGAGGCAAAATCAGTTGAAATGATTTCAGCTGCGATTAAACAAGGGGAATTAAGTGCGTTAAATTATGATATTGCCCAAAAATATACCGCTGCTTTACAAGCAATTGGTGCCTCCGAAAATGCAAAAGTCGTATTACTCCCAAATGAGTTTTCTAAGCTGAGTGGTTCAATCGCGGGGATAAGCGAGATTTTTCAGGAAATGAAGAAATAAATTAATTGAATAAGAAAAGGTCAACTTAACGGTTGACCTTTTTTGTTTTTAGTAACCAACATAACCATAATTACTATATTTCGATCAAAATATTAACAATAAATACACAATTTGATTTATAATACCTTAAAGTGAGTATTTTTATTTAAAATAAAGGAATGGGTAAGGTTATGGATAGGGAAAGTATTTATTTTAAAAAGCATATCTCTTTATTTTCAAAAGAAAATTTTATTTTCGTATTATCTGTTTTTACCGCTACATCAGCATTGGCAAATGAACAGGCTATCGAACAGGGGCAACCGGTACCTTCCGATAAAAATGTTAAAAGTATGTTACTGCATAGTGATATGCGATTGAATACGGTAAATAATAAGGTTGGGCAAGATCCTTTGCAAGTTCTGTGGAATGAAATAAAGAAAAATCATTCAACGATTACGGTAGATACCGACGATATCGCAAATGGTGCGCAACGGTTTGAATTACATGATCCAGAAAGCGCTGAAACGAATAATCAAACGGGGCGTTTTGATGATGTAAAACTTCCCCAATATCATTCTGATAATACAGATGATAATCCCGATGAATCTTATGATCCTGATGATATTGATTGTGGTCCAGATTGTGATGACGTGGAACCAGATCCCGCCCCAGCCCCCTCACAAGCGGTGGGATGTGGATCTGATTGTGCCTATGTAAAAAATAATACTGATCCAGATAATTACCCTTGTTGCCGACCGCCCATTTTAAGAATGGCAACCGATTAATTTAAGAAAAATAATTTTGCGTTTTTTCTCTTTTTAAACGGTTTTATTTTGAGATAAAAAAATAGCCTCAATTGAGGCTTTTTTAATTTATGGCAATTAATTTATAGCTACGGCCATTTTCCCGACTTGATTAAATGCCCATTCAAATAAAGTTTCAGGGCTATATTGTCCTGGTCGCGCCAAACCAAGAACTTCTGCACACCATTCACTACAAAACCATCTTGACCGCTTTTGTTTTACGAACGGAAGCACAATTCCGATGGCGCCCCAATAATCGTATTTTAAACCTTCTGTTTGGTTGAAAATGGTTTTTAAACGCTCTTTATTTAACGTTTTAAGAGGGATTAAATCCCAATTTGAAGGATTTAATTCCATTGTTTTTATTCTCACCCCGCCATCTCTAGGACTAGAGGAATAACAAAGAAAAGTTCCATCATCTTGTTGTATTGCGATTTCACAATGTGAGTAAATACTACGAGTAAAAAGACGGATAACCTTGTCTATCCAATTGCCTTTACCGCGATACATTGCTAAATAGATATTATTCATGGCTTACCTCATTTTACTGTGCGATAGCTGGTTTTAGCTTGATTTCTTTGCCTGTTTCCCAATTTTTAATATCTTGTTCGATTTTATTTAAGTCTTCAAAAGTCGTAGCAGCCTCTACTTTATCTAAGAATGCCTGACGTTGACCTGCAACATTAGCAACGAGCAATTCAAAATCATTTGCCTTTTTAACAACTTTTTCTGCAAGCTCTTTTACTGTAAGCCCACGGCGCATTGCTATCCCTGACAAGGTAGGGATTCTTGCTGTACCAGGATTTTCTAAATAAGCCTTTGCTTCAGCTAATTGTCGCTCAAAGCTAATAGTTTCAACCGTAGGATACTCTTCAAGTGGCTTATTACTTAATTCTTCAGCAATTCGTTTCAATTCCAGCATTAGGTCCTTTTGTTTTTGTTTAAGGGCCTCCTGTTCGGCTTTTCTATCTTTTATCCATTGTCCATCGTTATTCAGTTGATAATAAGTCGCTGGCGGTTCTTCGTGGGTAAAAGTCTTCCCATTAGTCCAGGTTCGTGCTTGTTGGATAAAGTCAAATTGTTGCTCATTAATTGATACCAGTGCACCCTTCTCAGGAAGAGTATAAATACTTGAATTTGCAGTATCTATGACTTGTAAAACTTCGCTAGTTTCTGGATTATAATTAACTAATTTAACCATTTTGTTTTCCCTTTTAATTAATTTGTCGTAATGTTTTATTCGAGTTAATAAATAGTTTTGTTTCTATGGAGAAATTTCCTTGCAATAACATCGCTGACACTCTTACCTCTCCTTCTGCATGCGCAGGAATAACGCAAGCTGTAAACCATCTTCCTATTCCAGATTCAATTCGTTCTTCCATTTTATAAAAATTTGTTGCCACGGTTATTCGTCGAACATTATCGTGTGGAGTTGGGGAGCTAACACCATGCTCATAAGAATAAAAATGCGTCGCGCTTGCTCGGCCATCTATCATTAAAATTCTCTCAGCTGAACTGCGAGAGATATACAGTTTTATCATGTGTTCTTCAAATCGATCGTAAGAAGGGGGCATATTTTCCCTATAGCCAGTCCCTTTGGAGTTATAATAGGCAGCTTCAAAAATATTTCCGCCAACGAGTTGAGTAACTTCTAGCTCTCCAGTAAATTTCCCTGTCAGCCCCTCAATTCTCGCCCCACGAATTACTCCACCATTGATGGTCGTCCCATTTATCGTGCCACCGTCAATATAATTTCCGCGAATAGTAGAGCCTGTGATGGTATTTCCATAAATTGAACCACCGTTAATATTAGGTGAAGAAAGGCTTGCACTAGCTTGAATATGACGACCCTGAATAGTGCCATCTGCAATCAAATCACCATTAATAGCTGTTTTATCATTTACAATGGAAAATAAATTTTTTACCGTACCATCGCTTGTGTTCTTGACGACACCGAACTTATCGGCCATTACAATCACTGAGCTTTCTGCCGTCTGCCCGTCATCGGTAGCCCCGAGCGTGATACCAGCTAACGCTTTGCGGTTTCCCTGAATTGTTTCCGCTTTGATAGTGTAAGTACTAGATAGTTTTTGTTGTGTTGTGTGCGGAATTAAGTTTGCATCGTATGAAATAGGAGCATAATGATGATCCCATTCTGGATGTCCTGGATAGCCCCAATGGAAACCTTGAGGGTACACTGTCATCGTGACACCAGTGCTCGTGGTAACGTTATAATTTGCTCCACCCCGTAGAAAAATAATCTCTTGCGAGCTCTCGGTGTTCTGAATCAGGCGAATAGCTGGACAAATACCATCTTTTGTCCAAGCAAAATCAGCGCGTAAAATATTACGAGTTACTCCAATTACACCCCAATCACTACCATTTGCGGTCCATTCTAAAGTTAGCGCAAAACTGTGACTACCATGCGAGGACCAGTTAACAGTTGAACCAGCCCATAAATTATGGTCGATTTTAAAATATTTTTGACCATAAACATCTATGCTACTACTTACAACTGGATACCATAAATCATCACTTAACCCACTTAAATCTAAAACAGTTTTTTGCGTATCTTTTGGAATTTCAATTGCATTTACTTTTGTTGTTAAAGCCGTAATTCTTTGACTCGTTGCATTTTGGTTATCCGTGACGGTTCTGGATAAATCATTAATATTTGCCTTAACATTTCCAACTTGCGTTTCTAAGTTATTAATCCCTTGAGTAGTTGCACGATCTTTATCAATAATAACTTGTTGCAATTTTCTAATTTGTGAAGTTGTGCCCGAGGTTTGAGTTTTGAGTTCATCAATTTCTTGCTTAAAATTGTTCTTAGCATTTTGTACTGCTTGTTTTGCTTGATCTAATACACCATTCAAGTCAGCTTGTAAGCTATCTATTAAACTTTGCGCCAGAGCAGTTTTAGTGACCTGCCCATTGATGCTTTCAACAATCGCACTAGTATCATGGGAGCATTGACCTTCTACGTGGATGAAATCTCCAGCGTTACCGTCGCTATCTTTGACGCAAAGCCAGAAGTGATGTGTTTCGTTAAGTTTTACACCATTTTGCGTAAATGTATGACCAGGTAATGGAATTGTTGCCACGAGCTCTGAAGTGCTTTGGTCATTGGTTTGGCTGCGATAAATCTCAACGGCAGCGGGTTTCAAAATAAGCTGCGGGTTAGTCCAGCTTAAAGTGATGGCAAATAGTTCAGGCGTAACTTTTAATCCTTGTAAATTGTAATTAATTTGCCATTCTTGGATTAATGGTTCAGAAAGTTGCCCTTTTACGTTGCGTCCAACAATTTCAGCACGATAATTGCCGTTGGGTAAATTTTTGAATTCAACCTGCGGACTATCTTGAATAAAAGAGCGATATAGTTCATTGTTGCGATAAAGTTTAATAATGAACTCATGAGCATTCATCCCTTGCCATGACACAACTAAACTATCATCTTGCTTTTGGGCAGTGGTGCCGTAAAGCACTGGCTCGTGCAGGGTTTGCAAGGCTTGGCTATGATTAAAAGTCATTCCTTGATCAACTACTTTTTCTTTATCTGGGTCGTGCTGAACGCATTGCACAGCATAGGTACCGTGGTCTTCTTTAATACCAATTACACGGAATAGTCGCGGATTAATTTTGCCACGGCTAATTGTAACAACGCTATTAATGCTTAGATTTGCAACTGAGCGGTTTAATGTGATTTCTTTTTGGTGAACCGATACCACTTGGCAAGAAGTCATTCCTTCTGCAGTGAGATAATGAATAACATCGCCAGTTTCGACAGGATTTTCAAACTCTCGATCTAGCTGAATGGTATTATCATTTACATTGACAACTCGTGCGTGCATTTCAATGCCAGCATAGTCCGTATCCGCAATTTGAATGATGTCCCATGGCAATAGACAAAATCCTTCCATGCCTGTTTTAAAATTAACCAGTTGCCGCTCCCGAATTGAAGTTTCAATCATCCAGCGACCAGCGCGTGCTGCTTGCCCACGGCTGGTGCAACCAAAGGCCTTGAATTGCTTAACATTCAACCCATATCGTGCGATAGCTTCTTCATTAGCCACGTATTCTGTCGTATCTTGATAGCCATTACTCTTATCCATGTATTGAACATGGGCAGCGGTAAAAATGGTATTCTTTTCAGCGCTAGCGTAATTAAAAATGCCATCAACCACGTTTGCGTTGGTAAAAAGTGCGACGGGATCTTTATTGCCATCAAGCGAAAAAGTTAGTTCAGTTCCAGTCCAAATCGCAATTCCACGGAAACAACTGGCTAAATCATCAATAATACTTTTTGCTTCGCGTTGGTCGCTAATCGCAACATTACACGTAAAGCGTGGCTCATGACCACCAAAGCCATCAGGCACAATTTCATCGCAATAACGCGCAATTTCATATAATGCCCATTTATCGCAACGATTTCCGACTTTTTCACCTAAGCCATAGCGCTTATTTGTGCAAATATCATACATAATCCAAGCTGGGTTATCGGTCCAGTCAAGTTTGAATGTACCGTCCCAAAGCCCTGTATATTCACGGGTTTCGGGATTGTAGTTAGTCGGAATTTGCACCATTTGCCATTTTGTGAAATAAGTGCGTACGGGAACTTTTCCGCCAAAGAGTGCAGAATCAATTTCTAAGCCGACTACGACTGTGTCGGGGTAGGTAAAGGCAGTGTCTGCATTTTCTACATAAACGGACCAATACGTTTTATTTTGTACGTTGTCAGTTTTTGCGTCTTCAGTAATTCGTTTTACTTGAATATCGAAAGGTGCGTCTGGCAAATCTTCAAGAAGTAAATCTTTTGTATACTGCGTTGTGGTTTTCCCGTCAATTCGAACCCAATCGCTATGCGTGATACGACCTTCTTTAATAAGATTAACCTGAAGTTCAACCGTACTTTCTAATCGGTCACCTTGGTCGGTCATGCGTTGTAATGCACCTAATGCGAAAACAAGGCGAACGCTATCAATACGTGGGTCGCTAATTGTACGAGTAAGCGGCGTATCGTGCTTAATTCTCGCACCAACTTGTTTGACACGGGAAATTTGATCAAAGCCTTTCAGAATTCCTTGGTCGTGCAAACCTGAAAGATAAGAAACCTTAACTCCTTTGAAATTAAATTCACCATCTTCACGCTGGATAGGTGTTCCATCTAAAAGGATATTCTTCAAGCTTACATCGGTTCCGATCGGACCTTCGCAAAGAATATCAACCACTTTTAGATATTGTGCACTCTCCAGGTTATTTGGTGCTTCATAAGGTGTATGACTACTTCCACCGCCTTTACCGCCGCCCATTTTTTACTCCTGTTATTGATTAATCGTGTCGTCGAAAAAGACCGCGTTTTTCCTTTTTCGGTTTGGTTTGTTCGTCTTTTTTAGTATCGTAACTTTCAAGGGATTGACTTATTACTTTTGAGCCAATTTTTACTTGACCGTAAACAATCGGTACACAAGACCCGTCAGCAATAGAATTACCCAGGTTGCCAAAAGCTGAACTTTTGCTTTGTTGAATAGGATTTTTCTCCATATCCATACTTGGCGGCTTAGTTAATAATCCGACCACGCCACCAATTACCATACCCGCGCCAGCAATAATTAAATTTATGCCCCATGGCTGGCCATAAGCCATCGCCACTGCACCTGCGACGATTAAAACAGCGCCGACAATGATTTGACCAAAACGACCTGCTCCAAAAATAGCTGGTGTAATGTGAAGCTCTTGGGTTTTAAATGGAGATTTAAGCGTGTTTAAATCCTGTTTAAACGCCTCATCAATCGTTTTTTCAGTCATGGTTTCATTGTTAAGCTTGACGTAATATTGTCCTTGCTGGAGAGTAAAACGTAAGCCTTTAAGTTGTACCATTAAGGCTTTTAAAGCTTCAGCAGCGGTGCTTACATTTAATGGAAATACAGAGCCAAATTTTTTCAAATCACCGTGAAAATAAACATTAATCATGATCTATTCCTGCGTTTAAATCATTAAACACTGCCTCAAGCATAAAGGGCTTAACGTCAGGATGCCGCCAAATTGAATGAAACCCTCTTATCCAGTAACCGCCAAAGGTTTCTACACGAGAAAGTCCGTTCAAAGGATGGTGTAAAATTTTTCCATCACCAAGGTAGAACCCCGCATGATTTGCCACACCTTGCATACTTGTTAAAACAACATCGCCAGCCTGAATAGCACTTATGCCATCGTGCTGGTTTGCGATTTGGTGAAAACCACGTTTTAATAAATTTGTTGGTAAAATAGAGCGCTTCTCATCAGTATGTAATTCATTTCGTACAACCTGTTCTTGGAAAATTCCCATCAACATGTAAGCGTCTTCAATAATTGCACCGCAATCATATTTACCGTATTCAAATACTCGACCTTTTAATAAAGGGCAATGACGGAATTTTTTAATTTTTCCTTGCGTGACCAGCCAGAAATCTAGCCCAGTTTGTGCTTGACTGAGCCTATCTGCACCGCTTAAAAACGGTTCATTGTTGGGGTGCGAGTGCACTAGAATCTTTGCCTGCGGGCGGTAGTTGTTAGGAGCAATGAAAAAAGTTTCTTTGGGATTTGCAGCCATATTAGGTGCAGGGTAAAAGATATTATTTTCAATAAACCCGCATGCTTCCATATCGCTTTGGCTTTTTACATATTCAAAAATCTTTTCTTCTAATGTCATCATTAACCTCGATACGCAAGGACGCCTGTTGACTTTTTGAAAGCACTCGGACTGGTATTGGAGATAATTACACGTCTCGGAATTTTAAGCCCGTCGGATTCTGCAGGCACTGCCAATTCAAGCGTAGCAATATTCTTATTAAGGGATTTCACAGCTTCAATGCGATATTCCGCAACCGCGACTGCTTGACTATCTGCATAAGGGTTGCCGTCAATAAAGTTAATCGGATCAAGAAATTTCGCGTAAACCTGCTTACGCCAAACAACAGCTCCTAAGATTTTATTTTCAGCTTCAAGTGCTGTTACCAAGCCAAACATATTTGATAGGCTTAAGGTTGGTCGGTTGCTGGCACCTTTGCTATTAATCGCAAAGCCTGTGGCTTCAAGCGGATACGGCTGGTATTTAATGCCACCAAAGGTGATTGGTTCGTTTTTTTCGTTAACTAGATTGCAAAGGTTATAAACTTCACCACCAAAGGCTGAGCAATCAATAGTAAACAATTCAACCAGTAAATCTTGCTCAAGCTTTGGTAGCTCTTGTCGGATTTTTTCAGAAAGATTTTTCATGCCACAACCTCACGCATTTCAAATTCTAATGACCAGAGTGAACCACCTTTATAACTGCGTTTATAGCCCTTCACGGTATAGCTTTTAAAATCTTCACTGGTATCCAGTCGCCATAAAAAGGCTTTTACGCCCGCATGTTCATCCAGAAAGCGTTTCACTTGGTCAATTTCTTGTTTTGTGCCAAGCGTAGACACCTGCCACTTTTCTAGGGCATTACGGAAGGTTTTAGGTGATCTTTGTTCGTAGCCATCTCCGAATTTCACCGTATTTACAGGAAATTCAACAGCTGAGCTTGATTCAATCGTTACGGGAAAAGTAAATGTTTTCATAGCACCATAGTAAGCTATGGATAGAAAGGAAATAAATTAAAGGGAATTAGAAAAAATAAAAAAGCTGCTCAATATAAGCAGCCTGGAGAAAAATTAAAAATTAGCGTGCGCCGAGCATACCACCTGGGCGCATTTCTTGGCTTAGCACTTGTCGTACGGCCATTTGAAGTTTTTCGGCTAATTGGCGGCTTTCTTGTGTAGATTGTTGAGCAGATTCAGTCTTGCCATCAGTAACATTCACCGTGATTTCAATATTATTGACTTGAAGCGCTTGGCGTTTTTGGTCATTATACAGTTTTACCCCAAGTTTACCATTCGGACCACGGGTTAATGGCATTACTGCTTCAGGTCCTGCTTCGCCCATCACGCCCAGTCCTCCCGCATGTGCGAACATGGTTGGGCTGTTAAAAATGTCGCCACGTGCGTAATATTTAACCCCTTGGGCATTAAACGCGCCACCTTTTGCCAGCGCCATTTGCCCAGAACTATCAAACGAGCCACCGTCTGCGAACATGCCGACAGCCGCTTTAACTGCTTTTAAAAGGGCCATTTGAATAAGCATTTTAGCAATGTCGGCAAGAATTGACTTAGTTAAGTCTTTAAAGTTTGCTTTGCCGCTCACCACCATGTTAGCTATTCCGTCAGCCATAGTTGTCATAGCACTCTCACTGGCTTTTTTCATGGTACCGAATACTGTGCCCGCTTTATCACCTACGGATTTAAGACCTGCCATCATGCCACCAAAAGCGCTACTATCGTGCTTGTTTTGTACCGCTTGGCGTTGATTAAGCAGCGCCTGATGCTTTTCTTTAATGGCTTGTACTTCTGCTTCAATGGCAGCTTTATTGCGTTCACTCATGCCAATCATGGCTTGTTGGGCTTGTTTTTGGAGGTCGTATTCAAAGCGCAATTTTTCTACGGCGTCGGCTTGCTGTCCGATGAGCGAGGTTTCAAAGGCGTAATCCGCGAGGTTGGCTTCTTGATTTTGTTTGAAGTCTTTGACTTTTTGAAGTTCTTTCAAAGCTTCTTTTGTCAAGGTCGCTTGTGTAGCAAGCTTCGATAATGATTCAACTTGTGCATCATCTGTAGGATTATTTTCATTCTCGCGCTCTTGATGTTTTTGCTCAGCTCGATTTTGCCATGCCGCCCCGAGTCCTGCGACCTGTTCAGCTAACCCGCCGACATAGTCTTGATTAAATGCCTCTTTAAAAGTTTCACTTAAATTTAAAGCGGTTTGCTGCCCCTGGATTTCTAATTGCTTGAAGGGAGCTTCATTGATGGCTAAATTTATACCTGGTAAGTGGTTTAAAAGCTGGCTTGCTCCTTTGATCAAGTTGTTAAGGGTGGAAATAACAGTGTTATAAGCCTTCACCATCACATTCTCAATCACGTTCGGGAGTTTTTTAAAGAGTTGAGTGATAACTTTGAAAGCACCAATATGTAGCCCAATAAAATGATTTAGTGCGGTTTGTGCAAAAGTTACAATTGCATTTAGCCCCTGTGTAATCAAGGGATAGCCACTTTTGACCTTGGTAAATACTGTGGAAATTTTACCACCAATTTTACTTAGAAATTGGATAACTGTTTTTATCTCACTAACCATAGCATCCCAAACAACCAATGCGTAGTCTTTTAAGGTTGCAAGTTTGCCTGAAATTGGCGTAATGGAATCACCAAATAAAGTGAGTACACTAATGGCTGTACTGACAGTGGTAATAATAATCCCTATAGGATTTGCCCGCATTACGCTATTTAATACAACTTGTGCTCCCGTCATTAACCGAATGACACTTAAAAGCCCGCGTAATGCTCGCGTATAAGTAATGAGTTTTTGTGACGCCCACATACTAAAAAGCATAACACCAACAGTAGCTAAGCTTTTACTAAGCGTTTTAAAATGAGCATTAATTACCAAGAGCCCTTGAGAAATTTTCTGACTGAACCCTGTAGACTGGTCGGCTTCTTTTGTGAGTTGCACAATACTATTTTTAATTTGCCCAAGTGCCTCACTGACAGTGAGTGGCATGCGGGTAAATTCTTGTTTTAAATTTTGAGATTGCTTTGCTAGTGCATCAACTACAATTTTTGTCGTCAACTTTCCGTCACTCGCCAGTTTTTTCAATTCACTACGTGCAACCCCTAAACCTTCAGCTAAGGCTTGCATAAGTCTAGGACTGGCTTCAGCCATGGATTTAAATTCATCACCCGCAAGCGTACCACTGGCGAGAGCTTGGCTTAATTGGGTTTGAACACTGGCAACTTCAGCGGTACTCGCGCCGTAGAGTTTTAGTCCATAGGTTACGGCTTCGGTGACCTTGCTAATTTTACTTTGTTCAATACCATACTGTTTAGCGGCCGTCGAAAGGCGTGAAAATAAATTAACAGTCGACAAAAAATCTACTCGAGCATTTTTAGCAATTTGTTGACTTTCTTTTAACGCCTGATTAAATTGGGACTGAGTACCTGTTGCAATTTTTAACCGTGCTTCAGTCTGTTTAATTTCATCAGTAAGGTGAAATACCGCATTCATTGAGGCGAGCGCACCTTTAAACGACATCACGGCATTTTGTAAAAGATAGAAGTATTTGGCGAGTCTGTCAGTTTGTGTAATACAGTTATGTACAGCTTTATTAACCTGACTTATCGCCGTTACTGCGGCTTTGCCATCAGCACTAATCGTAAGGGAAAGGTTTAATTCTTTCATATGCCACCATGGGGGAGAAATATGTCATTTGTTATTTTATTTACTCTGCTTGTAGGCTTTCTGGGATTTTTTAAAGCGATTAAAGCCCTCATTATTTGCACAGGTGTGCTTGCTATGTTTATAGAACCCGCTATTTCCTATGGATTTATAGGCGCGATTGTCTTTGTATACGGTTTAATTTTTACCTTTTACCTTTTAAAGAAAACGTTAGCATTTTTACAGCGTCATCCCAAAATTTTGCCATTTATCCCCTTATTGGGACTATGGAGCGATAACCCAGACATTAGTATAGTCAGCTTGGAGTATCTGGTGTTTGCTCTTATTGGCGTGGCCATTTTTGTAACTTTTAAACTTGTTAAACGTCTAGTTAAAATTATTGCTTAAATACTTGAAACAGATGATTAAAAACCATCCCAACCATCAAAGTCAAAACTTTTACCTAGTCCTGATTGATTTCGCTTAATTGCTTTTCTTGTATCCATTCCACATAGCCCGCTAAAATACTACGAAAATCCTTAAAATCTTGGGGAAGTACATCAATTTTGGCGCGAGTTAATAAAATATCTGTGGCTTGCCAGTCAATACCTTTCATCATGCCGTTATAATCGCTGTAATTAAACACAGCGTATTCACAAAGAAAAATTGGTGCTATTTCTTCCTTGAAAATGGTCATTGAAGGGTATTTAAACGCTGTTTCAACAGGTACTAAATCCCACTCGCTTAGGGCCTCATTTTGCGCCTGATTTTCTGTTTCCCACTCAGAATATGCCCATTGATAGGCGGCCATATGCCGCCCAATGGATTTTAAGCGTTCGACTTTCCCTTATCGCCACCCATACTTGCCAAAAAGCCCTCCATAATCGCTAAGCGAAATTCAGAGATATTTAAGAGTTTTTGGCGGTTTTCTTCAGTATTCGGCAAGTTTTCTTTGCCGTTTTTAATTTCACCTTCATCCCAACCTTGGAAAATTTGATTTAGCATTTTATCTTCTGACTCAAGTGCATGCATACCTTGCGCTTTATCAATTTCATTGAGTAATTGTAGCTTTTCATCATGAGGTAAACGGAAATAGTTCACATACACGGGGATTTTTTCAAAACTGCCATTTTTAGGCATTTTTACAATAATTTTCCAGCGGTAATGGTTTTGTAACTCATTTAAATTAAACATGATTTTATCCTTTTTAAGCAAAAATAATTTTATAAGGTGCGCCTTGTGTATTCATAGCTTGACAATCGAGTTCATAGCCTAATGCACCATCTAAGTCCGTAGCAGTTGGAATATCTAAGCTAATTGCTGGATATTCTAAGGTAATTTTTTCACCTGGTTGTGTGCCATGCCCTAGTTTTAAAAGGACTTCATCGCCATTCCAAGCTTTTTGATAAAGATTGATTTGCTCAATACTTAATGCGCCAACCGTTAGTTTTACTTTTGGTTTTCGATTAGAAATCAGTGCTGATTGATGATTAACTAAGTCTAAACTCGTGATTTCATTCCCCGTAGTGTGCTCAAATCCCTTCATTGGAAAATCTAAGCCTGCTAGCTGGAATAATGGGGTGTTGGTAAAGTTGACTGCTTTAGGCACTTTAAAGCCTTCCACAGCTGTTTTAAGCGCTTCTGGTTTCGGACTTGGAATCGTTCCGCCAACCATCTTAATCTCGAATTCCCAGTAACCGATTTCGCCTGCGTTAGCCGTCAGCTTAAATTCTACTTGAGCATCTTTTCCCATATGAAATTGCCCATCAAGTAAGAATGCGACGGTACCTTTTTGTAAATTTTCAGTCTGTGGTGTGTAGGTAACACTCTTTTTGGAATCAACTGTTTCACTATGTCCAGAAAGTAAAAATAATTCACGGTAAGCTGGCGGAGTACCTGGGCCGCCTGAACCCGCAAAAGCAATTTTACCTGTAATTTTTACCTTATCTGTGGTGCGGTATTTCTTGGGTGCACCCCATTGAGTGCCATCTTTTTCCTGCTCGACTGTATCGCCCTCAAAAGCAATTTCGACATCTTTTGTTTCCACTGGTTTTAATTGGGAAACATCCGACGTCAAGTCACCCATGCCCCAAAGCAAGAGTTTTTTCTTAAATTTTCGTGTTAACGCAACGTTTGGCATCATTTACTCCTTATTGTTGGTTAATAGCGACGGTGTAATTCAATGAATAAATATCTGACCAAATCCCGCGCCCATTTTCTAATTCAATCAGTTTTCCTTGTTCAAAGTGAACAGGGTTTGTCTTTTCCCCATCAATTACTGGACTAAACCCGCTTAGCGCCTTGAAAATCACGGCTTGCATATCATCAAGTAGATTCCCGCTATTTCTGAGCATACTTGCAATACTTATTACTTGATAACGCTCGGTAACAGTTTGAAAATACTCACTTTCAGATTGTGCTGACCGTTCCAAAAGTAAAATAAAACAAGCATTCAGGGTTGTGCGGTGTTGAAGGAATTCCTCTAATTCCGTACCAGCTGCGACTTTTTGAAAGAGTCGGTGCTTATCTTGTGCTTGAATTTGTGCAACAAGTTGTTCACGAATTAAAGTCATCACGTAAGGTTTCCTAAAATTTGTCGAGTGCATCGACGTGGTGAACTCGTAATTTCAGCGTGGTCGTTATTATCATCATTAGAAGCAATTACTAATCCAAGACTTGTTTCGCCTTTAGCAAAGCTTTTTAAATGAGCTATTGCGTCATCGTAGAGTTTTACCACAACGCTTTCCTTGTCAGCTTTACCGACATTACGATTCAAATAATAAACTGCAATATCAAGAGAGAGTGTTTTAACAAATGGCGGCACGTTAGTAAGTGGCAAACTTACACGTTGCCCCAGATAGCTATCTACAAGCGCCTGCCCATCAGCAAGAGCTGCATTTACTACCTGTTCATTGACGGATTCGCCATAAGTAAACGGATTACTTAGCTCTATTACCGCTTTTTCACCGAGGCGATTAACCAAGTCTTGAATCGTGTTATACATGCTTATCTTCTGTTACATCTAAAATTTCAGAATCATTCACTTTCACAGCTTTACTCGGGGGATCTTCATCCCCCGGTGAATGCGGTAAAACTGGCTTTACTTTGTCATAACGCGTGGGGTTACGAGTAATTCAACTAACCCTTGGTTTACATTTGTTTCACCATTAGCTAAACGTTCAGCTTTTATAATTTCTAACGCTTTCGCACGAAGTTGTGGCGGGACAACTAAAAGGGTCGGCATAACATTAAGAGGTTTACCACCGTCTGCTGTTTGGCTCATCATCGCTGCAACTGCTGCATTAAAGTTTTCAGCATTAAGCTCTTTTGTGGACTTATATGCTAATTGCCAGAAGCCGAAGCCCACATTTCCACGAGCACGTACGCCGTAACGGAAATTATCTTCCATGAATACTGATTCACTGGACGCGTCCGTTTGGCTACTAAACTCAGGTGCCTGGCGTTCTTGATAGATAAGCGGTTTTAAAGCCTTACTTGTATCGAAGAGATACCAAGCTGACTGCTCATCACCTTTACTAATGTTTGATACATCTACATCATCTCCAGAACCATCTACTTTTGAGTTGACTTTATGATCTGTGGCAAAAAACGGTTTGCCGTCATAGCAATTTTCGACTTCACCTTTGTTTAGGATTTCAAACACAAGGACATCTGGATGTTCAGCAGCTTGTTGACCGAGTGCGGTAACAAGGTTTTTATAAATGCCGAGATTATCATCCTCAATGTCGGTTCGTTTTACTTCGATTGTCGCTTCAAAGGTTTTATTAGCGATGGTATAGCCATGTTCTTTAACATTTTTTAAATTTCGCTTACCGACCCATTCTTCAAGCCCTGGCATTTGGCCAAGCCAACCATAAGTATTCGTTGCCGTTTTAGATTTAGTCGCCGTTGCGAGTTTTTCATAAACTGGCTTACTTCCTGCTAAAGCGTCCTGGAAAATATTTTGAAAACCAGTATTCAGCGCTTTAATTGTTTCGTTCTTAATAATCATCAGTTATTTTCCTTCTGTAATTCCAAGTTGTGCAAAAACCTCTTTTTCAACAGCATTAAGCGCGGGTTTCTCACCTTCATCGTTCGGTGCGGTCGGTAAATCTACGTCCCCGATTAATGGTGCTTTTTTCTCAATAAAGGTGTTAAAAGCTTTCAATCCTTCCGCCGTTGCGCATTGGGATTTGAAATAATCCTTGTCAGCTGGTGCAATCTTTTTCGCTTTAATAGCGGCATTAATGCTAATTTCGACTGCATTTTGATGTTCGGCTGTCTTCAAAGCATTAAGCTCTGCACGAACAGCATTTAGTGCTTTTTCAGTTTCGTCAAAAGTCGCTTTTGGTACGTAGGCATTAAGCGAAGGCTGCTCAGCCTTAGTGGTTTCTTTTAGGGCTTTGATTGCCTCTAAGATTTCTTCAGAAGTTGCATTTTCTGCAAGTCCTAAAGCCTTGATGATTTCATCCATAGTGTTCTCCTGTTGGGTATTATTTAAAGCAGGTACATTGAGATTGGGTTTATTTGTTAAGCCCACACTTGTCAGTTGAGTGATTTGCTTATTCTTGTTGTGCATAAAAGCAGGGGAATAGAATTTATAATGCTTATTTTCAATAGCATTTCGACCCAAATCATTAAGCTCTAATTTCCCTTCGATAAAACGTGTTTTTTCATTGAATCGTAACGCGGTAAACCAGCCTTGTGCTTGGGTATTCGTAGATAATTCGCTTTCATGGTCAGCATCAAGCATGAAAGGTAATTTTGTTTGATTAATGACAGCTTGCGCGTTTGGATTTGTCCAATTTCGACCATCACGACCTTGTACAGTGCCTTCTGGGATAAGCGGAATCCAAAGCTCACTTTCATTATTAGTGATTAATGGAAAATTTGTTGCTGAACAAAGCCCAATATTTTTTGACGTTTCGCTAGCACATATACTGATATTAGAGGGGATTAACTTAGTCATTTTCTCTATTCCGTTTCAAAAGGTAGAGAAATCTTAATGAATAGAAAATTGGAATGAAATTAAAGGGATTTAGAAAATAAAAGTTTATAAAAGGAAAGTATTCTAAAAAATACTTGATAGGTCGTGTTTAAAAAGCGTTTAAATGCGTTTAAATGCTTTTTAAAAATTGAGAGAGTGTGATTGTATCATTTTTAAAAAATAAACGCTGTATGCGCTTATTTTTTATTTTAAGTGTTTTTGCAAAATCCGCTCAATAAACTCAAGATCTTGATTGCTAACACCCAAGAAAGGACGAGAAGGAATACCACCTCCGCCAAATTGCTGACGACGGGCATATTCGTCAGTGGCGCCGATGATAACAGCATTTGGTGTCACTTCTTTTACCAAACCACCTACTAAGCTTCCTTCACCAATTAAAATCCCGTTTTTTTGACCTCTTTTTTTCTTAATGAGCGCATAAATTGGACTTAACTCATGCCATTTTTTACCACTCGGATCCGTTTTGGTATCCCAGAATCGTGTTTGCGTGCTTTGAATGAGTGCATTACCAATATCATTAAGTGCTGGGGTTAGGTCTTGACCTTGAGCTTGAAGACGTCTTAAGGTCGCGGTCGCGTTATCTGTTAATTTTACTTTAAGCATATAACCTTATTGCCTCATTAATTATGTTAGATTATGCATGCGGTAATGTTGCCGTTTTATATAAGGCGTTTTTATGAAAAAAGAAAAAATAGACGAACTGTTTGAAACTTTTATCGTTGATGCTAGACAATCAACCCTTACCTTTACCTTAGGTAAATGGGCTGAAAACTGTCTTAGAAATCAAACTCCTTTAACATTAAATACCTTGAAAGCATGGGTAAGCACTTGTGAAGATGCTGCACAAGTTAATGCCGTATCGCACTTTTTAAGCGAGCTAAATGTTAAAGATAATGTAGCTAAGTAGATAAGTTGCTGCGTATCAAGCTCACTTTCGTGTTGTCGAATTACCTCCACACAGGCTTCTTCAATCGAAAGCGGGCTTTCTTTCAATTTATGGCGTAAAAATTCTAGCTGTTCAGTAAAATTTTCAATAAATGTCATAAGGTTTTTCCCCTTTTTCTTTTTACGAATTGTATACCCACCGCAGTGGACCTTGCCTTTTAAATACTTGTCTTTTAACTTTATTGTTATACAATGAATAGTGCTTTTAAATAGTAGAGCCCAATTCAGGTAGAAGGGTCGCCCTTAGCGACAACAACGATTAATCTTATGCTAGGAAGTTTAATTGTTCGAGCGGGTGCGCTTATGTAGGTTCGAATCCTGCCCTATTTATAAGCCCTAGCGTTCATCTTTTTTTCCATAACACCTTTAATTCCTTTAAATCATTAGCGTTAGTAATAATGCTGCCTGTTCTTACTATATTGGCTTTAACTTTTCCCTTTTTATTAGATACCTCATTTTTTACTGCAATCTGATAATTAATTTTCATTACTACTTTCCCATATGGGAAGTTGTAAACAAAAAGTAGGTTATCGGTTGCATTCTTAGCACGCTGTTCTTCCATACCTTGCAATAATATTGCGTCAGGATTTTTCAGTTGTTGAGGTAATGTTTCCCAAAATGCTAATGGCAGAGCACCCCCGTAAGCTTTTTTACTATCACGCAAGGCGTGGAAAATATCTTCATCACGGATAGCAATAATTGGTGTAATAGGTGCTTTTCCTATTGTCATCAGTTTTTTCATCACTGAATCATCTATTGCTCCTACTACCATAGTTTGCCCACGTGGGTATTTTGTTTGATTAATACTTTGAATCCAATCATGAAATGCTTGCTCTAAATAGAGATTATTTTTATATAAAATATCAAATAATTTTGTCGCATAAATTGGAGCATTTTCTAAAAAACCAGTAATTTTCGTGGAGATAGTCGCTAAATCATTTTGATTTTGACTTTTCCCTACGTTGTATTCAAATCCTGGGCTAATACCTTTCGGGACTTTATGAATTTCGCCAGTCGCGGGATTTATCCAATCGTGATATTCAATTTTAGGACTTTCACTAATACCTT
>SAMEA104404098__coassemble_34_pt1 | contig 20033 bp, 16 predicted proteins | sample SAMEA104404098__metabat2_low_PE_002 | metagenome-assembled genome bin SAMEA104404098 (sample SAMEA104404098) | Balaenoptera acutorostrata | reverse complement strand
TTATGTAATTCTAATAAAAAACCCGCCTTTCAGCGGGTTTTTGTGTGTCATATCTTTTGTTTATTCAACCACTAAAGTACGGCAGGTTGTGGTGCTTCCGAGTGAGAGTTCGTCGCCTTGGGTTAAGAGGACGAGGTCACCAGTATGAACATAACCTTTATCTTTAAGAAGTTGGATTGCGTCACGAGCGGCACGGGTGGTACGGCTGCTTGGATCGGTATCTAAAACAGGGATAACACCGCGTAATAATGCGCAAAGGTTCAATGTTTCTTCATGACGTGATAATGCGAAGATTGGTAAACCTGAGCTGATACGGGACATGAATAATGGTGTCATACCAGTACTTGTTAATGCGATAATTGCTTGTACACCTGGTAAGTGGTTTGCAGAATACATCGCTGACATTGCCACGGCTTCTTCAATTGAACCAAATTCACGATCTAAACGGTGACGAGAAATGTTGATGCTTGGCATTTTTTCTGCACCAAGGCAAACTTTAGACATCGCTAAAACTGTTTCTTCTGGATATTGTCCTGCAGCAGTTTCTGCTGAAAGCATTACCGCATCAGTACCGTCTAACACCGCATTTGCCACGTCCATCACTTCCGCACGGGTTGGCATTGGGTTGTTGATCATAGATTCCATCATTTGAGTTGCAGTAATTACTGCGCGGTTTAATTGACGTGAACGACGGATAAGTTTTTTCTGAACACCGACAAGTTCTGCATCGCCAATTTCTACCCCTAAGTCACCACGTGCAACCATGATTACGTCAGACGCTAAAATAATGTCATCCATTGCTTCTGGTGTTGCTACTGCTTCTGCGCGTTCTACTTTTGCAACAATTTTTGCATAAAGACCTGCTTCTTCAGCTAAACGACGTGCGTAACGTAAGTCATCACCACAACGTGGGAAAGACACCGCTAAATAATCTACACCAATTTTTGCAGCGGTAAGGATATCAGCTTTATCTTTTTCAGTTAACGCGTCTGCTGATAAACCACCACCAAGTTTATTGATACCTTTGTTGTTTGAAAGTGGTCCACCAACGGTTACTTCAGTAAATACTTTATTACCTTCGGTACTTAACACGCGAAGCTGTACACGACCGTCATCTAATAAAAGAATATCGCCTTCTTTTACATCTTGTGGCAAGGTTTTATAATCAAGACCAACCGCGTGTTGATCGCCAGCGCCTTTTGGTAAATCGGCATCAAGGATAAATTTATCCCCAACACTTAATAAAATTTTGTTGTCTTTGAAGGTAGAAACGCGAATTTTTGGACCTTGTAAGTCGCCGAGGATTGCGACATGACGATTTAATTTTTTTGCCACTTCACGTACTCGACGCGCACGTTCCATATGATCTTCAGGGGACCCGTGAGAGAAGTTCATACGTACAACGTTCGCACCTGCCGCAATAATTTTTTCTAAGTTGTTATCACGATCAGTAGCTGGTCCTAATGTACAAACGATTTTGGTTCTTCTGAACTTTTTAGTCATTTTCTGCTCCATTCAAATATAAAATTTTATTATTGTGCCCACAAAAACAGGTTCTTCCATTTCCATAGCGCATAAAATTGCCGATTATTGTACGCTAAAAATCCATGGAGATCGAGGAATGCAAATAAATTTTCATTGCCTTTTTTGGGGTATTTTGGTTAAAGACAATATACAAAATTACCTTTTTAATCATATAAATATCCAGAAGGAAATTTACATTTTATGGGTTTATCCTCTCTCCTCTGGGTATTCTATACCTTTTTGCATAAAAAAATAAATCGCTAGAGATTTACACTCTAACGATCCATTTTCTCAACTTAAATAACCGATGATTTCCTCAACGCTATTACAATTAATAATTTTTGCAATGCGCTCCTCGTCTTGGAAAAAAGTTGCCACGGACTGAATAAGATTCATGTGGTTTTCAGCCCCTGTTGCCGCTAAGGTCAATGCGATATAAACATTGCCATTATCTTTATCGCCTAAATCTACGCCATTTTTAAAAACAGTGAGTTGTAATCCTTCCGTGATTACACCATCTTCTGGGCGTGCATGTGGCATTGCAATTCTTGGTGCAACTACATAGTAAGGGCCAATTTCATTTTGTAAGCGCTTAATAGCCTCTATATAACTCGGTTTAATTGCACCAGACGCTAATAATTTTTCACACATTTTATCAACCGCAATATCTGGCGAAAGCGTATTTTCCATGACGATTGAAATGTTACTACCTATTAAATCTTTTAACATTATGACACCGCCCAACCTAGTACTAAACCAACAACACCAAAATCAGAATCTGCAAAGGTGGTTGCTTGGAAACCTAACCCACCTAGCACTGGTAACAATAACATCGGTAAGAATGAAATTAAAATACCTTGGGCAAAAGCACCTAAAATTGCCCCACGCAAACCACCCATTGCATTGCCATAAACACCTGAGGCGCCCCCAACAAAGAAATGAGGCACAACGCCAGCTACAATGACGGGCCAACCTAAGCCTGCTTGTAACAGCATTACAAGTAGTCCAGCCACAAATGATGAAATAAAACCAATCAATACGGCATTAGGAGCATAAGGAAACACCATTGGGCAATCTAATGCAGGTTTTGCATTTGGAACTAATTTGTCAGAGATTCCTTTGAATGCGGGTACAATCTCTGCGATGAACATTTTTACACCTTGCAGTACGATATATACGCCACCCGCGAAGATGAAAGATTGCATAAATGTGAATACAATCCAGTTTTGCCCATTTGCAACAGTATCAACAAACTCTTTACCTGCCACTAATGACGATAACATGAAAAATACAAGCATAGTTATGGCAATTGCCACGGGAGTATCACGTAAGAACATTAAGCTTTTAGGTACATTTAAATCCTCTGTTGATTGGGATTTATTACCTAATTTACTCGCTACAAACCCTGATACTAAATAAGATAATGTGGAAAAATGCCCCATTGCAAGCTGATCGGTTCCCATTACTTTCTTTGTATAAGGTTGAATAATTGCCGGCATGATAACCATTAATGCCCCTACAATCAGAGAACCTATTGTAACCATCCAAATCCCTGTAATGTGAGCTGTTGAAAGAATAACTGCGACTAGCATAGACATAAACATCGTATGGTGTCCTGTCAGGAATATATATTTCAACGGAGTAAAACGGGCTAATAAGATATTGACAACAAAGGCAAAAAACATAATTAACGCCATTTCATAACCAAAAGATTTTTGCGCTACCGCGACAATAGCCTCGTTATTTGGAATAATTCCTGATGTGCCAAATGCTTGACTAAAAACAGTAGAGAAATTATTTAATGCACCAATTAAGGCAGCAGCTCCAAAACCAAGAATTAAATATCCTAAAACCGTTTTACTCGTACCTTTTAAAATAGTTGAAAAATCTGCGCGTTGGGCAATTAAACCGATGAAGGCAATTAATCCCACCATAATTGCCGGTTCTTTCAGAAGTCCGAGCATAAACTCAAAAAACGTTTGCATATGTCCCCCCTAGATAAAATTAGCTAATTGTTTCTGAATATCTTCTTTATCAAAAATATTCGTCAAACTAACAATATTTTGTTTCCCCGCTTCATCTAATTGCTTAGCCACATCCTTTGCGGCTACCCAAATATCAGCTTGACTAGACATGGCTGACGAAAGATCTTCATGATTTACATTCGCCTCAACCCCCATTTTTTTTAGCACTTCTTTTACAGCCATTTCCATCATGAGGGATGTACCTAAACCATTTCCACAAACTACAAGAATGTTTTTCATATATGACTCCTCAAATTTTATTTAAAATATTTTTTAACTCCATCTAGAATGAAGCAATACTCCATTTATTATTAACTGTTGCTATTTTTTTACAATACCTTTGTTTTTACTTTGTGATTAATATCACATTTTTAGGAATTTAACGGGTGCGAGGAGTGATATGTGACCTTCTACGGTTCGGAGATTTTCTTGTAAATCATTGTAAAGATTAAAACACGGTCACCGAATTTGTATCTATTTTACCTGTCGCCTAAATAGATTATTTAGAACTTATAAAGAATTAAAAATAAAATTATTCAATAAAAGTTTATATTGGAGCTTTTCCCTATATAATAAGTCCGATCATGCTTATATCTTGACCTTTGAGCTTATTTTCCTAGACCATGCTATTTTTTAATATAAGAGGAAGATTATGAAAAAAATTCTTAAATTTATAATAGGTGGAATCTGTATTGCCTTACTTTCCTTTGTATTTTTCTTTATTGCATTAACTTTTGATGAAGAAGATCAATGCCTAGATAAAGGCGGTGTATATAATCATTCTACACATACTTGTAAAAAATAAAGCGCGTAAAAAAACCACTTCTAAGAAGTGGTAATGATGAGAATATATATGTAATAGTTATGGGTTATATTAAGTTAAAAGTAATAACGGGCAAATGCTTTACCATTTAATCCTGTTACATCACTTGCATAATAGTTATATTCTGCACCTAACCCAACTACAAAGTTATTGGTAAGATTAGCTTGAAGCCCTGCACCAAATCCTGTACTTAATCGGGTGGACGTTTCTTTATTTATAACCTTATGATTTGACATAATTTTTGTTTTTCCGCGTGTTAATCCAATACTTCCATTAATATATGGACGGATTGTATGACCATTTAAGAAAAGATGTTTATAATCTACGCCTAAGTTCATGATTTTTAAATTGATATCTTTATTTTTATTATATCTCTCTTTATAATTTTTTAAGTTTGTAAATTTTAGCGTTAAAAGGTTTTTATTATTAAAATCCATACCAATACCTAGATTTTGTTCAAATAAATTTTTATGTTTTAATTTTACTCCATCTTTATGCTTGACTTTTAGAGAAGTTAAACCTAATCCACCTTCTATAAAAATACGAGAAGTAGTCATATTATTCATGCTTTCCATGTTTCCCATATCCTGCATGGTTTTAGTATTTCCCATACTTTTCATACTTCCCATAGTTTCCATATTAGTATGCATGGAATGATCCATAGATTTCATACTATTTGCATAGACTGATGCTGTACTACTTAATAAGATAAGTGTTAATACTGATTTTTTCATTAATTACCTCACAATTTAAAATTTTTAAAGAAGATATACAAAAAAAATTTTTTTTCTATTTATTTTCATGAGGTAGGATCTGTTATAAAAAAATATATAATAACCTTATAAGGGAATATCTATTTTATAAAAAATCACAAATAATCCAAAATTTTTAATAATTAAATACTCATATAAACAATAAAATTAAAGAATTATCATTTATTTAGTTGTTTTCTTTGTAAAAATTTCCCTAAACAAGTGAGCTCTATCAAAAATTTCAAGGGTTAAAATGACTACACAGTATGGATATAAAAATAAAAGGCTAAGTATTTACTTAGCCTTTTTACTAGTAAAAAATTACAATGTTTAACCTAGTTACTTAATCCCACTAAGAAGATAATCATTAAATCAATAAATAATATAACCAATAAAAGACAAACCGAATATATCAGCGATACTATGCGCTAAAAAACAAGGTAATAAATTTTTATTTAACCATTTGGTATAGGCAAAATATAGAGTTGTTCCAAATAGGAAACCTATATTAATGGCAGCATCTATCCCTTGATAAGTATGAAATGAAAAGCGAACTATAAGAGAAAAAGCTAATGCATATGGGAGAGATTTCGGTTTAACAGCTAAACAGATCCCTAAGAAAAAAATTTCTTCATAAAACCCATTTAGTAAAGCATAAGGAATAATAGAAAAATTAAAATTCTTCCACCATTCTTGAAATATACTTAATTCATCAGACGACAAGGTTTTATATTCATCTACATATAACATTCCAAAAATGTCAATTATACTTGCAGCAATAATAAAAAGTAGAATACCCTTACCAACACTTCGTAGACTCCACGTAATATTCCATTGATAAAAATCAAATTTACGTAGTTTGAGATAGCAAAAAACTATTATCAATATAATTGATTGCAAAGAAAACCTTTCCCAATTTTGGCTACTTGTAAAGGTTGTTAGATCTTCAATATCCCCTCCTTGGTAAGTTATCTCATAAAATCCTAACATAGAGTAAAAAATTGCCCATCCAAACATGATAACAGTGATAATAATTAGATCTACCCATTGTAAGAATTGATTTTTATCGCCTGACATATCTTTTTTCATTTCCTTCTCTCCGCGTAATTTTATATCCAAATTGGATATTTTTAATGACCTAACATAATATATTTATACTATTAGCAAAAAGTAAATACTTAATAAGTATAGCCAGAAGAGTGTGTTAGTTTATCCTAATTAATAATATGTAATTTCTCTAGATAGCTCTTGGTTAGTATATATTATGGGGTATTTATTTTTACACAGTATAAAAAGTTCTACCTGTATATTCATAGGAGGATTAATGAAAAAACAAAATCATATTATACCTTTTTATTTTCCTATTATTTTTCTGAATGCCATATAGTTACTTTGAATCTTTCAGTTATCTGTTATTCTACCTCTACTCGCTAAACGGCTATTTAACCCAATTTAACCCAACGAAATTGCCGAGCCTTGTGTTTTAGTGTTTGTACAATAAAGGACGTAATCATGAAACATAACAATGTTTCAAAAATGAAAGATTTTTCTAGCAAAATTATTGATCTAGAGATTGCTCGAGGATCTAAAATTCCCCCCTGTGGAAGCCAGTGAGCGTTCGTTGTTATCAGGAATTTTTTAGTTTGAGCAACGGCATGGAGAAACCCTTGGAGCGAAACAACTCAAAGAGGAAAGAAAAAAGGAAAATAGAAAAAAATATTATCGTCGTCATGAAGCGCACGCTTTTCTTAGCTAAGTCCTCTTATTTAAGTCATCGTCCAAAAATAATTTTCCCCTTTTCTTTACAAAGCGGTGGATTAATGGAAAATGGTAGCTTTGCTTTAAAGGGGAAAACGCTGTATGTGTAAAAAAATTCGTATTTTAATTTCTAATGTGACTAGCCCTTGGTTTAATCTCGCTACTGAGGACTGGATCTTTAATGAACTCACTGCGGATACGCAGATTCTTTTCTTGTGGCGCAATATGGATAGTGTGATTATTGGGCATTTTCAGAATCCGTGGGTAGAATGTAAGATTGATAAAATGGAAGCGGACAATGTTTTCTTAGCGCGTCGTCAAAGTGGCGGCGGTGCGGTATTTCATGATTTAGGCAATACGAATTTTACCTTTCTATCACCCAAACAGGATTACGATCAAAGTGCAAACTTTGCAATTATCCAAGAGGCGCTTACCACACTTGGCATTCATTCAATTTTATCTGGACGAAATGATTTACAGGTTGAAAATAAAAAAATTTCAGGAAGCGCGTTTAAACATAAGGCCGATCGTGCTTTTCATCATGGGACGCTTTTAGTCAATGCAAATATGGATAAATTGAGTGATTATCTGCAGCCGCATCCATTAAAATTGGCAGCCAAAGGGATTAAATCTGTGCGCTCTCGTGTTGCAAATTTAGTGGATTTTAATCCCGCGATCACGCATGAGATCCTCTGTGAAGCCATTATTGAGGCGTTTGAAAAACACTATCAGCAAGAAGTTGAAGTAGAAGTGTTAGATGAGAAAAAACTCGCACAACTTCCTGCATTACAACAATATTATGCCAAAATGGCAGATTGGGATTGGCGTTTTGGGAAAACGCCAGAATTTACTCATCAATTAGAAACTCGCTTTAATTGGGGAATTGTCGATTTCCGTTTATGCGTGGATGAAGGCAGAATTATTGATGTTGCGCTTTATTCTGATGCTTTAGACGTCAATATGATCGCGGGAATTAAACGCGTGCTAATTGGGCAACCTTATATTTATGAGAATATTCGCAATACGTTGCATCAACTGACCAAACAACATGCAGAATGGGCAGAGCCTATCGCAGAATTAACCGATTGGCTAAAAACACAAATACAATAACGTTCACGCCCCATTTTTCATAAAATTTTACGAAAATTGGGGCGTATCATTCAAAACCTTTGCAAGGAAAATGCTATGACGACTACGCTTTTGCAATCTGCAGAACATCGCTTTCACCAACTCTTGCAACATCATCAACTTATCGATGTCCCCTCTTCAATCCAAACTGACCTGATTAATGTACTTGCCATGTCCGATTTTGTGGGCGACGTATGGTTTAAGCAAAAGCCATTTTTTGAAGCGTGCTTAAAAGGCGTTCCCCCCTTTCCTGCTTCATTTTCTTATCACACACAACTTAGTGAAGAACTGAGTAATATTGGTGATTTCAGTGAGTTACAAAAAACATTGCGCCTTTTTCGTAATCGTGCACTTGCGGAAATTAGCCTATGGCAAAGCCTAAAAATGGCAAGTGTTGAGCAAATTTTATTAGCCCTCTCCGAATTGGCCGAAAGTCTTATTTTAGGCGCGCGTGACTGGCTTTATCAGCAAGCTTGTGAAGAAATGGGGACACCCTGTGATTCTGCAGGAAATCCACAACCGCTTGTCGTTATCGCGATGGGAAAATTAGGCGGTCGTGAATTGAATTTTTCCTCAGACATCGATCTGATTTTTGCCTTTCCAGAACAAGGTGAAACGACTGGTGGGCGCCGTGCGGTGGATAATCAAAAATTCTTTACACGCCTTAGCCAACGCCTTATTCAAGCCCTAAGTGAATTTACTGAAGATGGCTTTGTCTATCGTGTCGATATGCGTTTACGTCCGTTTGGTGAAAGTGGTGCATTAGTGCTAAGTTTTGCGGCGTTAGAACAATATTATCAAACCCAAGGGCGAAATTGGGAACGCTATGCGATGTTAAAAGCGCGCGTGCTTGGCGAAGAAAATGACCCACTTTTGCGTGAAACATTACGCCCGTTTATGTATCGCCGTTACATTGATTTTAGCGTAATTCAGGCACTGCGTGAGATGAAAAGTAAAATTGCCACCGAAGTGCGTCGTCGTCATTTAATCCATAATATTAAACTCGGTGCGGGCGGGATTCGAGAAATTGAATTTATCGCCCAAGTTTTCCAGCTAATCCGTGGGGGGCGTGAACCAATTTTACAAACGACTTCACTATTAGCTTTACTGCCAGAATTGGAAAAACTTCAACTCATTTCTGCTGAACAACGCTTGCAATTACGCGATGCTTATTTATTTTTACGCCAAAGCGAAAATTGCTTGCAAGCGATTGACGATAAGCAAACTCAAACCTTGCCTGATAATGAAAAAGATCAGCAACGCTTAATCCTTGCCTGCCAACACTATCAATATTTTGATGATGAACATCATCAGCAAACACAAAGCTATTCGATGCAAAACTGGCAGGATTATTGCCAAATTTTGGGACAACATCAGCAAAATGTGCATGTGATCTTTCAGCAATTAATCGGTGAAGAAGAAAGCCCCGAGGAAAATCAAAATGGGTGGGGAGAATGGCTAGAGGAAGATGAGGATTTATCACAAATTTTAGCCAATTACCCGCAATATTCTACATTATTGGCACAATTAAATGATTTTAAAGCTCATATCAACAAACGTCCTATGGGAGAACGTGGTCGTCAGGTGATACAAAAATTATTACCGCAAATCGTTGCCGAAATGCCCGAACAAGCACGCCCCTTTTTTGTGCGAATTTTACATATTTTACAAAGTATTCTGACGCGTACTCCTTATCTCGAATTATTACTCGAAAATCCCCCTGTTCGTCAGCAATTAATTGAGCTTTGTGGCCGTTCGCAAATGATTGCAGAACAAGTCGCTAAGCACCCTATTCTGCTAGACGAATTGCTAAATCGTACTGCCCTATTAAATCCGATTGCATATCGCGAGTATCCGCAGTTATTGCGTGAGTATTTATTGCGTTTACCGCCCCAAGATGAAGAGGCCTTTATTGATGCGTTGCGTCAATTTAAACAAAGTATGCTTTTCCAAATTGCCGCTGCCGATATTTTGGGTGCGTTGCCTGTGATGAAAGTCAGTGATCATTTAACTTACCTAGCCCAATGCCTGATGCAAGAGGTAGTGAATTTTGCTTGGCAACAAGTCACGCAACGTTTTGGTATTCCGCAAGGTTTAGCAGAAGATCAAAAAGGGTTTCTGGTAGTTGCTTACGGGAAATTAGGGGGCATTGAGCTTGGCTATAAATCTGATTTAGATGTAGTTTTCTTATTTGATAACCAATATCAAGGCGAAACCCAAGGTGGAAGACGTAGTATTGATAATGCCCTTTTCTATGCCAAATTAACCCAGAAAATCATTAGCCTTTTTACGTTAAGAACCGCCAGCGGGCAACTTTATGATTTAGATATTCGCTTACGTCCTGAGGGCGATGCGGGGCTCATTTGTTGTTCGCTACAATCATTTGCCCGTTACCAACAACATGAGGCGTGGACGTGGGAAACGCAAGCACTGGTGCGTAGCCGTGCGATTTGTGGGGATACCGATTTACAAAGACGCTTTGAAGAATTACGCCACAACATTCTTATAACTCCGCGTGATCAACAAACATTACGTAATGAAGTACGTGAAATGCGAGAGAAAATGTGGCAACAATCACCGCACCAAACTGATCTTTTTCATTTAAAAACCGATCGCGGTGGTATTACGGATATTGAATTTATCGCCCAATATTTAGTACTTGCGAATGCCCCGCACTATCCGCAATTAGCAAAATGGTCCGATAACGTGCGGATTTTTGAAAGCTTAATGCAAGTCGGCAATATTCTATCTGAAGAAAATTGTCGTTATTTAACCCATTGCTACACGACTCTGCGCAATCGAATTCATCATCAAAATTTAATGGGATTGCCTGCATGTGTTGACGCAAATGAATACGTTGCTGAGCGAGCTTTTATTCAAGATTTATGGCAAAAACTGTTTACTGCCTAACATGAGGTAAATTTTATTTTGTATGCAAAATAATTTGCAATCAGACTGGGTATCTTTTAGAATACTTACAAATTGAATGGTTATTCATATTGAAAATTGATAAATTTCCTACATAACAAGGAGTGAATTATGTCTATTTTAGATACGGCAAAACGTCGTTACTCAACCAAACATTTTGATCCGACTCGTAAAATCCCAGAAGACAAAATGCTTGCTCTTGAAGAAGTTGTACGTCTTAGCCCATCAAGCATCAATATCCAACCATGGCACATCATGGTAACTGGAAGCGAAGAAGGTAAACAAAAAGTGACTCAAGGAACTGAGGGCTTTTACAAATTTAATTCTCAGAAAATCCTTGATGCATCAAACATTATGGTTCTTTGCTTAAAAACTGATTTAGGCGAAGCACACCTTGAAGCGCTTATTCAAAAAGAACTTGAAGATGGTCGCTACACAAGTGAAAAAGTGATGCAACGTGCTAAAGAAGTACGTGGTTGGTTCTTCAATCAACATGCTAATGAATTAAAAGATCTTGATTCTTGGGCAATTCACCAAATTTATTTAGCGTTAGGTAACTTATTACTTGCTGCTGCAGACATGGGTATCGACTCTCTTCCAATCGAAGGTTTTGATAAAGAAGCACTTTCTCAAGCACTTAACTTAAAAGAACAAAATTTAGAACCGGTTGTAATCGTTGCACTTGGTTACAGCACTGAAGATGACTTCAACAAAGCATTACCAAAATCTCGTTTTGCTGCAGAAGACGTTTTCACTCACTTCTAAACCCATAACTTTTTAGACAACACATAACGACTCGCCCCAATTTTCGTAAAAATTTATGAATTTTGGGGCTTTTTTTTAATTTTTTTCGGTCGCCCATCGGATTTTGATACTTTTTCCCTTATAATGAACGCATTTTTCTATCGACAAAAGTAAATGGCTATGAACAATTCAGAATTTAAAACCAATTTTAACGTAAAAACTTTCCAAGGTATGATTTTAGCCCTTCAAGAATACTGGGCAAAACAAGGTTGTACCGTTGTTCAACCTTTTGATATGGAAGTGGGTGCAGGAACTTCTCACCCGATGACATGTTTACGTGCGCTTGGTCCAGAACCAATGGCATTTGCGTACGTGCAACCTTCACGGCGTCCAACCGATGGTCGTTACGGTGAAAACCCAAACCGTTTACAACACTACTATCAATTCCAAGTAGTAATTAAACCTTCCCCAGACAATATCCAAGAATTATACCTAAACAGCTTACGCATGCTTGGTTTCGACCCAACTCAAAACGATATCCGTTTTGTAGAAGATAACTGGGAAAACCCTACTTTAGGTGCTTGGGGCTTAGGCTGGGAAGTTTGGTTAAATGGTATGGAAGTATCACAATTTACCTATTTCCAACAAGTCGGCGGTTTAGAGTGTAAACCTGTCACTGGCGAAATCACTTATGGTTTAGAACGTCTTGCAATGTATATTCAAGGTGTGGATAGCGTTTACGACTTAGTTTATTCTGATGGTCCATTAGGCAAAACCACTTACGGCGATGTATTCCATCAAAATGAAGTAGAACAATCTACTTATAACTTTGAATACGCAGACGTCGATTTCTTATTCCAATGCTTTGAACAATACGAAAAAGAAGCAAAAGCACTATTAGAACTTGAAAGACCACTGCCACTTCCGGCATACGAACGTATTTTAAAAGCAGGTCACAGCTTTAACCTACTAGATGCACGCAAAGCGATCTCCGTCACCGAACGCCAACGCTACATCCTCCGCATCCGCGCCTTAACCAAGGCCGTCGCCGAAGCCTACTACGCAAGCCGCGAAGCATTAGGGTTCCCAGGGTGTAAAAAATAGGAAATAAAATGCAGCCAATCAAATCTGTAAGCTCATTTATTGATGAAGTAGGTAAATTTACTAAATTATCGGAAAATTCTAGTACAGAACATAATTTCTTTTTTAGAGGCCAATCTAATGAAGATTGGCTACTTATCCCGAGTATTTTTCGTAATGAAAATTTGATTAAAAATGAATCTAACATTATTAATGAATTATTTACTTCTTGTCCAAGTGAATTTGAAAAAATGCCTACTATCTTTGATAAGTTAGTTAAATTACAACACTACGATTGTCCAACTAGATTATTGGATATCACGTCTAATGCATTGGTTGCATTATTTTTTGCGTGTCAGGATCCTCAAAATAAAAATGGAAAGGTTTTTATTTTTAAAATACCTAACAAAGAAAAATATTATTCTAATGATGAGAGAGTTTCTATTCTTTCAAATTTAAGTTTACAAGAGGAAAATTTTTATATTCCTATTCCTAGTAGCTTTAACTATATAAAAAATATTCGTAGTAATCATTATCAGAAAAAACTAGAGGAATTAAAAAGTAAATTTAATACAGAAAATAATTTAAACTTCTATAATTTTATAAAAGAGCTATCATTTAAACTCATTAAACAGGAAATGAATGATTATTTCTTTGAGCCAACAATAGATGTTTTAATTTCTATATTATTCTTATATGAATGTAATAATTTATATGAAAAAAACAAAAGTTATAAAAATAAGTGTATTGAACTAAGAAATAATATTTTGATTGCTTTAGAAAAAAGCGGAAATCCTGCTATTATAAAAATAATAATTTTAATGATAGATGAGTTACTAAATTGTATAAAGAAAATTAATGAAAAAATACTAGGATATGATATATATAATGTCTTATCTACTATAAGAGAAACTTTTTGTTTATTTGACAAATCTCTTAATTTAGACGAATATTATGACAACATATTTAAGATTATAAAAGAACTGAATATATTACTTTTTAACGAGGACATTTTTTATATTTTATTATCTTCTTTGGTATTATTGGATAATATAAACGAGAATATTCTGATAAATTTTAATAAAGAACCTTATATCCTCACATTATTTAATTCTATAAAAAGAGATAGTCCTTATTTTTCAGCTAAAATAACTCTACATGATTTATTAGGGGTGGTTTTTGTAGAACCGGCAAAATTAAATAATCGTCTAACACAACAAGATGGAGCTTTTCTACTATATGGTTTAAAACTACCTAAAGAGGATCATGAAATAATAATTAATAAATTAGACCATGCATCTATTCCTGAACAATGGAATAAAACTGAAAATGGAGAAATGTCCATAATTATTGATGCTAAGTCTAAAACAAAAATACTACAAGAATTAAATTTTTTAGGTATAAGCAAGCAGACATTATTCCCTGAATTAGATAAACAAGCAGACGTAATAAAAGCTAAATATAATATAAGTTGAGGTTTTTCCCTAATGAACAAACACACTTTCCTCGCCGAGATCGGCACTGAAGAATTGCCTCCTAAGGCACTGAAAAAATTAGCTATGGCTTTTGCAGAGAATGTAGAAGCAGGCTTAAAAAAAGCAGATTTAAGCTTTGATAAAGTTGAATGGTTTGCAAGTCCACGCCGTTTGGCGGTAAAAGTTTTAGGCTTAGCGACTGAACAGCCAAGCAAAACCGTAGAAAAACGTGGCCCAGCAGTAAGTGCAGCTTTTGATGCTGACGGTAATCCAACCAAAGCAGCTCAAGGCTGGGCGCGTGGTTGTGGTATTGAAGTAAGCCAAGCAGAACGTGTTAAAACCGATAAAGGCGAATGGTTAATGCACCGTGCGCTTATCGAAGGTCAACCAACTAAAAACCTTTTAGTTGACATCGTAGCGCAAAGCCTCGCTGCACTTCCAATTCCAAAAACTATGCACTGGGGCGATAAAAATGAACACTTCGTACGCCCTGTTCACACAGTAACCATGTTATTTGGTGATGAATTACTTGATGGCGAAATTCTTGGCATCAAAAATGGTCGCACTATTCGCGGACACCGTTTCCTTGGTGAAGCAGAATTTGAAATTCAAAATGCAGACCAATATCCACAAATCTTAAAAGATCGTGGCGAAGTGTACGCTGATTTTGCGGAACGTAAAGCGATTATCTTAGAAAAAGCTCAAGCAAAAGCGGCCGAATTAGGTGGCGTAGCTGATATTCAAGACGATTTACTTGAAGAAGTGACTTCACTTGTTGAATATCCAAATGTCTTAACTGCGAACTTTGAAGAACGTTTCCTAAAAGTACCAGCGGAAGCGCTTGTTTACACCATGAAAGGTGACCAAAAATACTTCCCTGTTTACGATAAAGACGGCAAATTATTACCACACTTTATTTTCGTTTCTAACATTAAACCAGAAGATCCATCTGCGATCATTCAAGGTAACGAAAAAGTGGTTCGTCCACGTCTTGCGGATGCAGAATTCTTCTTCCAACAAGATTTAAAACAACCATTAGAAGCAAACCTTGCGCGTCTTGAAACCGTATTATTCCAACAACAACTTGGTACCTTACGTGATAAAACCGATCGTATCGAAGCATTAGCGGGTGAAATTGCAGAAACGATTGAAGCCGATGTTGCCAAAGCAAAACGTGCAGGTCGTCTTTCTAAATGTGACTTAATGACTAACATGGTATTCGAATTTACTGATACACAGGGTGTAATGGGTATGCATTACGCACGTGCAAACGGTGAAGACGAAGAAGTGGCAGTCGCATTAAACGAACAATATATGCCACGTTTTGCAGGTGATGAATTACCTCATTCACTTGTAGCGTGCAGTGTTGCGTTAGCGGATAAAATGGATACGTTGACAGGTATTTTCGGTATCGGTCAATTACCAAAAGGCGACAAAGACCCATTCGCACTTCGCCGTGCAGCTTTAGGGGTTTTACGCATTATTGTTGAGAAAAAATTACCACTTGATTTAGTGGCATTAACTGAAAAAAGTGCGGCATTATTTGGTGATAAACTTACCAATAAAAACGTGGTTAATGACGTTGTAGACTTTATGCTTGGTCGTTTCCGTGCATGGTACCAAGATGAAGGTGTAAGCGTTGACGTTATCCAAGCAGTTTTAGCACGTCGCCCTACTCGCCCAGCAGATTTTGATGCTCGTGTCCGTGCCGTAGCGCATTTCCGTACATTAGATGCAGCAGAAGCTTTAGCCGCAGCGAATAAACGCGTAAGCAATATTCTTGCGAAAGTCACTACCCCAATCAAAGATATTGACGTAAATCTTTGTGTTGAACCGGCTGAAATTAACCTTGCAAATCAAGTAATTGCCCTTCAAAAAGAAGTACAACCTCTTATCGCTGAAGGTAACTACACTGCAGTGCTTGATAAACTTGCAAGTTTACGTACGCCAGTAGATACTTTCTTTGACAATGTAATGGTAAATGCCGAAGATGAAAACCTTCGCCAAAATCGTCTTGCGATTTTGAAAACCTTGCAAGATCTTTTCTTACAAGTTGCGGATATTTCACTCCTTCAATAAGCCGTTAGCGTAGCGTAAACACGCCTCGATTTTATCCAAAATTTTTGCGGAAAATCGGGGCGTTCATCATATTTTAAACGATAAAAAATGACATCAACTCTCGAAAACCAATGGCTTTACGAACTTTCAACAGCCATTAAAGATCCACACGTTCTCGTGGAAAAATTAGCATTAAATACAGCTGAATTTGAAAAAGATTTCGCTGCACGTCGCCTCTTTCCTGTTTTAGTTCCGCAAGCATTCTTCGATCGCATGCAAAAAGGCAACCCTCAAGATCCGCTTTTCCTACAAGTCATGAGTAGTGAAAAAGAATTTTTAGCCGCAGAGGGCTTTTCTAAAGATCCGCTTGATGAGCAGCACCCGCCTGTGCCTGGAATTTTACATAAATATCATAATCGTCTGTTATTTATGATAAAAAATAGCTGTGCCGTAAATTGTCGCTATTGCTTCCGTCGCCACTTCCCCTACGCAGAAAATAAAGGTAATAAAGAGAATTGGTTGCGCGCATTAGGCTATATTGCCGATCATCCCGAAATTGAAGAAGTCATTTTCTCTGGGGGCGATCCGCTTATGGCGAAGGATAATGAGCTTGAATTTATTATTGATGAATTAGGCAAAATTCCACATTTAAAACGTTTGCGCATTCATTCTCGCTTGCCTGTTGTTATCCCTAGCCGAATTACGAATAAATTGTGTGAAATTTTAGAAAATACCCGATTACAAACAATTTTAGTCACCCATATCAATCATCCAAACGAAATTGATGATCGATTATCGCAAGCTATGCAAAAATTATATCGCGCAGGCGTGACTTTACTTAATCAGTCCGTATTACTAAAAGATGTGAATAATGATGCTCAAATTTTAAAACAGCTTAACGACAAACTGTTTGATAGCCGAATTTTGCCATACTATTTGCATCTGTTAGATAAAGTAGAAGGCGCAAGTCATTTTTATATTTCAGACGAACAAGCACTCGCTATTTACCGTGAGCTTCAAGCCATTACCTCTGGTTATCTCGTGCCTAAACTCGCACGTGAAATTGGCGGTGAAAAAAATAAAACATTATTTTCGTAGGAAAAATCATCAATTTCCTTTAAAATATCCAAGATTATAAATTAAATGCTGATTTAACCACAGAAGGATTATCACCATGTTAAACGACGAGTCAAATACACAAGGCATCGATCCCAATAAAATTCCACCAAAAAAAATCCCAGTGGAAGAAAAAAATGTGCAAGATCCAGTAGCTGACGTAAGTGATCATTCCATTTTTGATAAACCTGAAAGAGAATTACAAAATCTTGCTGATCGAGAAGCACTCGAGAATCAAGACGTTGTTGCTCAACCAGATAATGTCATTCAAGAACAAACAAACAAAATTGATACGCTTCTCCAAGAAGATGCGGCAGCACGTAGTGAAGATGCTGAAGAATTAAAAGAAGAAAAACCAACACTTTCTCCCGAACCGCACTTTTCTCACGCCGACCATGATGAGGAATTAGTTTATCCTGAAATTAAACTAAAACCGCGTCCGGAAACTGAAACGCAACAGGAAGAAGCTGAACCTAAAACAGGTGATGACCAAACTCCTCCACCGGTTCCGCCTGTAGATCCAAAACAAAAATGGCTACATCCTGAAAGTTGGCGCTGTCTTCAATCAATGCCACCTAAATACCGTCGCCCGCTAGTATTATTAATTTTGATTATCATTATTTTAATCATTATTAGTTTCTTAAAACCGCAAGCCCATTCGGTTCAAGCACTTGAGAAAGCAAATGTGGCGAATACAACTACTTCGAATAGTGTGATTACTACGCCAAAATCAACACAAGGTGGTTTAAGTAATGTATTAGAGGATGCGAATCCAACTACTACAACACCTGCAACGTCTACTACAGATGCAAGTAATACACATGAAAATGGAGATCATAGTGTTGCTATTGGCGCATCAAATGATTCATTAGCTACCAATACAAACACCTTGGCACCTCTTACAGCAGATACGGCACCTGCACATTCTGCGGATCTGGCTTCCTCTGCAAGTATGGATACCGCTTCAACAGCTATGCCGACTACAGCAACCTCAGAACAAGTACCTCAGTCTACTCAAGCCATGAAAGTTGCTTCAGCAAGTCCTACCGAGGCAGCGGCTTCTACTGCACAAAATAATGATGTTTTTGCGGCTGCAGAAAAAGCAAATCTTATTCCAGCAGTTGGTGATACAGCAATTGCTCATCCAGCAGGAAAAAATAGAGTCTTAGTGATGCATCGTGGTGTATCGTTAATGCAAGTTTTCCGTAATCATCACCTTCACCTTAGCGATATTATTGCAATGAGCAAAGTTGGTCATCATGGTCGCTTATTAAGCGAACTTAATCCGGGTGATAAAGTGATAGTGAAAGTCACCCGCTCACGCCATGTTAGCGAATTAATTCTTCCAAATGGTGGTCGTTTTATTCGTCAAGCGAACGGTTCTTATACTTTCACAAAATAAGATTCAACACTTAATCCCAAGCCCATCAAATGATGGGCTTTTTTTATACTTTTTGTTATTTTTTATACAAAATGTTTCTTGCATTAAAAATCTGTTGTGTTATTGTTAAAAAATTAGCTATGTGTTTTAGTTTTGCACAAAAAGATTATGTGAGTGGTAAATACAGATAGGAGGCTTAAAATGAGCGATGTCAAAAATACCTCAACAACTAACGCAACTCAAGAACAACACAACGTAGATAACACTAATCCTTTAGACAATCTCAGTGCGTCTTTTGAAAAATTCCAACAAGAAGCAACAGATAAAGCCCAAGAAGGATTAAATAATCTTGCAAATTCATTGCAAGGTCTTCACGATCATGCATCTGAACAAGCAAATCAAACCATCAATAATATCGCTTCTTCATTAGAAAGTTTTCAACAAAAAACTTCTGATGCGATCGTCCAAAAACTTGAATCGCTTATTCAATCTTTTGAAAAATTTGAAGAAGACTCCTCAGATAAGATCTCTGCAAATGTTCAAGATTTGATTACTTCTTTACAACATTTACAAACTCGTTTTGCAGAAAAAATTCATGCCGATCCAAATGCAAGTTATTCTGAATTGTTTAATCAATTCAAAGATCAAGCATCTCAAAAAATTCAAGAACATATTTCGACTTTAAATACATCTATGGATGAATTTAAGAAAGAATCATCTGAAAAGGCACAACAAAATCTAGATACACTTAACGCTTCTTTACAAAATTTTAAACAAGAAGCCATTAGTAAAGCACAAGAAGAATTAACAAACTTGATTGCTTACTTAGATAAGTTCCAAGATTCTGATAAAGATAAAAAGTAATTATCGAACTGGTGCTTTATCTTTCAGATAAAGTAAATATTAAAATTAATTAGCATAGTAAGAAATAAAATGACTCACTTGAATAAATTAAATTTAATAAAATTTGATATCACTGATTATTTAAAAGACGAGAATACGCTACTCGCCTATTGGCAACAATCCCTCGATTCCGATGATGAAGCCATGTTCAATGCCGCTTTAGATAACATTATGCGAACAAGAAAAGGGCTTGAGATAAGCGATAACAATTGATCTTTCGATAAATAGAAAACCGCCGATAGGCGGTTTTTTATTTCGCGGTATATTTTTTAATAAAAAATATACATATCCTATTAATTTATATAAAATTTTACATCATTCTAAATTTTAAAAATGGAG
>SAMEA104404098__coassemble_33_pt1 | contig 20040 bp, 14 predicted proteins | sample SAMEA104404098__metabat2_low_PE_002 | metagenome-assembled genome bin SAMEA104404098 (sample SAMEA104404098) | Balaenoptera acutorostrata | reverse complement strand
ATCATCGGCTTTAATAACAACGATGGCACGAGGAGATGTTTCAGCAAGGTAGGCTTCAGACCAATCTGGACTGGCAGGATCTTTATCTTTACCTGCGATTAACCCTTCAGAATAACTTGCTTGGTAGTACATACCAGGAACAAGATAGGCATGGGTTACTGTACCAGTGATAGGGGCATGCCAACGATGGTAGCTAAGGGCTGAAAGATAAGCTTGATAAATAGTCCCACCTACAAATTGATCGGTAAGTTCTTCATTATCAAAAATATCTGCCATAGAGTAAGGTTGACCTTTTACCCAATATGGGGCATGTTTTTTTACATTAGTGGCAATTTCATAAGGGGCAGATTCACAAGCATTTGCAATCACTTTAGAATCATCTGGAGCTGCGATAGGGCGAACCCCTTTATTGAAGAGGCGAGTAAAGAAATCATCCCATGAAGTAAAGCCAAATTTATCTTCGACTTTATCACTTTTACATTGGAATAGTTCGGTAAAACTTGTTCCATAAGCGGATTTATTCATTTCTTCAATGGCAGATGGGCATAGCCAACCAGTAGGAGAAGTGTTTAATGCGCACGCGGATGCTGGTGACATTAGATACTGTCCCCAATAATCCAAAATAGCACGGAAGGCATCATTAACTTCAGCATTTAAGAAAAATTCTTCCCCCGCTTTTGTTCCCATCGCCCAGTTAAATAAAGCATTAATAGGACAACCAATTAAACCATTATCATAATATGCTGGTGGACGTTGGATGATTAAATTAATGAGCTTGTACATTTGATCTAAATTACGAATAGCTGGGTAACCGAATGCATCCGTATCGTAGTAAGGTGTATTTGGGACTTCTGCAAATGCTTCTTCTAACAGTTTTTTTAGATTAGGTTTTGCATCTAACAAATCTTTAAAAAGTTGAACTGGCGGAAGCAAAGTTCGACTTTCATTTGCTGTTTCAGCTTCCTTCGTAATATTTTTTAACCATGTATTTAATACTTGATCATCTTTCGGTAGCCATTTACCTACACGAAAGTTTTTTACAATTGCCATAAGCATTCTCCTATAAAAGGACACTATTGTGTCTTCGTGTTTTGCTAATCAATCTTTACGATATCTTAGCTAGTTACCAAAGGGAGGAATAAAATCACTCCCGATTTGTTTATTCCTAAAGAAGAATCATCAAATAAGACCTAAATATTTGTAAATATAATCAATAAGTTATTAAAGTAAGTAATATTTATAATACGATTATGCCTGCGTATAACAAATAGATACTGAGGATTGCCAATCCAATCATGATTAAAGCGAGAATGGCATCAACCTTAGTAAAAATTTCTTTAAATTTCTTACCTTCTTCATGCCCTGCCATCCAGAATGGAATGATACCTACTGCGTAAATTGGTGTAGCAGCTAAAAGGTATGCTAAATTTGCAGAATAAAGTAGCCAGAAGCAGTAGAAGGTGGCGAGAATCCCGGTAAATAGTGCAATACGACGTTGTTTAGCGTTATTTACGTAGAGTTTTTTCTGTTGAGCTTGTTGCCATAGATACATGGCACTTAATAAGTAACATGGTAGAATAATGACACTAGTAATATTGATACTGGCTAAATAAACATTTTTAGCAAGTAAAGCTACGCCCATGAAAATTGACATAACAATACTAGAAATCCAAAGAGAGCCAGCTGGTACTCCTTTGCCATTTTCAGTTGAAAATACTTTTGGAAGTGTACCGCCTTTCGCTGCAGCAAATGGAAGTTGAGCCATTAAGATTGTCCAAGCGACCCATGCCCCACCAACGGAAATAAGTACAGAGATTGTGACAAAATCTACAAACCAATTCCCAACGAGAGTTTGTAAAATGTAACCTGTAGATGGATCAGTGAGTTTTGCAAGTTGTGGTTGTGCCATCACACCGTATGGAAGGATAGATAACACCACGTAAAGTCCAAGTGCAATCAAGAAACCTACGACGGTAGCAGGGCCAATTTGTTTTGGATTTTGTGCATGGTTAGAAATGACCACAGCACCTTCAATCCCGATGAAACACCACAAAGTAACAAGCATCGGTGCTTTAATTTGTTCCCAAATCGGTCCGAGGTGTAGCTGTTTACCCCAGAAATCAACGTGGAACCAATCAATATGCATGACGACGATCATGGCAAGAATGATACCAATTAGCGCGATGAATTTAATAATAACGGTGATAGTATTGATAGCCGCGGCTTGCTTAATACCAGCCAGAACAAGAAAATTATAGAACCAAATAAAAGCCAGACCGAGAACGAAGGTTGGCCAACTATGTTTTAAGAAGATTGGGAAATAATGTCCGAGGGAATCATTCACCATGATAGCGAAAGCTACGTTCCCAGCAATACATGCTAACCAGTAGCCCCATGCGGAATTGAAACCGATATAACGCCCAAACCCTTGGCGAGCATACGCAAAAATACCAATTGCAAGGTCGGGGCGCTCATCAGACAATATCTTAAATGTCCAAGCTAAAGCAAACATACCAATTGCGGTAATAAGCCATGCAATGAGAACAGGACCCAATGCGGATTGAGCGGCCATATTTTGTGGAATATCAAAGATCCCACCGCCAACAATGGAGCCAAAAACCATTGAGGCCAAGCCTAAAAAACCTATTTTTTTCACAGTCGAGGTTGCCATGTCTATCCTCCAAAAATTTATACAAGACTCTCAAATCTTAGTGCGACATAATTTTCAAGAATTACGAACAAAAATAGATTTCTATATATAATCATATATAGATTTATTGGTTAAATAAGTAGCACTTTGAATGGATAAAAGCAAGTTAAACTTCAAATAAATTTCATTAATAAATAACACATTTTATGTATAATACCCGTATGCCAAGTAGACATTTTCATTAAAATAATCCTCTTTAGTTATATAATTAAAGGTGACTCGATATTGAGCATGAGGGGCATGCGATGGACTATGTCCGCGAAGCAGGACGCATATTTCGATGAAATGGCTATCCATGATAAAAATGGGCTATAATTTTTTATCGAAGTAACAATATGATGGGAAAAATTCAGAATAATGGAGAACGTTGCATGACAATCCAACAAAATCTTCTAAGGATCCGTCAGGAAATTTATGATTACAGTTCTGGAAAAAATGTACATCTTCTTGCAGTAAGTAAATTTAAACCCGTAACTGACATTGAAGCTGCATATGAAGCTGGACAAAAAGCATTTGGAGAGAACTACGTTCAAGAGGGCGTTGAAAAAATTCAATATTTTCGTGATAAGGGAATTAAACTTGAATGGCATTTTATCGGCCCTCTACAATCAAACAAGAGTCGATTAGTCGCAGAAAATTTTGATTGGTGCCAGACGATTGATAGATTAAGAATTGCGCAAAGATTAAGTGAACAGCGCCCACTTAATAAAACGCCACTTAATGTCCTGATTCAAATTAATATTAGTGATGAAGCGAGTAAATCGGGTATAAAACCTCAGGATATGTTGAGTCTTGCTCAAGACATCGTTCAGCTACCAAATTTACGGTTGCGCGGTCTAATGGCTATTCCTGCCGCCACGGAGAATGTGGATATCCAATGGACGACTTTTAAGGCGATGGAAAAATTATTCCTTGAACTTAAAGCACATTTCCCACAACAAAATATTGACACCCTTTCCATGGGAATGTCAGGCGACATGAAAGCGGCGATTGAATGTGGATCGACGATGGTCCGTATTGGTACGGCTATTTTTGGCGCCCGCTAATCTCAAAAAATACGCCCCAATTTTCGTAAAAATTTTTATGAAAATTGGGGCGTGAATAAATCTGCGTATTTCATCGGCATTCTCTAGGATTTTCGGCTATTTTACGCTATTCTATACGTTATTTTTTATCGTTAAATCGCGACTCCTTGCGATTTTTTATTGAAGGTTAAAATTTTTATGCAAGAACAATATCGTCCCGAGCTAATTGAGCCCGCTGTACAAACGTTTTGGAGAGAGAACCAAACATTTAAAGCAGTTAAAGACACGACTAAAGAAAAATATTATTGCCTCGCTATGTTCCCATATCCGTCAGGTCGTTTACACATGGGACATGTGCGTAACTACACGATTGGTGATGTAATTGCACGTTACCAACGTATGCTAGGTAAAAATGTATTACAACCAATGGGTTGGGATGCCTTTGGTCTACCAGCGGAAGGGGCTGCGATCAAGCATAAAACTGCACCAGCAAAATGGACTTACGAAAATATTGATTACATGCGTAATCAATTAAAAATGTTAGGTTTCGGTTTTGACTGGAGCCGTGAAGTGACAACTTGTCGTCCAGAATATTACAAATGGGAACAATGGTTTTTCACTGAACTTTATCGTAAAGGTTTAATTTATAAAAAAACCTCTACCGTAAACTGGTGCCCAAATGATGAAACCGTACTTGCAAATGAACAAGTGCACGAAGGTTGCTGCTGGCGTTGTGATACTCCTGTAGAACAAAAAGAAATTCCACAATGGTTTATCAAAATTACGGACTATGCAGATCAATTACTTGGTGGCTTAGATAATTTACCAGAATGGCCTGACATGGTAAAAGCGATGCAACGTAACTGGATTGGTCGCAGTGAAGGGGCTGAAATCACATTTAAACTTGCTGATAGTGACAAAACCTTAACGGTTTATACGACGCGTCCAGATACATTCTATGGCGTATCTTATGTATCTATCGCAGCGGGTCATCCACTCGCAGAAGAAGCAGCAAAAAATAATCCAGAACTTCAAGCCTTTATCCATGAATGTAAAAATACCAAAGTTGCAGAAGCTGAATTAGCAACCATGGAGAAAAAAGGTATGCCGACAGGCTTCTATGTTGAACATCCATTTACTGGCGAGCGTTTACCAGTTTGGGTTGCGAATTTCGTATTGATGGATTACGGTACAGGCGCAGTAATGGCAGTACCTGCACATGATCAACGTGATTATGAATTTGCAAAAAAATATGGCTTGGAGATTAATCCTGTTATTCGTCCATTAGACGGTAGTGAATTGGATATTTCTGAAAAAGCTTATACTGAGCATGGTTCGCTTATCCATTCTGCAGAGTTTGATGGATTAAACTTTGAAGAAGCGTGTGCTGGAATTATTGAAAAATTAGAAAAAATGCACGTTGGTCAACGTCAAGTAAACTTCCGTTTACGTGACTGGGGTGTTTCTCGTCAACGTTACTGGGGGGCACCAATTCCAATGCTTACCCTTGAAGATGGCAAAGTGGTACCCGCACCATTAGAAGATTTACCGATTATCCTTCCAGAAGATGTGGTAATGGATGGTGTGACTAGCCCTATTAAAGCTGACCCAACTTGGGCAGAAACGACATATCGAGGTCAAAAAGCATTTAAAGAAACGGATACTTTCGATACCTTTATGGAAAGTAGCTGGTACTATGCTCGTTACACTAGTCCACAATGCCATACTGCAATGTTAGACAAAGAGGAAGCAAATTATTGGTTGCCAGTTGACCAATATATCGGCGGTATTGAACATGCAACAATGCATTTATTATATTTCCGTTTCTTCCATAAATTATTGCGTGATGCAGGTTTTGTTACTTCTGACGAACCAGCGAAAAAATTACTTTGCCAAGGGATGGTATTAGCGGATGCTTTCTATTATACCAGCCCAACTAATGAACGCATTTGGGTATCTCCAACTGAAGTATTATTAGAGCGTGATGAAAAAGGTCGTATCATTAAAGCCGTAGACCGTGAAGGTCGTGAGCTTGTACATAGCGGTATGACCAAAATGTCTAAATCTAAAAATAACGGTATTGATCCACAAGAAATGGTGGAAAAATACGGTGCTGACACTGTGCGTTTATTTATGATGTTTGCTGCCCCTGCAGAAATGACATTGGAATGGCAAGAATCGGGTGTAGAAGGGGCAAACCGTTTCCTACGTCGTTTATGGAATCTAGCCGTAACTTACCAAAAAGATCCAGCAACGGTTGCGCTTGATCCAGCTGCGCTTAATGCAGATCAAAAAGCACTACGTCGTGATCTCCATAAAACTATCGCTAAAGTAACGGATGACATTGGTCGTCGCCAAACATTCAATACAGCGATTGCTGCAATTATGGAATTGATGAATAAACTTACCAAAGCACCATTGGAAAGCGATCAAGATAAAGCGGTGATGGGCGAAGCATTAAATGCTGTTGTACGTATGCTTTCACCAATTACACCACATATCTGTTTCAAACTTTGGCAAGAACTCGGTAACGAAGGTACCGTTGATTTTGCACCATGGGTTGAAGCTGATGAAAAAGCAATGATTGATGATGAGAAAACGATCGTTGTTCAAGTAAATGGTAAAGTACGTGCGAAATTAATCGTTCCAGCGGATATGGAAGAAGAAGCGATTAAAGCCCTTGCACTTGATGATGCGAACGTACAAAAATTCTTAGAAGGATTGGATGTACTGAAAGTCATTTTTGTAAAAGGCAAACTAGTCAGCATTGTTGCTAAATAAGGCACTATTCAATAATCTATCTTTAAAGGTAGTGAGCGATCGCTACCTTTATAAAATTATCTGATTTAGGGTTACTAACAAAGCATATTAATGAGAGAAATTTATGCGAAATAAAGTCAAAATTGCCCTTCTTGGGATTTTTCTTTCTGTACTAAGCGCGTGTGGCTTTCAATTTAAAACTGGCGAGTTGCTCCCACCTGAATTGCGTACAATGAAATTTGAAACAGGTGATAAGTATTCCGACATGGCTCGCGTTATGCGTCAAACTTTACGCTTAAATGCGATTCAGCTTGTTGATAAGGACACAAAAGATGTTCCTATTTTCTACCTTGATGGAATGACAGAAAGTAGTGATGTATCTGCACTTTTCTTAACAGGTAAAGAAGCAGAGCAACTTCTTGTTGTAAAGGCAAATGCACGCATCATTATGCCGAATGGGGAAAGTTACCCACTATCCACTCAGGTTGTGCATAATTTCTTTGATAGTCCACAAGAAGCTTTAGCGAAAACCACCCAAAAAGATGTGCTTTGGAAACAAATGCAACGACAAGCAGCGGAACAATTAATTAATCGTTTAATGGTATTAAAAGATAAATTAAAACCAAGCCTTGTTGTAAACAAAGTGGAAAAATAGCATGAGAAAAATCGCAAGCGATCAACTCAGCTTTGCACTACAAAAAGGATTACCGCCAGTATGTATTTTGACTGGAAGTGATCCTTTATTACTGATAGAAGCTGAAGATATGCTTTGCCAGTATGCCTCTGAACAGGGATTTGATGAAAAACATCGTCAAACGATTGAGAATACAACAGACTGGGACAGTATTCTTGAGCGCGTTCAATCTATGGGGCTATTTTTTCAGCGTCAAATTATTTATTTGCAATTACCCGAAAATCTGAATGCGGCAATACAAAATCAATTACAGGTATTGATTGAGCACCTAAATGAAGATTGTTTGTTGATTTTACATTTACCAAAATTTAATAAAAATGTAGAAAAACAAAAGTGGTTGAGCACGCTAGAAAAGATTACTCCGCAAAGTTGGGTAGTAAATTGTCAAACACCAACGTTAGAGGCGCTCCCACAGTGGATTTGTTTTCGGGCTCGGCAATTAGAATTAGAGTTCGATCAAGAAAGTATCCAATTGCTGTGTTATAACTACGAAGGAAACTTACTGGCATTAAAGCAAGTATTATCACTTTTGAGTTTGCTTTATCCTGCAAGTAAAATTACGTTACCACGCGTTCGGCAAGTAATAGATCAGTCAGCTGTATTTAGTGTTTATCAATGGGTAGACGCGCTACTTTCAGGGGATGCTATCCGTGCAAAACAGATTTTATCTGCATTACAACAAGATGATACGCAGCCTATCATTCTTTTACGAAGCTTACAGCGTGAGATTATGATGCTTTTACAAATTACGCAACCTATGGCTGCGCTCAATATCGATATGCCACTTGATTTAAGTAATGCACGTGTGCGCTTTGATGAGTTACGGATTTGGCAAAATAGACGAAATTTATTACAACAAGCAGCAACCCGTTTTACCTATCGGAATATTTTTGAAATTATTCAAAGGCTTGCAGGACTTGAACGGGCTATTAAGCAGGATTTTAATCAGGACTTATGGCAAGAATTGACATTATTAAGCTATTATTTTTGCCAGCCTAAATAACATAAAGTTTTATGAAAAAAGTGGCGTCTTCTATTGAGAACGCCACTTTTTATTTGATTATTTTACCTTTTTCAGCTTATTTTAAAATAAGTTGAATTTGTGCATCAATACTTGCTTTGATGTCGGTAGTTTGGTTACCCATTACTGGTGTATCACTGTTGCTACTACGAAGATTTGCTGCGAACATATATGGTGGATTATAGCTATCAGACATTGGGCTATTGATATTGATTGAAACAATTTTGTAGCCTTTAGCTCCCATACTTTCAGTGATGAACTCTGCCTTTTTCTTAAATTGAGCAAGTGCTTTTTGAATAAGCTCGTTATCTAATTTAGCAAGTTTTGCTTTTGATACGCCAGATTGCATACCTTGTACAGCCATAGTGCCTTTTAGATCAGTTAGGGCTTTTGATAATGCTTCGCTGCTATCGCTACGAAGGGTTAAATTCCCATTTACGATCCAGCCATCTTGTTTATCTTTATCATTGTAATGAACACGGCTATAAATATCATTATTTTTCACCTGTACATCTTTTTCATTTTTTAGCGTAGCGAGGGCTTTTTGTAAGGTTTGGTTAACTTGGGTATTGGCTTTAGCTAAGGTGTCACTTTGTGTTTGGGTAAATACAGTCGCTTGCCAGTAGTTATGTTTAACTTCCTTGTTTACAGAGGTGCGGAAGCTCACGATGTCTAACATATTGTTTGAAGACATATCATCTGCAAATGTTGCAGAGGTCGCGCCCGCAGCGAGGGCAATCACTAATGCTGTTTTTAACATTTTCATTTCTATTCTCCTTTTAGAAAAATTAGGATGCTCATTTCCTTTGTCAGTGAAAATACAAGAAAATTCCCGAAAAGGAAAAATCTTGTATCTTATTGAGTTAAAAATAAACAAATTATCTAACTATTTCGTTACGTAGATATCAAAACGATGATTTTTGGTTTCCCGAGATACGGTTGGTTTTTGCTCATTAATGTAAGGTGCATAATCGGGACGTTTAACCACAACCCGCGATTTTGCTAAATTCAGGGCCGGATTTAATAATTCATCGGCATCTAAATCTGCTCCAACTAAATGTTGGAACACACGCATTTCTTTTTTGACTAATGCACTTTTTTGTTTGTGTGGAAACATTGGGTCAAGGTAGACGACATCAGCTGAATCTGTTGAGGGATCCAATTCATTAATATGGTGGACAGGAAGCAGTTGCAAATGTTGTTTTAAAAATTCGCCCAACTCCTCATCTAAGTAAGCTCGTTGTAATCCATCTTGTAAGAGTAACCACACGACGGGATGACGTTCAACAAGTCGTACAGGACAGCCCAATGCGGCGAGTACAAAGGCATCCCGTCCCAAACCTGCTGTTGCATCAATAATGCTTGGAAGTTCCCCTTTTTTAATACCTACAGCCTTTGCGATTGCTTCACCACGTCCACCCCCGAATTTACGGCGGTGGGCGAGAGTCCCATGGATAAAATCAACAAAAATCGCACCGAGTTTAGGTTCATCCAATTTACGCAATTCTAAATGTTCGTCGGTTTGCACAAGGGCTAACGGTGCCTCTGGATCGTGGATTAATCCTTTGCTTTCGCACAAAGTATAAAAATTTTCACGAATATCGGGGCGTCTTGCTTCGCAAATTAATTGAATCATGCTTTTTTGATGAGCCATACGCCGGTTTCCATATGATCGGTATAAGGGAATTGGTCAAATAAAGCTGCTTTTTCAATACGGTGGGTTTGACAAAGCGTTTCGAGGTTTTCGCATAAGGTATATGGATTACAAGAAATATAAAGGATACGTTTGTAGCCTTGGACTAATTTGACGGTATCAGGATCTAAACCAGCACGTGGTGGATCAACAAAGATCGTATTACATTCGTAATCTTTAAGATTAATCCCGCGTAAACGGTTAAATTCACGCACGCCATTTAATGCTTGGGTAAAGTCTTCGGCAGACATACGAATAATTTGTAAATTATCTACATGGTTTGCCGCAATATTAAATTGTGCAGCCTCAACGCTTGGTTTTGCTACTTCAGTTGCTAAAACTTTACGGAAATTTTGTGCGAGAGCGATAGAGAAGTTCCCGTTTCCGCAATAAAGTTCGAGTAAATCCTGCGTACTATTTTTTGTGCAATCTACAGCCCAGCCAAGCATTTTTTGATTAATGCCTGCATTGGGTTGAGTAAAACTATTTTCTACTTGACGATAAATGTAATCTTGTCCATTCACATTTAATACTTCATCAATATAATCGTGATCGAGGCAAATTTTTTGTTTGCTAGCACGCCCAATAAGCTGTACATCGAAACCGCGCTCTTGTAATTGCGTACGTAGTGTTTTAGCTGCCGTTTCCCATTCTTCAGTGAGGGCTTTGTGATAAAGCAGGCTAACAATAATTTTATTACTTTGGGTACTTAGGTAATCAATTTGGAAAAGACGATGGCGCAATACATGATTCTCTTTCAAAAGAGGAATAAGAGTTTGCATCATTTGATTAATCAACTGACTACCTTGAGGGAAACTATCTATACGTTTACGTTGGCGAGTTTGTTGATCAAACATGATATGGAATAAATCATCCCCTTCATGCCAAACGCGAAATTCAGCACGCATTCTAAAATGCTCTGGTGCCGAGGCAAAAACAGTAAGTGCTGGCGCATTAAATGGAGAAAGTAAGTGTTGAAGTTTATCGGCTTTTTGTTGGAGAAGCGTATCGTATTGTTCGGTTGGTAATAACATAGTTTGATTTTATCTGTAAAATTTGACCATTCTAGCAATAATAGTAAGAGAAAAAAAGCAACGAACTTAAAAAGCATGCATTAAAAAAATTGAATTATATTAACCCAATTGATTAATAAAATTTATCCAAAAAAATGGCATAATTGTTCATGAAAATTCAAAAAATTTGATTTTTGTCACAAAGAAAGTAGGGGATTAGGCTATAATTTTATATGCCTCAATGAGGTACTTTTATTATTTTTATTAGAGTCATACGTTAGGAGAAAATTATGTCATTAATGTTTTATATACAATTTGCCCTTGTGCTGTTGTGTATCTTACTGGGGGCCCGCATAGGGGGAATAGGACTGGGTGTAATGGGGGGCGTTGGGCTAGCCATTCTTTGCTTTGGATTCCAACTTCAACCTGGTGGTCTACCAATCGATGTTATGTTGATGATTATGGCGGTTGTATCTGCCGCAGCTGCGATGCAAGCCGCAGGTGGTTTGGATTATATGATCCGCATTGCGACTAAAATGTTACGCAAAAATCCAAAATATATCACCTTTATGGCGCCGGCTGTAACGTGGCTATTTACATTTATGGCGGGAACTGGACACGTAGCTTACTCTGTACTACCTGTTATTGCTGAAGTGAGTCGCCATAATGGTATTCGTCCAGAACGTCCACTTTCAATGGCAGTAATCGCTTCTCAATTTGCGATTGTGGCAAGCCCAATTGCTGCAGCTGTGGTGGCTGTTGTTGCTTTCTTAGAACCGCAAGGTATTACATTAGGTGATGTTCTTGTTGTTACTATTCCTGGCACAATTTTAGGTCTTTTCTGTGCATGTATTTTTGTAAATAAAATGGGTAAAGAATTAAAAGATGACCCTGAATATCAAAAATTACTTAAAGATCCACGCTATGTAGAAGAAAACTTTGATACTGATGATATTAAAGATGAAGTTCTTGGTAAAAATGCCAAAATTTCATTTTGGTTATTTGTATTAGGGGCAGTATTAGTTGTGTTGATGGGGGCAATTCCAAGTCTTCGTCCGTATTTTGACGGAAAACCAATGGGCATGGCAAACAGCATCGAAATTATCATGCTGACAGTAGCGGCAGTTATCATTGGTATTTGTAAACCTAATGGTAATGCGATTACACAAGGTTCAGTTTTCCATGCGGGGATGCGTGCCGTTATCGCTATTTTTGGTATTGCATGGTTAGGCGATACCTTAATGAAAGCACACCTTCCAGAAGTAAAAGAAGCGGTATCTAGTCTTGTTGAAGTTGCACCATGGGCATTCGCATTTGCGCTATTTATTCTTTCTGTACTGGTAAATAGCCAAGGGGCAACTGTAGCTACCTTATTCCCAATCGCGATCGCAATTGGTATTCCTGCACCAATTTTGGTAGGGGTTTTTGTGGCAGTAAATGGTTACTTCTTCATTCCGAATTATGGTCCAATTATCGCAAGTATTGACTTCGATACCACAGGAACAACCCGTATCGGGAAATACGTATTTAACCATAGCTTTATGTTGCCAGGTTTATTAAGTATGGCATTCAGCTTAGGCTTCTGTTTGCTATTCGCACATATGTTCCTTTAGTTTCGATTTATAAAGATTTATAAATAAGAAAATCCCTGCTGGTGCAAACTTGCAGGGATTTTTATTATGGATAAAAATTTTAGGGAAAAGTGAGGGGGTAGTGTATTTTCAAACTTATGAGATAGGGTAGTAGGAGAAAAAGTATGGTTATGGGGGAGATTAAAATAATAAATTTATACGAAAAATTGGGCGTGATTTTTACATAAAAAAACGCCTCGCTTAAACGAGGCGCTTTTGTGATATTAAATCATGGGTTATTTATCAAATTGTGCTTTTAATAATTCCCAATATTTTTGGTAGATAGCCACTGCTGGACCTACATCGCCTTGAACAACACCTTTTTCAACTTGTTCTTTTGGTGGGAACAGAATTGGGTTGTTAGCAAGTTCAGGCGTTAATAGTGCTTTTACACCATTATTTGGCATAGAGAAGCCCATGCGTTCAATGACTTCTTTCGCATTTTCTGGACGAAGTAAGAAGTTAATGAATTTATATGCGTTATCTACATGTTTCGCTGTTGATGGAATAGCATAGTTGTCCATCCAGAGGATTGCACCTTCTTTTGGATAGATGAATTTAATGTCTGGATCTTCTTTATTTGCAAGATACGCAGAACCATTCCATAACATACCAATGTTTACTTCACCTTGTACAAATGGGACTTCAGGGCTATCTGAGTTAAATACAAGAACATTAGGCATTAATTTTAACAAACGTTCATATGCAGCTTTAATTTGCTCTGGATTACGTGTATTTGGTGAATCACCATCAAGTAATAGTGCAATATGGAAAACTTCACGTGCATCATTTGTTAATAAAACTTGTCCTTTATATTTCGGATCCCATAAATCTGCCCAACTAGTTACATCTTTAGGGTCGATAAAAGCGCTGTTTACGCCGATACCGGTTAAGCCATAAGTGTATGGAAGCGAATATTTGTTATTCGGGTCAAAACTTTGGTTTAAAAATTCTTTCGGAATATAGTGGAAATTCGGAATTTTGCTGTGATCGATAGGTTGTAATAAACCTTCCGAAGCCATCTTATCAATGTAGTAACTTGAAGGGAATACAAGATCGTAACCTTCGCCATCTTTAGCTAAAAGTTTTAATTTTGCATACATTTCTTCGTTACTTTCAAAAGTAGAGTAGATGACCTTAATGCCAGTTTCTTTAGTGAATTTACTCACAAGATCAGACGGAATATAGTCTGTCCAGTTATACACGTAAAGATCGTTATCAGCGGCAGATGCATTAACAGCAACTAATGCACACGCTGTGAGCATTAAGGATTTCATGCCTTTTAAAATAAATTTTTTCAATTTTATTTTCTCCCACGCTCAATGGCGATTGTTGAATTTATGTAAAAAAGGTGGAATTTTTTTGTAAATACCACCGTTGCGGCGAAGTATAACAGATCTTTTTTAGATTGCCTCATAAAAAATTGACATATTACTGAAAGGGAGTACCATTTTTTGCCGCTATTTTTTTATTAAATCTTGAGAATCATTTATGTTGGAATTTGCAAATAAGGAACATTATCGTTCCTATTATTTTGACACCAAGAATCAAACCATCACTTGTCCGTCTTTAACAAAAGATGAAAGTGCGGATGTATGTGTAGTAGGTGCAGGATTTTTTGGGTTATCAGCTGCATTGGAATTAGCACAAAAAGGGAAATCAGTTATCGTACTAGAAGGTGCTAGAATTGGTTTTGGTGCTTCTGGCCGAAGTGGTGGACAAGCAATTAATGGCTTTGAAGAAGGCATTGATGAATATATCAAACATGTAGGCGAAGAAAAGGCTCACAAATTATGGGATATGTCATTAGAAGCCATTGATATCATTGATGAACGCGTAAAAAACTTTAATATTCAATGTGATTGGAAAAAAGGATACGCGACACTGGCGTTAAATAACCGTCGAATGGATGATCTTATTGCAATTGAGCGTGAGAGCCATGAGCGTTTTGGTTACCAAAATATGCAATTATGGGATAAAAGCCAATTACAACAACATCTAGGTAGTGATATTTATGTTGGTGGTCTTTATGATAGTAACTCTGGTCACTTACATCCATTAAATTACTGTTTGGGACTGGCAAAAGCCTGTCTAGATCTCGGGGTAGTGATTTATGAGCAAACCCCAGTTCTTGACATTAAACAACAACACTTAAAAGCAGAAGTAATTACTGCAAAGGCAAAAGTAACGTGTAAGGATGTTGTTTTAGCGACGAATGCTTATATTACTGAATTACCACGCAGTGTTCATCGAGGTATTGCGAATAAAATTTTACCTGTTGAAAGTTGCATTATCGCAACAGAACCATTGAGCCAATCCGTTGCAGATAGCCTTATTAATAACGGTATGAGTGTTTGTGATAATAATCTACTTTTAGACTATTATCGTTTGAGTGCGGATAATCGCTTGTTATTTGGTAGTGATATTGATGCGAATCAGCCACTAAGTGCTGCGATGCGTAAAAGTATGTTGCACGTATTCCCGCAGTTAGAAGATGTGAAAGTGGATTATGAATGGAAGGGGCCTATTGATATGACGGTCAATTCAACCCCGCATTTTGGACGTATCGCACCAAATATTTATTTTGCTCATGGCTATTCTGGGCACGGAGTAGCATTAACAGGCTTAGCTGGACGTATCGTATCTGAAGCTATTATGGGAAACGATGAACGTTTAGCTATTTTTGAGCAATTAAGAGTACCGTCCATTTATGGAGGAAAGTGGGTGAAAAAAGTCGCTACTGCCATAGGTGTTCGTTACTACCATTTCTTGGATAAATACCGTTAGTTGATACACGGTATCGTCAAATATTACCGCCAGTTATGATATTTTGCATAATTGGCGGAAAATCTGTCATGAACAGGTATATTGTTATGGTTTTTTGATATAGAACAATGAGTGATTGATTCTAAAGCAGTAGAATGTTCAGTTATGGCTAAACCGCCCTTTTAAGCTGTATGAAAAGTATACAATATGGGTTGGGGGATGGTCACTGTATTTAAATTTATCGGGGGATCTATGAAAATCTGTCAATCTTTGAAGAATTTTTTCTTCAAACCGTCAAAAAAACTTGGACTAGGAATATTACTAGTCCTTGGTGCAATTGTCGGTATTATCGCTAAAGTAAGCTTTGACACCACACTTCACCACACCAGTCAAGAAAAATTCTGTGTAAGTTGCCATACAATGGAGTGGAACGAACAAACATTGATGCAAACACCACATGGGCACAACCAATTTGGTGTTACTGCTGATTGTGCGGCATGTCACTTACCACATGATGCTATTCCAATGTATATCCGTAAAGTACAAGCACTTAACGAAGTGTATGAAACTATTACAGGTAAATACGACAAACCAGGTTCATTTGACGCTGAACGTTATAGAATGGCTCAGAAAGAATGGGCTCGTATGGAAGCAAACGGCTCAGCCGAATGTAAAGCATGTCACCGCTATGATCGTATGGATTTTGATAAAATGCCATACAAAGCACGCGTTGCAATGAAAGCAGCGGCTGCTAAAGATCAAAGCTGTATCGACTGCCATAAAGGTATTGCTCACCCAATTCCAAAACCACCTAAAGGTGCAAACAATGGTATTGATCCGAACTTAGTCGCATCTTCATTAACTGCAAATAAAGTTTACTACACTCAAGTACAAACTCCGATTTATGCAACAGATGCATTGAAAACTCAAATCGGTTATTTAGAAGGTATTTCGCCAGTGACTTACATTAAATCTAGCGGTAATGCAGATTTAGTTGAATTAAATATGTGGCGTAAAGAAAAAGGATTCGGACGTATTTGGTACAATGATTTCGCGAAAAGTATTATGGATGCAGCATTAACGAAAGAGTTCATGCAATCAAATCCTAAATACCAAAGCATTGAAACAAAAGTTGATCCATTAACTGGTATTACTTGGCAAAAAGTTAAAATGCAAGTTTGGATCCATCAAGGACAACTTACTGCGGATATCGCACCAATTTGGGCGCATGCGAAAGATATGTTCCAAACTTCATGTTCTGTTTGTCACAAACAACCAGATGTAAAACACTTTGATTCTAATACCTGGGTGGGCGTGTTCAATGGTATGAAAGGCTTCACAAGCTTAACACCAGTTCAAGCAAAACAAGTATTACGTTATTTACAAATGCACGCATCAGACGCTGCACCAGAAACAAGTAAATAAATAGGGAAGGAATATTATGAAACAATCTCGCAGACAATTTTTAACTAGCGTTTCTGCAATGGCTGCAACTTTTGCAATGCCATCTTTCCTTGTAGCAAGAAAAGCAAATGCTGCTCAAGCGAACGGACAAGCAGCAGGAAACGCTTTAATGGACGATTGGCGTCTTTCAGGCTCCCACTGGGGGGCCTTTGAAGCTCGAATTTTAAATGGACGAGTAGAAGAAATTAAGGCATTTGGTTACGATAAAAATCCAACTGAAATGCTTCAAGGTATTAAGGGCCTAATTTATAGTACAGCGCGCGTACGTTGCCCAATGGTACGTTTAGATTGGTTTAAAAATCGCCAACATAGCGATACAACACAACGTGGGGATAACCGCTTCGTTCGTGTAACCTGGGACCAAGCATTAGATATGTTCTATGAAGAATTAGAACGTATTCAACAAAATTACGGTCCATGGGCATTACAAGTAGGTGGCGGTGGCTGGCGCTCTACTGGTCAACTTCATAGCTGTGTAAATAACATGATCCGCGCAATTAGCATGCACGGTAACTTTGTAAGCACTGCAGGCGACTATTCAACAGGTGCTGGTCAAATTATTTTACCTTACGTTTTAGGTTCAACTGTTGTATATGCAAATAATACTTCTTGGGAAATTATTCTAAAAGAAAGTGAAAACATTATTTTCTGGTCAACAGATCCAGTTAAAAACTTACAAGTTGGTTGGAACTGTGAAACCCATGAATCTTTTGCGTGGTTAAAAAAATTAAAACAAAAAATCGCTGACAAAAAAGTTAATGTAATTAGTGTTGACCCAGTTGTAACAAAAACACAAAAATTCTTAGAATGTGATCATCAGTATGTGAATCCACAAACTGACGTACCATTCATGTTAGCAATTGCGTACGTACTCTACGAAGAAAAACTTTATGATAAGAAGTTCTTGGATATGTACACTGTTGGTTTCGAAGAATTTTTACCTTATCTTTTAGGTAAAACAGAAGATAAAGTAGCGAAAACACCAGAATGGGCAGAAAAAATCTGTGGTATCAAAGCAGATCGTATCCGCGAATTTGCACGCATGCTTGCAGGCAAACGTACTCAGTTAATCTTCGGTTGGTCAATTCAACGTCAACAGCATGGTGAACAACCATATTGGATGGCTGCAGTATTAGCATCTATGCTTGGGCAAATTGGTTTACCGGGTGGTGGTATTAGTTATTCTCACCACTATAGCTCAATTGGTGTTCCAAGTTCAGGTGCGGCAATGCCTGGTGCATTCCCATTGAACTTAGATCCAGGTCAAACACCAAAATATCCAAGTACTGATTATAAAGGATATAGCTCTGTTATTCCTATTGCGCGTGCGACAGACTGTTTATTACACCCAGGTGAAACCATTAACTACAATGGTTCGAAAGTTACTTATTCTCCATATAAAATGGTCATCTTCTCTGGTTGTAACCAATGGCATCGCCAACCTGAACGTAATAAGATGAAAGAGGCTTTCCGACGTCTAGAAACCATTGTTTCTATTAACTATAGCTGGACAGCGACTTGTCGTTTCTCAGATATCGTATTACCAGCAACAACACCTTATGAACGTAATGATATTGATGCGTACGGTTCATACAGTAACCGTGGTGTGATTGCAATGAAACAATTGATTGATCCAATGTATGATGCACGTTCTGACTTTGATATTTTTAAAGGTCTATGTGCACGTTTCGGCAAAGAGAAAGAATACTCTCGTGGTCTAAACGAAATGCAATGGTTAGAATTCTTATACGAAGGTTGCCGTAAAGAAAATAATGCGAAAGGTAAAGCATTTGAAATGCCACCATTTGCTGAATTCTGGAAAAAAGGTTATGTGTTATTCCCAGAAGGTAAACCATTTACCTTTATGGAAGACTTCCGTAACGATCCAGAATTAAATGCTTTAGGTACACCGTCAGGCTTTATCGAAATTTATAGCCGTAAAATTGCAAGCTATGGATATTCACATTGTAAAGGTCACCCAATGTGGTTCGAAAAAGAAGAACGTTCCCATGGCGGTCCGAAATCAAATGAATATAAATTCTGGATGCAATCAATTCACCCAAATAAACGTTTGCACTCACAACTTTGTGAATCTGCACCGTTACGTGAAACCTATGCAATTCAAGGACGTGAACCGCTTTACATCAATCCGAAAGATGCAGCTGCTTTAGGTATTGCTCAAGGTGATTTAGTTCGCGTTTACAATGACCGTGGACAAGCAATTGTTGGTGCGCATTTATCAGATGATTACCCAGCAGGTATTGTACGTTTACAAGAAGGTGCATGGTATTCACCACTGGATGCGAAAATTGGTGCAATTGATACCTATGGTGATCCAAATACAATGACAATTGATATTCCTACATCAGAACTTGCTCAAGCAGTATCATCAAATACTTGCTTAGTAAACGTAGAAAAATATCAAGGTAAAGCGCCAGCACCAAATGGCTTTACTGGTCCAATTGTGGTTGAACTATGATCCCAGCATTACCTGAAGAAAATGCATTTTTAATTCAGTGGCTTAGCAATGTACTAGGTCACGAATTAAATGAAGAGCAGTTTAATCAATACCAAGCAGGGGTTTTTGAACCTTTGTTTCAAGCGTTAGAAGAACAAGGTTTTGCAAAATATGTTCTTGGTATGAAAGAAGCATTGGTAAGTTTAAAAAATGATAAATTTGGTTATTTAGAGCTTGCTGCTGATTTTACTGAAACATTCCTGTTAGATGGGGAGAGTAGCGCATTACCATATGCCTCTGCTTATTTAACAGAGGATGCGACAGAGAACAACTTGAAATTTATGGATAGTGCATTGGAGCGATTCCAATTACAGATCAATAAAGAAAGTAAAGAACCAAGTGATCATGTTTGCGTGTATCTGGAAATTCTAAATCAATTTATCCAGCATACGCCTGAAGCAGAACAGCAATCTTTTATTGATAATTACTTGTTATCATGGTTAGTACCATTTTATGAAAAGGTACAAAAGATCCCGACTAAAACACAGTTTTATCAAAATGCTGTTGGACTACTCATTGCGATTTTAACTGCATAAGGTATAAAAAGAGAGGCGATCAGGAACGGTCGCCTTTTTTATTTTTAAAATAAAATAGCTAACTATTTGTTTTTTTTTAATATCTTAATATTAATTATTTTTCCTTTCTCATCTTATCATTCCTATTTATCTTTATATTTCAATAAATTAAGCCCTCTACTTCTATTCTTATGACTGATTTTTCATGAAGTGGGTATTTAATATATATT
>SAMEA104404098__coassemble_32_pt1 | contig 21291 bp, 19 predicted proteins | sample SAMEA104404098__metabat2_low_PE_002 | metagenome-assembled genome bin SAMEA104404098 (sample SAMEA104404098) | Balaenoptera acutorostrata | reverse complement strand
CAAGTTCGTTCGTGAAGTTCACGTTTCGAAACCGCATGCGATGGGGGGGGAGGTCGGAGCCGGGCGACCTGCCTACAAGGTCGTTCCGCGGAAGAACGGATTCTAGGTCTATTTGCATCACGGAACTGGAATGCGGTATCCAAGCTGCTCATAAAATGTTCCAAAAATTTGGACATGGCGGTAAAATCATCAATGCTACTTCACAAGCTGGCGTTGTTGGTAACCCAATGCTTTCTCTATATTCAGGTACAAAATTTGCCGTTCGTGGTATTACTCAAGTAACTGCACGTGATTTAGCACCTGAAGGTATCACTGTAAATGCATTCGCACCAGGAATCGTTAAAACACCAATGATGTTTGATATTGCCCACCGTGTTGGTATGGAAGCAGGAAAAGACGATGAATGGGGTATGCAACAATTCTCTAAAAATATTGCATTAGGTAAATTAACTGAACCAGAAGAAATTGCAAATGCAGTATCTTTCTTGGCAGGACCTGATTCTGATTGTATGACTGGCCAAACTTTAATTATTGATGGCGGTATGCAATTCCACTAAGAATTGATTGACCCTAAAGAAACCGACACCGCATTTAAAGTGCGGTGTTTTTTTTTATTATTTTGAGCTGTGAGGTGAATGCTACGCCTCAATTTTCGGAAAAATTTATAACCGAACATCGATTAGAGAAGTAGCAGTACCGTTAAAGTAAACTCGCGATAATAATTTGATCTGGATCGATTGTGAAGTACACGATATCGCCGATACGATATTCACCCTCACGTAGACCTACGATACATTCTGTTGCTTGGCTACCCTTACCAAACTCAATTACCATTTCATGATCATGTACAGATTTCACGACAGCTTGGAATTGGTTGTACGGTGTATCAATAGGCGATTTATGCACACGAATCCATGGTGCTTTCACCATAAACATGACATCTTTATCAAGTGATAACTGTAAACGTGCAGCACTTTGTGGAGTAATACATGCGCAGAGTTGGGTTTTTAAGCCTGCAATGTTAATGCCAACGTAGTAATGTCCATTTTCTTTTTTCAATTCACTTACACATCCAAAGAACTGATTGCGTGCACTTGTTTGTAGAGAGAAGAGGGACGTTGCAAAGAGAGGATTATCCAATGGAATATCTTCTTTTTGTAAAATCTCAAAAGCTGTGCTTTGGGTGTCTTCGAGTAATTGGTAAAGTTTAAGTAGACGATGGGCATAAGAGGTCAATTTAGTACCACCACCTTTTTTCCCACCAGCATTCCTTTCTAGTAGAGGGCGTGGACTAACACGATCCATCATTTCGAGATGATCCCATGCACTTTTATAGCTCACTTGTGCAAGTTTAGCACCTTGATTGATTGAGCCTGTTTCATCAATTGCTTTGAGGAGCCGAATCCGTTTCGGATCGACAAAGATTTGCTGATGTAGTTTAATCGTAAGAAGTATTTCGTTTACTGACATATGCAATCCTATATTTGAAGTTAAGAGACAAGTTAATTCTACAAAAAAAAACAATTTTTATGTAGCTTTTTCCTTTACAAATAGAATATAATTATTAAGCATTATGTAATGTTTTATATAAAAATTGGAGAAAAGTATGCCTTTCTTTAAAAAAACGTTGATTGCAGCTACATTTGCAGCTGTAATTTCAGTGAGTGCTCAAGCAAAAATTACTGTCTTTGCTGCTTCTTCTATGACCAATGCAATTGAAGAAGCAACCCTAGAATTTTTGAAATCTCATCCGAAAGATCAAATTTCACTTTCTTTTGCTTCTTCCTCAAAATTAGCTCGCCAAATTGAAAATGGTGCGCCTGCAAATATTTTTATTTCAGCGAATCAAAAATGGATGAACTATTTACAAGATAAAAATGCGATTGTAAAAGATTCACGAATTGATTTAGTGAGTAATTCACTTGTGATGATTGCGCCAGAAAATAGTAAAGTATCTAACGTTGATTTAAAAAATCCTGCGTGGGTAAAATTGTTAGGAAACAGTTACTTAGCTGTTGGTGATCCAGAAGCAGTTCCAGCTGGACGTTACGCAAAAGAAGCATTAACTTATTTAAAAGAATGGGATGCTGTGAAGTCTAAATTAGCACGTGCACAAAATGTTCGTGTTGCATTAGCTTACGTTGAACGTGGCGAAAGTCCTTTAGGTATTGTTTATGCAACAGATGCAAAAATGAGTAAACAGGTGAAAATTGTAGCCACATTCCCTGCTGATAGTCATGCAAAAATTCTGTATCCTGCTGCAATTGTGAAAGGGCAGGATAACAGCGAAAGTCGTGAATTCCTCTCTTACCTAGCCTCTCCAGAAGGCAAAAAAATCTTCGAACGCTATGGTTTTGTAGCGAAATAAGATACTCCTAAAATATGATCAATCGTTAAGTAAATTTGGAGATAAAGGTCAATATAATGATCTTTATCTCTCTTTTATTTTATTTCTATCGTATTCCTTGTATGATACGCGCATATTTTCGGAAAAATTTATATTTTTTTACCTATAACATACTATTTTTTATACATTTTAATATTTATGACGCTTCAAGATTTTTATCATTCTTTAGCTCTGTCCACTACAGAGTTGGATGCCATTAATTTGAGTGTAAAGGTGGCATTGACTGCAATGACCGTGAGTTTACCTTTTGCGATATGTATTGCCTGGTTATTAGCGAGAAAGCAATTTTATGGAAAATCTATCTTAAATGGGTTAGTACATTTACCGCTTGTATTACCTCCTGTCGTCATTGGGTATTTATTGCTTATTAGCATGGGGCGTAATGGAGCAATTGGTAAGTATTTATTGAAATGGTTTGATTTTAGTTTTGGATTTAGTTGGTATGGAGCGGCGCTTGCCTCTGCAATTGTTGCCTTTCCATTGGTAGTGCGCTCTATTCGCTTAGCATTAGAACAAATAGATCAGCGATTAGAGGAAGCCGCGCGGACACTTGGAGCAAGTAATATCAGAACATTTTTTACAATTACCTTACCATTATCCCTGCCGGGTATTTTAGCCGGATTTGTGCTGGGATTTGCTCGGTCATTAGGTGAATTTGGGGCCACCATTACATTCGTTTCTAATATTCCAGATGTGACGCAAACTATACCGCTAGCTATGTACTCTTTAATTGAGACGCCTGGAGCGGAGGGAGCAGCGGCTAGACTTTGTATTATTGCAATTGCGATTGCACTAATCTCATTAATTATTTCAGAGTATCTCGCTCGCCAAACACAAAAAAAATTAGGACAAATTGATGTTAGAAATTAATGTAGAAAAACAATTAGGGCAGATGCAACTAAAAGCAAATTTGAATGTGCCTGCAAAAGGTGTGACGGCGTTATTTGGATTATCAGGTTCTGGAAAATCTTCTTTAATTCAGCTCATTAGTGGTTTAACGAAACCAGACAGTGGAAAAATCACTCTCAATGATCGTGTTTTAGTGGATACACACCAAAATATTTTTGTTCCAGCTAATAAAAGACGCATTGGTTATGTTTTTCAGGATGCGCGCTTATTTCCCCATTATCGGGTGCCTGGCAACCTTACTTATGGCATGCCGAGGGAGAATATTAAGCAAGTGGATTATATTGTTGATCTACTAGGAATATCTCATCTTTTAAAACGATATCCAATCACATTATCGGGTGGGGAAAAACAAAGAGTTGCGATAGGTCGGGCTTTGTTGACGTCGCCTGAAATTTTGCTAATGGATGAACCTTTATCAGCCCTCGATCTTCCACGAAAGCATGAATTACTTGATTATCTTGATGCATTAGCGCAAGAAATTAATATTCCTATTTTATATGTAACGCATAGTTTAGATGAACTTCTTCGGTTAGCAGAAAGGGTAGTGTTATTAGAAAATGGCAAGGTTATCGCCTACGAACTCTTAGAGCAAATTTGGCATAGTCCAGTTTTTTCAACTTGGCAAAAAAATGTAGAAAGAAGTAGTGTATTGGCCCTTCCATTGGCGCATGAATTATCCCATTCAGATACGATTGCCTTACGAATTGCGGATCAATTACTTTGGATTATTAAAGGAGATATTTCTCCTACAAATCATGAAAAGATTCGCGTATGTATCTTTAGTTCTGATGTAGCCATTAGCTTAGCCAAACCTTCTAGTAGTAGTATTCGAAATGTGCTTTATGGGCAAATTTACGGTATTGTTGAACAGGATCGTGGTTTGGTAGAAGTCTATGTGGCAGTGGGGCAACATAAGATTTGTTCAAGTATTACTCGTTGGGCTTTAGATGAGTTAAAACTTCAAAAGGGACAATTTGTGTATTTACAAATTAAAACCGCCTCTATTGTAAAATAGCTTTAATATGAAAGTGATAGCTTCATTTTAATATTACAGAGATGAAGCTATCTTATTCACATCAAAACTGAGTATATATTAGACAATAAGGCGGTTGGAACTTTAAAAGGGTTTTCACATTTAGGCTTATTTATGGTATGTTAACCGCCTAATTTTTCGCATTTTTCACTTAAATTTAAGAGGTAAGATTATGCAACAGCAAGGTAGTCCACTTTCAATGATTTTCATTTTTATTATTTTTGGACTCATTTTTTATTTTATGATTTATCGTCCACAAGCTAAACGTAATAAAGCACATAAACAACTTATGTCTGAATTATCAAAAGGGACGAAAGTTTTAACTTCTGGTGGTCTTGTTGGTCGTATTACCAAAATTACTCCTGACAGTGACGATGTTGTGATTGAGTTAAACTCACATACTCAAGTAAGCATCAAACGTAATTTTATCGTTTCTATTTTACCTAAAGATCAACCAATCTCTGATCTTTAATCCTCGTTTCCAATAATAATTCCACAAGGGAAATTTATGTTAAATCGTTACCCTTTATGGAAGAATCTGATGGTGATCATTGTGGTCGCCATCGGTGTGCTTTATTCTCTTCCAAATCTTTATGGCGAAGATCCTGCCGTTCAAATTACGGGTACTAAAGGTATCCAAGCCGATACAGCCGTCCTTGCGGATGTCCAACAAATTTTAACTAAAAATCATTTAGATGCTAAGTCGATGTCCCTTCATGATGGCAATATTCTAGTTCGTTTCAAAAATACAGACGTACAATTGCTCGCAAAAGACGATATTGCTCAAGCCTTAGGTGACAATTATTCGGTGGCGTTAAACCTTGCACCAGCAACACCAAAATGGTTAGCAGATATTGGTGGCACCCCGATGAAATGGGGCTTAGATTTACGTGGTGGCGTTCGTTTCTTAATGCAAGTTGATATGAATGCAGCGTTGAAGAAACATCAACAACAACTTGAAGATAATTTACGTACTGATCTCCGTAAAGCACATTATCGTTACCGTAGCATTATTCCAGCTGCTGATTTTAGTACAACGGTTACGTTAGCAAATCCGGATAACCTTTCTGATGTAAAAGATTTACTTCATAAAAAATACCCTAATATGGATATTAAAGTTTTAGGTGATGATCAGCTTTCTCTCGCACTTTCAGAAAACGCGTTAGTGGAAGAGCGTAACCATGCGGTTGAACAAAACTTAAGTATCTTACGTCGTCGTGTTGAAGAACTTGGTGTGGCAGAACCTGTTATTCAGCGTCAAGGTGCAGATCGTATTGTTGTGGAATTACCGGGTATTCAAGATACTGCACGTGCAAAAGAAATATTAGGTGCGACTGCGACATTAGAATTCCATCTTGTTAATCAGAATGCGAATTTAGATGCTGCGATGCATGGACTTGTTCCCGCAGACTCTGAAATTAAATATGACAAGAATGGTCGACCGGTTGTGCTTTATCGCCGTGCTGTCCTTGGTGGTGAACATATTACGAATGCGAGTGCGGGTTCTGACCAACAAACTGGTCGTCCAGATGTAAATGTTACTTTAGATAATGAAGGTGGTGCAATTATGGCCGAAACCACCAAACTTAATCTAGGGAAACCAATGGCAACTTTATATGTAGAATATAAAGATAGCGGTAAAAAAGACGCATCTGGTAAACCAATCCTTGAAAAACATGAGCAGGTAATTAACGTCGCAACTATTCAAGGACGCTTTAGTAATCAGTTCCAAATTACTGGTATTGATAGTCCAGCAGAAGCTCAAAATCTTGCGGTTTTATTACGTTCAGGGGCTTTAACTGCACCGATTCAAATTGTTGAAGAACGTACAGTGGGACCATCATTGGGAGCACAAAACGTTGCTCAAGGTCTAGAAGCAGGCTTATGGGGCTTAGGTATCACCATCCTCTTTATGTTGGTATATTACCGCTTATTTGGATTATTCTCTGATCTTGCGTTAATTGCGAATATGGTATTGCTCGTAGGACTTATGTCATTACTGCCAGGTGCTACATTAACTATGCCAGGGATCGCAGGTATCGTATTATCAGTAGGGATGTCTGTGGATGCGAACGTGCTGATATTTGAACGGATTCGTGAAGAAATTCGAAATGGACGTTCTGTACAGCAAGCGATCAATGAAGGATATAGCGGTGCATTTAGTAGTATTTTCGATGCGAACTTAACAACAATTTTAACCTGTGTGGTGTTATACGCGATCGGAACTGGACCTGTTAAGGGTTTTGCGATCACACTTTCTCTTGGTGTCGCTATTTCAATGTTTACTGCAATTACTGGTACCCGTATGCTTGCAAACTGGGTATATGGTGGTAAACGTGTTAAGAAATTATCTATTTAAAGGAATGTATCGTGGGCTTATTTAATCGCAATAACGAAATTCACAGATATAAAGGTGTCGTTTTACCTTTTAAACTTGTGAATTTCATGAAATATAGAAAGTTTGCGTACGCTTTCTCAATCATTCTTACAAGTTTGTGCGTTGTATGTATGTGTATTAAAGGGTTTAACTGGGGACTAGATTTTACTGGTGGTACAGTTGTTCAAACCCAATTTTCACAACCTGCTAATTTAGAAAAAGTACGTACCATTTTACGTGATAACCATATTGATGGCGCTGTTGTGCAAACAATGGGGGATGCAAAAAATGTTATGATTCGTTTACCTGCTTCAGCAGGTAATGCGAAAATTGGTAATCGTATTCAGTTAATGCTAACGAACGTAGATCCGCATATTAAAATTGAAAGCGTAGCGTTTGTTGGACCAAATGTGGGTAAGGATTTAACCGATAGTGCAATTTACGCGACTTTTGCAACATTACTCATGTTGCTTGTATATATTGCAGTACGTTTTGAATGGCGTTTAGGTGCTGGGGCAGTTATTGCTTTGGCGCATGACGTTATCGTAACCTTAGGGGTTTTTTCCTTCTTTCAAATTGAAATGGATTTAACCTTTGTGGCTGCAATTTTATCGGTTGTGGGTTATTCATTAAACGACAGTATCGTTGTGTTTGACCGTGTTCGTGAAAATTTCCGTAAAATTCGCCGTATTGATACAGTAGAAATCGTGAATATTTCATTAACTCAAACACTTGCGCGTACGTTAATGACTTCTATTACTACTTTGTTTACGGTTATTGCTTTATTCCTATTTGGGGGACCATCTATCCATAGCTTCTCACTCGCATTGCTAGTGGGGATCGCATTTGGTACTTATTCCACAATCTATATTGCAATTAGTATTGCTTTAGATTTAGGATTGAAACGTGAACATATGCTCGTACAAAAAGTTGATAAGGAAGCCATTGAAGAGTTACCTTAATCATGTAGAGCATAACTAATTATTCGCTTAGCCTGTTATAGGCTAAGCGAATTGTACATAACCACGATGCTATTAGGAGGACGACTTAAAAATGAGTGCTGTAAAAAATCATTTCAACTTACCTGTTAAAATTCTTGCTCCTTGTTTAAGTTCATTATTCTTTTTTATCCCCGCTTTTGCTAATGAAGTTCCTCATCATACCTCTGCTCATGTTATTACTCATTCGCAATTAGCGTTTTATCGACAACAGTATAATGAGCTAGAAAAATTGTTGACGACCCCACAAAAAAAGGACATGAGCCTTAAAATTCAGCAATTATTAAACAATATTAAAGGGTATGAACTTTATCCCTTTGCTGAATACAGATGGTTATTGCAGAAACCTAATCTTACTTTACAAGAAATCACTTCCTTACAAAAAAGACTCCCTTCATTTTTATCTATTCGTCCAATAGAACAACGTTGGTTGAATCAACAAGTTAAATATAAAAATTGGTCAGCAATTTATGCTAATCGTGCAAATTTACCGAAGAATACTTATTCTCAATGTCTAGTCTTACAAGCTCAACAACAAGTAGAACATACTTTGACACCGAGTATGGTGAGCGCGTTAGATAAATTATGGCTAACAGGGCATAGTTTACCCGTAAGTTGTGATCCACTTTTATTAGGTTGGGCACAAAGTGGCAATTTATCTAATCAGCTTTTATTAGAGCGAGGAAAGCTTGCGTTTCAACGTTTTAATCAAGGTTTATTACGTCACTTAATAAAACAAGCTAAATCCGCACAGACCCAACAGATCTTGAATACATATTTACAACTTGTACAAAACCCAATGATTTTATTAAATGAAAAGAGTAGGTTAAGTGCGACGCAATTAATGAAAGATCCTATCAAAAATAAACATTTGATTTTAGTCATGTTCCCAAGATTAGTTCGTTCATTACTAACGACACAACTTCCACAAAATGTGACGTTTGATACCTTTCAACATTGGGCAAAAGGTTTTAAATTATCCGAAACTGAACAAAAAGCATGGGAAAAATTACTCGTTCAGCACTTCTTTGATAGTACTGATACAAACATTATGGCATGGCGCGATCATACTTTAATGAAGTTAAAAAATGATGCATTATTTGAGCGTCGTATCCGAGTAGCTTTGCGAAATAATACCGATCCATTACCATGGATAGCGCATTTATCGCCAGCGACCCAACATAAAGCGGAATGGGAATTCTGGCGTGGTTTTGGTTTATTAAAATATAAGCATCAGCGCACGGAAGCACATAAAATCTGGTATCGATTAACGAAATATCGTGGTTTTTATCCAATGCTTTCTGCACAAATGCTTGATATGACTTATCGTCCGCCGATGGAACATTTTAAAGGCTTTAAATTCCATTTAACGCATCAGCAAGAAAAAGAATTAGGTATTATTCGTGAATTACATTTTATGAAAGAAAATCATTTTGCTGCCTTAGCTTGGGCGAGATTACTTTCTAAGATGTCAGATAAAGAAAAACTTGCAATGGCACATTATGCTGAAAAAGAAAAATGGTACGATTTGCAGGTTGAAGCGACAATTTTAGCTAAGGCGTGGGGATATTTACCACTTCGCTTGCCAGAAGCCTATATACCTTGGTTTAATCTTTATTTAAAAGATAAAAATATCCGTCGCACGTTTGCTATGGCAATAGCGCGCCAAGAAAGTGCATGGCGACCACAAGTTAAATCACATGCTAATGCATATGGATTAATGCAATTGATTCCAAGCACCGCGAAGATGACCGCTCAAAAGCAAAAATTGAATTACAGTTATCCGCAACAATTATTTGATCCGAAAACAAATATCATGCTAGGTGTGCAACATTTAGAAGATCTGTATAGTAAATATGGCAATAATCGTATCTTAATTTCAGCTGCATACAATGCTGGTCCGCATCGTGTAGATAAATGGTTAGCTAAAAGTAATGGGAAATTGAGTATGGCAGAATTTGTTGCCACTATCCCGTACCGTGAAACCCGGAATTATGTGGAAAATGTTTTAATCTACGATTATTACCATCAGATTCTACAAAAATATCGTTTACAAAAATTTACTAAAAACGAATATTCCCGCAAATATTAATAAAAAAGAGTGAAGTTCTAGCATGAAAAGTGGTAGAATTCTACTCTTTGAAATTTGTATTATTTTTTATTTTTTGATTTAAAAAGGTGTAATGATGACCCAACCGAGCAATAATGTCGTGAATCAAGACGATGAAATTGATTTAGTTGCACTTATGTTCTCTTTATGGAAGCGTAAATGGACAATTATTTGGACAGCAATTGTTTTTGCAATTGCGAGTATTGGATATGTTTTTGTCACCCCACAAGTTTGGACCTCTACTGCGGTAGTAACTGCACCTCAGATGAAAAATATCGTCAATTATTTAGGACAGATTCAGCAGTATACTTCCATAGGAAACCAGTATACTAAACTACCTTCTTACTTATTTGATCAAAGTTGGTTATTTGATAAATTTAAAAATGTATTGTTATCTAAAGAATACCAAATGTTTTATTTGAAACAGACAGATTACTATAAGGATGCTATTAAGCAAGGTAAGAACCCACATCAAATATTAAATGAGTTATTTAAAGATATTAAGATTAATAAATTTGATCCAAAAGATGTACCTGTCGCATTTAATGGGATTACCGTCTCATTCAGTGGTTCAACACCTGAAGTGGCTCAAAAATTGCTTAGTGGTTTGATTGAAAATGCTGACCATTATGCCAAACAAAATATTTTTGAAAACCAGGTAGCTAGGGTTAATGATCTGCATGCAGGACTGGAACTAGAAATTGAACGAATTCAAGAGAATGTGAAAGCTGCAAAAGAGAATAAAATTCAACTTTTAGAACAAGCTTTACAAATTGCTAAGAAAGCAGGAATTAAAAATTATCAGTTGGTTGGAGAAACAAACGGACACGTTGGCGTTAACCCGTTACTTGATGATAATCTTCTCTTTATGTTAGGAGAAAAAAACCTAATGGCTCAACTAGAAAGTCTAAAATCCTCTCCATATGTTTATCCAACTCGCTATTATCAAATTAAAGCACAGTTAGAGGCATTGATGAAATTAACGGATAATGATAAGCCTGTTAAATTTCAAACATACACGTACCAAGATGCGCCAAGTTATCCGGTATCGCGTACTAAACCTAAACGTGCAATTATCGTTGTTGCAGGAACTGTTGCTGGTGGTGTCGTTGGGGTATTAATTGCATTATTTATGAATGCAGTTGCGACTTATCGTCGTAAAGAGAACATGCCAGAATAAGAAATTTAAGATAAATAAAAAATGCCAATTTATACATTGGCATTTTTTTTTGCATGAAGATGCGAAAACTAATTTAATTGGAAACAATACGCATCGCGTTAAAAACTTGTTTAACACCAGAAATTTGGCGTGCAATATTTACAATAATTTTTGCTTGACCCGCGAGTACATTTCCCATGAGGTAAACATTACCATTTTCGGTAATTACTTTAACGTTTGTGCTATTTACATTTGGTGTAACTAGAAGTTTTGATTTGATTTCAGATGTGATACGAACATCCGTAAGCACTTGGCTAGCTGAAATAGGCTGATTTACTAATAGTTCATTATAAACTGCCTGAACGTATTGTACGCCACGTGTAATATTCCCAGCTTGTGCTTTTAACTCTTCTGAAGGAACTTGCCCTACTAGCAGAATATCGTGATTATAAGATACGGCATCAATTCTTGCTTCTTTTTTTAATTGAGGATCTTTACCTAACGCAACCATAACTCGATGTTCGAGGACATCATCGCTTAATTGTGTTTTGAGTGAACGAGGATCATTAATGATTTTACCTGTTACCGCTGTACCACCGATAATTGCAGCTGGCACACAGGCTTGTAATACCATTGCAGAGCCAAGAATAATAAGGCAAGAGTTAAGTTTACGTTTCATAAAGTTCTCCAATAGAGGTCATTAAGAGAATTACATATTATGTGCGAACAACGAGTAATCAATTAATTCGCATAAGCTGTTCGTAATAAAAAGATGTTGCTCTAATATGCGACTTTCTTTGTGTGCTGGGACAGATATTTCCAAATCCTGCTCGGTTAAAAAACCTTTCACATGATCATTATTACTACCCGTTAGCACAATAATACGTAATTCACGGTTATTTGCGCAATGCATTAAATTAAAAAGGTGATTTTCATTGCCACACGGCGCATATACCACCAGTAAATCACCGCCTTCTGCGACTGTTTCAAATTGACGGAGAAAAAGATTATCCTCTGAATTATCAGCATAAATTGCGGAAGCGAGGACGCCATCTAAGGATAGAAGTACCGCCGGAAAGCTTGGTCGAGTAATTTCATACTTGTGGAGTAAATTAGTTACAAGGAATTGTGCATTGGCATAAGCACGACCTTGTCCACAAACAATAATCTTATTTTCATTTAATAAAGTATCTACCATAGTCTGGGCAGCGCTTACGATCACTTCTGGAAGAAGTTTTGAGGCTGAAATCTGACTTTGGATACTCTCTGCGTAAAGATGGTTAATTTTTTCTAACATATTTCTATAATTCTACTAACGGGGGTATTTAAAAGATTAATCATCTAAAAAATTTGGTAACCACTCCATGTCATGGACATTTTTCCCAAATGCGATGAGATCAAAACGGCAATCTGCGTCTTCAAAGCTAAGTTGTTTTTGAGCTAACCAAAGCTCTGCTGCATGGAGCCAGCAAGCTTGCTTGCGGTTATCCACACTTTCAATCGCAGAGCCGAATTGAGTATGACTACGTTGACGAACTTCTACAAAAACAAAGGTTTCACCATCTAGCATAATAAGATCGAGCTCACCGCCTTTAAAAGTGACATTTTCTTCCAGAAAACGTAACCCTTGACGTTCTAAATATCGTCGAGCGGCATTTTCAAAAAACTTACCTTGTTGACGATGAAGCCTTTTATTTAACGTAGCAAACATGTTAGCACGCCTCAAAAATCATAAAAATTTATGCAGATTAATATGCTTGAAACATATTTTGATCGGCAGAATTTACCTGATTTTTATCACCATTTATTGCATTGGTGACGGTTGCAATATCATTTGTCAACGTAGAATTCCCAGTTGTGGATGGTGTGCTACTCTCCGGGAGAGGAGAAGTTTCCCCTGAAGCATCGGTTTGGGTAACCGATGTAACAGGCATTGGATTATTATCCGCAACAACTAATGCACCATTTTTGTAAGAATACCACGTCATATCTCGGTTAATATGACAACCATAATTTGCAGATAAATTGCCAGTTAATCCCTGTACATGGAATCCTGTAATTGTACGAAGGGCATTCATATTATTAATAATTGTCCATGCATCTTCTCCCATTGCATAAAGACGCATAAGAGAATAGTCGCCTTTACTTGCTTGGAGAATTTGTTGGAATTGGGCTGAATTTCCTTGGCTAAATAGTGGCAAATCGGTAAATTGAGTGCCATTCATAGATAAGCGATAAGTACCAAGATTGTTCGGTGAGTTAATACGTGAGGTAGTAAATAACGGAATAGCAACATTGGTATTATCAAGTGCATTTTTAATATTACCAAGTTGCGTGTTATTTCCTAATGCAAAAACACCATCAATTGGTTTAAAGCTTGGATCAATATCTTGGCGTGAACGTGGAGCAGTTGCCGCATTTTTGGCATCTTTGGAAACTTCAATAATCCCTAATGCCTTCACAAAAATTGGGCGTAGATCATCTGCGTCATTATAATAGGACACTTCCGTATCATTACCCCCAAGCGCTTGCCAACGAGTATTAAATGCTGTTGCGATGCGCTGACCTAAATTGTTTTGAGGCACAAGCACGAGCGGTAGACGGACATTTTGTTGCCACATTCTATCAGCTGCAGCACGCGCCTCATCTTCTGGCGCTAACCCAAAGTAGCAAACTTGAGCGAGGGCTGGATCATCTTGCGTTGAGTTTAAGGTAAGAACCTGTAATCCAGATGTCCAACGCGGATGGCTCACTAATTGATCCACATTTTGTTTTAATAATGGACCGACAACCGTTGTAATACCTTGCGCTTTAACTTGATCCATGATATCAGACATACTCATTTTCATTGTATCGAAAACGGTAACGGGTACGCTCGTATTTTTACTTGCAGCATCAAAGCCTTTTTCTACAGTTTGACCAATTAACTGCACGTTGCCACTTAATGGCAGAAGAAGAGCAACATTTTTGATATCTACATGTTGGTAATTAAGGATACCTTTTAATTCTGATGGTAAAAGGTCATCGGTAACTTGCCTACCATAGTTATTGCGCCAAGTCTGCAACCCTTGACGTAGGCTTTCTGGTGAATGAATATTTTTATTGTAGAGATCTGCAAGCGCTAACCAACCTTGTAATACGGGTGGGTTTTCTGGATTGCTCATTGCATTTTGAATGATATTTGGATCGGTTTTACGTAAAACAGACCAAATTGCATCGTTATTTTGCTGATGAGCCACGCCACCAGAAAGATAAGCATCAGCTTGAATTAATGAATTAATTGCGGCAAGGGTATTATTCTGGGCTTGTTGAATTTTTGCCGTAATTTGCAAGAAGCGTACTTTTTGATTATTTGTTAGACCAGAAAAGTTCACTTGTTGTAATAATTGTTGTGCTTTATCAGTATGGTTTAATAGGGTTGCTAAACGCGCTTGAATCAATGTCTTATCTAAAGATTGTTCTGAATTCAGACCTTGCAAACCAGTTAATAAACCTTGAGCTTGTGCAAATTTGTTTTCATGTAACATAGCACGAGCAGCCAATAATTTATAATCATTGCGTATAGTAACGTCTTGCGTTTGCATACTATGACGTAAATAATAATCTGAATTAGCTGTCGCTTCTTGAGATAGTAAATCAGCAGAATTATCGAATAGGTAATTGAGGTTACCACACCCTGCTAAAAAAAGACTCAAAGAAATCGGTGCTAAAAGATGTTTAAAGGATTTACGATGTGATAGCATAACGGCATTTTCTCCTTAACGAATTTAAGGTAAAGATCTTACTTGTCTAATAGACTAAAAGCAAATAAAAGCGAAGGAATTATGCAAAAAACAGCTGGAATTTTATACATTGTTCCCACCCCAATCGGGAATTTACAAGATATTACGCAACGTGCATTACAAATTTTTGAAGAAGTAGATTTGATTGCAGCAGAAGATACACGGCATTCAGGCTTACTTCTTTCACATTATGGAATTAAAAAACCCTTTTTTGCTTTGCACGATCATAATGAACAACAAAAAGCAGCTGCACTCGTTGAAAAATTATCCCAAGGCAGCAATATTGCACTTGTTTCAGATGCGGGCACACCCTTAATTAGTGATCCTGGTTTCCATCTTGTTCGCGCTTGCCGACAAGCAGGCATCAAAGTGGTGCCATTAGCAGGGGCATGCGCTGCAATTACGGCGCTGTCTGCTGCAGGTATTCCCTCAGATAGATTCTGTTTTGAGGGATTTTTACCCGCAAAAAGTAAAGCACGTCTAGATCGTTTAAATGCGGTAGCAGATGAAACACGTACAATGATTTTTTATGAATCTACACATCGTATTTTACAAACTTTAGCCGATATGAAAACTATTTTTGGTGGTGAGCGCTATGTTGTTTTAGCACGTGAATTGACAAAAACATGGGAAACAATTGTTGGCGATAGTTTTGACAAGCTTATTCCATGGTTAGAAGAAGATGTTAATCGTACCAAAGGGGAAATGGTAGTCATCGTTGAAGGGAAATCTGCAGAACAAACGGCAGAAATTCCTGCGAATGCACAGAAAGCATTGGCCCTTTTAGTTAAAGAGCTCCCGCTTAAAAAAGCGGCTGCCATTACAGCAGAACTATATGATGTGAAGAAAAATCAGCTTTATCAATGGGGACTTGAAAACCTTTCTTAAGTAAAATACGCCCTAATAATCGAAAAAATTTATTGAAAATTGAGGCGTAACAAAAAGAAAGGAGATAGGGCGTGCTACACTAGGTAAGAGCCAGGATGGCACGCATATATTAATAGGAGCAAACACAATGTTAGATATTGTTTTTCTAGATCGCACTTCATTACCTGCGAATGTAAATATCCCAAGACCTACTTTTTTACATAATTGGGTAGAATATGATAAAACTGCGCGCGAACAAATTATTGAACGTGCGCAGGATGCCGATATCATTATCACCAGTAAAGTACCTTTAGATCGTGAGATCTTACTTCAATTACCTAAGTTAAAGTTCATTGCTATTACGGCCACTGGTATGAATAATGTTGACTTGAACGCGGCAAAAGATTTAGGAATTGAAGTGAAAAATGTCACCGATTATTCCCGAGAAAGTGTTGCTGAACATGTGATTAGTATGATTTTCTTACTTAAACGAAATTTAATGAATTGGTATGCTGATCAGCGTGAAGGTAAGTGGGCACAAAGTCCCCAATTCTGTTATTTTGATTACCCAATTCAAAATATTCGTGGCTTAACCCTCGGGATTATTGGTAAAGGTAGCATTGGGAAAGAAGTAGCTCGTTTAGCTGAAGCGTTAGGGATGAAAGTGATTTTTGCAGAACATCGTTACGCTATGCGAGTTCGATCAGGATATGTCGCGTTTGAGGACGTACTTAAAGAAGCGGATGTCATAAGTTTACATTGCCCACTTATGCCCGAAACAGAGAATTTGATTAATGCTGAAACATTGGCATTAATGAAACCTACTGCAATGTTAATTAATACGGGACGTGGGGGATTAATTGATGAGGATGCGCTACTGTATGCGTTAGAAAATGGCAAAATTGGTGGTGCAGCATTAGATGTTTTAAAACAAGAACCGCCTGCTGCGGATAATCCACTATTTGTTGCTTCCCAACGTCTGCCTAATTTAGTGTTAACGCCACATGTTGCTTGGGCTGCTGAGCGTGCGGTAGAAACTTTAGTACAAAAAATTCATCATAATTTGGAGATGTTCGTTGCTAATATGAACTAATCAGATGAAATAAAACCTAAATGGCGGATAGATATATTCGCCATTTTTTTGAGATTTTTTATGAAACTACCTATTTCTCTTTACATTGCCTTACGCTATTGGAAAACCAAAAGTAGCGACCGATTTGGTAAATTAATTACTCGCCTTGCAAGTATCGGTATTGCGCTTGGCGTGATGGCTTTAATTATTGTTCTTTCAGTTATGAATGGATTAGAGCATATGCAAAAAGTGCAACGTTTGGCAGGATTACCGCATATGCTGGTGGAAAGTAAAACGCCTTTTTTACTGAAAGATACGGCTACAATTGAAAAGCAAATATTGACATTGGCACCGCAGGTTCAAAAAGTCGTGCCAATTAATCAAGATAATGTGATCTTACAAACGCCAGAAAATATTACTGCCGCTCAAATAATTGGGATTCGTCAATTTAGCGATGCGCCACAACTTATAGAATTTTCGCGTGAAAATCTAAATAATCTCTTACCATCTAAACAATTTAAATTATTAATCAGTGCCTCATTAGCCGATCGGACGCATTTACAAGTGGGCGATAAGGTACGAGTAATGTTGACAGATTACAGTCAATATACGCCGTTTGGGCAAATACCTGTTGAGCGATTATTTACTGTCAGTGGCATTTATTATGCCCCCGATGTTTCGGAACAGGGACAAGTCTTTACCAATCTTTCGGATATTGGTCGATTAATGCGAATTTTACCAACGCAAGTAAAAGGGTTTAGATTATATTTACGTGATCCATTCGCAGTCCAAGACGTGAGAAATGAATTAAGTCAAGTTAAAACCTGGCAGTTACACGATTGGCGTGAACAACGTGGTGAATTTTTCCAAGCGGTTAAAATGGAAAAAAATATGATGGGATTGCTTGTGAGCCTCATTATTATTGTCGCTATTTCAAATATTCTAACATCATTAAGTTTAATGGTGGTGGATAAGGAAAATGAAATTGCCATTTTGCAAACGCAGGGCTTAACACGCCGTAAAATTAGGCAAATTTTTATTTGGCAAGGGCTGCTAGTCGGTATTAATGGTACATTTTGGGGAACATTAATTGGCACGCTCATTGCGGCGAATTTTCAAAAAATTTGGCAAATGATTATGCCAGATGGGCTTTATTTACCAACACTCGTTGAGCCATTACAGATCGTTATTATTGTGATCTGTGCATTATTATTTACTTTATTATCAACACTTTATCCTGCATATCGAGCAGCTAAAGTACAACCTGCTCGTGCATTGCGAGATGAATAAGGATAAAAGATGAATTCAGAAAAATTATTAGATTGTCAGCATGTCAGTAAAACATTTCAAAGCGGTGATGAAAAAACACAAATTTTGCATGATGTGAATTTTTCCATTAAAAAAGGCGAAATGATTGCTATTTTAGGAAGCTCGGGTTCGGGAAAAAGTACGTTACTGCATATATTAGGTGGTTTAGAGCAAGCCACAGAGGGAGATGTTTTATTACTGGGTGAATCATTACAGACGAATAATGATGAAAAATTAGCCCAATTACGCAACGAGCATCTTGGGTTTGTTTATCAATTTCATCATCTTATGATGGATTTTACGGCGCTTGAAAATGTCATGATGCCAATGTTAATTGGACGAAAAAATAAAAAAGAGGCGAAAGCGCGCGCTGAAGAGCTTTTGAAAGCAGTAGGATTAGCGCATCGTATGCATTATAAGCCAGCCATGCTATCAGGCGGTGAACGCCAGCGTGTTGCGATTGCTCGAGCTTTGGTTAATAACCCAGCATTGGTGCTTGCCGATGAACCGACAGGTAACCTTGATCATAAGACAACCGAGGGTATTTTTGAATTATTACAAAAATTAAATCGTGAACAGAATACGGCATTTTTATTGGTGACACACGATACACAATTAGCTAATAAATTACCACGTCGCTTAATGATGCGTGACGGCATTCTAGGGGAACACGTAGAATGAAAAATGCGTTTGCCATCAGTTGGCGCTATCAACAAGGCAGAAAAAGCCATCTTGTCAGCTTAATCTCTTGGTTTTCTATGATTGGTATTGCCCTTGGTGTGGCTGTGCTTATCATTGGGTTAAGCGCCATGAATGGCTTTGAAAAAGAGTTGAATCAACGGATTTTGTCGGTCGTGCCTCAAGTTGAAATTACAAGTTATGCTTTTGGTCCAGAATCTCAACCAATAGAAAATTATCCGCAACTACAAAGTGTGTTACAACGTAACAAATCAATTGTAGCTTCTGCTCCTTATGTGAGTTTTCAAGGGCTGCTTGAAAATGGTACGCATCTTAAAGTGGCACAAGTCCGAGGTATTGATCCGCAATCGCAAGAACAGGTGAGCCGATTACGATATTTTGTATTGGATAATGGATGGCAAACTTTTAAAACCGAAGGGGGTGTGATTCTGGGGGCAGGCATCGCACAAGCATTGCATGTCAAAGCGGGAGATTGGATTAGTTTGTTATTAGCACAAAAAAATGCCACACAACAGCTGAGTCAGCCTCAAGAAATTCGCTTAAAAGTTGCGGGTATTTTACAGTTACACGGTCAATTGGATTATGTTTATGCTTTAATGCGCTTAGATGAAGCACAAGCGCTTTTAGGCTATACCAAAACTCAAGCCACAGGTGTAGAGCTCAAAGTTCAGCAGCCATTCTTAGCAAATCAAATTCGCTATCCACAATTACAGACCTATCCGCAAGGATTACAAGCACAAACTTGGATGGCACAGTTCGGATATATGTACCACGATATTCGCCTTATCCGTATGGTAATGTATTTAGCAATGGCTTTAGTTATTGCCGTTGCCTGTTTTAACATTGTATCTACGCTCATTATGGCGGTAAAAGATAAACAAGGGGATATTGCCGTATTAAGAACACTTGGTGCGAATAGTCGTTTTATCCGGCGGATTTTTATTTATTATGGGTTAATAGCTGGATTAAAAGGTTGCGTGGCAGGGATTATCCTAGGTGTCCTCGTTTCCCTTAATTTAACTAACTTAATCAAAGGGTTGGAACATTTGATTCACCACAAATTTTTGTCAGGCGGTATCTATTTTATTGATTTCATGCCAAGCGAATTACATTGGCAAGATGTCGGATTGGTGTTTGTCTGTGCACTAGTATTGAGCTTAGTTGCAAGTCTTTATCCTGCTCGTCGAGCGGCCCAAATCCCACCCGCTAAAGTCTTAATGAACAAAGGCTAAAAAAAGAAATTGGAAAAATATTACGCCCCAATTTTCGTAAAAATTTTTATGAAAATCGGGGCGTGTTTTTTATGTTTTAAATTTATTTATCCGCCATGTTAGCTAATAAACGGGTTAAAACATCCCAGTAAGTTGCTACTGCTGGAATATGAACTTTTTCATCAGGTGAGTGTGCATTACGAATGGTTGGTCCGATAGACACGACTTCAAGGTTTGGATAGTGTTTTTTCAATAAGCCACATTCTAAACCAGCATGGATAACTTTAATCGCAGGTGCTTCGCCTAATACATCTGCATAATGTTTTTGGGTTAAAGCAAGGAGTTCGCTATCTGGTTGTGGCGTCCAACCTGGATAGTAGCCAGAGAATTTCACTTCACCGCCTGCTAAATCCATCAGTGATTGAAGTTGACCACGGATTTGAACCGTACCGCTTTCGATAAGTGAGCGAATAAGAATGGTACCAACGACTGCATTCCCTTCCATACGAAGAACACCAATGCTTAATGATGTTTCAACAGTATCTTTTACTGCATCACTTTGGCGCATCACACCGCAAGGTAATACGTTGAGGGTATCAATGATTTTGCGGGCAGAGGCTGGGGTGAAAACGTCTTTTACTGCGTCAAGTTTTGTTAACGCAATTTCCATATTTTCTTCAGTCGCTGCATATTCAGAAGCAACCGTGTTGGTAAAGTCTGCGACGGCTTTTTCTAAGATTGCTACATCGCCATTGAATGCGATACTTACAAAAGCTTCGCGTGGGATAGCATTACGGATAGTCCCGCCACGGATTTCACTTAGGGTAAAGTCAAATTCTGGATGAGCACAACGGAATTCTGCAAGGAAGCGCACCATCATTTTAATCGCATTGCCGCGGTTTTTATGGATATCACATCCAGAGTGTCCGCCACGTAATCCTTTTAAACTGAATTGATAGTGGTGTGCAAAAGTGTTTGCTTCAGTAGTAAATGGTAAGCTAATGTTTGCATTTTCCCCACCAGCACATCCTACATAGATTTCACCGTTTTCTTCAGTATCTAGGTTAATCATTAAATCATGTGTTAACCAATTTGGACGCAAACCAACAGCACCTTCCATACCAGTTTCTTCAGACATTGTGAGTAATACTTCAATGTCAGGATGCGGTACATCACTTTCGAGAATAGCGAGGGCAGAGGCCATCCCAATGCCGTTGTCTGCACCTAATGTCGTGCCTTCAGCGGTTACCCATTCCCCATCAATATAGGCTTTAATCGGATCTTTTTGGAAATCATGCACGGTCGCTTCATTTTTTTGAGGCACCATGTCAACGTGTGCTTGTAAAATCACGCCACGTT
>SAMEA104404098__coassemble_31_pt1 | contig 21765 bp, 19 predicted proteins | sample SAMEA104404098__metabat2_low_PE_002 | metagenome-assembled genome bin SAMEA104404098 (sample SAMEA104404098) | Balaenoptera acutorostrata | reverse complement strand
TTTATTTGTACGCTTGCCGATTTAAATACGCGTAATAAAGCGGGTAAACGCCTCCTAACTCTCCCTGAAAATGCGCAAGTGTTACCACCACAAATGCTATCAGAAGGCAAAGATCTTCTGGTTTCTATCAGTAAAGGTGGACGGATGCTTGTATTCCCAGTTGCAGATTTACCTGTCTTAAACAAAGGTAAAGGAAATAAAATTATCAATATTTCGGCAGCCGATGCGAAAGAAGGGAAGGATGTGTTAGCGAAGTTATTGCTCATCAGTGAAAATGATAGCCTCGTATTCCATTCTGGAAAACGTAAAATTACGCTAAAACCGCAAGATATTCAAAAATTCCGTGCAGAACGCGGACGCAAAGGAACGAGCTTGCCACGTGGCGTGCGTTATGAAAACGAAATTGAAATCGTCACTGAATAATCATTAATTAAAAGCATCCTACGCCCCAATTTTCATAAAATTTTTCGAAAATTGGGGCGTATTTTTTTGAATAATTATTACTCATTTAAAGGAAATTAATGTGAGCTGACTCACAAAGGAAAAGATTAAAAAAGCGTTATTATATATATTTTATAACTATCTCTTATAATGATTTCAAAAATATAAAACTAACGAGGAGTCATTATGTCAACATACTATTTTATTCCTACAAAAAGTGTTTTTGGTGCGGGATGCGTAGAAGATACGGGTGAAATTGCCAATTCATTAGGGATGAAAAAAGCCTTAATCGTTACCGATAAATTTTTAAGTCAAAGTGGTGTCGCAAATCGTATTGCCGATATTTTGAAAAAAGCGAATGTCGGTAGTGTGATTTTTGATGAAGTCGTGCCAAATCCAACGGATAAAAATGTAGAAGCAGGCGAAGCTTTATATAAAAAAGAACAATGTGATGCGATTATTACCTTAGGTGGCGGTTCATCACATGACTGCGGTAAAGGGATCGCTCTAGTTTGCCAAAATGGCGGAAAAATCCAAGATTTTGAAGGTATTGATGTTTCTACTCACACCTTAATGCCATTATTGTCTATTAATACGACCGCGGGTACCGCCGCAGAAATGACCCGTTTTGCTATCATTACGGATACCTCCCGCCACGTTAAAATGGCAATTATCGATTGGCGTATTACCCCGCTTATTGCAATTAATGATGCTGAAATGATGGCAACGATGCCACCACACTTAACCGCATCAACAGGGATGGATGCGTTGACTCATGCTATCGAAGCTTATGTTTCTACCGCACACAATCCATTAACTGATTGTGCAGCATTAAAAGCGATTCAACTTATTACAGAATATTTACCACGTGCTGTGGCGAATGGCGAAGATTTAGAAGCCCGTGAACAAATGGCTTATGCCCAATATCTTGCTGGGGTCGCATTTAATAATGCATCTTTAGGATATGTACATGCAATGGCACACCAATTGGGTGGCGTATATAACTTACCACATGGGGTTTGCAATGCGTTGTTATTACCATTCGTATGTAAATTTAATCTTATTGGCGCAACAAAACGTTTTGTTGATATTGCGAAAGCAATGGGCATTGTAACAAAAGGGAAAACTGATCAGCAAATTGGCACTGAATTGGTGAAATTCATCAAAGATTTTGGCGCAGAATTAGGTATTCCAGCAAATCTTGCTGAATTAGGTGTTAAAGAATCAGATTTTAAACTTATGGCAGAAAATGCGAAAAAAGATGCGTGTCAATTAACAAATCCACGCAAAGCGAGTCTAGAACAAGTGATTGAAATGTATTTAGCTGCATTCCAAGGCACTTTGTAATAGTAAAAAATAGAATCTAAGGGAAATGAAACCGCTGATTATTCAGCGGTTTTTTATTTTCGGTGCATTAAGAATTCGGCGACTTGAATGCGTTCCACAAGTGTGCGGCGATCCATATCTGAATTATCAGAATCAAGAATTTTTTGCCAAAGTTGGATAGCTTCAGCGTAATGATGTTGTTGAAAAGCCACGTGCGCTTTAAGCGAAAGACTACTTATCTCAGACGGATCTTTTTTCAAGGCAACGTCGAGTAATTGTTGCACTTTGGGCGTTATCTGTTGGTGGCTTTGATAAAAGTATGCCGTTGCCGCTAATCCTAAAATTTTAGGTGTACTTCCAGCAAGTTTTTCTGCATTCGCATAGCACGTCAAGGCCGAATTAAAATCTTCCGCTTGCATATAAGCTTGTGCGAGTTCAAGCCATTTTGAGGCATCATTAGGATCTTTACGAAGTTCTTGTTGAATCAGGTGAATGTAAGTTTCTTTTTTCTGAGTAGCAGAAACGTTTAGTGCCACTTGTGTTTTTTGCTCGACTTTTTTCCCCATAAAAAATTGCGAAAATTGGGGCGTGAATAGGTACAAAATTCCACTCGTAAACAGAAAAAATAATCCTGTGCAAATCAAATATTTAAGCGAAAATTGCCAATTTTCACTAGGAGAAATTGTGGTAGTACAATCAGGAGTATGGTTTGAGCTTACGGAAGTTGACCCTCTTTTGCGTAAAAATAAAAAATAGAAAAGATAGCCACTCAGAAAAATGAATAGCAAAATAGGTAAGCTCCATAAAAGATAAGTGGAAGGAATAAGGGGGGGATCGTATAACACGAAATTTCCAAATCTCGCGGTCATTTTTTGAATGATTTGCTGATCGGTTTCCCCCGCATTTGCCATTTTATAAACCTCAAGGCGCAAATCTGAAGCAATAGGGGAATTTGATTCTAAAAGGTTTTGATTCTTGCATTGCGGACAGCGTAATACTTTTGCTAAGGCAAATGCCCGCTCTTGGGTTGCGGTATCGCGAAAATGAAATGTATCCACCATCGTCGCTTGAACAGTGCTTGTCATTAGCGTAAGGGAAAAGAGGAAAAACAAAAGTAAACGTTTAATCATCATATTTTCCTTGTGTACGTTGACAAAGGCTAATTGCGCCTCCAAGAGCCATACAAAAACCACCAATCCATAGCCATATCATAAACGGTTTATATTGAATACGAAATGCAAATGCCCCATTACCGCGTTTATCTCCCATCACAATATACATATCGCCTTTGAGAGTGGAATTAATCCCAATCTCTGACATTTGTACATCACGCACATCGTAGTAGCGTTTTTCAGTATAAATTGTCGCGATGGGTAATGCTTCCTTCGAAAGCAAAAATTGTGCCTGTTCTGTAACGAAATTGCTTCCTAAAAGATTTTGGAAATCTTTATACGCCAGATGGTATCCCGCAAAATTTGTATTTTGATGAGGGGCAAGTGCAATATTTTGAGTTTGAGTAAAATAGCTGGTCATTGTCGTAGCAAATACCACGAGCGCAACGCCTGTGTGCGAAAGTAACATTCCCCAATTGCGTGGAGCAGTCATGCTTTTCCAAAATGTAAATGCGATTAAGATAAAAGCTAAGCTGAGGAAGAGGAACGCTTGCCAGGAAAATGTATCTACCGTTGGCGTGTAACAGATTGTAACGGCATAACCAATAATGATACTTAGAGGGCATAGTAGTAAATAAGGTAACCACTGGCGCCATATTTTATTTCTAGGTAAAAATATGGCATTCATACCAATAAGCGCTAAGGCAACCAATGGTAAAAATAATTTATTAAAATAAGGCGCACCTACGGAAATACTGCCTAATTCAAACAGATGGTAGAAAAGTGGATAAAAACTGCCAAGGAAAACAATAAAAGTTGCGACACTAAAAAGAAGGTTGGCGCCGAGTAAAAGATAAAGCCAAAAGTTATATCGTGGTACTCCTGTGATTATTTTTAACCGTGTAGCAAAAAAGCCAAATGCAAGTAAGCTGAAAAAACAAAAAATAAGGAGTAAACCTAAACCGCGGCTGTTATCTTGTGCAAAAGCATGTACGGAAGTAAGGACGCCTGAACGTACGATAAAGATACCGAGTAAGCTTAGAATAAAAACGCAAAGCGCAAGTAGGATTGTCCAGTACGGAAACGCCTTTGATTTTATATTGGCAGAAAGGCTGTGCAGAAGTGCCGTTGCAACGAGCCATGGCATTAATGAGGCATTTTCACTGGGATCCCAGAACCACCAGCCACCCCAACCAAGTTCATAATATGCCCACCATGCGCCAAGCATAATCCCTAATGTTAAGAAAACCCAACCGGTCAAGACCCATGGTTTAATCTCTAATGCGAAAGATGACGGAAATTTTCCTTTAATGAGATAAGTTAGCGTAATTGCAAAAACGACAGCAAAGGCACTATATCCTAAATAGAGTAAAGGCGGATGAAAAATTAAACCGATATCCTGCAGCATAGGGTTGAGATCCCCCCCTTCCAATGGAGCGGGGAAAATGCGGGTAAACGGATTAGAGAAAAAGAGTAAAAATAATAAAAATATGGCATTGATGATACCTAAAAATGCAAGCGCTCGTTGACTCTCCTGATTAAATCGATGGCGCTTGGTATAGCAAAATAAAAGTGACCATAGACTGAAAAGCAGAACTAAAAAGAGCATTGAGCCACTATGACCAGCCCAACTGGCAGCGATTTTATAAAGTATCGGTAATGAGTGATTGCTATGGTTGGCCACATAACGAACCGAAAAGTCATCTTGAACGAGTAAAGCGATTAAAATACCAAAGGTGGCGATAACAAAGATAAAAAGGGAAAATACTGTAGCCGTCATAATTGACTTACAGTTATTCACGATAAAGTTAAATTTTATATAAGGCAACATCGCAAGTAGCAATGCGCTTAAGCTACTTGCGATGAGAGTGATATATCCAAATTCAGCGAGTATCATAAAATTAAGCTAAGGTCATTTGCCCTGCATATAGAATGAAGAATCGTAGGCAAAGAACGCCGAAAAGCGTGCTACCTGCGACAAGATACACAAAAGATTTACGGTGCCTTAATGACGGTTTACTAAATTGATTTAGACCGAGCGGTAATAAAATACCGATAAACACGACACCAATCCAAAATACTTGCGCCCAGAAACCGTGTCCGAGTGCGGTATAAAACGATAGTGTTTTTTGCCCACCGCCAAGATATAACCCAAAGAAATAAGCAAATAGAAGGAATAATTCTGTAAGTAAAACGAAACGTTCTATTTTATGCAACCAAACAAGCTGAGGATCTTGAGGATTAGTTTTAGTAAAAAACAACGCACAAAGGGTAAGGGAAGCAATCCCTGATGACATACCTGATGCTAAGAATAAAACAGGTAATACGGGATTATTGAGCATTGGATAACTAATGAGTGCGGAAAGTAAAAATCCGGTATAAGCGCCTAAAGCGATGGCGATAAGAAGAAGTAAAAATTCAACGATGCCTTGAATATAACCAATAATACGATAAGCAAAATTGGTAAATGTCATTAAGCTTGGAAAGCGTTGTTGAATGAGGTACTTAACCTGATTTTGATAGATATTGAGGAGCCACAACGTTAGGGTAATAAAGTAGCCTTGGAAAAGCATGACCCCACATGACATGATAGATGTATGGGAATAGTGGAACATGAGTTTCCAGAAAGTCCAAGGGCGTGCTAGGTGAAAAATCAGCAACGTTAGCCCGCAGATAACTGTAATAGGCGCGAGAAAAGCATTAATCTTGATAAGATAGTTTTGTGAAACTTCACCCCCGATTAAGCCTGATCGTTTCAACAAGATTACCATCATGGTTGAACCTGCAGAAATCCCGAGGAGGAAGAGATAAATGGCAATACTTTCTCCCCATACGAGTGATGGAAAATGGAAGGGCGTTGTCATTCGTGAATTTCTCCAATAAAGTTGGGTACATGATATAAATTAGGTTCTGTACCTAAAGCGACTTTTGTACGGTATGTTACCTTTTCTTTTAATTTTAACGAGATCGCACTATAAGGATCATTAAGATCGCCAAAAGTGAGCGCCTTCGTTGGGCACGCCTCCACGCAAGCGGGGAGTTTTCCTTTTGCAAGATTGGTATTACGGCAGAAATTACATTTATCCGCTGTTAATGTAACAGGATTAATGTAGCGCACACGGTATGGGCAAACGGCAATACAATATTGGCAACCGACACAGAGATCAGGATTGACATCAACAATCCCATTTTTAATATCAATATACGATGCGCCAGTTGGGCATACGGCGACACAAGGAGCGTTGGTACAATGTTGGCAAGAATGGCGGAAGAATCTATAACTAATATCGGGAAATTCGCCATAGGGACCAGTCCGAATGATCTCTAAACGTGTCACCCCCTCTGGAACATGATTAACTTCTCGGCAGGCGTCCATACAAGCGGTGCAACCGATACATAGATTTTCATCGTGAAGCATCCCATAGCGAATTGGTTTATCCGTCACTTTGTTTATTTTAGAAAAGCCTACAGAAGGTGCAAGGGTGAGGAGGCTTGCTCCTACCCCTTGAAGAAAAAGACGACGTGAACAATTACTCATTTTTTAGCTCCTTTGCATCAATATGAGGCATTTGAGCATGTTGGATATTTGTATGTTCTCGTTGTTGTTTTCCATGACAATCAACACAAAGTTTTACTTGTTCTTTTTGATTTAAACCATGCATTGGATCATCTTTTGGATGTAAAACGTGGCAAGCAGCACAAGGTAGCTTCATAGCATGAACATCATGCACCCAAAGTTTTTCGCGCATTTTGTCTGGATTATGACAAGCAAAACAAACCTGATTTTGTTGTTCTACCGTATACATCGGCTTCGTTTTACTAAAGATATCCGATTGGAAACGCATGACATCTTTAGCGCCACGACGATGGTTTTCAGAAATATTGCCATGACAGCTTACACAGGTAATCGGTTTACCATTATTGGGGTTCATTTTAGTTAAATGAATACCGTAGAATTTACCAAGATGCCATTGACCACCGTGTTGGGAACCATCGCCACTGAATTTATGGCACTTAACACAGTAATCATTTGGATTGCGTTGATGTTCTAGCTGGGGTTCATAAGTTTGAGCTGCAAACAAAGAAGTCGCAAAACAAAAACCTAAAATTAACGCCCCAATTTTCGGAAAAAGTTTTGTAATATTCATAGAATTTTCCTTTGTTGTCATGCCACCCTAGCAAAGTAGGGTGGCAAATTTTTATTAATGCGCGGGTGGCGGGGTGTTAATAAGTCCGTTACTGATGGCTTCTTTGTTCCATTCTGGAACAATTTCTTTTAAGAATTTTGCTTTTTCAGCACGTGCTTTTTGGATATCAATTCCCATTGCTTTCCAAGCTGCATTTGCTGTTGAAATATCAGGAATTGGAACTGGGGTTTTCACATGATGTTCTGCCAAAATGGCGGCTAAATCTGCACGTGCAGTGGCAACACGATCAAGACCTGTGCCTAATACTTTTAAAATCACGTCTGGTGCGTGCATGTAGCCACCGTGAGTAGCCGCAGCGTAATCCCAGCGCCATTGTGCATGACGAATAGCCGTTAATGCGGGTTGCATTTCTTCTTTGGTAGCACCTGCATCCCAAGCAGCTTTAGCTTCAAAGTGTGCGTGAACTAATTGATCTTCAAGTTTTAACATGACTTCTTTGATATTTTGTTTACGCGATTCAACAATATTTTGAAGTGTTTCTTTTTTCTGGGTATGGCAGTTCGCACAGGTATTTTGGAAATTATCAAATGGGTTACCAATGTTGTGATCGGTATAAACTTTGCCATCGGCACCTTGCACTTTTGGCATATGGCAATCTACACAACTTACCCCATTTTTACCGTGGATTCCCATTGACCATGTTTCAAAATCAGGGTGTTGGGCTTTGAGCATTGGTGCTTTAGAGAGTGAATGTGTCCAATCGCTAAATTGAATACTGTCATAGAATTTTTCCATGTCTCCAACATCAACGCCATTAAACCATGGGAATACAACATTATTCACGCCATTTTTATCGAAATAATATTCAACGTGGCAATTTGCACATATAGCGGTACGCTTATCTGTTGTGTCCATATGGTTGAAATTTTTACCGATAACGTCTAATGCACGTAATACATGTGGTCGAGCAATGCGTAATGCAGGTTTTCCTTCTTCAAAGTCCTTGGAAGTCGTATCGTGACAGTCGGCACAGCCTACAGAATTTACAATTTGGTTACCCGCTTTTGCCCATTTTCCAGAGAAGAAGTCTTTTTCTCCCCATTTTGCAATTAAACGTGGTACATCTGGACCTTTACATGTCCAACAGGCCATTGGCATAGGACCTTCAGTCGGTGTCATTGGTGCGCCTGTACGCAAGATGTTACGGACATCGGTTACAGTATAAAAATGTCCACGAGGTTTATTATATTCTTTAGAAAAACTATAACCGCCCCAAAGTACGATTAAACGTGGATCTTCTTCAATGGCTGGCACGACGTCAGTACTTTCTGAGGTTTTATACCAACTTTGATATTGACGAGGATAATTTTGACTAAATTGTGAGTTTTTAGATTGAATGATGACATCAGAAGGTGGGGCGAGTTCTGCAACAGGAACGGGATATTGTCCGCTGGTTGTCGTGTAGGAATGCTGTTGTTCTGCCGCCTGCCCTACATTAGTCGTCAGTGCTGTCATTGTCGCGAGTATAGGAATGTGTACCCACAAATATTTTTTTGTTTGCATAAAATGACCCTATAAAGTATGAAAAAAGTAATTATTGTAGGTATTTTACGCAAAAAAAATTTTTACCAATAAAGAATGGTTATCAATTACGCTAAAAAAATTAATTATTTATAAGTTAGTTGATTCATGTCAAAAAATATACTTTTTAACCATTAATAAGTAGTAAATTGTAAGGATATTCTTTTATGAATTAAGAACAATTTCAGGAATTGTATAAGGTAAATTAAGAGCCTCTGAAACACCGGCAAAAGTACATTTTCCATCATAGGTATTTAAACCATGTAAAAGAGCATAATCTTTTAAACATGCTTTTTTAACACCAAAATTAGCGATTTTTAAACCGTAGTCTAATGTTGTCGCTGTAAGGGCTTGCGTTGCAGTGAGGGCAACACAGCCAGCAATATTTTCAATACAAGAATGGGTAATACCTTGTTCTTCAAAAGTCGGTTCATCGAACGTGGTAGGATGCGATGTTTCAAAACAGCCACCTTGATTAATGGCAACGTCAATAAGAAGAGAGTCTTTTTTGATATGCATTAAATCATGCTGATAAATGAGGGTAGGTGCTTTTTTCCCGCTAGTGAGGGCGGCGCCAACGATGACATCAGCATTTTGGATACAGTGGAGAATATTTTCGCGATTACTTTCTAGAAGATTGGCATGAAGTTCAAAAAGGTCGTTGAGTTTATGAAGACGATCTGGATTGGAATCTAAAATTGTGACTTCAATTCCGACGCCAAGCGCCATTTGCGCAATCGTTACACCAACTGTTCCTCCTCCCAAAATGACAATGTGTCCCTTAGAAAAATCTATTTCCTTATTTATGAGTGCTTCTTTATGATGATATTTCTTTTGTATATATTGAATGGCATCAATTGCGGCAATGCGACCCGCTACACGACTCATTGGGCTAAGGCATGGAAGACCTAAATGGGTTTTTATGGTTTCATAAGCAATGGCATGAATATTTTTAGATAGAAGCATTTCAGCAAGAGGTTTATGAATGGCGAGATGAAGGTAACTAAATAGGATTTGACCTTCGCGGAATAAATGAAACTCTTCAGGTAAAGGCTCTTTTACTTTGACGATCATATCTGCATGACTGAATAACGTTTTTTTGTCCGCTAAAATTGCCCCTGCTTGTTGGTAATCTTGATCAGGGAAGCCTGCACCAATACCGGCGTTATATTCAATATATACAGTATGTCCATGCTCAATATAAGTTTTAACATTACTTGGCGTAAGACCTACACGATATTCTTGAGCTTTAATTTCTCTCGGGCAACCTATTATCATAATACCTTTCTTATTTTTAATTGCGTCTGATTCTACATAAAATTTTTACTTATCACCTTAACGCATTATAAACATAAAAACAAAAAATAAATCAAATAGAACCTTAGAAAAACTAATTATTAATGTGTAAGGCTATAAAATAACCTAAATACGATCTCTTTATATAAAAAAGAGATCGTATTTGGCTAAAATTCCAGAGTTATTTGGGTTTATTTATACCAGAACGCCAATACTCAATATAACCATTATCATAATGATAAGGATAGCGAGTAAAGGTGCAATCCAACGAACCCAAGTGAAATAGTTAATACGACTTAATGCCAAACCGCCCATTACTACACCAGATGTTGGTGTAATAAGGTTAGGTAACCCGGATGCAGATTGGTAGGCGGTAACAACGAGCTCGCGACTAACATGTGCGAAATCTGCGAGGGGGGCGAGAATTGGCATAGATAGTACGGCAAGACCTGATGAAGAAGGTACTACGAAAGAGAGAAGCGCTTCTATCCAATATACGGCATTAATAAATGGTACTTTAGGAAGTCCAGCTAATACATCGGCAGCAGAATGGAGAATTGTGTGCGTGATATGTCCATTATCCATTACTACTACTAAACCGCGTGCAATAACGATAATGAGTGCGACACCAAGCAAATCCTGTGCACCAGCAATGAAGCGTTCACTAAATGTTTTTTCAGATAAACGACCAGCAAAACCAACTACGATACTTGAACCAATAAATAAAGTAGAAAGTTGAGCCATCCACCAACCGCCAACAGATACGCCCCAAATCATAATACCGAAAGTTGCCGCAAAAATAGTTAAGATAATTTTACGGCGAAGGGTAAATTCAGGTACTTCTTTAGATTTTTGATGAAGGAAATAAGCCTCATCTTCAGCGCGTTGTTTATAGACAATAGAGCGAGTTGGATCCGCTTTGACTTTTGCCGCATAACGCATAACGAAAATAGTACAAATAATCCAACCAATAATAAGAATGGTTAAACGTAACCCAATTCCATTCATAAAGTTAATGCCAGCGGCATTTGCTGCAATGACGGTTGCAAATGGATTGATGGTTGAACCAAGACATCCGATACCAGCTCCCACCATCACAATGGCAGCTCCAACTACTGTATCATAACCCGCAGCTAACATTACGGGAACGAGAATAGTATAAAAAGGAATGGTTTCTTCAGCCATACCATAAACGGTACCGCCCATGGCAAAAAGAGCCATTAAAATTGGAATCATCCATTTTTCATGACCATTGAGTTTTTTCATCACGCCAGCAATTCCTGCATCAATCGCACCAGTTTCTGCTACCACAGAAAGGTAAGCACCAATGATGATAACAAAGAGCGCAATATCAATCCCGCGAGCTTCATAGGTAGTTGGATCATAGAAACCTTGAACAGGCGCCATGAGTACATCCCACAACCCTTGTGGATTAGCGGCGACAGAATGGTAGGAGCCTACTAAGGGTACCATTTTGCCTAGGGCTTCATTTTTTACCATATCGTATTCACCAGCAGGGACAATCCAAGTGAGGAGCGCCATGATTGCCGTGAGGACCATGAGAATCGTGTAGGTACTTGGGAAGGTAAATTTACGTTTCATAAAAGACACCTCTATTTTATTTTTACGCAACGAATGCCATCATTTCAGCAGGCGACATGCCATTCAGTCCCATCTTTTCTAGTGTTCGGCCTGATTCAAAATAATTTGTATTGTTGTAAGCATTATCAATATTTAAACAAGATGTGATAATTGTAGTATCAGTGCCGAGTAGCTGACCGAATTCATGACACGGAACAAGTAAATAAGCCGCATCCTCAGTAATATAGCGATGTTGAGATGAGTTGGGCGCACTGTTGAGTTTACCGTGTGTTTCAGAGGTACGATTCACTTCGTATACCGTTTTACACTCCATAGCATAAAGCGCATTCATCATATCTAATTCAGATCGGATGTTTAATCCAAGCGCTTTACCAATAGCTTGACGTTCTTCTTCCATTTTTGCAGCGGCACGTGCAGTAGCAATAGAACAACAGTCTTTGTAGTAATTGAATTTACCATCAAAATTTTCTAATAATCCCATATTGAGAGTTGTAAGAAGGGGGTGTCCCCCATAATTAATATTTTCTAATCCTGCCGCAATGACATTTTGTAATGGTTCGAGCGGAAGTGGGAAAATTGGTTGTAAACGTGCAATTGCATCAGCAGTTCGGGATGCCGGAAAAGCGGCGACTGGTAGGAATTCTTTCATACCTAAAATAGCTAATTGTGCTTTATCATGAATACGCGTTGCCCACGGAATAGAAATGGCATCAACAAAGGTTATGTCTAGATCTCTATAGCCACGCTCATTTTTTATTTTATTTAAAACAAGCGAACCATAGTTACCAGGCATTAACATGACGATTTGTCCATCGTGCAGGTAAGGGAGCATATTGTTGAATAGCGGTTCTTGTGCAAAAGAGGGAACTGGTAGGATTAAAATATCGGAAAAATCGACTGCCTCTTGTAAATTCCGTGTGACTTTTGCAATTTTTTGAAATCCTGGAAAAGTTAATTTCACACCATTTACTTCAGATAAGGCTTCAATGCCTCCTTTTTCCTCAATATCAGATAAAGGCGCATCGAATCCTTCGGCACCATAAAGGCAAACATCCGCACCATTTAATGAGAAATGATACGCAGCGGTTAAACCGGCATTACCGGAACCAATAATTGTAACTCGTTTAGTCATAATATTTTCCTTTGGTGAATTTTAATTATGCAGATAAAACAATCTAATAAAGATCATTTTTTCTTCTTTTAGGCTAGCTTATTTTTTATATAATGATGGGATGAATGTTATTTTTTGTGACTTATCTCACAACGGTTTGACTAAAAAACAAACATAAAAGGTGTTTATATTTTTTGATATACGAAATAGGTAAAAGAATTTAAATTTTTCTTACCGATTGCAAAAATTGCTTTGTGCCACACTAAATTATTTTGGACGTGGTAAAATAGACGCGGAGAAATATATTTAGGAGAAAGGATATGAAACCTTATTTAATTGCACCTTCAATTTTATCAGCGGATTTGGCACAATTAGGGGAAGATGTTAAGAAAGTGCTGGCAAGTGGCGCGGATGTTATCCATTTTGATGTCATGGACAATCACTATGTTCCGAACCTTACATTTGGACCTGCGGTCTGTAAGGCATTACGTGATTACGGAATTACCGCCCCAATCGATGTGCATTTAATGGTGAAACCCGTTGATCGAATTATTCCCGATTTTGCGAAAGCGGGGGCAACCTATATCACTTTTCACCCTGAAGCGAGTGAACATATTGATCGCACCATTCAACTTATTAAAGATAATGGTTGTAAAGCCGGATTAGTATTTAACCCTGCAACCTCTCTGAATTATTTAGAATATACTATTGATAAGTTAGACAGTATTTTATTAATGTCGGTCAATCCAGGTTTTGGTGGGCAAAAATTTATTCCTCAGACATTGCGTAAACTTCGCCAAGCGCGTGAGATGATTCAAGCAAGTGGACGTGATATCCGTTTAGAAATTGATGGTGGGGTAAAAGTAGAAAATATTCGTGAGATTGCCCAAGCCGGTGCTGATATGTTTGTTGCAGGTTCAGCAATCTTTGGTCAACCAGATTATAAAGCTGTTATTGATGCAATGCGTGCACAATTAGCACAAGTAAATGATTAAAAAATATAGAAGGATAGAAAAATGAGTCAATTTAAAGTTGTTGGGTTCGATTTAGATGGAACTCTTGTCAATAGTCTTCCTGATCTTGCGTTATCCGTAAATTCAGCATTAGTCGATTTTAATTTACCAGAAGCGCCAGAAGATCTAGTGCTTACTTGGATTGGTAATGGTGCAAAAGTATTGATCGAGCGAGCGATTGAATGGGCTTGTAAACAAGAAACCCGTGAATTAACGCCACAAGATAAACATGAGTTAATTGAAAAATTCAATTTCTATTACGGCGAAAATATTTGTAATAAAAGCCGTTTATTTCCAGGCGTGAAAGACACATTAGAAGAATTAAAACGCCGTGGATATACGCTTGTTGTCATTACGAATAAACCAACAGTACATGTGAAACCAGTTTTAGAAGCGTTTGGCATTGCACATTTATTTAGTGAATTATTAGGTGGACATTCTCTGCCAGCGATTAAACCACATCCTGCACCACTTTTCTATGTATGCGGTAAGTACGGTATTTTCCCTAAACAAATGCTATTTGTAGGGGATTCACGTAACGATATTCTAGCTGCTAACATGGCTGGTGCACCAGTAGTTGGTTTAACTTATGGTTATAATTATAATATCCCGATTGCAGATTCAAATCCGGATTGGGTGTTTAATGACTTTGCACAACTTTTAACAATTTTAGATTAATTTAAGGAATGAATATGAGCAAACCCATTGTTTTTAGTGGCGTTCAACCTTCAGGGGAATTAACGATTGGTAACTACCTCGGTGCTTTACGCCAATGGGTAAAAATGCAAGATGATCACGAATGTTTATTCTGTATTGTGGATCAACACGCGATTACGGTACGTCAAGATCCAGAAAAATTACGTAAAGCAACCTTAGACGTGTTAGCGCTTTATTTGGCTTGTGGAATTGATCCTGAAAAAAGCACAATTTTTATTCAATCACAAGTTCCTGAACATGCCCAATTAGCATGGGTGTTAAATTGCTATACGTATTTTGGTGAAATGAGCCGTATGACGCAATTTAAAGATAAGTCAGCACGTCATTCTGATAACATTAATGTTGGGTTATTCACTTACCCAGTATTGATGGCAGCGGATATTTTGCTTTATCAGGCACAAGAAGTACCAGTCGGCGACGATCAACGCCAACATCTTGAAATTACACGAGATATTGCAGATCGCTTTAATAAGATTTATGGTGATATTTTTACTATTCCAAAAGCGTTTATTGCAAAATCAGGTGCACGTGTAATGTCATTACAAGAACCAAATAAAAAAATGTCTAAATCAGATGAAAACCGTAATAATGTGATTGGTCTTTTAGAAGATCCAAAAGCAGTGGCGAAGAAAATTAAACGTGCGGTAACGGATTCTGATGAGCCACCAGTAGTGCGTTATGATGTTGAAAATAAAGCTGGCGTATCTAACTTGCTTGATATTCTTTCAGGTGTGACAGGAAAAAGTATTGCTGAGCTTGAAGCAGAATTTGAAGGCAAAATGTATGGTCACTTGAAAGGTGCCGTAGCGGATGCAGTAAGTGAAATGTTGACAGAATTGCAAGAACGTTTCCACCACTTCCGTAATGATGAAGCTTTATTAAAACGTATTGCAGCGGAAGGTGCTGAAAAAGCACGTCGTCATGCGAAAAGTACATTAGAAAAAGTGTACGAAGCAGTTGGTTTTGTTCTTCCTTAATCGGAAACAAAATACTAATTAAACACGCTATCACTTAAAAATCCCCTTGGCATACTAGGGGATTTTTTTATAAATTTTTCCGAAAATGGGGGCGTGAATTTTAAAACCTTTTCAAACCCTATCTACAACTTTATGGTAGAATGTGAGAAAAACTTTAATGGAAAATTTGCTATGTCCTTAACTTTGCTCACAATCGGAATTTTTATTTATTTTATGGTTTTCTGTTTCGCTCATCGTCAATGGATGAAAGCGAGTTTTCTATCACAAGAAATTGTTCAGAATCCGAGTAATCAAGCTGCGCTTAAACGCATGCAAATCTTAGGGATCCGTTTTGATTTGAAAATGGTTGCCGAATTTTTAGCGATTCCGTATCTCATCACCAGTTTTCTTCAATTCTTTGATTTTTCAGGAAATAGCATTGCCTGGACGTATGCGATTCTTACCTTTGTATTAGGGTTTATTTTTGTTGGTTTTTGTATCGGTAATTATTATTACTACAAAACCTATAATACTTATTTTGATACTTTTATCTTTGCTTTTTTTGAAGATGATACTAAAGCTGTTATGCAAAATATGTGGGATGATTATCCAATTGCACGTAGCACCCTTGCAACCTTTATTCTAGCACTCATTCCAGCATGGTTAAGTTACGGTATTTTAACAGATGCCAACATGGCAAATTCATGGGAAAGTATTACGGCATTCATTGTGATGGTCGTGTTATTCGTTTTAAGTATCCGTGGAACGTTAAAATCCAAACCGCTTAACAAATTGCATGCACAAGTTTCTTCTTTGAAAACCATTAACTACCTTGTGCCGAATGGGGTGATGGCGCTGATGTGGGCAATTAAAGACCATCGTAAAGCGAGCCACTTCGCCGCCGTGAGCGCTGAAGAAGGGGAACAATTACGCGAAGAATTATTCCATCAAAAAGACATGACGTGTCGTACCCCGACGAATTCATTTTTAGCAGAAAATATGCCACACGTCGTTTTTAGCTTAATGGAAAGTTTTGGTGGAAATATTTTAGCACTTGATAAAGAAGGCGAAAATGATGTGCTTGGTAGCTTGCGTTCCCATACACAACAAGATTATTTTTTCCGCCGATTCCTTTCATATAATAACGGTACAGCATCTTCATTGCTAGGGCAGTGTTTTTACAGTATTAATGAAAACTTGAGTCAATCTACCGAACAAAAAACACATCTTACCCATACAGCATTTAAGCCTTATTTAGATAAAGGTTATAAAGTCATTTTCGTTACCTCTGGGAATGCAATGTGGCGCAGTTTATCTACTTATTTTATGGAACAGGGTTTTCATGAAGTTTATGACCAAAATACCCTGATGGATACCTTCCCAGAAGCAAAAGATACCTTATCTTATTGGGGCGTAGCGGATGAGTTTGCGTTTAAATTCGCAGAAAAATGTTTAAAAGAGGCAAAACAGCCTTTATTCATTTATATCTTGACCGTAACTAATCACCCACCATATAAGGCACCTGAAAGTTACAAACCTTATCCAGTTAATCCAGAAGCATTAGCGGGACGTCTAGGCGAAAATACAAAAGAACGCCAAAATATCCTAACAGCATATCAATATGCAACGAGTTGCTTGGGAAATTTTGTCACGCAAATTAAACACAGTGATTTAAAAGATCGTGTCATTATTGGCGCAAGTGGCGATCACCATTTACGCGGTATGACGTATCGCATGCCAGAAGAATTATTTTTAAGCTATAGCGTACCGTTTTATCTTTATGTACCCGCGCTGATTTCAGAAAAAACAGGGGTAGTATTTGATCCAAAACGTCTGGGTTCGCATAAAGATATTTTTCCAACGCTTTATGCAATGAGTTTAGCAGATGCAGAATATTGGAATTTAGGTGGACGAAACATATTGGCGCAGACTCAACCAGCGTGGAGTAAATTTGCTTATAATGTCTGTATTTATGCTGATCAGGAAAATGTCGTTGATTTGCAACAAATTCCGTATGTTGCTTACCAATGGGAAAATGATTTATTGGTAAAAAATCCACACACATTACCAGAGGCGAAAGCAAAATGGATTAGCGAATACAATGACTATTGGATTTGGCAGATGAATTATCTGTTAAAGGGAACTAAGTAGATAACCGATAAAATACGCCCCGATTTTCGTAAAAATTTTTAGGATAATCGGGGCGTCTTGTTTTAGCTTAAATTTACAACTTATTCTTCAATTACAACTTTACCAATATAATCAAGATTTCGGTAATATTGCGCATAATCAATACCATATCCCACAACAAATTCATCTGGAATTGGGAAACCGGCCCATTTTACAGGGACTTCTACCTCACGGCGGAAAGGTTTGTCCAATAGTGTGCAAATTTGTAAAGAAGCTGGTTCGCGAAGTTGCAAAATTTCACGAATTTTTTGTAAAGTACACCCCGTATCAATAATATCTTCAACAATAAGTACATGGCGATGAAAAATATCACCGTCCAAATCCTTATTAATTTTCACATCATGACTTGTTTCCATAGAATTGCCGTAACTAGATGCGGTCATGAAATCAATTTCAAGCGGAATATCAATACTGCGTACCAAGTCCGCCATAAACATAAAAGAACCGCGCAATAAACCTATAACAACAAGATTTTCTGCGCCTTTTTCTTTATAAAACCGCGTAATTTCAGCACCTAGCTCACGAATACGATCGCGAACAACTTCTTTGGGAATAAGCGTTTCTATATGATGTTTTTTCATGTACGTAATCCTTGTAAATGTTTGTTGTGAAAATCTAAGGATTCGGTACTTTATCAAAAAAAAAAGTCGAAGTTAAGATAACTTCGACTGTTAGAATGGGATTTTACTTAAATCTACTTTGTTTTGAGAGTACCCAATGTATCGGTATAACTTAAGGGGAGGTATTCAAAAAACGCAGCCATTCTAACCAATGGCAATCTTATTGTCAATAAGAATTATTCTCATTATTGATTTTTAATTACCAGCAACTTTCATAGATTCAATTAAAATCGATCCCGTCTGGATGTTGGAACGGTGTTCTACATCATCAGCGACAGCGACGATACTTTTTATCATATTTTGTAGGTACCCCGCAATAGTTATTTCTGCAACTGGGAATTTTATTTCACCATTTTCCACCCAAAAACCAGAAGCGCCTCGAGAATAATCGCCAGTGACAAGATTTACACCTTGTCCCATCAAGTCCGTGACGAGTAAACCAGTACCCATTTTTTTCAATAAGGCATCAAGACCACCTGTCATATTAGGTTTTACGAGCCAGTTATGGATGCCTCCTGCGTGCCCAGTCGTTTGCATACCCATTTTTTTGGCACTGTAATTGGTTAAAAGATAAGTTTGTAAAATACCGTTATCCACGATAGTGCGATCCATGGTTTTTACCCCTTCACTATCAAATGGCGTAGAGGCGAGCGCACCGAGAAGATGTGGACGTTCTTCAATGCGGAACCAGTCGGGCAATACCTCTTTGCCTAAACTATCCAATAAGAAACTGGCTTTACGATAAAGGCTACCTCCACTAATTGCTGCGGCAAAATGACCAATAATCCCAGTCGCGACGTCATTCATAAAAATAACAGGTACATTTTGGGTTTCAATTTTTTGTGGATTTAGATGAGAAAGTGTTTTTGATGCACTATTACGCCCAATCCATTCAGGCGTAGCAAGTTTATGGAAATTACGTGAAATGCTATATTCATAATCACGCTCGAGCGCCTCATTTTCCTGACCGATCACCGAGCAAGAAAGAGAATAACGACTTGATAAATAGCTTTGTAACATGCCTTCAGTATTCCCATAGATGCGAATCCCTGAATGCGAATTAAAACTTGCACCATCGCTATTTACAATACGTTTATCATAATCTAACGCAGCACGTTCGGTTTCTTGGGCAAGTGAAATGGCGTGGTCGATATCAATATCATGTGGGTGATAAAGATCTAAATCTGGTGCGTCGAAAGCTAAAAGTGATTTATCCGCAAGCCCTGCACAATCATCGGGAGAAGTATAATGAGCAATTGCAATCGCTGCATCGACGGCTTTTTCTACCGCCTCTTTGCTTAAATCAGCGGTTGAGGCGTTCCCTTTTTGTTGTCCTAAATAGACAGAAATTCCAAGAGCGCCATCATTATTAAATTCAATATTTTCTACTTCTTGTAAGCGAGTTGAAACAGAAAGTCCATTCACTTTTGTTACTGCAACTTCAGCTGTTGCACCTTTTTTAGTTGCATGCGCTAATGCGTGCGCAGCTGCGTCAAGTAATTCTTGTTGTTGCTTTTTAAGTAATGCAGTCGAATCTGTATGTTGAGTTGTCATAGTCCAATCCTTAAAAAATTTTTGCTATTCTAGCTTATTTTCTATAAGGTCGCTAATTATGTGCTAGAATGCGACCCTTTTAATGATTAGACGAGGAGAGAAGATGGCAAAAGGTAGAAAACAAGACTGGTGGGATGAAGAAAACCAAGAAGAAATCATTTACGTCAGTAAAAGTGAAATTAAACGTGATGCCGAAGCGTTAAAACAACTTGGCGATAAACTTGTGAACCTCACACCAGCAAATTTAGCGAAAATTCCAATGGACGATAATTTATTGGAAGCGGTAGAGTTAGCGCAACGTTTACAACGTGAAGCACGTCGCCGCCAAGTGCAATATATCGGTAAACTTTTACGCACCATGGATACTGATCCTATTCAAGAAGCATTAGATAAAGTAGAAAATAAACATCAGCAACAGCAAGCGATGTTGCATAAAATTGAGCGCCAACGTGATGATTTGATTGCACAAGGTGATGCGGGCTTGACAGCACTTCTAGAAATTTATCCAACGTTAGATCGCCAACATCTACGCACGCTAATTCGTGGTGCCAAAAAAGAAGTTGAACAGAAAAAATTAGGTAAAGCTTATCGCGATATTTTTGTTTTATTAAAAGAAGTTATGTTAGACGCATAAATTTTTTAGAAAAATCGGGCGTGGTTATGAAGCCACGTATCCCGTATCTGCTTGCGTTGGGTTCATCGCGCCACGGCGTGCGAGCTCATCGCAAATTTCATTCTCGACATGTCCACTATGCCCCTTAACCCAGTGCCAATTTATAGAATGGCGTGCCACGGCTGCATCTAAGCGTTTCCAAAGATCTTGATTCTTAATTTTACCCTTTTTCCAGTTGGAGGCTTTCCAAGAATGAATCCATGTAGTAATGCCATTTTTCATATATTGGCTATCGCTATACAGATCTATTTCGCAATGTTGATTGAGTGCTTCAAGCGCTTTAATCACAGCCAAAAGTTCCATACGATTATTAGTCGTTAAAAAGTATCCTTCTGAAAGGTGTTTTTCATGTTGTTGATAACGCAAGATAGCGCCAAGTCCACCCGGACCTGGATTTCCCAAACAGGATCCGTCGGTAAAAATTTGAATTTTCTTTGGTTGCATATAAAATAAATCCCTATTAATTCTTTTTTTGCGATAATAGCGGAAAACGCGTAAAACTTTAAGGAAAAAAATGACAGCACAACAACCCAAAATTCAGCCACATCGCCAAATTATTTTGGATACTGAAACCACCGGTATGCAACAATATGGTGAACACTATCAAGGCCACTGTATTATTGAAATTGGGGCAGTGGAAGTCATTAATCGCCGCCGAACTGGGCGTGAATTACATCTTTATATCAAACCCGATCGCCCAGTTGATCCAGAAGCGCAAAAAGTACATGGTATCAGTGATGCGGACTTAGCGGATAAGCCGAGTTTCCCTGAAATCGCTCAAGAATTTATTGATTTTATTAAAGGTGCAGAGCTGGTTATTCATAACGCCCCCTTCGACGTAGGGTTTATGGATTATGAGTTTCGTAAACATAAATTAGGTGTGCAGACTGCAGATATCTGTACGGTTCTTGATACACTAGCATTGGCTCGCCAAATGTATCCAGGGAAACGTAATTCTCTTGATGCATTATGTACCCGCTTGAATATTGATAACAGCAAACGTACACTCCATGGCGCGTTACTGGATGCGGAAATTCTCGCGGATGTTTACCTCACGATGACAGGTGGGCAAACAAACTTATTTGATGACGAGGATGCAAACATACTTACTGACAGTAATAGCATTCAAACGATCTCACGCAGCCATTTACCAAAAGAAGATGGACTACGTGTTATTGATGCCAATAATGAAGAACAAAAACATCACCATGATTTTTTACAGCTTGTGAATAAAAAGAGCCAAAATCATTGCTTTTGGTTATTAGATGACGCAGAAATTGTACAAGACGTACATTGATTAAGCGGTTGATAATATTTTTGAAAAAATAGGCTTGACGTTTTTCTCATATCTCATTATTATGCACCCACTTTTTGCGGAGTGGTAGTTCAGCTGGTTAGAATACCTGCCTGTCACGCAGGGGGTCG
>SAMEA104404098__coassemble_30_pt1 | contig 22159 bp, 20 predicted proteins | sample SAMEA104404098__metabat2_low_PE_002 | metagenome-assembled genome bin SAMEA104404098 (sample SAMEA104404098) | Balaenoptera acutorostrata | reverse complement strand
GCGGTAGTATTGGCTTGGTTAGCGGTTTGCTCAGCAGTTTTCGCATCTTTATCTGCGTTTTGTGCCGCAGTATCGGCTTGCTGTGCAGTTTGAGTTGCCGCCTGAGCGCTAGTATTTGCTTGGGTAGCGGTTTGAGTATTTTGTTTAATCTGACTTTCGTCATTAGCAATACGTTGAGTATTTGCCTTGAGTAAATCATCGAGTGATTTTACTTTCTGATTGAGTTGATTTAATGAATTCGTATTACTTTGAATTTGTTTTGTAATTTTGGGATCAAGCCCAATTTTATAATGGTTATTTTGAAGATCTTGCGATGTTGTGCTGTCTTCAATCACAATGCCATTATCGGTATCAATAGTGGTTTTTGAGTTTACGATTGCATTATAAACTGCTTGGCTTGTGGGAGCATGTTGGTCTGTTGCGGTAATTGAAGTCGCTTTATTGAGATTATAAATGAGATGATCTACATTCATACCATTTTGTGTAGTTGCAGTGAAAGTTGTCGTGATATCACCATTTGGATCGCCTCCAAATACAATACCATCACCATTAACAACGGTACCCATTCCTTTATCACCAGCAATTTTCCAGCCACTTTCTGCAAAATGCGCTACGGCTTCTAGTTGTCCAAGATTCACGGCATCGGTTAGTTCTGAACCCGCTGCAACATTTGTGATCTGGCGAGTTACAGCATGACTACCATTATTGATTGTTCCTACCGATACTATGCCGACTCGGTTGTTAATACTACCGAGAATCGCGGCTTCATCTGTATTTGATATTCTTAGAGGAGTTAAAAATTGCTTGGTAGTATTGGCTATTTCTGCATTAGTAGCCGTACGGTTAGCTTGGCTTTGTGCACCCAATGCTATACTGTTGGGCGTGGTGACCATCGCCCCATGACCGATAGCAATATCGTCGGGATTTTTAACAGAGCTTGCTCGACCAATAGCCATTGCATCGCTCGCATTACTTGCTACTTGACCACCTAACATTGATAGGGCGTTTTGAGATTGCGAGCCTATCATGCCACTTTGTCCACCGATAATAACTGAGTTAAGCGCATTGGCACTTATTTTCCCCATTTTACCGCCTAAAATAACGGCGTTACTTGCACTCGTGATTGTATTTTGTTGTCCGCCACCGATAAAATCAAAGCCGACCCAGTTTCCTGAGCCTAGATCATTATTAAGGTTATCATTGCCGTCACCATTAATTTGGTTTGTGTCGCCTCCGACAATGCCACTTTCTATTGCATTATTGATAATTTGGTTGCTCTGTCCGCCCGATACTGTGTTTGCAGTACCCGTAACCGTGTTAGAGCCTCCTCCGAGCACTGCACTTTGTTGCGTAAAAATGGCTTGATTTTGATCGCTATTTGCACCAACGATATTTGAACCGCCCCCAAGAATGACATTATTTTCAGATTCATTATTACTATTTTGTGTGGGGTCGGAACTGTAAATATTGTTCTGTGACCCATTAAAAATACCTGAAGCACTAATTTGTAAATTTGTGTTAGGCGTTTGGCTCGGTATGTCAATAATGTTGTTACCATTCCCACCGATAATGGCCGCATCATTAATATTTTGACCTGAAATATTATTGTTTCCCCCTCCTAAAATAACAGAGGACTGAACAGTCGCGGCCTGACTACCCGGAAGGGTGCCACCTTGACTTAAAGATGGGCCGAGAGTCAATTTACCATTTTGGAAATCAATATTGTTGGTGGTGATATTAATGTCATTACCAGATGAATAATTAGGTGCACTAGACGCACTAATATTAATGGTTTGGGCGGCTGTGCAGTTTGATTCAGGATTACCATTACTATCGGTGCCTGCCGAACAGGTGAATGGAGAAGTGGAGGTTGCACCAGAACTTGGAGTTGAAGATGGCTCATCTGAACTAGAACCCGATACATCTGGATTGCTAGGCGTTGCCCATGGATCACTCGTATCAGTTAAAGTTGCGAGGGATAATTTTCGATGAGTGGTATTACTACTTGTCGCATGAACAGCAGGGGAGCACGCGATCCCTACCATTACACTAATTAATAGCGGACGAAACGGACATCTGACATGTTTCGAAGTTGTTATACGCGGATTTTGTTCCATTTAACATCTCCTGAGTTTAGGTAAGTAAGCTGATAAAATTATCAAGCAAGGATTAATTTGTTAATGATTGGTTAATCATTTGTAAGTAATTATTATTAAATAAGGTGCGAATTTTACATAAAAATAACAAAAAATAAACAATATTATTACTATTTAGTTATATTTTTGATTATATTGATTAAAAAGAAATACGCAGGGTTGTGAATAGGAAATTAAGAAAAGTTCTCTTAAATATAAACGAGAAGCTAAGGACAGATTTGTATAAGATAAACTATGTAAGAATATATATATTTATTAACAAAATACCTATAAATGGTTATATTTATCGCATTTATAGGAGAAATGGCAGAGGGATTGATGCGTTTCGAGAAAAGAATGGGAAGTAAATAATAAGATTAAAATAAACAATCATAGGTATAACTAGGTAATAAATAACAAAAAAATATATTTATTATGTTGAGGAGTAGATAACATTATCATGTTATGAATTACGCCTCAATTTTCTTTAAATTTTATGTTAATAGGGAACGTACATTTCTTTATTTCTTATTTCCATAAGTTATTTTAAGTCTGTGGTCCTCTAACGAGTGGTGAAATTATCTTCTTTTCAAAAAAGAGAGTAGTAAGTGATCTTCGATAGCGTATATGTTGGTGAGTTAGAATGAGATAAGATTATGCGTTGTTTTTTATCGACGAGAATTCAGTAAATTATGGAGTATTCTTTAAATAGGACTTGTTAAAATTATTCTAAAAAGTGATAATTTCCTTTGACTAATAGAACATCAAAAGGTAATATTCACAGTCTATGCAAAAGGTAAAACTACCCCTAACTACTGACCCGGTAAAAGATGCACAACGTCGTATTGATCTTAATGGGGTTTATACGACCAATATGTTGACGCGTTTGGCGGAATCAGTAAATAAAGTGCTTAGTGATGCACAGGTTTCATTATCATTTTTTATTGATGCGCAAAAATTGCCGGTCATGAAAGGTAATGCACGTGTTGATGTAGAATTAACTTGTCAACGTTGTGGAGAACCATTCATTGACACACTGGAATGTGAATTTATTTATAGTCCAGTAAGATCAGTAAGTAAAATAGATGAGTTACCTGAAATTTATGAACCAATCGAATTAAATGCGTTCGGTGAAATAGATTTACTTGGTATCGTAGAAGATGAGCTTATTTTAATGCTCCCTCTGGTGCCAAAGCATACATCTGAACACTGTGAAGTGTCCATAGCGGAACAGGTATTTGGTGAATTGCCTGAAGAACTGGCAGAAAAACCAAACCCTTTCGCTGTATTAGCTAATTTAAAGAAAAAGTAAATTTAGGAGTATGGCCAATGGCTGTTCAACAAAACAAAAAATCTCGCTCACGTCGTGACATGCGTCGTTCACATGATGCCTTAACAACTGCTGCAGTATCTGTAGATAAAACCAGCGGTGAAACCCATTTACGTCACCATGTAACTGCTGACGGTTACTACCGTGGTCGTAAAGTAATCAACAAATAATTGTTGTTGCTTAAGGTAATCCATTGAGTCGTCTAACTCTTGCGTTAGATGTAATGGGCGGGGACGTAGGTCCCCGTATTACTATGCCTGCTGCAATTAAAGCGGTGGGAGATGATCCTCAACTTTCTCTTTTATTATTTGGTCATCGGGATCAAATATCTCCGTATTTAAAGCAAATCCCCGAGCATTTAAAAGATGTGAAAGAGCGGCTTGTGCTTTGTCATACATCTAAACAAATTCAAAGTGAAGACGGAATTTTACGTGCTATGCGTCGTAGTCACGATACGTCAATGTATCTTGCCTTAGAATCGGTTGCCAATGGCGATGCGCAGGGATGCGTAAGTGCGGGAAATACTGGCGCTTTAATGGGATTAGCAAAACGGTTAATTCGGCCATTGTTTAATATTGAGCGGCCAGCACTGATGTCTATTATTCCGAGTCTAGATAATACTCCCCAAGTGATGTTAGATTTGGGGGCAAATATTGATTGTTCTGCCAAAAATTTATATCAATTCGCATTAATGGGCACAATTTTTGTAGAACAATATTTTAAACTTTTTCATCCACGTGTTGCCTTATTAAATGTTGGTACAGAATCTTATAAAGGTACTGCCACTATTCGCCAAGCTGCCCAAATGCTAGAGACGGATAATCGAATAAACTATATTGGTTTTATTGAGGGGGATAATCTTTTAGAAGGCAAAGCAAATGTTATCGTACAAGATGGTTTTTCGGGGAATATTGCACTAAAAACTCTTGAAGGGGCGGTAAAAAATTTACAAATTTTGCTTAAAAAACAACATTCACTTTTTAATCCTGAACAATATAATGGTGCTTCTTTGCTTGGTTTACAGTCAGTTGTTGTAAAAAGCCATGGGGGTGCTAACACGTCAGCCTTTTATTATGCGATTTTGAATGCAGCTAAACAAGTACGTTCGCATATCCCACAACAAATTGCCAAAGCGTTGACAATTAACTCTTTTATTTAGAAATTTAGATTTAATGTGAGAATAATATGTATAGTAGAATTTTAGCCACCGGTTCCTATTTACCAACAAAAATTAGAACCAATGCCGATTTAGAAAAAATGGTAGATACCAGCGATGAATGGATCACTGCACGCTCTGGTATCAAAGAACGCCGTATTGCTGAATCAGAAGAAACCGTTGTGAGTATGGGTTTTACTGCAGCTCAAAATTGTTTACAAATGGCTAATATTGATGCCAATGATATTGATTTAATTATCGTGGCAACCACAAGTGGTGAAAATGCTTATCCAAGTGCCGCTTGTGATATTCAGGGGTTATTAGGTATTAAAGATGCAATTTCTTTTGATATTGCTGCGGCTTGCAGTGGTTTCGTATATGCATTAGGAATTGCCGATCAATTTATTCGTGCTGGACAAGTGAAAAAAGCATTAGTGATCGGTTCCGATCTTAACTCACGTAATTTAGATGAAACGGATCGTAGCACAGTGATCTTATTTGGTGACGGAGCAGGTGCAGTAATCCTAGAAGCGAGTGAGGAAGCAGGTATCCTTTCCACTCATTTACACGCAAACAGTGAGAAAAGCGATATGCTACGCTTACCGCATAAAAAACGTGGTGACGCGCAGTCTGGCTTTATTCAAATGCAAGGTAATGAAACCTTTAAACTAGCAGTGCGCGAATTATCTAACGTTGTCGTTGAAACATTAGAAAAAAATCAATTAGCAAAAACAGATATCGACTGGTTAGTGCCACATCAAGCGAATTTACGCATTATCACAGCAACTGCTAAAAAACTCTCCATGGATATGTCACAAGTTATTGTTACACTTGATCGCACAGCGAATACAAGTGGTGCGAGTGTCGCCATTGCTCTTGATGAAGGAGTACGTGATGGACGTATTCAACGTGGACAACTGCTACTTCTTGAAGCATTTGGTGGTGGTTGGACCTGGGGTGCAGCGCTCGTTCGTTTCTAATATAATTAAACACGCCTCAATTTTCATAAAAATTTTCGAAAATTGGGGCGTCATTTCTTTCTATAAAATAACCTTCGTAAAAAGGATAACATATGAAAAAATTTGCAATGGTATTTCCAGGACAAGGCTCTCAAGCTGTTGGTATGCTTAGCGAATTAGCTGAGCAATTTCCTATCGTGAAAGCGACTTTCCAAGAAGCAAGTGATGCGTTAGGTTACGATCTCTGGAAATTAACCCAAGAAGGTCCAGCTGAAGAACTTAACAAAACTTGGCAAACTCAACCAGCTTTATTAACAGCCTCCGTTGCGATTTTCCGCCTTTGGCAACAACAATATCCTGATGCAAAACCAAGCATGATGGCAGGACATAGTTTAGGGGAATATTCTGCATTAGTTTGTGCGGGTGTGATTGATTTTAAAACCGCCGTGAAACTAGTAGAACTTCGTGGACAACTTATGCAACAAGCAGTACCGACTGGTGAAGGCGCAATGTTCGCCATTATTGGTCTTGATAATGAAAGTATTATTAAAGCGTGTGCGGATGCGGCACAAGGTGAAGTGGTTTCTGCGGTAAACTTTAACTCTCCAGGTCAAGTGGTTATTGCCGGTCAAAAAGCGGCGGTAGAACGTGCGGCAAATCTTTGCAAAGAAGCAGGGGCAAAACGTGCGCTACCATTAGCTGTAAGCGTACCATCTCACTGTGCATTAATGAAAGAAGCAGCAGAAAAATTTGCCGAAACCCTTTCAGAAATTACCTTCAATACGCCTGTGTTTGAGGTAATGAATAACGTAGACGTAGAAACACCAGCAGAACCTGAAGCAATTCGAGATGCATTGGTGCGTCAGCTTTACAGCCCAGTGCGCTGGACTGAAAGTGTTGAAAAAATGGCTCAACAATTAGGTATTGAAGTATTACTTGAAATGGGACCAGGTAAAGTATTGACTGGTTTAGCAAAACGTATTGATAAATCATTAGAAGCAGCTGCAGTAAATGATGATGCAAGTCTTAAAGCGGCATATGAATTAGTTTCAGCATAAGGAATTAACAATGGAAAAGAAAATTGCATTAGTAACAGGCGCAAGCCGTGGTATTGGTCGCGCTATCGCTGAAAAATTAGCAAGCCAAGATATGTTTGTTATTGGTACAGCAACTACTGAACAAGGTGCTGAAAAAATTTCTGCATACTTAGGTGAAAATGGTAAAGGTATGATTCTAAACGTTACCGAACCAGAAAGTATTGATACTTTATTAGCACAAATTAAAGAACAATTTGGTGATATTGATGTGCTCGTTAATAACGCAGGTATCACTCGTGATAACCTTTTAATGCGTATGAAAGATGATGAATGGTTTGATATTCTTCAAACTAACTTAACGCCGATTTATCGTCTATCTAAAGCTGTTTTACGTCCAATGATGAAAAAACGCTTTGGTCGTATCATCAATATCGGCTCTGTAGTGGGTAGCATGGGTAATCCAGGTCAAAGTAACTACTGTGCAGCAAAAGCGGGTGTAATTGGTTTTAGCAAATCGTTAGCAAAAGAAGTGGCAAACCGTGGTATTACAGTAAACGTTGTAGCACCAGGCTTCATTGCAACGGATATGACAGATGCACTTACTGAAGATCAAAAAAATGCGATTTTAAGTCAAATTCCAGCAGCGCGTCTTGGTGAAGCGAAAGATATCGCAAATGCCGTTGCGTTCTTAGCATCAGAAGATGCAGGCTACGTAACAGGTACAACCATGCATGTTAATGGCGGTTTATATCTTGCTTAATTAATGCGTATCAAATATAAAAATACCGCTTTACTTAGCGGTATTTTTTTTGTGTTTTAAATATAAAAAACGCTGTAAAAATACAGCGTTTTATTCAAATTAAGAAACTATGAACGTTTCATAATATCAAAAAACTCTTCGTTGGTTTTACCCACCGCAAGTTTATCAATAAGCCATTCCATACTTTCCACTTCACCCATTGGGTTAAGAATTTTGCGAAGAATCCACATTTTTTGGAGTTCATCTGGGGTAGTAAGAAGATCTTCTTTACGTGTACCAGAGCGGTTAAAGTCGATAGCAGGGAAGACACGTTTTTCGGCAATTTTACGAGAAAGGTGTAATTCCATGTTACCAGTACCTTTAAATTCTTCGAAGATAACTTCATCCATTTTTGAACCAGTATCAACAAGTGCAGTTGCAATAATGGTTAAGCTACCACCTTCTTCAACGTTACGCGCAGCACCGAAGAAACGTTTTGGACGATGTAATGCATTCGCATCCACACCACCAGAAAGGATCTTACCAGATGCAGGGGTTACTGTATTGTAAGCGCGTGCAAGACGAGTGATACTATCTAATAGAATTACTACATCTTTTTTGTGTTCTACAGCACGTTTAGCTTTTTCAATTACCATTTCAGCCACTTGTACGTGACGGGATGCAGGCTCATCGAAAGTAGAGGCAATCACTTCACCTTTTACGGTGCGACGCATTTCGGTTACTTCTTCTGGACGTTCATCAATCAGTAAAACGATCAATTCAACGTCAGGGTAGTTATGAGTAATGCTTTGTGCAATATTTTGAAGAAGCATAGTTTTACCCGCTTTTGGCGGTGCTACGATAAGGCCACGTTGACCTTTACCGATAGGACTTGCTAAATCTAAAATACGAGCAGTTAAATCTTCTGTTGAACCGTTACCACGTTCCATACGAAGGCGGGAATTTGCGTGTAAAGGAGTGAGGTTTTCAAAGAGGATTTTGTTGCGGGAGATTTCAGGACGGTCATCATTGACACGGTCAACTTTTAGAAGGGCAAAATAACGTTCACCTTCTTTAGGTGGGCGAATTTTCCCTTCAATTTTATCACCCGTTTGTAAATTAAAACGACGAATTTGACTTGGGCTTACGTAAATATCATCCGAACCCGCTAAGTATGAACTATCCGCAGAACGTAAGAAACCAAAACCATCTGGTAAGATTTCTAAAACGCCACCGCCAAAGATATCCTCACCACTTTTAGCGTGTTGTTTTAAAATTGCGAAAACAATGTCTTGTTTACGTAAACGAGCAAGATTTTCTAATCCCATTTGTTCGCCTAATGCGATCAAATCAGATACAGGTGTATTTTTGAGTTCTGTTAAATGCATAATACTTGATTGGTTAAAATAGAATTGGTTAATAGAAGTGATATCTTTTATTTCCTCGGATTCTAGCATTAAAAGAAGGGAGTGTCTAAATAAAATTACAAAAGCCGTAACAAAAAAGTCCCATTCGCGATCTTTTATTCTTTTTATGGTTGGGATAGGGGTGAGAGAGATCATCTATGTGCTAGGGACGACGGATAGGTTTAGTAGTCTTACTCGGGAAAAATAGAAATTAAATTTCCTTCTTTGTCATACTTTTTTCAGCCTTTTCTAATATTTATGCTATCATTTCGTCAATATTTTATTTTTTATCAAGAAATTATGTCTGACACTTATTTAACCCAACAGCGTTTTACCGATCTCCCTTTGGAAAATAGTATAAAACAAGCATTAGTACAAAAAGGGTTTGAGTTTTGCACACCGATTCAAGCATTAACCTTACCACTTAGCTTGGCAGGGCGAGATATTGCTGGGCAAGCTCAAACAGGGACGGGTAAAACAATGGCATTTTTAATTGCTGTTTTTCATCAATTACTCTCTAAGCCACAAAAAACGAAACAAATTCGAGCATTGATTTTAGCACCTACCCGAGAATTGGCGGTTCAAATCCATGATGATGCAAAATTTTTAGCGAAAGCAACTGGCTTACGTTTAGGCTTAGCTTATGGTGGGGAAGGGTACGATCAACAATTGCAAACGCTTGAAAAAGGCGTTGATATTTTAATTGGCACAACAGGACGCGTTATTGATTACGTGAAGCAAGGCGTCGTTTCATTAAATCACATTCAAGCTGTTGTGTTGGATGAAGCTGATCGTATGTTTGATTTAGGATTTATCCGCGACATTCGTTATCTCTTACGTCGTTGTCCTAAACCGCAGGAACGCTTGACCTTACTTTTCTCTGCGACTTTATCTTACAAAGTACGAGAATTAGCGTTTGAGGATATGAATGATCCTGAATATGTTGAAGTAGAACCAATGCAAAAAACAGGGCACCGTATTCAAGAAGAACTTTTCTACCCATCGAACCAAGATAAAATGGCACTCCTTCTTACACTTATCGAAGAAGAGTGGCCAGATCGTGCAATTATTTTTGCTAATACTAAACATCAATGTGAAGAAGTTTGGCGTTATTTACAAGCCGATGGGCATCGTGTTGCGCTATTAACTGGCGATGTTGCACAGAAAAAACGTTTAGCGCTACTTAAAGCCTTTACGGATGGCGATCTTGATTTGTTGGTGGCAACCGATGTCGCGGCACGTGGATTACATATCCCAGATGTGACTCACGTATTCAACTACGATCTCCCTGATGATCGTGAAGATTATGTTCACCGTATTGGACGAACAGGACGTGCTGGAGAAAGCGGTGTATCTATTAGCTTTGCTTGTGAAAAATACGCAATGAATTTACCCGCGATCGAAGAGTATATCGAACACCAAATCCCAATCAGCCAATACGATCCCACTGCATTACGTACAGATTTGCCGAAATTAACTCATTCTCATGTAAAACGTAGAAAATAATGAATAAGAATAATAGGCGTAAAATATGACAAAGACTATATTTCCACCCATTTTTATTATTAGTTTAAAACATTCTGATCGTAGAGAATTTATTAGTGATCGTCTAAGTAGTTTAGGGTTAAGATTTCAGTTTATTGATGCTGTGTATGGGAAAGATCTTACAGATGAAGATTTGTCTAAAGTCGATTTTGAATTTTATCCCCAACGTTTTGGATCTAAAAAGCCATTAACCAAGGGGGAATTGGGTTGCGCACTGAGCCATATCGGTATTTATGAGAAGATGGTGAAAGAAAATATTCCAGAAGCAATTATCCTAGAAGATGATGCTATCGTGAATTTGTATTTTCCTGAAATTTTAAAAGAGGCGTTAGAGAAGTTGCCTAAACGAGCAGAAATGTTATTTTTAGATCATGGCAAAGCAAAAGTATTCCCACTCATGCGTTCTTTACCTGAGCGTTATCGATTAGCACGATATTTGACACCTTCTAAAAATTCAAAACGTACAATTACGTGTACAGCTGCTTATTATCTTAAACTAGAAGGCGCTAAAAAACTCTTGTCAAAAGCATACCCGCTAAGATTGCCTGCAGACTACTTAACTGGGCTTTTACAATTAACGGGCGTCCATGCGTATGGTATAGAGCCTGCGTGTAGTACTAGTGGGCATCGTTCTCAAATTGATGATCAAGGAAATAGGTACGATTAATGTCTTTTAAGAAAACTTTACAAAATCTCCGTATTAAAATTGGAAAGGCATTATTAGATAAAACAATTGTTCGTGATATCCCCATTACTCCAAAACGTTTTTTGTTTTTGCGACAAGATGGAAAAATAGGGGATATCATAGTTAGTTCATTCGTCTTTAAAGCGTTGAAAAGCTATTTCCCTGATTGTGAAATTAGTGTCGTTTGTTCAGATGCTAACAGAGAATTGCTCCATAAATTTCAGGAAATTGATAAAATTTACACCTTACCTAAACGGAGTATTAAAGCTCGATTTCATCTAGGAAAAGTTCTTCGGAAAGAAAAATTTGATTATCTGTTAGATCCTACGGTATTCTTGCGTAATAGAGATCTCTTTTTTATTCGTCTTATTGGGGCGAAGAATAATATTGGATTTTTGAAAGCAGATTATAAAATTTTTAATTTAAATATTGAGAATAGTTCACAACATTTTGCAACAGTGTATGAACAGATGTTGAAGTATTTTATTAAGAATAATTTTGATACACACTACATCATTCCGCAAAATAAAGAGACAGAAAAGAATGTAGTTAATTTTTTGCATAATAATCAATTAGAACATTATATTGCCTTAAACCTTTTTGGTGCCGGTTCCAATAGGCAATTTAGTGAAGAGAAAGCAATAGATCTGATTAATTATGTTATCCATTCTTCAACGAAAAATATTGTATTGCTAGGCTATCCATCGGTTATGGATAAATTAAAAAATTATCGTCAAAAATGTGTAGAACCCGAGAGAATATACCTCTACGAGCCTACAAAGACTATTTTTGACAATATCAGTTTGATTAAATATACAGATTTATGTATTTCACCTGATACATCAATCGTACATATCGCAGTAGGCCTGGATAAACCTTTAATTAGTTTTTACAGTGAGGATGAAGAAAATTTCCAACACTGGCACCCTAATATAAAAAATACAAGTTATATTTTACGTTATAAGAACCATGTTAATAATATTGATATAAAAGATATAAAACCTAATTGGTTTAATTAAAAAAAATCCCTTTACCACTCAGTAAAGGGATTTTTTATATAAATTTTTACGAAAATTGAGGCGTGATTATGCAGTTTGTAAGCGGCGGGTGAGGTTTTGTAAATGGTGCATGATGTAATTAAGAATTACACCATAAGCTGGTACAAAGAGCACTAAGCCAACGAACAGTTTAAAGCAATAATCTACCACACCAATTTCAAACCAATGATTTGCCATGAATATATCAGAGCTTGCATAAAATGCCACGCTAAAGAAAACGTAAGTATCCGCCATTGAGCCAAAGATCATTGAAGATGTTGGCGCAATCCACCACCATTTTAATTGGCGTAAACGATTAAATACGGTCACATCCAATAACTGTCCTACGGCATACGCTGCAAAACTTGCGGCGGCAATGCGGAATACAAAGAAATTAAAATGTGTTAATGCGGAAAAGCCCTGAAAATGAGCATTATCAAATAGCGTAGAAATCACGTAGCTGATAAGTAATGCGGGAAACATCACAGAAAAAATAATTTTTCGCGCTAAGGTTGCTCCAAAAATACGCACAGTTAGATCCGTTGCCAAGAAAACAAATGGAAAGGTCAATGTCCCCCATGTTGAATGGAACGTAAAATCTTGTAAGCCTAACCAATGTAGCGGGAGCGTCACGGGAAAAGAAATTTGCACTAAATAGTTACTGGCAGTGATAACCAAAATATGGAAAAAACTCAGAATGATAAGTGCGTAGATTTTTTGGTGAGCTGAAAGAGTAAGCGTTTTGTTATGCATAAAATTATCCTTTTTAAATAAAAACATCATTGAGGTTAGGGAACTCAATTTTTCTGAAAATGTGTAAAAAATACACATTAATTAAGGGGCGACATCATACAAGATAAAGAAAATAATTCAATAGGTTAAGCGCAAAAAAATAAAATTGGCGTATAATGATCAAGCTTTATTTTTTATTTTTTTTGTTTGGATCATACACATTATAATTATGAAAGAAGAAATTTTAATAGCAGAAAAAGCTTCTCAAGAAAGTACTGATTTTGGTTTCCAACAGGTTGCCAAAAATGAAAAACAATTACTTGTTGCTAATGTTTTTAATTCGGTGGCGACAAAATACGATTTAATGAATGACCTGCTATCGTTTGGTATTCATCGTCATTGGAAAAAATTTACGTTGGCACATTCTAATATTCAAAAAGGACAACGGGTTCTGGATCTTGCGGGTGGAACAGGCGATTTTACGGCTAAGCTTTCCCCGCTTGTTGGTGAAAATGGGCAAGTCGTACTTGCCGATATCAATCCGAGTATGCTTGTGGTTGCACAAGAAAAATTAGGGGATTTGCCAGTATTGAATAATATTGCCTATCAACAAGCAAATGCAGAGGCATTACCTTTTGAAGAAAATAGCTTTGATCGCATTATCATTGGTTTTGGGTTGCGTAATGTTACGGATAAAAATAAAGCGTTACGTTCTATGTTACGTGTTCTAAAACCAGGCGGTCAATTATCTGTTTTGGAGTTTTCCCATCCATGTAGACGTAGTCTTGCTTCAGCGTATCATTTTTATTCTTTTCATATTTTGCCACATCTCGGACAAATGATTGCTCACGATGCAGCGAGTTATCGCTATCTGGCTGAATCTATCCGCATGCACCCAACTCAAGATGTTTTGAAAAAAATGATGTTGCAAGCGGGCTTTAAAAATGTACATTATAAAAACCTAAGTGGGGGCATTGTCGCACTTCATACTGGTGAAAAATAAAAATATTTAACTTTAGGAGGCAATATGCCTAAAACGTTCGCTAACTCAAAGCGTCTTTATCATATTTTACAAACTTTTTTGCGTTATGGATTAGATGAAAAGTTACCGAAGCAAAACATCATATTGCCTTTTAAACTTGGACGAAAATTGATTTTTTGGGAAAAAAATCAATATCCCGATCTTGCTTATGGCGTGCGCTTACGTTATGCACTCCAAGAATTAGGTCCCGTATGGATTAAATTCGGGCAAATGTTATCCACTCGCCGTGAACTTTTCCCCCCAGAAATTGCAAATGAATTAGCCTTATTACAAGATAAAGTTCCCCCTTTCTCTGGCGAGTTGGCACGCGCTGAAATTGAGAAAGCGCTTGGAGGAAAATTAGAAACCTGGTTTTGTGAGTTTGATGAAATTGCATTAGCCTCGGCGTCGCTTGCTCAAGTACATACTGCCAAATTTAACGCTATGCAACCAAATGCGGGAAAAGAAGTCGTTATTAAAATTTTACGCCCCGATATTCGAGAAAAAATTCAGGCTGATTTAGAACTTATGCACCAATGTGCTGAAATTCTTTTAAAAATTGCGCCTGAATCTTACCGTCTCCGCCCAGTGGAAGTCGTTATGGAATATGAGAGGACCCTAAATGATGAGCTGGATTTGCGAATCGAAATGAAAAATGCACAAAAGCTTCGTCATAATTTTCTCAATAGCGATAAACTTTATATTCCTGAAATGTATCCACAATTCGCTCATCAAAATATGATTGTGATGGAGCGCATTTACGGCATTCCAGTGGGGGATATTGAGGCACTGAAATCGGCAGGAATAAATTTACCTATCTTGGCGGAACGTGGTGTAGAAGTATTTTTTACTCAAGTTTTCCGTGACAGCTTTTTCCATGCCGATATGCATGCTGGTAATATTTTTGTTAGTCCAGATAACAAAGAAAATCCTCAATATATTGCTGTAGATTGTGGAATTGTCGGGCATCTTAATGAAAAAGATAAGCGTTATTTGGCCGAAAGTTTTGTTGGTTTTTTTAATCGTGACTATCGTGTTGTCGCTGAAATGCATGTGGCAGCAGGGTGGACGCCTCCTGATACCGATATTGATGCTTTTGAGGCAGCTTTTCGTCAAGTTTGTGAACCAATTTTTGAGAAGTCATTGTCTGAGATCTCTTTTGGCGAAGTATTGATGAATTTATTTAATGTCGCACGTGATTTTAATATGCAAGTCCAACCTCAATTAGTTCTTCTCCAGAAAACAATGCTCTATGTAGAAGGTTTAGGGCGCCAGTTAGATCCTCATCTTGATCTGTGGAAAACGGCAAAGCCTTTTTTACAAAATTGGTTAGAAGAACAAATGAGTCTTAAAAAAGCACTTAAAAAATTGAAAGTACAATTGCCATTTTTACAAGAACATCTTCCCGATGTCCCTGTCAAACTTATAGAAGCACTTGAACAACAGAAAAACCTTTCGTATCAATTAATCCAGATCAATAAACAATTAATTGCTCAGCAAAAGTGGCAAAAAAAGGTGTTATCATTAGTGGGTAGTGGAGTATTTTTTCTTGCGGGATTATGGCAGTTCCAAACTTTTTCTGGCATGTTGGCTAGTATCTTTTGGTTTATTAGTGTTTGTTTCCTTTTAATCGGTTGGCGACGTTAATAAGTTAAAAAATTGTAAAGAAAAACGCCCTTTATGCTTTTTCATTCACAGCAAAAGGGTTATACTTCGCAAGTTATTACTATTATCTAATTATTTTATGGAGGAACATTATGTTCGCAGGCGTTAGTATTTGGCAATTACTTATCTTATTACTTGTTGTTGTAGTAATTTTTGGTACCAAAAAACTTCGTACCATTGGTTCAGATCTTGGCGGTGCCGTACGAGATTTCAAGAAAGCAATGAGTGAAAACGATCAAGAAAACAATGCAAGTAGTGTGAACAATGATGCTAAATTCAATAAAATTGAAGAAAACGCACAACAAAACACACAAACTACCGAAAAAGCAAAAGACAAAGAACAGGCATAATCCGTGTTTGATATTGGTTTTTCAGAAATACTGTTACTCTTGGTGATAGGACTTATTGTACTTGGTCCCAAAAGACTTCCAGTGGCAATTCGTACGGTAATGGGCTGGATCAATACCGCACGCAATCTTGCTAATACAGTACAAAATGAACTAACCCAAGAGTTAAAACTTCAGGAATTGCAGGAAAGTATCAAAAAAGCAGAACAGCTTAATGTGGAAAAACTTTCTCCAGAATTAAGTCAGACTGTTAAAGATCTTCGCGCGTCAGCAGAAAAAATGAAAGCGGATTTAACCAAAGGTATTCAAGAAACTGAGAAAAGTTTTAATGATGCGGTAAATCCACCTGTAACTTCTGGTGAAAAAGCGATCTCTTCCGCTGAGGTGGCAGAGAAACCTTCTGTGCTTGAAGAAAAAGCGCCTGAGAAAGTAGAATCAAGTGCGAGTGCGACACAAAAAAGTTCGGAAGCAACTTCAGAATTGGTCAAAAATGCGGAAGACGAAGAAAAAATTGCGGCAGCAGAACAAGAAGTGGAGTTTATTCCTGAAAGTTGGTCAGTAGAACCATTTAATGCTTCTCCAACAGCCAACATTCCGATGCCACCCCCTGATGAGCCAGAATTTGTGCAAAAACCAGCACAAAAGGAAAATGTAGCGGAAGAAAAACAACCTAAAGAAATTGTGATTAATCCTGCTTATTTTACATCTGATGATTTAGCGGATTATGAAGAAGTTGAACCAGCACAGCCCGTTTCAAATAAACCATCACAACAGAAAAAAACAGTATGACAAAACAAAGTGAAGAAGAACGCGTTGAGCAAACGCAACCGTTAATCACCCATTTACTTGAGCTACGCGATCGCTTGTTGCGTAGCATTATTTTTGTGGCGGTCGTTTTTTGTTGTTTGATTTATTTTTCAAATGATATTTATGGCTTTGTGGCGGCACCACTCCTGGCGGTTTTGCCGAAAGGCTCAACCATGATCGCGACGAGCGTAGTAACGCCGTTTTTTACCCCGCTTAAACTGACTGGTGTCGTTGCTGTTTTCCTTTCGGTTCCATATTTACTGTATCAGGCGTGGGCATTTGTCGCTCCCGCTTTATATAAGAAAGAAAAACGGTTAATTTATCCGTTACTGATTTCAAGTACGATTTTATTTTATCTTGGTGTCGCTTTTGCGTATTACGTGCTATTCCCAATGGTGTTTGCGTTTTTAACTAAAACGACACCGCATGGTGTAGCGATTGCTACCGATATTAGTAGTTATCTTGATTTCGTCTTGACGATTTTCTTAGCATTTGGGGTTTGTTTTGAAGTACCCGTTGCGATTATCTTATTAGTATGGGCAGGCATTACGACACCAGCAGATTTACGTAAAAAACGACCATACATCATTGTGGCCGCATTCTTTATCGGTATGTTGTTAACACCGCCAGATGCGATTTCACAAACTTTACTTGCTATACCAATGTGGCTTCTTTTCGAGATCGGTGTTGTCTGTGCAACATTCTATCAACCAAAAGAAGACAAGGACGAAGAAAACGATGCGGATGTAGAGAAAACATCAGAAGCATCACCAGTTGTAAAATCAACAGAGGAAACCGCAGCGGACAGCACAACACACCCTACGGATAAGCAGTAATTTCCGTATAATTTTTTATAGGAAAATACCATGGAAAATCAAGTGATTACTGAATCTTCTGAGCATAATCAACAAATTATGCAAAACAATAGAATATGGATGATCGCCATGTACATTTGTTTTATTGGCGGTATGACGATTCTTCCCGGCATTGCAGCAGTTGCGGGGCTAATTATCGCTTATGTAAAACGTGATGATGTGCGGGATACGATTTATTATTCGCATTGTAACTGGTTGATTAAGACGTTTTGGTATCCGTTTTTCATTGCTATCTGTGCTTTTATCGTTGTTGCAATTGGAATGGTGATTCCATATGTGGGGGTCCTCTTAGCAATTTGTGCATATTTGGTCTTATTCGTGATCTCAATTTGGTATATCGTGCGTGTTATTTACGGCTTTATCAAATTGTTAAATGATCAAAGTGTCAACGCAGATTCTTGGTTACTATAAATGAACACGCAAGCGATTTCAGAACAACAAATCATAAAAGAAAATAAAGCGTACATGATTACGATGTATGTATTCTATTTTCTCGGTATGACATTTTTGCCAATTGTTGGGATGCTCGTTGGCGTGATTATGGCGTATTGCAAGCGTCGTAAAATGCTTGGCACGATCTACTTTGAGCATTGCACATGGTTAATTAGAACCTTTTGGTATCCGATTTGGGCAAATATTATCCTTGCCCTCCTATTTATTACGGTGTGGATTATTCCGATTGTGGGGGGATTTGCGATTGCTACAATTCATGTTCTTTTCCCACTAGTAGGGATTTGGTATATCGCTCGTGTGATATTTGGTTTTATAAAATTGCTCATGAATCAAGGGGTTAATGCAGATTCTTGGTTCTTTTAATTTTTAAGTTAGACGCCTCGATTTTCGCATAAATTTTTGTGAAAATTGGGGCGTGTTTGTTTTACTTTTAAGGAAATTTCATGCCTCTTTTTTCCCAGCCTCCTAAGTCTATTTGTATCTTACGCCTATCCGCGATCGGAGATGTTTGCCATGCCTTAGCGGTTGTGCAAGCGATTCAACGTTATTGGCCAGAAACGAAAATTACCTGGATTATTGGTAAAGTTGAACGTCAATTATTTGCACAAGTGGAAGGAATAAATTTTGTCGTTTATGATAAAAAGGCAGGGATTAAAGGTATCTTAGCCCTTTGGAAACAACTTAAAGGACAACGTTTTGATGCGTTGTTAAATATGCAAACTGCATTGCGTGCCTCCATTCTTTCTTTAGGTATTAAAGCAAAATATAAAATTGGTTTTGGAAAAGTACGTAGTCGAGAAGGGCAACAGTGGGTAGTGAATCGTCGTATTCAAGATCCAGAAAATCCGCATGTACTCAATGGATTCATTGCTTTTGCAGAAATGCTTGGTGTCCCCGTTTCTCAGTTGACTTGGCACTTAAATATTCCAGAAAGCACTCAGCAAAAAATGGCGCAGTATATTGACACAAATCGTCAAACTTTGATCATCGCGCCTTGTTCGAGTAAAGCAGAAAAGGACTGGTTGCCAGAGCGTTATGCGGATATAGCTAACCTTGCACATGCACAAAATAAACAAGTGATTTTATGTGGGGCTAATTCGGCACGTGAACAACAAATGCTAGCAGATATAGAAAAAGCATGTAATTTTAAGCCATTAAATTTAGCAGGGAAAACCAGTTTGCTTGAGCTTGCGGCGTTAATTCAACAAGCAGACTTAGTTTTGGCACCAGATAGTGGACCAGCGCATATTGCGACCGCTGTTGGCACACCCGTTATCGGACTTTATGCCTATCACAATCCAAAACGTACTGGACCTTATAATGATTTGGATAAAGTGATTTCCGTATATGATGACTTCCTGGCTAAAGAACAGCCTCAAGCAAAAAAATTACCGTGGGCATATAAATTAAAAACACCTCACCTTATGGAGAATATCACGTCTGAACAAGTTATTGCGAAGATGCGAGAAATCGGATTTTTGGTATAAAATAAAAAAAGCACAATTCATTGTGCTTTTTTATTACCAGTGTATTTAATTTTTTTGCATACTCGCCAGATTTTGTGGTGTAGGATCTTGCCCTGCTGGATTTTGCGTAATAAAAACTTGTTGCGTTGGGAAGGCAAATTGAGCGCCATTTCGATGCACAATTTCTCGGATTAAAAGTAATATTTTTTGCTTAATGACGTAAAATTCAACCCATGCTGTGGTTTTTGTAAAGGTATAAATCATAATATTGAGAGAAGAGGCCGCGAATTTATCGAACGCCACAATGATTGTTTGTTGATTATCAATATCCGGATGGTTATAGAGCATGTCCTTAATTTCTGCGACCACTTTGTCGATAACATTAATATCCTCGTAACGTAATCCAATATTTTCATAAATCCTACGGTGAAGCATGCGACTTGGATTTTCTACCGCAATATTCATAAAGGTACTATTGGGTACATATAACGGACGTAAGTCAAAGGTGCGAATACATGTCATTCGCCAACCAATATTTTCAACTGTTCCTTCAATTTGGCGATCTGGGGAGGAAATCCAATCACCCACGCGGAAAGGTTTATCAATAAAAATCATGAAACCACCAAAGAAGTTTGCCAATAAGTCTTTTGCGGCAAAACCAATAGCAATTCCACCAATCCCTCCAAATGCAAGTACGCCAGAAATAGAAAATCCGAAATTTTGCATTAAAATTAAGACCATGATAATAATGATAGATAATCGTAATAATCTACCAATCGCCATAATTGTTGCACTATCATGCTTTGGCGTGGTGCGCTTTATCATATTCAGTTCGACCGCTTTAATTAGCGATAGGAGAAAAGCGCAAAAGAAGAAAATGACACCGAGATCCCAAATCTCTAATAGAAGGAAGCTCCAATCAATTTGATGGTATTGCGTGATAATTTGACACACCCAGATAAGCGCCCCAAATTCAATAAAATAATTAATAGGTTTGCGGGCAGCTTCTACAACGCTCTCATCCAGTAAAGAATGGGTGTGACTAACCCAGAGCTTGATTCGGTTAAGTAAAAAGCCAAGGGTAAGACGGACAAGGATGGTCAATCCAATGATGATAAGGATCATCCAAATCCAGTTGAACTGTGCGGGAAGAAATTGATTGAACTTTATCGTCATATCGATTACGAATTGGTTAATCGTATCAAAATGAGAAAAGTTCGGTAGTGTATTCATAAGAGGACTTCCTTATTTAGATTTAGCAGTAATAACTTAATACGCTCTTAGGCATTGTGCCATAAATAAGAAAGTGGATAAAGTTTACATAAAGACGCCCCGATTTTCGTAAAAATTTTTAGGAAAATAAGGGCGTGAATTTAAAAAATAGAATTATGCTTTACGCCATGTTGTGCCGTTAGCGGTATCTTCTAAAACGATATTCATTGCTTTAAGTGCATCACGAGCAGCATCGGCTGCCGCCCAGTCTTTGTTTTGGCGTGCGGTGTTGCGTTGTAAAATGAGCGCTTCAATTTTTGCCACTTCATCATCTTCTGCATCACCTTTTAAGAAGGCGTCCGGATCATTTTCAAGTAAGCCTAAAACACCACCTAATTGGCGTAAACGAGCCGCCATTGCATCTGCTTCAGGCGCTTGTTGTGCTTTTAACGTATTGACTTCACGCGCTAAGTCGAAAAGAACAGAGAAAGCGTTTGGCGTATTAAAATCGTCATTCATCGCTTCTTCAAATGCACTTACAAATTGTTCGCCACCCGCAGGTTGTGCGTTTTTATCAGTACCACGCAGGGCAGTGTAAAGACGTTCTAACGCACTTTGCGCTAAGTTTAGGTTTTCTTCCGTATAATTTAATGGGCTACGGTAATGCGTGCTTAATAAGAAATAGCGTACGGCTTCTGCGTTGTAATGTTTTAATACATCACGAATAGTAAAGAAATTGCCAAGTGATTTAGACATTTTTTCTTTGTTTACCATAATCATACCACTGTGCATCCAGTAGTTTACGTATGGGGTTTCAAATGCACAGCAAGATTGGGCAATTTCGTTTTCATGATGAGGGAACATCAAGTCGCTGCCGCCTCCATGGATATCAAAATGTGTTCCCAATTCTTTGCTATTCATTGCAGAACATTCGATATGCCAACCTGGACGACCTTTACCCCATGGGGAATCCCAACTTGGTTCATTCGGTTTTGACATTTTCCAAAGTACGAAGTCCATTGGATTTTTCTTGATCGCAGAAATTTCAACACGTTCACTCGCACCCGCTTGTAATTGTTCAAGATTTTGGCGAGAAAGTTTGCCATATTCTTTAAAACTTAATACGTCAAACATGACGTCGCCGTTTTCTGCAACATATGCGTGATTTTTTTCAATCAAGCGCGAGACGAGATTGATAATTTCTGTAATGTGGTAAGTCGCACGCGGTTCGCTATTCGGTGGCAGAATATTAAGGGCTTCGAAATCTTTATGCATTTCTTTTACCATGCGATTCACTAGATCTTCGCAGCTTTCACCATTTTCTAATGCACGTTTAATGATTTTATCGTCTACGTCGGTAATATTACGTACATAGTTTAAGTCATAACCTAAGTGACGCAGATAGCGAGCCACCATATCAAAGCAGACGAAAGTACGACCATGCCCAATATGACATAAGTCATATACCGTTACGCCACAGACATACATGCCCACTTTCGGCGGATTAAGGGGTATAAATTCTTGTTTTTCTCGGGAAAGTGTATTGAAAATT
>SAMEA104404098__coassemble_29_pt1 | contig 22916 bp, 23 predicted proteins | sample SAMEA104404098__metabat2_low_PE_002 | metagenome-assembled genome bin SAMEA104404098 (sample SAMEA104404098) | Balaenoptera acutorostrata | reverse complement strand
TTAATAAAATCGCATCAGCTTGCTCGATTTCTTGCCAAGCACGTTGAATACCGATCTGTTCAACTGCATCAGTCGCCTCACGTAAACCTGCAGTGTCAATGATGTGTAATGGCATGCCATCTAAATGAATATGCTCATGGAGAACATCTCGAGTTGTACCTGCGATATCTGTTACAATCGCTGCATCACGTCCCGCTAAAGCATTTAATAAACTTGATTTCCCTGCATTCGGACGACCAGCAATCACGACTTTCATCCCTTCACGTAAGATGCTACCCTGTTTTGCCTCTTGCTGAACGGCTTTCACTTGCCCAATAATTTCACGCAATTTACGTTCGATTTTACCGTCCGCAAGAAAATCAATCTCTTCATCAGGAAAATCAATACTCGCCTCTACATAGGTACGCAAGTAAATTACATTCTCAACTAATTCATTGATTTTATGAGAAAATTCACCTTGTAAGGATTTTAGTGCAGAACGAGCGGCTTGTTCTGAGTTAGCATCAATCAAATCAGCAATGGCTTCTGCTTGCGCTAAATCTAATTTATCATTCAAAAATGCTTGTTCTGAAAATTCACCAGGTCGAGCTAAACGAATACCATCAATTTGTAAAATACGTTTTAACAACAAATCAAGAATTACCTGACCGCCGTGTCCTTGCAATTCAAGAACATCTTCACCAGTAAAAGAAAAAGGCGCTTTAAAATAAATCGCAATCCCTTGATCTAATACGGTTCCGTCTGCTTCTTTAAAAGATAAATAATCTGCTTGGCGTGGCTTCGGACATTTTCCTAAAACTTCTTCCGAGACTTTTGTCGCAAGAGGACCAGAAACACGCAAGATACCAATCCCACCACGACCAATCGGTGTCGCTTGCGCAACAATTGTTTCTTTCATTATAACGTTCCTTTTTACATAAATTTTTCCGATTTTAGTGGCGTGTTTTAAGCCAATTTCTCGAAAAAACAAAATTTTTAGATAAAAAGAAAGGTATCTTGAGATACCTTTCTTCGTATTACTTAGCCATTATTTCGCTTTCTTTTTACGAGTATGTAACCCTTTTTTCTCAAGTTCACGATAAATAATTTGCTGTTGAGTAATGGTAATTAAGTTAGACACTAACCAGTATAGTACCAAACCTGCTGGGAAGAACAGGAAGAATACCGTAAACACAACTGGCATATAGGTCATGATTTTTTGTTGTGTCGGATCTGTTGTTGGGGTTGGCGACATTTTTTGTAGGAAGAACATCGATACACCCATTAAGATCGGTAAAATGTAGTATGGATCTGGTGCTGACAAGTCTTGAATCCAACCAAAGAATGGCGCATGACGTAATTCAACCGCTTCCATAAACATATAGTACAGTGCGATAAGAATTGGCATTTGTAAGAAAATTGGTAAACAACCACCGAGTGGGTTTACTTTTTCTTCACGATACAAACGCATCATTTCTTGGCTCATGCTTTGTTTATCATCACCGAAACGTTCACGCATTTCTTGAATACGTGGTTGTAACATACGCATTTTTGCCATTGAGGTATATTGCGCACGTGTTAACGGATAAAGCAACGCTTTTACGATAATAGTCACGATGATAATCGCAATACCCCAGTTTTTCACGAGGCTATGAATAAAGTTAAGCAATGAGAATAATGGTTTAGAGATAAACCATGCCCAACCATAATCAAGTGTTAATTCTAAGTGGTTTGCCACTTTTTCCATTTGATCTTGGAGTTTCGGACCAGTCCAAAGTTTAGTATTAATAACTTTATCGCCACCCGCTGGAATAGTTACCATTTGACCGCGGAAACCAATAATACCCACATTTTCTTTTTCATTAGTGAAGGTATAAAGTTCGTTATTTTGATCTTGTGGTGGAATCCATGCAGAAACAAAGTAGTGTTGTAACATCGCAACCCAACCCACTTTTGTATTCACCGCAAGATTTGATTCTTGCATATCTTTGAATGAATATTTTTTGTAGTTAGTTTCTGATGAAGAATAAGCACCACCCGTATAAGTCGGCATTACAAAAGTACTTTTGCTCTCAACTAAAGTGTGTTTTAACTGAGCATATGGTTCCACTTCGATAGCATGATCAGTATGGTTAGCAATATTGTAATCCACACCTACCACGTATTGATTCGGTTTTAATACGAATGTTTTTGTATAAGTTACACCATCTTTTGTGAAAGTAAACGGAACACGAAGTTCTTGTTGACCTGGCATTAATTTGAAATTATCACCATTCACTTGATAAAGCGCACGACCATTTACATTATCGCTACCGTTTTTACCAATTAAGCCACTTTGAGCAATATAAATTTCTTTATTGTTGTCTTGTAAAAGAGTAAATGGCTGTTTTGAATGTAAAGTTTGGCTATATTTTAAAAGTTGAGCATCAACAATATCGCCACCTAAAGTATCGACTTTTAAACGGAATACGTCATTTTCTAACGTAATAATACGCCCCTGTTGAGTAGCAGGTGCAGCAAGATCAGCGACTGTATTCACAGAAGATGAAGCGGCTGGAACATTTTCTGAAGTTTGTGTTTTTGCTGTTTCTACCGGTTTCGGTGAATGGTAATCCACATTCCACTCTTGATAGATGAGGAATGAAAGAAAGAGCAGCGCCAAAAGAAATAGACTACGTCTTGAATTCATCGTTTTTTCTCTTTTTTGTTAGGGTGAATATTAGGCGGTACGGGATCATAACCACCGTCGCATAAAGGATGACATTTTAATATACGTTTTAATGTAAGCCAACAACCTTTTACTACCCCATGTATTTTTAATGCTTCAATTGCATACTGGGAGCAAGTAGGGACAAAACGACAACGTGGTCCAATTAATGGGCTAATGACTAACTGGTAACCTCGAACTAAGCCGACTGCGATTTTCGTGCCAAGCGAATATGTCTTTGCCATAATTTATCCAACATCTTTGTTAATGTAGGGTTATCAATCTTCCCTATTCCCGCTTTTGCCACCACTACAAAGTCACATGCCGGAAGTTGATGTTGATGTAAACGGAAATATTCACGACACAAACGTTTGATACGATTACGGTCATGAGCACGTTTAAGATGTTTCTTCGGAACAGCAAGACCAAGACGTGGAATATCTAAATTATTAGAACGAGCAAGAATAGTTATTTCAGGCGTACTCGCACGTTGCGGAGCTTGAAAAACGTATTTAAATTGAACGGGGGTTAACAGACGTAACCCCCGATTGAAATCTAACTTAACCAAAGCGATAACGCTATACTATTAAGCTGATAAAGATTTACGACCTTTAGCACGACGACGAGCTAAAACTTGACGGCCGTTTTTAGTTGCCATACGAGCACGGAAACCGTGAGTACGGTTACGTTTTAAAACTGATGGTTGAAATGTACGTTTCATAAATTAAATCTACCTAAATGAATTTACTATATGTTAAGCAATGCTTAATATAATAGAAACAAAAGTTAATCAATAAAGAACGGCAATTTTAATGGGAAAATGTCCATTCGTCAAACAAGAAATAAACAAAAAGCGAGATTTCCCGCTCTTTATTTAAAATTTTACAGGATTATAAAGTTTTTACCTATCTTCAGCAAGCAACCTTTTTTACTTTTTTTCCGTGTTTGTTAAAGATCTTTTTCCAACTTTATTGTAAAATCTATGATTACTTCACACTTTCTTAGTGTATTTTTTCATACTTTTTTAATGTTTCGCTAGCAAAATCCATTTAATGAATATGATATCGCCAACTTTATGGCAAGACTGCCACTTACCTTTACAAGACCAGCTTTCTATTGAAGATTTCAATATGTGGCTGAAACCGTTACAAGCGGATTACGTAGAGAACCATACAATGTTACTCTATGTACCTAATCCTTTTGTAAAAAAACATGTAGATACTCAATATCTTTCTCTTATCACAAACCTATGTCGGGCTTTAACAAATAATGAAAATTTTTCTGTTGAAGTGTTAGTAGGAGAAAGGCCTAAAACAGCTGTACCACAGGCAGAGCCACAAGAAGAATCTAAAAAAGTTACGGGGCAAAATGAAAAGAATAACTTCCGTTCTAATTTAGATCCTAATTATGTTTTTGAAAATTTTGTAGAAGGTAAATCAAACCAATTAGCGCGAGCAGCTGGAGAACGGGTAGCGAGTAATCCAGGTGATAAAATGTCTAATCCCCTTTTCCTCTATGGCGGTACAGGTTTAGGTAAGACTCACTTATTGCATGCCATCGGTAATCAAATCATGCAAAGTAAAGAAAATGCACGTGTTATTTATCTGCATGCGGAACGTTTTATGCACTCTTATATCAAGGCACTTAAAGATAAAAAAATGCCTGATTTCAAAGAGTTTTACCGTAATCTTGATGCTTTATTGATTGACGATATCCAATTTTTTGCAAATAAAGAAACGACCCAAGAAGAATTCTTTCATACTTTCAATGCGCTTTTAGAAAATAACCGCCAAATTATTTTGGTTTCAGATCGCTACCCAAAAGAAATTGAAAATATTGAAGATCGCTTAAAATCTCGCTTTGGTTGGGGGCTGTCAGTCCCCATTGAGCCACCAGATCTAGAAACTCGTGTTGCGATTCTTTTGAAAAAAGCAGAAGAACGTAACTTCAATTTACCAATTGAAGTCGCAACTTTTATGGGGCAAAAACTACGCACTAATGTCCGAGAATTAGAAGGGGCATTAAATCGCGTACAAGCCAATGCTGAGTTTACAGGAAAATCGGTAACGATCGATTTTGTACGCGATGCATTACGTGATTTGCTTGCATTACAAGATAAATTAGTTACTATCGAAAATATCCAAAAAATTGTTGCGGAATATTATCGAATTAAAGTTTCCGACTTAAAATCTAAAAGTCGTAAACGCACTGTTACGCGCCCACGTCAACTCGCTATGGCTCTTGCCAAAGAATTGACCAACCGCAGTCTGCCAGAAATTGGCAAGGAATTTGATGGTCGTGATCACACCACGGTTTTACATGCTTGTAAAAAAATAGCGGAATTACGTGAAGAAGATCCAAATGTACAAGAAGATTGGACGAACCTTATTCGTACTTTATCTGTATAACGCCATGAAGAGGATACAAAATGCAATTTATTATTTCTCGTGAGAGTTTATTAAAACCATTACAACAAGTTTGTGGCGTGTTAACGAGTCGCCCAACCGTTCCCGTTTTAAACAATGTCTTATTAAAAATTAACGGTAACCAACTATCTATTACTGGTACAGATCTTGAAGTAGAACTTTCTACCCAAACCACCCTTATTTCAGCAACAGAAGACGGGGTTTACACCATTCCTGGGAAAAAACTGCTCGATCTATGCCGTAGCTTTCCAGAAGATGCAGAAATTACCGTAAGTTTTGAAGAAGAACGTGCAGTAATCCGTTCTGGTCGTATTAAATTTGCCCTCTCTACCCTACCTGCGGAAGAATATCCAAATCTTGCAGATTGGCAGTCAGAGGTAGAATTTAATATTCCACAAAATCGCCTCCACCATCTTATTGATGCAACGCAATTTTCTATGGCGAACCAAGATGCGCGCTATTTCCTTAATGGGATGAAATTTGAAACTGAAGGTAATCTTCTTCGCTCGGTCGCAACAGATGGACACCGCCTTGCCGTATGTACGATTGCTTTAGAACAAGAACTACCAAACCACGCAGTCATCGTACCACGCAAAGGGGTATTAGAATTATTACGTTTGCTAACCAATAGCGACAATCCAACTCTAGTGCAAATTGGCACAAACAATTTACGTGTGAATTTAGGTGAAATTACCTTTACTTCAAAATTAATCGATGGGCGTTATCCTGATTATCGTCGTGTATTGCCGCGCAATGCAACGCATATTATTGAAGGAAACTGGGAAGTGCTACGTAGTGCTTTTGCGCGTATGGCAATTTTGTCAAATGATAAAGTGAAAGCCGTTCGTCTTCTTATTAGCGAAAATCAATTAAAAATCACTGCTACCAACCAAGAGCAAGAAGTGGCAGAAGAAATTGTCGACGTGACTTATCAAGGCGAAGATATGGAAGTGGGCTTCAATGTTGCGTATCTCTTAGATGTGATGAATGCACTAAAATGCCAGCAAGTTCGTTTCCGCTTAACTGATGCCACCTCAAGCTGCCTTATCGAAAATATTGAAGACGATAGCGCAGAATACGTCATCATGCCAATGCGCATCTAATTTATGTCTATCTCCCGTATTATTATCCAAGACTTTAGAAATTTAGCAGCTGTGGATCAACGTTTTGATCCCAGCTTTAATTTCATTATTGGTGATAACGGGAGTGGTAAAACCAGCCTCCTCGAGGCACTCTTCTATCTAGGACATGGGCGCTCATTTAAAAGTAGCGTACAAAACCGTATTATCCGCAATCAACAACCTTCGTTTACCATTCATGGTCGCATTCAAGAACAACATCATGAATGGTCTGTCGGTTTACAAAAATTACGTCAAGGCAATACGAAAATGAGGATTAACGGTGAAGAGGCAAAAAAACTGGCTGATCTCGCTCATCTTCTTCCCATTCAAATTATCACACCTGAAGGGCTTAATTTATTAAATGGCGGACCGAGTTTTCGTCGAGCTTTTTTAGATTGGGGGCTCTTCCACCACCATACTGATTTTTTTCATGCATGGAGTAAACTAAATCGCCTCTTAAAACAACGTAATGCTGCCCTCCAGCAAATTCGTTATTATCAAGAGCTTCTCCCATGGGATAAAGAATTGTGTGAACTTGCCCATCAAATTAGCCAATGGCGCGAAGCCTATGCGCAGAGTTTACAAGCTGCCATCTTACAAAGTTGCCAGCTCTTTCTTCCTGAGGTCGAAATTCAGGCAAGTTTCTATCAAGGGTGGGGAAAAGAGGAAGATTTTGCGACTATTCTTGCTAAAAATTTTGAACGAGATAAGCAGTTAGGCTACACCTATTCTGGTCCGCATAAAGCTGATTTTCGTTTTCGCGCAAGTGGTTTGCCTGTTGAAGATTTCCTATCAAGAGGACAGCTTAAATTGCTTATGTGTGCGTTACGCTTAGCGCAAGGTGAACACCTTATGCAACAAAAAAATCGTCATTGTATTTTTTTAATTGATGACTTTGCCTCTGAACTTGATGAGAAGAAACGCGCACTCCTTGCAGAGCGATTACAACAAAGCGGATCCCAAGTTTTTGTTACAGCGATCCATCATGATCAATTAAAACAAATGCAGCCAGCGCACTCACAACGCTTTAGCATTAAAAATGGTGTGCTTCAGCCCCTATAATCACAAAAATTTTTACGAAAATTGGGGCGTAATGAGCAAAAAAATACGCAAAATTCTATTTGCGCTAAAGCTACATAGGCTGAATGAGCTCAAGGATAATTCCATCTGGATCACGGAAATAAACCGCTTTACTTTTTCCAAGGTTTTCTTTTGAAAAATCAAAAAATTGCGGTTCAGAAAGAAATTCCACTCCTTTTGCAGACAGCTTTTGATAACAATCCTCAATGTCTTCCACATAAAAACATAATTCAGAAATGCTGGTTTGCAACAGATCAGGTTCTGCTTTTTCACAAATAGGATGAATAAATTGGATAAGTTCTACAGGAGGTGCACTCAATTCATCACTTCCATTTAAGTAAGCCACGTCAGCAATACAGCCTTCACAACGAAAAAGTTTATCCGTTGCTTCACCTTGCATGCGCATCTGCCCAATGAATTTTAGTCCAAGTACATCACGATAAAACGCAATAGATCGCGCCAAGTCACTGACTGTTAAACCAATATGTAAAATCTGTTTTAACATAACACCTCAATTCGGATAAAAAATTGCCCGATTCTCATAATTTTTTACGAAAATCGGGGCGTATTAATAGTGATTAGTAATAAGAATGCTCGCCACGTTCGTGTTCAGTCGCATCTTTTGTGCCAGTTAATTCACCAGGGAATTGGCTGAGTAACTCTTTTTCTACACCATCTTTCATGGTGACATCCGCCATTGAGCAGCCGTTGCAGCCACCACCAAATTGTAAAATAGCCACACCGTCCGCGGTAATATCGATTAAGGTGATACGGCCACCGTGGCTTGCTAATTGTGGGTTAATTTGAGTTTGGATCACGTAATCTACACGTTCAATTAAAGGGGCGTCATCCGCCACTTTTTTCATTTTTGCATTAGGTGCTTTTAATGTTAATTGTGACCCTAATTCTTCTTCAACAAAATCAATTTCTGCATCTTCCAAGAATGGTAGGCTGATTTCATCTACAAATGCAGAGAAATTATCGTAAACCATTTCTGTATCGGTATCTTCGACTGCATTCGGTGGGCAGTACGACACACCACATTCTGCATTAGGTTTACCAGGGTTAACCACAAAAATACGAATATTCGTGCCTTCTTCTTGATGAGCGAGTAATTTTTGAAAATGTGCTTGTGCAGCAGGTGAAATTCTGATGTTATCCATAGATATGCCTTAGGTTGTAATAGTTGATCTTTTTTATCAGATTATTAGGGGTAATTTTAACCCCCCTACTAAAAAATGCAACGTAATAATTCAAGCGCGCGCTAACGTCCAAACCATAATCTCCTCTACACCTGCTGTTTTAAGTAAACGACTCATCTCCATTATAGTCGCACCTGTTGTAAACACATCATCCACAATGGCAATACGCTTGTAGCGGTGTGTTTTTTTATTAACTAGTGTAAACGCACCTTTAATATTCTTTTGACGCCCTTTAGAGGTTAAACCGCGTTGCGTAGGCGTGTGCTTATGCCGTATTATCCATTCTGACTCCACCTTAATCTGCAACCATTTACCAAGTTGATTTGCAAGCAATTCACTTTGATTATACCCACGATGCCATTTTCTTTTGTGATGAAGAGGAACAGGAATAATCACTTCTGGCATCGCAAAGTAACATTCACGCCGTGCATTTTTTATTTCCAAAAGCAATAAGCGTGCTAGGGTTTTATCCAAATAGTAAGCATGCTGGAATTTAAATTGATAAATTAAATCAGATAACGGAGAAGACAGCATACCTGCACGGATTAAATAATCCCAATTATGGATTGGATCGCATTTCCCGCACCAATTAGTATAATAAGGTGTCTTATTTCCACATCCTATACAATATGAAGATTGCTCAATTGCTTTTTGACAAAAACAGCACAATCCATTTTGTGCTATATGAATAGGATGGTGACACATCCAACAACAGAAAATAGGCAACATTTTTCATTTCTCTTATAAATTCAGAGAAAATAGCCAACTAGAATAACTTACTGAAGAATTTCATCATTTTTATCCGATCTTTGTCGCAATAATGCTAAAATTTTTCTTATTTTTATAACATTAAGGAGCTCATATGGGTCTTTCAAAAATTGCCTCGCAAGTTAAAGCCGTTTTTTTTGATATTGACGATACACTTTACATGAAAACTACGGATACCCTTCCTGAGAGCGTTATCCCCGCTTTAAAAAAATTAAAAGACGCAGGAATCATTGTAGGAATCGCAACCGGGCGTGTCGAGGCAGCCTTTCCCGAAAAAATTCGCCATCTTATTAGAGAAGTCGGTATTGACACTTTAGTGACTTCAAATGGTCAATTTGTCCAATGCCAAGGGAAAATTCTTCGCAATGCAGCAATACCCAACTCCATTGTAAAACCTGTTATTGATTTTTTCCGCAAAAATCAAATTAATTACGCTGTTATTAATAATGATAAACTCGCCGTATCCGCTCGTTCTCCACGCGTTATGGAGGCATTAGATCCTATTACCTTAAATTACCAAGTTGATCCTTTTTACTATGAAGATCATCCAATTTTACAAATCTTGTCTTTCACTGATGAGTCACAAGATCTTTTACTAGCTAATTCAGGTGTCTTTTCAGCACTTAAACTGGTCCGCTGGCATCCTTATTCAATGGATATTTTTGAAAATTCAGGTTCCAAGGCCCGAGGAATTGAAGCCGTCGCCCAATATCTCGGCTTTGGGATGGAAAATGTGATGGCTTTTGGAGATGGGCTAAATGATTTAGAAATGTTAAGTGAGGTCGGTTTTGGTATTGCCATGGGAAATGCTCATGAAGAGCTCAAACCGAAAGCAGATTTCATTACCAAAGCCGTTTATGAAGATGGAATTGAACATTTCCTTACTAAAAGCGGGCTCATCAAATAAATATATTTTTTAAACTACTCTCTTTTTCCCTATTAATGCTAGAATAACAAAATTTATGTATTAAAGGGAAAAAGATTGTTTATGACCACCCCGTCTAACATCGCCATTTTTGTGATAAATCTTGCAAAATCTAAAGATCGTCGTCAAATGATCATTGATAAATTCGCAGCACTTCCAGAGCGTGTAAATTATCAATTTTTCGAAGGTGTGTATGGAAAAGACACTCCCGATCATCCACTTTTTAGCAAACATAATGCAGCTAAACGCGCACTTCGAAAAGGGAGCAAAACAACACTTGGGCAATTAGGATGTTTCGCAAGCCATTATTTATTATGGGAAAAATGTGTTGAACTTGATCAAAGCATTATTGTGATGGAAGACGATGCAATCTTATTAGACAATTTCCTTAATACCTATCATTTTGTCAACTCACCTAATAATACCTATGAATTTCTATGGTTATGTCAGTCCTATAATAAATCCAAATCCAAATTAATAAAACGCGAGCCGACTTTCCACCTAGAAGTAAAACGTTTTTATAAGGGGTGGGGAAATGCTGCCTGTTACTATTTAACGCCTAAGGCTGCTAAAAAATTATTAGATTACACAAAAGAATGGATTTTTGACGTAGACATCTCGATGGACCGTTATTATGAAAATAAATTAGATTTTTATGGCGTCCTCCCTCCTTGCGTTACCCAAGATACGCAATTAGAAAGTAATATTCCACATAATAAATGTGCAGAATCAAGGACATTTTTGATAAGACTACGCCGTGAATATTTTGCAACAATGGATCGCATCCACCGCTTAATTTACAATCTAACTCATTAATCTCAATCAAATAACGCCTAACATTTAAACGTAGGCGTTATTTTTTAACCTTATTTTGTTCATATTTCTTCATTTGAAGAAAAAAAATGTGATCAACTTCAAAAATCTTCAATAATTCTTAGCAAAAAATGGATTTTTGCTCCATAATTCACAAGTTTTTTGAAAAAGGAATCACATATGAATATTTTTAAAGAAGCACCGGATCTTCCAGTGACCAAATCTAAAGAGGAAATTGATAAAACATATCGCTACTGGCGCTGGCAATTAATGATTGTCAGTTACATCGGATATGCGGTTTTCTACTTCACTCGCAAAAGTTTTAACTTCGTTATGCCAGATATGCTTCAAGATCTTGGTTTGCATAAAGCCGATATCGGGATCATGGGGACAGCATTTTATCTTACTTACGGGGTATCAAAATTTATCTCAGGGATGCTAGGGGATCGTTCAAATCCTCGCTATTTCATGGGTATTGGTTTAATGATGACAGGGGTTGTGAATATTCTGTTCGGGATGAGTTCTTCTGTTTTCATGTTTGTTACCCTTTGGATTATCAATGCGTTCTTCCAAGGTTGGGGTTGGCCACCGTGTGCAAAACTCTTAACCAGTTGGTATTCGCGCAATGAACGTGGTCTTTGGTGGGCATTTTGGAACACCTCACACAACGTAGGTGGCGCATTAATTCCAATTCTTGCTGGTGCAATTGCAATGGCATGGGGTTGGCGTTACGGTATGATTATTCCAGGTGCACTTGCTATCGTTATCGGGATTGTTTTATGTCTTGGTCTACGGGATCGTCCAACCAGTATGGGGTTACCAACCGTTGGTCAATGGCGTAACGATGAAGCAGAAAAGAAACACGAAAGCGAAGGTATCGGGTTATCTGCTTGGGAAATCCTACGTGAATATATCTTTAAAAATAGCATTATCTGGGTCCTTGCCTTCTCTTATTGCTGTGTATATATCATCCGTACAGGTATCAATGACTGGGGGAACTTATACTTAATGGAAACCCACCATTACGATATCTTAAAAGCGAATGCGACCGTATCCTTCTTCGAAGTAGGTGGGTTCTTAGGTGCATTATTTGCAGGTTGGGGATCAGACAAAATCTTTAAAGGAAACCGCTCACAAATGAATATCATCTATGTGTTTGGTATCATTGCCGTTGCACTTGCTTTATGGATTATCCCAACGCATAACTACTATGTGATGTCTAGTTTGTTCTTCCTAATGGGCTTCTTTATCTTCGGTCCACAGTTTATGATCGGTATGGCAGCAGCTGAAATGTCACATAAACATGCAGCAGCTACAGCAACTGGTTTCGTAAGTTTATTCGCTTACGGTGGTGCAGCAATTTCTGGTTATCCATTGTCTTTAATTATTCAACACTTCAAATGGCACGGATTTTTCAGCACATTGTTCATTATCTCTGTCGCAAGTGCAGCACTATTAATTATTGTTCCAGTTTTACAACGTCGTCACGCACGTAAACAAAAATTAGCAGCAGCTAAATAATCCTCCACGCCCCGATTTTCGCAAAATTTTTAAGAAAATTGGGGCGTCCTTCTCTATCCCCGCTATCAATATTACGCTTATTATCACGAGCCCAAATGCATTAAGCTCATATCTCGTAGATTATTCATTGAGTTAGGTGATAAGTTCCGCAATAAATAAGTAAGCAAAATGGGGCGACGACCATTAATAATCGGAAGATGTAATTCTGATACAAAAACGCCCCGATTTTCCATAAATTTTTTGGAAAATCGGGGCATAATAGGATCTTTAATGATAAAGATTAACGTTGATAAACAGTTTCTACACCTTCTTCGTCTTCTTCATCCCAGTCATCGTCCCAATCGTCATCATCGTCTTCGAATTTTGCCAATTGTTCTTGATGATAGTCATCCCATTTGAATTTCACTTCTTCACTTTCTTGTTCCGCAGTTTCTGCTTCTACTGGATGCGCTTCAATGAAATCCATAATTTCGCGGCATAAATTCGGTACATTTTGTCCTGTCGCCGCAGAGATACGATAAACTTTTTCTTCGCTATCTTCATCAATACCAAGGCGAGTTAACACGTCCGCAATGCGTTCTTGTGCTTCTTCCTCAGTTAATGTATCCACTTTATTGAAAACTAACCAACGTGGTTTTTGCGCAAGTTTTTCACTATATTGTGCAAGCTCACCTTCAATAATCGCGATATTATCCGCAGGATCGCTTTCATCAATTGGATTAATATCCACTAAATGAATCAATACGCGGCAACGTTCTAAATGTTTCAAGAAACGAATACCAAGGCCTGCACCATCAGCAGCCCCTTCAATTAAACCTGGGATATCTGCAATAACAAAACTACGATGTGCATCTACTTTTACTACACCTAGACTTGGAACTAGAGTGGTAAATGGATAATCAGCCACTTTTGGTTTTGCAGCAGACACAGAACGAATAAAGGTAGATTTACCTGCATTTGGTAAACCAAGCATACCCACGTCTGCAAGTAGCATTAATTCTAATTTAATATCGCGTTTTTCACCTGGTGTACCATTGGTTTTCTGACGCGGTGTACGGTTTACAGAAGATTTGAAACGCGCATTACCCAGTCCGTGATAGCCCCCTTTCGCGATCAGAATCTTTTGACCGTTTTTAGTTAAATCACCCACAATTTCTTGCGTATCGTTATCAATCGCTCGCGTACCCACTGGAACACGTAAGGTAATATCTTTGCCTCGTTTACCTGTACAATCGCTCCCACGGCCATTTTCACCGCGTTCTGCAGCATAGCGTTTTTCAAAACGGTAATCGATTAATGTATTAAGGTTTTCATCAGCTTGTAAGTAAACATCGCCACCGTCACCGCCGTCACCACCATCAGGACCACCTTTTGGAATGTATTTTTCACGACGAAAACTGACGCAGCCGTTACCGCCATCACCTGCTTCAATGCGCACTAAGGCTTCATCTATAAATTTCATTTTTTCTCCTTAACTCTTTGGCTTAATAAATTTGTGGCCAATCGCAGACATTAATGCGCCTGCCACCACCACTGCTGCGCCTAAATAACTAATAAAATTTAAATTTTCCATTTTAAAGATACTTGGTGCCCACCAAGAAAGCAATGCGGAAAATATCATTGTAAAAATTGGAATCTGTGTTGTAACTGCACTCACTTTAGCTACATCCCAGCGGTTAAGCGCCTCCGCATAGCAACCGTAGCCAATTAATGTATTTGCACAACAGAAAATTAAACATCCCATTTCTAATGGCGTTAGATTCCCCACTTGTGAAGGATGAGATGCCGGCGTAAAAATTACAAAACACCCGATATAAATCATTAATAAGATTTGTTGTGCTTTAAACTTAAAGAGTAATATTTTTTGTGAAATACCATAGACTACCCACACTAAGGAAGCACAAAGTCCGATTAACACACCTTTAAAATAAACGCTTAAATGTAAAAAGTCATCTAAATGTTGGTTAAAGAACAAGCCTAGACCAATAATTAATAAACCAAGCCCTATCTTTTGGGTAACATACATTCTTTCTTTAAATAAAAATACACCCGCTAATAACATCAGAAAAGCTGCAACGGGAGTTAAAATTTGGCTAGTCGTCGGTGGAATATATTGTAATGCAGCATTAAATAGATAAAAATTACCCGCAAGCCCTAAAACACCTAATAGTAAAAACCACCAATAACGTTGATGAACGTGTCTTAAATTAGGTAACTTACCTTTAACTCCTAAGCAAATTAATAATACGATTGCTGCCGTAGAAAAACGATACCAAACAATCGTTTGCACATCCATACCTTTTAAAACTTGTTGAATTGCGATAGGTAACGCACCCCACATCATACCTGTGGTAAGTGCAAGAAAGAATCCTGAAACGGGACGTTGTCCTTGTGACTGTGCCATAGTTGACCTTTTACTTCTTTATTTTCGTCTTTATGACGGGATACCACTTTGAAATTTGTTATTTTTACAAATAACAAAAGCCCCACAAATTTGTGGGGCATTTTTATTCGTTAAGTCGTTAATTATTCAGTAACAATACTTACGTATTTGCGATTTTTTTCGCCTTTTACTTCAAATTTAACTTTACCGTCAGCGGTTGCGAATAAAGTGTGATCGCGACCCATACCAACGTTGTTACCAGCGTGGAATTTAGTACCACGTTGACGAACAATAATGCTTCCTGCTAAAACAGATTCGCCACCGAAACGTTTAACGCCAAGACGTTTAGCTTCAGAATCACGACCGTTACGAGTTGAACCACCAGCTTTTTTAGTTGCCATCTACTTGATCTCCTCTGAAATTATGCTTGAATCCCAGTGATTTTCACTTCTGTGAACCACTGACGATGACCTTGTTGTTTACGGCTATGTTTACGACGACGGAATTTAACGATTTTAACTTTATCGCCACGTCCGTGTGCAACAACTTCTGCCACTACTTTACTACCAGCAACTACTGGTGTACCGATTTTAACGTCTTCACCGTTTACAACCATTAATACAGAATCGAATTCAACGGTTTCGCCGGTTGCTTTTTCAAGTTTTTCTAAGCGAATCACTTGGCCTTCGCTTACACGGTGTTGTTTACCACCACTTTGGAAAACTGCGTACATAAATACTCCGCTTTATATGTGCCAGTAATGTAATATTCATCTAGCACTTCAAAATTTATACAAAATAGGTCGCAAATTCTACGGAAAAATGGCTTTCTTGGCAAGTGATTATTTAATCTAAATGAAAAAATGTTGTTTTTTAACTCTTTCCTTTTAGTTCAATCCAAAAATCAAGTACAATGTATTACAATTTTTTTACAAATAAAGAATTTATTTAAATATGAGCGATTTAAAAAACTTAATGGATCTCACGGAAATCCAAGCATTAATTCACGATGATATGGGTGTCGTAAACGAAACCATTTTATCGCAATTAGATTCTAAAATACCTCTCATAAACCAAATCGGATTTTACATCATTCAAAGCGGTGGTAAACGTATCCGTCCAATGATTGCATTACTTGCTGGTCGCGCTTTAAATGGGGAAAGTAAACGTGTGAGTAATTGTGCAGCTTTTGTGGAATTTGTTCACACCGCTACGCTTTTACATGATGATGTTGTTGATGAATCAGATTTACGCCGCGGTAAACCGACTGCAAATGCTGAATTCGGTAATGCTGCTAGCGTGTTAGTCGGCGATTTTATCTATACTCGTGCATTCCAAATGGTCGCAGAACTCAACTCGTTGCGTATTTTGCATGTAATGTCCGATGCAACAAATGTCATTTCCGAGGGGGAAGTTCAACAATTAATTAACTGCAACAACCCTGAAACGACAGAAGCGGATTACATGCGTGTTATCTATAGTAAAACTGCTCGTCTTTTTGAGGTTGCGACCCAATGCGCAGCTATTGTTGCCGATGCTACAGAAGAACAAGAAAAAGCATTACAAGACTACGGCCGTTACCTTGGAACCGCTTTCCAACTTGTTGATGACGTTTTAGATTACAGTGCAACTAGCCAAGCACTTGGTAAAAATATTGGGGATGATCTGGCAGAGGGTAAACCCACTCTTCCACTCTTACATGCAATGCACCATGGTAATGAACAGCAAGCCCAAATGATCGCAGAAGCGATAGATCAAGGGGGAAAACGTGAAATTCTCTCTGAAGTTCTGGCAATCATGGCTGAACATCAATCTCTTGATTATGCAATGCAACGTGCGCGTGAAGAAGCACAAAAAGCCGTAGATGCAATCAAATGTTTACCTGATTCTGTTTACAAACAAGCATTAATCTCTCTTGCGTATATTTCTGTAGATCGTCATTACTAATGAAAAATCAATCTGAATTTGTTCGTCCAAAACTTATTTTACCTGAGGGGCACGATAAATTACTTTTGCATTCTTGCTGTGCGCCTTGTTCGGGTGAAATCATGGAGGCTGTCGTTGCATCCAATATTGATGTAACCATTTTCTTTTATAACCCCAATATTCATCCTCAACGTGAATATGAAATTCGTAAAAATGAACATAAACGTTTTGCTGAAAAATGGAATATCCCATTTTATGATGGTGACTATGATCGTAAAGAATGGTTCGAACGCATTAAAGGGCTAGAAAATGAACCTGAACGTGGTGAACGCTGTACTAAATGTTTCGATATGCGTTTGGAACGAACCGCACTTTTCGCCCATGAACATAATATTCCTGTGTTTACGACAAGCCTTGGTATCTCTCGCTGGAAAGATATCAATCAAGTGATGGGCGCAGCTAGACGAGCCGCTTCACGGTATGATGATGTGATGTTCTGGGACTATAATTGGCGAAAAGGTGGCGGTTCACAGCGCGGTGTAGAAATTAGCAAACGCGAACGTTTTTATAAACAAGAATATTGCGGATGTGTCTATTCCTTACGTGACATGAATAAATGGCGTGAACAAAAAGGCTGGGCTCCAATCGAAATTGGAGAACTTCATTATGGTGATGAATAATCAATTTTAATTCATTTCTACCAATTAAGGCATAATATTACTATAAAATGTGTACTTATTTTGTTCTTGTTCGTATAATAGAACGGTACATTTAATTAGTAATTTTATGTCATTAAACTTTTGAGGGATTTTTTATGAAATTTAATAAATCATTCTTAACTGTAGGTATTCTTGCTGCAACTATGACATTAGCTGCTTGTCACGATGATAAAGCCCAAGATACTGCATCTACACAGAATCAAACCCAATCTGCAGCAAGCACAACCACTACGCCAGCGAAAGCAGAGGTTTCTCCACTTACACAGTTTAATCAAACTGTTCAGATCCAGCCTGTTTCTTATACGCTTTCCAAAAAAGATGGTAAAGAAATGTTGGCCTACAACTACACTATTGTTAATAAAAGTTCAGAAAGCCTTAAAACAGTAAAATGGTATGGCATTGTAACATTAGGAAAAAATCTTATTGATATTTTTTCCGTTCCTGTGAATTTTGAAAAAGCACTTCCAGCTCATTCACAAATTAGCATTGCATTTAGCAAACCACTTGCTTCTTACACGCCAACTGTTCAGAAAGAATTTTTAAATAGTAAAAATTTACAACTCAATTTAACCACAGTCGCTGGGGAAATTGCATTTGCTAATACACAAACTCAACCTATTGTTGTGACGACTGACAAAGCAGTTCAAGATGAGCTTAAAGCAATTTTTGCCCAAGCTCAAAAAACAAAATAAGCTATTCAAAAATCACTTCTGAAAGCAATTAAAGGTGGTTCTGGACCACCTTTAATTTTTACACCACTCTATTTGCGTTAAATCTATGTTATTATCATGGGAATTCAATTACGCAATCATTAATTATTATGGAAAACGCTGCAGAAAAAATTCTTAATCCTAAAGTAAAACTTATCACGATCAGTGAAGATGAGTCAGGTCAACGTATTGATAATTTCCTTATGACTCAGTTAAAAGGCGTACCAAAAAGTTTGGTATATCGCATCCTCCGTAAAGGGGAAGTCCGAGTAAATAAAGGGCGAGTTAAACCTGAATATAAGCTTCAAGCGAATGATATTATTCGCGTGCCGCCCGTTAGAGTTTCACAAAAAGAAGCGCCTCAAATTTCAACTAAATTAAACAAAGTCAGTCAGTTAGAAAATTGTATTCTGTACGAAGATGAAGTAATGCTGGTCATCAATAAACCATCTGGCATGGCTGTACACGGTGGTAGCGGTGTAAACTTTGGCGTAATTGAAGCATTAAGAGCATTGCGCCCCCAAGCACGCTTTTTAGAATTAGTTCATCGCCTGGATCGTGATACTTCTGGGATCCTACTCGTAGCAAAAAAACGTTCAGCATTACGTAGCCTACATGAACAATTACGAGAAAAACGCGTACAAAAAGATTACCTTGCACTTGTAAGAGGTCAATGGCAGTCCCATGTAAAAAGTATTCAAGCACCTTTACTGAAAAATGAACTCGCAAGCGGTGAGCGCATCGTTAAAGTAAGTGAACAAGGAAAACCATCTGAAACACGTTTCAAAATTGAAGAACGCTATGAGATTGCAACGCTCGTGAAGGCAAGCCCTGTTACTGGGCGTACTCACCAAATTCGTGTCCATACTCTCCATGCAGGACATCCTATTGCCATGGATCCCAAATATGGCGATAAAGAATTTGATAAAAAAATGGCTAGTTTCGGCTTAAATCGCTTATTTTTACATGCATTTGAAATTGTCTTTTTCCATCCAAAAACCGAAGAACCAATGCGGATTAAAGCTCCACTAGACAATGCTCTTAAAGCCGTTCTAAATAAACTGCGTAGTGCATAGAAATAGAATAAGCATTATCCTCATAAATTTTTTCGAAAATTGAGGCGTAAAATTTTTATCTTATTAATAAAAAAGGCGATGTGACCTATAAAACACATCGCCTTCTTTTATTGTATTCTCAGTTTATACTAAGAACATACAATTTTTACAGCCAAACCGCCTTGAGATGTTTCACGGTATTTTGCATTAATATCTTTACCAGTTTCGTACATTGTTTCAATGACGTCATCTAATGATACACGAGGGCTAGATGTACGGCGTAATGCCATGCGACTCGCATTAATGGCTTTTACGGAAGCAATCGCATTACGTTCAATACAAGGAACCTGCACTTGCCCACCAACAGGATCGCAGGTAAGCCCAAGGTTATGTTCCATTGCAATCTCTGCAGCATTACAAATCTGTTCTGCGTTTCCGCCTAAAATTTCAGTTAACCCCGCCGCGGCCATAGAACACGCAACGCCAACTTCGCCTTGACAACCTACTTCTGCACCAGAAATTGAGGCATTCATTTTATAAAGCGAACCAATGGCACTACATGTTAATAAATAACGAGCAACGGTTTCTTCATTAACTGGTTCAATGAATTTATTATAGTACGCCAATACGGCAGGCACGATTCCACACGCCCCGTTAGTAGGCGCAGTAACAACGCGTCCTCCAGCTGCATTTTCTTCATTTACCGCAAGTGCATACATGTTGATCCAGTCAATAATACTCATTGGATCTTGCGATAAAGATTGATTAGCATGCAATAATCTTGATAGTGCAGCTGCGCGGCGTGCAACTTTAAGTGGTCCTGGTAAAATCCCTTCTGTTTTCATACCGCGATCTAAGCATTCTTGCATTGTCCGATAAACAGTTTGAATATGCGCATTCAATGCTTCTTCACCGTGGATTGCAATTTCATTTGCTCGCATGATGCTTGATAATGACAAACCAGTTTCATGGCTATGTTTAAGAAGATCCGCCGCTTTTTGATATGGGTACGGAACGTCAACAGGATGTTCTTCATCTTGACCAAAATGTGCTTCATCCACGATAAAGCCACCTCCAATGGAATAATAAGTTTCAGCCAAGATAACGTGATTTCCTTCTTCCCCATCATGATATGCAATCAATTGCATTGCATTTTCATGGCGAGGTAAGAATTCACTATGGAAAATTAAGTCATCGTTAAAATCAAATTTAACGACTTTTTTACCCTGAGCAATTGGTAATTCTGCTGTTTTTTTTACATTTTCAATAAAGCGAGGAATGAGATTTAAATCAACATCATGTGGCAAATAACCAGCCAATCCCATAATTATCGCAATATCCGTATTATGACCACGCCCCGTCATTGATAAAGAACCATATACATTGGCTTGCAAATGATTTACTTTATCAAGTAATCCTTTTTCAATTAATAAGTCCACAAATGCTTTACCAGCCTTCATTGGACCTACTGTATGCGAACTAGATGGTCCAATCCCAACTTTAAACATATCAAAAATACTTATCATAATTTTTCCCTAAAATATCCCCTTCAGTAAATGAAGGGGAAAATGTTATCAATATACTTTAGCCTGATAAAGATACTAACTAAAATAATTTATAAATAACAGCAGTAATCGCTAATGTCCCCATTACAGTAACAAAAACATTACTCCATTTTCCTGAATATTTGCGCATTGCAGGAATTTTTGCAATCGCGTACATCGGCATAATAAAGAGGATCATAGCAATAAATGGTCCACCAAGAGATTCAATAATACCAAGAATACTCGGATTAATAATCGCAACCCCCCAAAGTGTGAAGAAGAAAAGTATCGCAGTGTATTTATGTAATTTTTTGCGATCAATATCTTGTTCTTTATGTGCCATTTGAATATATAAGCCTTCGATACCTTCTCGTGCACCTAAATAATGTCCAAAGAATGAACTAGTAATAGCTAAAAACGCAACAAGCGGTCCGAAATAGCTGATATATGGATTATCAAATTTATTTGCCAAATAAGATAAGATACTAATATTTTGTACTTTTGCTTCTTGTAATTCAGCTGGTGTTAAACTTAATACACAACTAAACACAAACAACATAACAAATACAAGCAATAAAGTTGAAGTACCTTTCTCAGTAAAAGTTGCATGTTTTTCAGCCGCTACTGAATTTCCATAATGTCTTTCTAAAGAAAGAGAAAATTGTGAAATAGCAGGTGAATGGTTAAAAGAAAAAACAATAACTGGTAAAGTAATCCAAAGTGTTCCCAAAAAGTCAGCGGCCCCTGGTACTTGATGTAACATACTTGTATTCCATTCCGGAATAAGATAAAGGGATAATGCAAATAAGATTAGAATTAATGGGTAAACCAGATATTCAGTAATTTTAAGCATTAGTTTTTCACCCATCAACATAATGCTAATTAAAATCCCAATTAAGACACCAGATAAAATCCAACGTGGAGGTGCGACAAAATGCAATTGGTGAACAATAAAAGATTCAACAGTATTAGTAATCCCATTTCCATAGATAAGTAAAATTGGGAAAATCGCAAAGAAGTATAAAAAGGTAATTAATTTACCAGCAGTTTTACCAAAATAATCCTCCGCAACTAATGTAATATCCGCACCTTTTTTCGGTGATGATAAAACAAAGCGCGCTAATCCTTGATGCGCATAATAAGTCATTGGACCAGCTAATAATGCAATGATAACGAGTGGCCAGAAACCACTTTTACCCGCATTAATTGGAAGAAAAAGTACTCCAGCCCCTACTGCGGTTCCAAATAAGTTAAGCATCCACAAAGCATCAAACTTGTTTAACTTAATGCCTGTACGTTGAGAAATATTAACCCCTTTCTCATTTTTCTCTAAAATAGCAGATTGCTCTTGCATAAACTCCATCCTTTGATTCGAAAATCAATTTATAAATCATATAGTAGGATAATATAGAAGTTTAATTTAAGCTTAAATGGAGAATATTAGAATTTGTGACAGCGATCATATTATTTATTAATTTTAGATTAAATAAGAATCGCTGAAAATAAGTAGAAATTCGAATTTTATTCTAATTTAGTAAGAAATATCACATTGTTACAAAATATCTATACAATTATGTTTAATATTATATTTTAATCTGAATATTAAGAATGGAATATAAAAGAAAGATTTATTGAATTAATTGAAATTAAGTAAGAATTTTTTGATTTGAATGGCAGGGGCGGAGAGGCTCGAACTCCCAGCATTCGGTTTTGGAGACCGACGCTCTACCAATTGAACTACGCCCCTAAAAGAATTGGCGGAATGGACGGGATTCGAACCCGCGACCCCCTGCGTGACAGGCAGGTATTCTAACCAGCTGAACTACCACTCCGCAAATAAGGTTATTGGCAGTGACCTACTCTCGCATGGAGATTCTCCACACTACCATCGGCGTAACAACGTTTCACTTCTAAGTTCGGCAAGGAATTAGGTGGTTCCATTGCACTATTACTGCCAAATTATTCTTTTAGTTCACTTAAAAAATAAACTAAAAGAATAAGTAAATGGACCTGGCGGTGTCCTACTCTCGCATGGAGG
>SAMEA104404098__coassemble_28_pt1 | contig 24163 bp, 19 predicted proteins | sample SAMEA104404098__metabat2_low_PE_002 | metagenome-assembled genome bin SAMEA104404098 (sample SAMEA104404098) | Balaenoptera acutorostrata | reverse complement strand
TATCCCATATATCCTATCTTTCTTATATTTCCTTCAAAAATTCTATTATATTTTCCATCTTCATCGTTTTATTTTCACCGTAACTTTCCTGACAAAATATCCGTATAGATTATTATAAATTTTATAATTTTTATTCTAAAAAATACCTCTTTAACGTTATTTAGTTTGAATCCATATTTTTTAAAAAACGTCCATAATGTACCCAGTTTTTGAAGAGTTATCTAACAAAACAACTTCCTTTTTCTTACATTATCGATAGGAGTCTAAATATGGCTTTCAACTTAAAAAACAGACACTTACTTAGTCTTGCCCATCATAGTGAACGCGAAATTAAATTCTTACTTGATTTGGCTCGTGACCTTAAACGTGCAAAATATGCAGGCACAGAACAACAAAAATTAAAAGGTAAAAATATTGCATTAATTTTTGAAAAAACTTCTACTCGTACTCGCTGCGCATTTGAAGTAGCTGCTTATGACCAAGGTGCTCAAGTTACTTACATTGATCCAAATTCTTCTCAAATCGGTCATAAAGAAAGTATGAAAGATACCGCGCGTGTTCTTGGTCGTATGTATGATGCAATTGAATACCGTGGTTTTAAACAAACTATCGTTGACGAACTTGCCGCTTATGCTGGTGTTCCTGTATTCAATGGTTTAACAGATGAATTCCATCCAACCCAAATGTTAGCTGACGTTCTCACCATGATGGAAAATTGCGACAAACCATTAAGTGAAATTAAATACGTTTATATTGGCGATGGTCGTAACAATATGGGTAATTCTCTTCTCCTTATGGGTGCAAAACTTGGTATGGATGTCCGTATCTGCTCACCTAAATCATTATTACCAGAACAAAGTATTGTTGATATGTGTGAAAAATTTGCTAAAGAAAGCGGCGCTCGCATTATGGTAACTGATGATATTGATAAAGCAATCAAAGGCGTGGATTTTGTACACACTGATGTATGGGTATCAATGGGCGAACCATTAGAAAGCTGGGCAGAACGTATTAAACTTCTCCTTCCATACCAAGTTACTCCTGAACTTATGAAACGTACAGGTAATCCAAGAGTGAAATTTATGCACTGCTTACCTGCATTCCACAATAGTGAAACAACTGTCGGTAAAAAAATTGCAGGACAATATCCTGAATTAGCAAATGGTATTGAAGTAACTGAATCTGTATTCGAATCTTCAATGAATATTGCGTTTGAACAAGCTGAAAACCGTATGCACACCATCAAAGCTGTTATGGTTGCAAGCTTAATTTAACGGGAGATTCGTATGAGAATTGTTGTAGCTTTGGGCGGAAACGCCCTATTACGTCGCGGGGAACCTCTCACCGCAGATAATCAACGTAAAAATGTAAAAATTGCTTGCGAACAAATCGCGAAAATTTATCCAAACAATGAACTAGTTATTGCTCACGGAAATGGTCCCCAAGTTGGTTTGCTTGCTTTGCAAGGTGCTGCTTATCAAGATGTTCCAACCTATCCTCTTGATGTCCTTGGCGCGGAATCAGTAGGAATGATCGGATACATGATTCAACAAGAACTTGGAAACTTAGTTCCATTTGAAGTACCGTTTGCTACTTTACTTACCCAAGTCGAAGTTGATAAAGACGATCCAGCCTTCCAACATCCAACAAAACCTATCGGCCCAGTCTATACAAAACAAGAAGCAGAAAAACTTGCTGCCGAAAAACATTGGACAATTGCAGAAGATGGTGACAAATATCGTCGCGTTGTTCCAAGCCCATTACCAAAACGTATTTTTGAAATTAGACCAGTAAAATGGTTATTAGAAAAAGGTACTATTGTTATCTGCGCTGGCGGTGGTGGTATCCCAACCTTCTACGATGATAATGGTGATCTTGTGGGTGTAGAAGCTGTAATTGATAAAGATTTATGTTCAGCACTTCTTGCTTATGATATCAATGCAGATTTATTTATCATTGCTACTGATGTTTCAGGCGTATTTATTAACTGGGGTAAACCAGATCAAAAAGCCATTGCATGTGCTTCCCCAGAAGCGATGGAAAAACTTAATTTTGCTGCAGGATCTATGGGACCTAAAGTTAAAGCAGCTATTAATTTTGCCCGTCAAACTGGAAAAGATGCCGTCATAGGTTCTCTTTCAGATATAGTTGATATCGTCGCTGGTAAAGCTGGTACCCGCATCAGCAACAATGCAACCGATATTACTTATTATTAATTTTAACGTGGCGATATTTTTCGCCACTTTTTTTAATGAAATTGTTTTTAATAACAATAGTTAAATTTGGAGACATATTATGAAAGATAATACTGCTTTAAACGTAACATCTGAAATTGGTCGATTAAAAACCGTATTACTTCACCGACCAGGTGAAGAAATCGAGAATCTAACCCCAGATCTTTTGGAACGTTTATTATTCGATGATATTCCTTATTTAAAAATTGCTCGTGAGGAACATGATGCATTTGCACAAACACTACGTGATGCTGGTGTTGAAGTGCTTTATCTTGAAAAATTAGCTGCTGAAGCAATTGCAACAGATGAAGCAATTAAAATGGAATTTATTCACGAATTTATAAAAGAAGCTAATGTTCAAAGCGAATCTCTTCATAATGCGTTAGTGGATTATTTCTTAAGTTTTAATGACCAAGATATGGTTAATAAAATGATGGCTGGCGTTCGTAAAGAAGAACTTAGTAACTATCATAGAAATTCACTTTATGATCTTGTAAACGTAACCTATCCATTTGTTTGCGATCCAATGCCAAATCTTTATTTCACCCGCGATCCTTTCGCAACTATTGGCCATGGTATTTCTCTTAACCATATGCGCACCGAAACTCGTAACCGCGAAACCATCTTTGCGAAATATATCTTTAAAGCACACCCTCGTTTTAAAGGTAAAGATATTCCATTCTGGTTTAACCGTGGTGAAAACACCTCTATTGAAGGTGGTGATGAATTAATTCTTTCCAAAGAAATTCTAGCTCTCGGTATTTCTCAACGTACTGATTCTGTTTCAGTAGAAAAATTAGCTCAACGTATTCTTTCAGCACCAACCAGTTCATTCAAAACTGTTTTAGCATTCCAAATTCCAGTAAGCCGTGCTTTCATGCACTTAGATACTGTTTTCACTCAGGTAGATGTCGATAAATTTACTGTACATCCAGGTATTGTGGGTCCATTACATGTGTATGCAATTACCCTTGATCCAAACAATCCTGAACAACTTCAAACAGTAAAAGAAGTTGACACATTAGAAAATATCTTAACTAAATACTTAAAACGTCCAATCACATTAATTAAATGTGGTGACGGGGATGATATTATCTCTGCACGTGAACAATGGAATGATGGTTCTAATACATTAGCAATTGCTCCAGGAGAAGTTGTGGTATACGACCGTAACTATGTAACCAACGGCATCTTGAAAAAACATGGTATTAAACTTCACATTATTCCATCATCAGAACTCTCTCGTGGTCGTGGTGGTCCGCGCTGTATGTCAATGCCACTCATTCGTGACGACTTATAAATGTAAATAGCGTTAAGGTAATTATGGGGGTGGTATTTAAGAGATAACACCCCTTTTTTGTCGAACTTTTAGAGGTATTAATTATGTCTGAACAACATTCAGAGCCTAAAAAACTTGGGTTTGCTCAATTAGCAGCACTTATCGTAGGTTCTATGATAGGTGGTGGAGCATTTAATCTTCCATCTGATATGGCTCGTAATTCAGGAACTGGGGCAATCATTATTGGTTGGATTATTACAGGTATTGGTATGATTGCGCTAGCATTTATTTATCAAGCGCTTTCTAATCGAAAACCAGAATTAACGGGTGGGGTATACAGTTATGCCAAAGCGGGATTTGGCGAATATGTTGGTTTTAACTCCGCATGGGGATACTGGTTAAGTGCTTGGATTGGCAATGTATCTTACTCCGTTCTTCTTTTTGGTGCGCTCGGTTATTTCTTCCCAATGTTTGGTGCAGGTAATAATATTGCTTCAATCATTGCAGCTTCCATTCTAATTTGGTGTTTTACCGTACTTGTTCTAAATGGGGTCAGTGGCGCAGCCATGGTAAACGTTGTTACCACTATTGCCAAACTTGTTCCAATTTTTGTTTTCATCGTCTTAGCTATCTTTGCCTTCCATTTTGATAAATTTACTTTCCAATTCTGGGGAAATCCTGATTTAGGCGGTATTGTAAGTCAGGTTAAAAGTACTATGCTTGTAACCTTATGGACATTCATTGGTATTGAAGGTGCTGTAGTTGTTTCTGGTCGTGCAAAAAACCAAAAAGATGTTGGTCGCGCTACTGTGGTCGGTCTGCTAGGAACCTTAATTACTTATATGCTTATTACCCTCATCTCCTTAGGGGTAATGAACCGTGAAGGATTAGCAGGATTACAAAACCCATCATTAGCTTATGTTCTTGAATTTGCGGTAGGTAAATGGGGCGCAGCATTCATTAATATTGGTCTTATTATTTCACTATTTGGTTCACTATTAGGTTGGATGTTACTCGCTGCTGAAATCCCGTACGTTGCTGCAAGCGATGGTGTGCTTCCTAAAGTTTTTGGTACATTAAACAAAAAATCAGCACCAATGGGCTCTTTGCTCATCACAAATATCCTCGTAGAATTATTCTTAATTCTTACTTTAATTTCAAACAGTACTTATCAAGCCCTATATTTCCTTGCTAGTTCAGCAATTCTCGTACCATATCTTTTAAGTGCGATGTATGGCTTGAAACTTACCATTACTGGTGAAACTTATGATGTAGATCCAAAAGGAAGAACTAAAGATAAAATTTTAGGAACCATCGCCACAATCTATGCATTATGGCTCTGTTATGCAGCCGGTCTCCAATATATCTTATTGTGTTTCATTCTTTACGCAATCGGTATTATTTTCTTCTACATTGGTAAAAAACAAAATTTCCCTGATAAACCGGCATTTACAAACCGTGAAAAAATAGGTGCAATCATTGTACTTCTTCTTGGAATCCTAGGTGTAATACTCCTCTACACAGGCGTTATCACTCTATAACATGCTCTAGAGGTGAAATAAATATTTCACCTCTTTTACTCTTGCTTATTTACCTCATTGTCATTTAATCGATAAATTAAGAAGGAGTCATCATATGAATAAAAAAAAATTCAAGTTTCCTACCGCTTTTACTATCCTTTTTATCATTATGATTATCGCTGTTAGCTTAACTTGGATTATTCCTGCAGGGGCTTATTCCAAACTTACTTATGATAAAAAAGATAATATGTTTATTATTCACACCTATAAAGAAGCCGATCGTAAACTTCCTGCTACCGACACTACCCTTAGAGATCTTAATATTAATATCAATCTATCCAGTTTCACGGAAGGTAAGATTCGGAAAGCGATTGCGATTCCAGGTTCTTATCAACGCGTTGAACAAAATCCCAAAGGAATCATGGATATCACAGAAAGCATGGTATACGGTACGATTGAAGCAGCTGATATCATGGTTTTTATTTTCGTTCTAGGTGGAATGATAGGAGTCATTAACAAAACAGGTTCTTTTGCAGCAGGTCTTTCTGCCCTAGCCAAAAAAAGTAAAGGTAAAGAATTTTCTATTGTCTTTATGGTAGCCATTCTTATGGCTCTTGGCGGAACAACATGTGGTATTGAAGAAGAAGCAGTGGCTTTTTATCCGATCCTCGCACCTGTATTTATTGCTATCGGATATGATGCTATTGTTACAGTCGGGGCTATTTTTCTAGCAGCCTCTATCGGAACTGCTTTTTCTACCATTAATCCTTTCTCCGTAGTCATCGCATCCAATGCCGCTGGTATCCCATTTACAGAAGGCATCGCTTTCCGTATTATCGGATTTGTCCTCGGTACCGCAATGGTCATCTTATATCTTTATTGGTACGCAAAAAAAGTAAAAGCTAACCCAGAGTTTTCGTATGCATGGGACGCACGCCATGCTTTTCTAAAAGCTTATAAAGATACTAAACAAGGTGAAGTTCCTGAATTTACACTTAGAAGAAAATTAGTGCTTACACTTTTCTGTGCAGGATTTCCGATTATGATCTGGGGTGTCATGGCTGGAGGCTGGTGGTTCCCAACAATGGCGGCTTCCTTCTTAACTATTACGATTATTATTATGTTCATGTCAAAATTAACAGAAGAAGAAATCGTATCATCATTTACAGAGGGCGCGGCAAGTTTGGTGGGTGTTTCCCTGATTATTGGATTAGCGCGTGGTGTAAACATTGTGCTTGAGCAAGGCATGGTATCCGATACAATTTTAGCGACACTCTCTGAAGTTGTTGCAGAAATGCCCGCAAGTACATTCATTATCGGGCAACTCTTTGTCTTTTTCATTCTCGGGCTCTTTGTTCCATCTTCCTCTGGACTTGCCGTACTTGCAATGCCAATCATGGCACCACTTGCCGATACCGTTGGCATTCCTCGAGACATTGTTGTTTCTGCCTACAACTGGGGACAATATGCAATGTTATTTCTCGCACCAACAGGTTTAATTTTGGTAACCTTACAAATGCTTTACATCCCGTTTAATAAATGGGTAAAATTTATACTTCCAATGGTAGCAGGACTGCTAATCATTGCATCAATATTACTATTAATTCAAGTACATCTGTACGCTTAAATTTGGAGTGGTTTGAAATATAACCGATTTAATAATTATACTAAGGGTTAAATAAAAATGAAAAATAACAGACTTGATAACATTGATCGTCGAATTTTACGTGCTTTACAACAAAATGCTCGCTTAGCTAATAATGAATTAGCCGATCAAATAGGGCTGTCTTGCTCCGCCTGTCTTCGTAGGGTTAAAATTCTAGAAGAGTCGGGAGTTATCAAACGTTATGCGACACTATGTGATGCCGAAAAATTACATTATCCATTCGTTATTTATGTTTATGGAACCTTTTTAGAAGAGGACTATAAAATCAGGGAACGGTTTATCTTTGAGATGAAACTTTTACCTCAAATCAGTGAATGCCATATGATATCAAGTGATTGGGATTTCATTCTTAAAGTGCACGTCAAAAATTTAGATGAATTTCACCAACTGAAAAAAGATTATTTAAATAAAGGGATTGGTATCAAAAATATTAAATCGGATATCGTGATTAAAACGATCAAGGATACAACAGATCTCCCACTCTAAAATCAAAAATGCCACAATAATTTGTGGCATTTTATTTATCTCAGATTAACGCTTTTTTAAAAGCGGATTCGCTTCGATAATTAATCCATCTTTTTGTAATAAGAATTGCTGCATATTTTGGATAAACGGTTTTAACGATAATCTATCAATCGCGTCGACCATGGCTTGACGTTGTGATTCCGTTTTATTCGTCATTAAAATATCGCTCCAATAACGATTTGCAGCAGCCGCAGAATTTTCTGGTTTTTGTAGCAATTCATTTTTAACGATTACTTTATAATGATTAAAGTCACTTTCGGTTAAGTGCGCTAAGTCTTTAGCAAAATTTTGTTTAAAATGTTGGATTGCCTCCACTAACTGAACATTGGTACTTTGCGGAGATTCAACACTAAATCCTAGTCCAGCGTAGTCATAGTAAGGTTTATTATAGGCAACAACAATATACCCCAATTGCTGTTCAGTACGTAACTGATTAAAGAATGGCGTTCTAATCATTTGCGCAAGCAACGCAACTTCTGCTTTTGCTTGATAGCCAGCTTTACCTTGTAAATAATAAGTGACGGCACTGTCATGATGAGGAACATCAAAGCGCACCACTTCATTTTTATCAATAATATTGACTTTCGGGCTTACCCATTTATTTTGAAGATGACTATTTTTAAGGCTATTACTCACTTCTTTTGCCAATAATGTTGCTTGATCAAATGTAGTATCACCATATACCATCATGCGTACATTTAATTTCAATAAGACTTTTTTGACCAAGTCTTGCATCATTTTTTCATCCATTTTACGCAATACTTTTAATGTTTCTTGCGGTAATTCTGCGGTTGGCAATAAACCGTGATTTAAATAGGCAATCGTTTGTCTAAATGGCATTAGGGTTGGAAAACTTTCTAAGTTTTGAACATAAGTTTGTTTAATCCGTTTAAACACGGCAGGATTTTCGTCAAAATTTTTGAAGTTTTGCAACATTGTCTGTAATAACAATGGCATTTTTTGCGTATATCCAGAAATGCTTAACTGTAAACTCTGTCCGTCTGCATCAAAACTTCCCTGTAAACCCGCAAGAGAGGCTTCATAAAAAGTATGAATCAACTCTTCATTTTTAAAGCTTGCCCAAAGTGCCATTGCCACGCGTTCTTGCAAAGATAAAGTGCCCTGTGGCTCAAGGCTAATAGCCACCGTACTACGAGGCACATCAAATTTTCCATTGAATTGATAGAAAAGATGAATGCCATCTGCAAGGGTTTCTTGTTTGGCCGTTATTGTTGGCTTTTGCAAAGTATAATTTGTTGCAATGAAGGTATTTTTCCCTGGTAAATGCATTGCTTTTAAAGCAGCACTATCAGGTATTTTGGCGCTTAAAATTGCCTTCGTATCTAATGGTGTAATCGAATAAGGAACCTGAAAATAACGGGTCTGCTTTTTAAAATGTAGTTGCGGGGCACTCAATTGAACCACTGCATTTTGGGGTGTCATTAAGGCTAAATTTTGCAAAATTGCTTGACGATCATAACCCGTATAGATTGAATCCAACGCTAAAATATCCTGTACTGGATAATTATTCATGTGTGCAGCTAAATCAGAGGCTTCATCCATTGCGCCCGTTTTCTCTTGGAATTGAAAATCACGTTTAGCAATCATTGCTAATTCTTTATAATTTTCTTCTCCATTTTTAGCACTCTGTTGTTGCAATAAACGTAAATAATCAAATACAACCGCTAAAACAGCATCACGATGTTCAAAACCTTTATCTGTCAGTACCATTTGAATGCCAAATGGTAATTCATTTCCAATTCTTTCTGAGAAATTTGGACTAATTTGAGTAATATAGCCCATTTTTTTAAGCGTGCCCGCTAAACTATCAGCACCTTTATAGTCCAGATTGTACGCAATATAAGTAAATACTTTCGCATAAATCTCTTTCAACTGATAAGGCAGCATAAAGCTAATACTTAAAGTTTTATCCTGATCAAGCGACTGATTTTGAATGAAAACTGGGAGCTGATCGCGCTTAAATAATGGCGTAGTAATTTCAGTACTCGCTAGATTTTGTCCTTTTGGCACTTCCGAGAACATAGCTTTACCCCATTTCATGAGGGTTTGGGTATTTTCTTTACCAATAATTACAACCGACATGCGATCAGCGGAATAGTAATCTTTGTAGAATTTTAATAAAGCAGGACGTACAGTAGCTGTAGGTAAGGTAGCAAGGCTACCGATACTAAAGCGGGAAAATGAATTATCTGGATTAGTCGCTTGTTTAAAGGCATCTAAATTACGCCATGCCGCAACACGCATCTTAGATTGATACTCCGCATTCACTGCATGTCGTTCTCGATCGACATATTCCGCACTCATTAATGGCGCAACAAAAAATCGAGAAAATCTCGCCATACCTTGTTTTAAATATTGGGGATCAATATCAAAGAAGTAATTTGTGTGATCAAAGGCAGTAAATGCGTTATTCGATCCGCCATGTTGAGTAATATACTGTGAAAATTCATCAGCTTGAGGATATTTATCTGTGCCTAAAAACAACATATGTTCAAGAAAATGAGCAAGTCCAGGATAGGCCTTAGGTTCATTACCACTCCCTACCGCAACATCTACTGCCACTGCTGCACGCTGAGCATTTTTGTCAGACACCACCAACAGTTTTAATCCATTCGGTAGAGTCGTAAATGCGTAATCTCGTTTATCATTTTGGCTCTTAATAATCTGCGTATGAGCTGTCGGTACCATTACCTTAGCCGTAGGTTCAGTTAATGTTGCCGCATACAATGGAGTAGCAAAAACCAAACCTAAACTTAAATATAATCCAGTTAATTTCAATTTCATTTTCTACATCCTTCTCTGAAAAAAACTTGTAAAATATAATCAATATCTTTCAGCCATTCAATAGACTAATTACCGCTTTTTAACCATAATTAGCGTAAAATAAAGAGAATACGCCGGCTTTTTCATAAAAATTTATTTTATTTTTTATAAGGATAAGGAATATGGATAATCGTCATCTTGAAACGATTTTAAATCAAAAATTAGATATTAATGCTATTCGCGACTATGCTCCAAATGGTTTGCAAGTCGAAGGTAAAAAAGACGTAAAAAAAATTATTACAGGTGTCACGGCCTGCCAAGCCTTACTTGATTATGCAGTTAGCCAAAATGCCGATGCAATAATCGTCCATCACGGTTATTTTTGGAAAAATGAGGACCCACGCCTTATTGGGATGAAAGGTAAACGCATTAAAACGTTAATGCAACATGATATCAATCTCTATGCTTACCATTTACCTCTTGATGTGCATCCTGAATTAGGTAATAACGCACAATTGGCTATGTTACTTGGTTTAAATACCCTGCAACCTCTTGAAGATAAAACACCTAGCATTCCAATGTGGGGGGAATTTGATACCCCGATTTCACCAGCAGAATTACAAATGCGTTTACAAAATTTGCTTGGGCAAACGCCACTAACTAGCCACGATAACGCTCCAACACAAATCAAACGCCTTGGTTTATGTACAGGTGGTGGTCAAGACTATATTGATCTTGCTGCATTAAAGGGTATGGATGCTTACCTCACTGGTGAAGTATCCGAACGCACCATTCACTCCGCTCGCGAACAAGGTATTCATTTCTACGCAGGCGGTCATCACGCAACCGAACGCTACGGCATTATGACACTCGGTAAATGGCTCGCTGAAAACTACGATGTAGATGTCGAATTTAAAGATATCCCAAACCCAGCATAATAAAAAACCGCCTCATGGCGGTTTTTGTTTTATCCGAATTTATTTTATATCACTTACTTATTATAAATATCCTAAGTTATGAATAATGTTAGTAATTTTTAACTAACATTTATGGATTGTAATTTTTCGAAAATGATCATGTCTTTTTCATAGAATTTATAAACTTGATCTCCCATTATTTTTATCAAATTATTTAGTAATGAGCACTTACTATCCTCATTGTGATATAAAATCATTAATTTTAATCTAACATTTTGACTGTTTTCATAAATATTAAGTAATTTAAATATTCTTTCAATATAAATTCTATCTGATATATCTAAAGAATGACCAAAGACAATTATTCTACTTTCTCCAGTAAGGGCCTTTCTTATAATATTATCACTACTAATATCAGAGGGACTATAAAAAAATCTATCAGTATTAAACATCATTTTTTGATGTTCTTTTGTAAATCCAAATATATTAAACGGCTTTAAATTATCATCAACATTATCAATTCCTAAAACAATATTATTAGTATTATCAAGTTCTAAAGACGGCCCGTGTATATGATATATATCATAAGATGGATTAAAACCATTCAGATATTCTTTATAAAGATTTTCTACTGTTTTGGAATAATTAAATGAATAAAAAATATTATTATCATATATCGCTAAATTGTTACCTAATAGATTAATATTCTCTTTTACATTTAGAGTTAATTGATCAATGATATCTTCTATATAACTATAAAAAAATTTATTAAACCCTCTTAATCCTTTTAATAAATCATTAAAAATCTCTTGAGCATTTAACCTTAATAAATTACTTCCCCCATAATTAATTTGATAATTTATATTAGATAACTTAAATTCTTTTTGTGTAGTTCCAACGAAAGTATATTCACTATTTTCGTAAGAATTTTCTAACTTTTTATATTTTAATTGTTCTATGATTTTTAAATCCAATAACAACTCCTTATAGATGGAAGCATATTTAATATCTCGACACCTATCTAAATATGATATATTGATCGGTTCGTTCAAAGTATTAACTATCTGAATAAATTCACAAAGACTACTTAAAGCAAATTTAATTTCACTTTCAAAATCTATCCAAGTATTAATATTTTGAGTTGTTTTTGAATTAAAATAATTAAACCAGCAATTTTCTGAAATTTTTTTAAAACTTTCTAATTTTTCCTTATCTAGTTTTACTTCTTCTGTTTTATAAAGTTTTTTCGTTCCCTCTATAATATTTGAATTTTCCTCCTCAAATAGGTCATCAAAAGTCATTTCATTTTTTTGAGTGTCTATAATAGATCTCATTACGTACATAAAATCATTATAAGCCGTAGGGAGATAGTGTGCTAAGTCAAAACCATTTCCTAATATAAAAATATTCATAATCTCGCCTCCTCCAATCAGTTAATAACACCTATAAAATCAAATGATTAACAATAAAACTCTTGCAATAATTTCCCACAACAAAGTTTAAATTTTCGCCCACTTCCACAAACGCAAGGGGATTTCTCAGCAGGGAGATTTAATGTAGGATCAAGAAAATAAATACGTCCATTTTGATGAATAAATAATGATTTTTCGTGATGAATTTCATCAACACCGTCTTGTGCAAAATAAGCTTCAAATTCGACACTACTTTTATTTTTAGCAAATTCGTCTTGCACTTTTAATACACAAAGCCCTTGCCACTGTTTTTCCTGCGCCCATTTTTTTAGCGCTGCGATATCCATTGCGGATTGTTGGCGTGGGAAGGTGGTTTTTACGATATAATCAATATTCCCTAAAACAAAGGCACTATAACGGGAACGCATTAAGCTTTCGGCATCTGGCGCATCTTCGCCTAGATGATAAGGTTGGCAACAATCTTGGTAGGTTTTTCCCGACTGACAGGGACACGATTCGTCCATAATATTCCTCACAAAACTATCAAAAAAATAACGATATCTCTTACATATCGTCGTAATAAAAAATTATACCAATTAAGTGTATCAATAATGCCACTTCTTACGATTTTTTTGTAGTAATTTATTTTTATCCGTCTACAATACTTTTCTTTAACCGTGTGGTTCGCAACCCTCCCACTTTAAAAAACTAGGAAAATATATGAATTTTTTAAATCCAAACCATAATCGTAAAGCATTAGTCATTTTTTCTGGCGGCCAAGACTCCACCACCTGTTTATTACAAGCGATTGCTGATTATGGTGTTGAAAATGTCGAAACCGTAACTTTTGCCTATGGTCAACGTCATGCAATTGAACTTGAAAAAGCCAAATGGATTGCCCAAGATCTTGGAGTAAAACAAACGCTTATCGATACCAGTTTAATGAAAGCCATTACTCATAACGCTTTAATGAGCGAACAAGAAATCAAAACAGGTGATAATGGTTTACCGAATACCTTTGTTGATGGTCGTAATGCATTATTCTTACTCTATGCGGCAATCTATGCAAAAGGGCAAGGCATTAGCGACATCATTACGGGCGTGTGTGAAACCGATTTTAGTGGCTATCCAGATTGTCGTGATGTGTTTATTAAATCAATGAATGTGACATTAAATCTTGCGATGGCATATGATTTTCGCATTATCACCCCACTGATGTACTTAACCAAAGCGCAAACGTGGCAAATGGCGGATGAATTGGGGCAATTAGACTACGTTCGGCATCACACTCATACCTGCTATATGGGCGTTGAGGGTGGTTGTGGGGAATGCCCAAGTTGTAAATTACGTGAAAAAGGCTTAGCAGAATATCTTGCAAGTAAAAAATAAGGAATGATTGATGTTTAGAATTAGTAAAGAATTTAGTTTTGATATGGCTCATCTTTTAGATGGTCATGATGGTAAATGCAAAAATCTACACGGTCATACTTATAAATTGCAAGTCGAATTAAGCGGTGATCTGGTACAAGATGGACCAAAATCAGGTATGGTCGCAGACTTTAGCGAAGTGAAAACGGTTGTAAAAGGTTTATTGCTCGATCATATGGATCATGCATTTATTTACGATGAAAACAGCGAACGCGAGCAAAAAATTGCGCGCTTACTCCAAGAGCTCAATTCAAAAACATTTGCCCTTCCGTGTCGCAGTACAGCAGAAAATATGGCCCATTTTATGTTTACCCAATTAAAACAACATAGCCAACTTCCGATCAGTGCGATTCGCCTTTGGGAAACCCCAACTTCTTTTTGTGAATATCGTGAGGATTAATGCAGAATTTAGTGGATCCAAGCTATGCGATCGTAGAGATCTTTGAGAGCTTACAAGGCGAAGGCGCAAATTGTGGTATGCCTGCAATTTTCTTGCGTTTTGGTAAATGCAATCTCCGTTGTACCTGGTGTGATACGCCATACGAAGAATATCACAGCATGACAATGTCAGAAATTTTAACGAAAATTGAGGCGTTTAATGCTAAAAATATTATCGTAACAGGGGGTGAACCCGCGGTTGTACCAAACATTGACATTATCTTACAAGCCCTTAAAAAACGTGGCTACTTTCTTGCCATTGAAACCAATGGTTTACAGGAAGTTCCCGCTGAAATTGATTACATTGCAACAAGCCCAAAAGCACAATATGCAAAAATGTATGCAAAACAATGTCTTTCGCATGCTGATGAAGTGCGCATCGTGGTGGATGATAAAGATAACCCAGAGAAATTTGTGCAATTTTGTGAATTTATTCGTGCCAATATTCCTGCACGTTTTTATTTTCTTTCCCCTTGCGATAACGAGGGTGAAATGAATTTACATCAAACATTAAGTTATCTCGGCAAACTCAATCAAAACCATCCTGAAATGCCGTGGCTTTTGAGTTTACAAACTCATAAATTAGTCGGCATTGAATAATAAAAAAGGACGGCAAACCGTCCTTTTTCTTTACAAACACGCCTCAATTTTCCCCAAAATTTATGTACTATTTGAGTGCAGCGAGGAGATCTTGCATAAACCGCAAACGGGCCTCCCGATTTTCCAAATCTTGCGTAAAGCGGAATTTTGTTTGCCCATCAAATCGATATACCTTAGGGGCTTGCTGAATCAGTGCGAGGAATTTCATCGGATCAAGATCAGCATTCGGATAAAACTCAATAAAACCGCCTTTATCATTCATCTGAATCCGTTTAATCCCCATGTCCTTACTTTGCAAACGCAATAAAGCAATATTGAATAAGTTCTTCACAGGTTCTGGCAATAATCCAAAACGATCGATCAATTCAACTTTTAGTTCATCAAGTTCAGCAGCACTTTCGGCACTCGCAATACGTTTGTAGAAAGATAACCGCATATTTACATCACCCAAATATTCTTTAGGGATTAATGCTGGCATGCCTAAATCAATTTCACTTTGATTACCTGTCAATTCATTTAATGTCGGTTCTTTCCCACTTTGTAACGCTTTCACCGCATTTTCGAGCAGATCCATATAAAGACCAAAACCGATACTTTCAATTTGTCCGCTTTGCTCATCACCAAGTAACTCCCCTGCACCACGAATTTCTAAATCTTGTGTGGCTAATAAGAACCCTGCACCGAGCGTGTCTAGGCTTTCTAGTGCTTCTAAACGTTTACGTGCATCCGTACTCATTAATTTAGGCGGAGGCGTGAGCATATAGGCATAGGCTTGATGATGAGAACGCCCGACTCGCCCACGTAATTGATGCAATTGTGCTAAACCGAATTTATCCGCACGTTCGATGATTATCGTATTCGCTGTTGGGATATCAATTCCAGTTTCAATGATGGTTGAACAAACCAATACATTAAAGCGTTGATGATGGAAATCCGTCATCACGCGCTCTAATTCACGTTTATGCATTTGCCCATGTCCAACAATAACGCGTGCTTCTGGCACCAGTTTTGCGACTTCTTCGGCACAATTTTCAATACTTGCGACATCATTATGTAAATAATAAACTTGCCCACCACGCATAATTTCACGCAAAATTGCCTCACGGATAAGATTATCGTCCTTTTCACGAACAAAGGTTTTCGCGGTTAAACGGCGTGCTGGTGGCGTGGAGATGATAGATAAATCACGAATCCCATTCATCGCCATATTCAACGTGCGTGGAATTGGCGTGGCGGTAAGCGTTAAAATATCAACATTCGCTCGCAACGCTTTAATCGTTTCTTTTTGGCGTACACCGAATCGATGCTCTTCATCAATAATCAGTAAACCAAGATCTTTAAATTTCACGTCTTCTTGCAGGACTTTATGTGTCCCCACCAAAATATCGACCTTACCCTCTGCCAGATCTGCTAGAATTTGTTTTTCAGCTTTGCCTGAATTAAATCGTGATAACATTGCGACATTAATTGGCAGATCCGCAAAACGATCACGGAACGTTTCATAATGCTGTTTAGCTAATAACGTTGTCGGCACAAGCACTGCAACTTGTTTGTGGTTCATCACCGCTAAAAAGGCAGCTCGAATTGCTACTTCCGTCTTACCAAACCCCACATCCCCACAGATCAAGCGATCCATGGCTTTAGCTTGTGCCATATCACTGATAACGGCATCGATCGCACGTTTTTGATCATCGGTTTCCTCAAAAGGGAAACTTGCAGAAAATTGTTGGAAAGCCTCACGATCATATTCAAACGCAAAACCTTTTTTCAATTCACGTTGTGCATAGACATCCAAAAGTTCTGCCGCAACATCTCGAATTTTCTCAATCGCTTTCGCTCTGGCTTTTGCCCAGTTATCACTTCCCAATTTATGTAATGGCGCATGTTCTTCATTACCACCAACATAACGGCTAATTAAATGGAGATTGGCAACAGGCACATATAGTTTGGCATTATTAGCATATTCCAACATTAAAAATTCAGAGGAAATTCCCCCATTTTCCATAAAAACAAGTCCTTGATAACGCCCGATTCCCTGTTCTAAATGCACCACAGGTTGACCGATCTTTAACTCAGCCAGATTTCGAATTAGCGTATCTGGATTAACCGACATACTTTTGCGGTGACGATTTTGCACTTTCGCACCAAGTAAGGCACTTTCACAAATAAAAGCTATCGGCTCGTCATTTTCAATAATAAAGCTATATTCAAGCGGACTTATCCAAAGTGAATATTTCTCAGTAAGTTTTTCTAAATCCGTGATTTGTTTTAAACCTAATTTTAAAGGTGCTAATAGTTCTAAAAGTGTTTCACGACGCCCTGCACTTTCTGCGATAAATACGACTCGTCCTTTAAAATTATCTAAGAAATCAGAAAGTTCACGCAACGGCTGTTTAGATTGAGCCTGTAGCGTAATATCAGGAACAGTCGCAACAGGTAAATTCTGTTGCTTAACGCTTTGGCGCAGTACTTTCTCTTGTTTAAAACTTAAAACAGGATACTGCTTCAACTGTTTATTGATCGTTTCCATTGAAAGCCATAGCGCAGAAGGTGGCAATAATGGTCGCATCGGATCCACGCGACGACTTTCGTAACGTTTTTCCGCGTCTTGGTAAAAGAGTTCTCCTTTTTCTTGATTATCCATCCAGTTGATAAATAAGGTATTCGCTGGTAAATAATCAAAAAAGCTTGCCATATGATCGAAGAATAATGGTTGCCAATATTCTATCCCAGCAACTAATGTCCCTTTGCTAACTTGTTGATAAATATGCTCAGGATCACGGCGAATTTCAGGAAAATTTTGTCGAAAATTGAGGCGAAAAGTTTCAATGCCTTGATCGTTACTCGGAAATTCATGCGCTGGTAAAAGACGTATTTCATCAATTTCTTGAGAAGTCCGCTGACTATCTACATCAAAAATCCGAATAGAATCCACTTCATCATCAAAAAAATCTAAACGATACGGTACATCACTTCCCATTGGAAAGAGATCAAGTAAGCCACCACGTAACGCATATTCTCCGTGCGATAACACTTGATCAACTGCACGATAGCCTGCTTTAGCGAGTTGTTGGCATAGTTTCGTAAAATCTAGTTGCTCGCCTTTTTTGACTAAGAATACGTTTTGTTGCAAAAATTCAGGCGGTGCAAGACGTTGCATCAACGTATTAATCGGTAGAATAAAAATACCCGTTTTTGCGGCACGTAAAAAATATAACGCACTTAAACGGTGTGAAATGATATCTTGATGTGGACTAAAATTATCATATGGGAGGGTTTCCCAGTCTGGAAATAAAACTATAGGTATAGTCACAAGCGTTTCAAGCACTTTATGCAATTGAAGCGCAGTCTGAGTATCGGGCGTGACGACGCAGATGACACCTTTGTGCATTTGGCTAGCTGTCGCAATGGCAAAACTATCTGCACCACGTAGGGCATTGCCGAGAATTTTATGATCGGCAGCCTCTTGAGGGAGAGGGAATTTAAAATAATTCATCTTTTTTAAATCTTATCGTAAGTCCAACATGATGAATTATTTTAGCACTATTCACGGAATGTCTTAATAATAGACATAAAAAAACGCACTGTTTACACAGTGCGCTGTCAAGAAACTGGTTTAAAATCAACCCATTCCGTATTTTTTTAATTTTTTGCGTAATGTACCGCGGTTGATACCAAGCATGTTAGCTGCACGAGTTTGGTTACCACGAGTATATTGCATGATCATATCTAACATTGGATGTTCAACTTCAGATAACACTAATTCGTAAAGATCATCTACATCTTGACCATCTAATTGTGCTAGATAGTTTTTAACCGCAATTTTTACAGAATCGCGTAATGGTTTTTGAGTTACTTGTGATTGAGAATTTAACACTGAAGTTGTTAATGCTTCAGTTGGATTACGTTGTTCTACCATCGTTTCTTTTCCAAAATTTGTAATTTAAAAAAATTTTCTAATGCTTCTAATTGCTCCGCAGCACTTTCGATTGCATTAAAACTGTGTTTAAAATCAGTATTGGGGGCAAGACCATTTAAGTACCAAGCAACGTGTTTACGTGCTATGCGATATCCTTTCGCTTCACCATAGAACTGATGAAGATCTTTAATATGCCGATACACTACTGCAAATTTTTGTTCTAAATCTAATGCCTCTGCCGCTTCCCCATGAGTCAGTTTCGCAACGACGTCTTGAAAAATCCAAGGATTTCCTAAGGCTGCTCGACCGATCATTACGCCATCAGCTTGCGTATAATCCAATACGGCTAACGCTTGCTCTGCAGTTTGTATATCGCCATTGGCAATAACTGGTATACTCACTTGCGATTTTACCGCTTTAATATTCTCGTACTCTGCATGCCCGTTAAATAAACAAGCTCTCGTTCGTCCATGAATAGTTAAAGCACTAATTCCCGCTTGCTCGGCAATTTTGGCAATTTCCACACAATTCTGATTGTCTTTATTCCACCCTGTACGTATTTTTAACGTAACTGGGACATCTACTGCCTTAACGACAGCGTGCAAAATCTGCTCTACTAATTTGGGATACTGCAACAATGCAGAACCTGCCAGTTTGCGATTTACTTTTTTAGCAGGGCAACCCATATTAATATCAATAAGATCTGCACCATATTGCACGTTTACTTGTGCGGCTTGTGCCATTTCCTCAGGATCACTACCTGCAATCTGCACGGCGTTAATCTCTGCATCTGTAGCACGGGCTAATCTTAACCTTGACTTCTCTGTGTGCCAGACTTGAGGATTACTAGACATCATTTCAGAGAATGTCAGCCCAGCCCCAAACTCACTACACAATTGCCGAAAAGGTTGATCTGTAATGCCTGCCATTGGCGCTAAAAAAACAGGATTCCGTAATTGATAACAACCAATACGCATTTCATTTCCCCATATTTAAGAAGAAGAATAGCAACCCAGTGAGGGTTGCTATTTCGTCGTATTTTAGCCTAACGACAAGGCTCGCTATAATACGCATTTTTAAACGATTTGCAAAGCATATTATTTAAACAAACAAGATTTTTTTTAAAAATCTTGTTTTTTTTTTGTTAAATTCGTGTAAATTTATAAACTTTACTTATAATTTAACTAAAAATAATTAGTATCTACTACCAACGAGTATAAATTTTTTGTCTAATTTTTTAACCCAATAAAGCTAACTAAAAATAGTCGCCTATCGCTTTATTTTTAACCTATTTTTTGCCTTTATATACAAAACCCTGACTCTTATAAAAACACGTATAAAAATCAGGGTTTTGTTTAAAATTTAAAATGTTAATGTTTTGTTATCGTTTATTTTTCTTAATAAATTTCATCAAACGTTTACGTTTACGTAATTGAGTTGGTGTCAATTTATTACGACGACCCGCAAATGGGTTATCCCCTTCTTGGAATAATAAACGAATTGGCGTACCAATAATTTTCAAACTTTTACGGAAATAGTTTGAAAGATAACGTTTATAGCTTTCAGGCAATTTATCCATTTGGTTACCGTGAATCACGATAATTGGTGGATTATAACCGCCTGGGTGCGCGTATTTAAGTTTAATACGACGACCATTCGCAAGTGGTGGCTGATGTTCTTCAGTCGCCATTTGCAGAATACGTGTAAGCATAGACGTTGTCATTTTTTGGGTTGCGCATGCGTAAGCTTCTTTGATTGAACCAAATAAGTTACCCACACCACTACCATGTAATGCAGAAATAAAGTGTACTCGTGCAAAATCTAAGAAACCAAGACGACGATCTAATTCTGATTTCACTTGATCTTTGATATCTTGATCTAAGCCATCCCATTTATTGACCACGATCACTAATGATTTGCCCGCATTTAGAATAAAGCCAAGTAAAGAAAGATCTTGATCTGAGATCCCTTCCCGTGCATCAATCGTTAATAACACCACGTTTGCGTCTTGAATCGCCTGAAGTGTTTTAATTACAGAGAATTTTTCTACTGCTAAATGTACTTTTCCGCGTTTACGCACACCGGCTGTATCAATTAAGGTATACGCTTGACCATCACGCTCCATCGGAATATAGATACTGTCACGTGTTGTACCTGGCATATCGTATACCACCACACGATCTTCCCCGAGAATACGATTAGTTAATGTCGATTTACCCACATTCGGACGTCCCACAATCGCAATTTTGATATTTTTATCTTGCTCTTCTTGTTCCGCTTCAAGGGCTTCATCCAGCATTTCTGCATCGGCTTCGTTTTCAACGTCAAAATCTTTTGACCATTCATCTTGTTCTGCCTGATCAATATTTTCTTCGTTTTCCTCGGACGATTCCTCAGATGAGTCATTTTTTTCGGCTAATGGTGCTAATAAATTTTCAATTAAATTATTTACACCGCGTCCTTGGCTTGCCGCGATCTGTGCCATTTCACCCAATCCAAGCTCATAAAACTCTGCACAATGAGAGTCAGCATCAATCCCATCAATTTTATTTGCAACAAGAATGGTGGTTTTATTTTTACGTTGACGTAAATATTGAGCGATACCAATATCAGCTGGCATTAGCCCCGCACGCGCGTCAACAAGGAATAATACAATATCTGCTTCTTCAATCGCTTGGAGAGATTGTTCAGCCATTTTTTCTTCAACACCTTCTTCGCTCCCATCAATACCACCAGTATCAATCACGAGAAAGTCATAACCATTTACATTTGCGTGACCATATTTACGATCACGTGTTAAACCTGGGAAATCCGCGACTAACGCATCACGTGTGCGCGTTAAGCGATTGAACAGGGTTGATTTCCCTACATTTGGACGCCCAACTAGCGCCACCACAGGCATATTCATAGAAACCTCATTAATAATATTCATTAAATATGATGGATAAATGATTCATTATAACGGAAAGTTCTCTCATCTATCCAAAAAAGATCATTATATTGTCTAAATTTAAGCAAAACTGGACGCAAAAGCTAATTTTTACGAGCTTTCACAAATAAAAGTACTGGACGATGCGCAAGATCTTTGAAACTTTCTTGCCATTCAGGCTCATTCTGCAACATCGGCTCGCGCACTTCTTCTATCGTAAGCCCTGCAGAAATTAAATCATTAATAATGGTAGCAACGGTACGGTGATAGGTTTTAAACGGTTTTTTAAACCAATTTCTATCGCGTTCCCCTTCTTCTCGATAATGATTTAACCGATATGCAAGCGGCCGCTTCTGTTCATCTTTTTGCCAACGATCTCCATCTTTATGACATGTAACGATTGGATGCTCTTGAGAAAAGACTAGCGTTCCGCCCACTTTCAATTGTTGCGTAATTTTCTTTAATAAATCAGGAAAATTGGCAATGTAATGAAAAGCAAATGAGCTAGTGATAACATCCATCAGCGGTAAATGTAATTCATCAAATTTTTCCATCGGGCACTGATTTAACGAAAACGTTTCTTTTTCATCACGCCCCGATTTTCCGCAAAATTTATGTAAATTTTCTTGCGCTACACTCAACATCGCCTCAGATAAATCTACACCTGCTACAAAATCCGCACCATTTTTTAAATAAAGTCCTAAATGTTCTCCCATGCCACAACCTAAGTCTAAGACACGTTTATTTGCAAGGGGAGGCACCATTTCTAGCATTGTTTTCTTTTCAACGACTTCGTTCAAACTATGCGGATTTTGACGCAATTTTTGGTATAGCCTAAAAAATTCTTCTTCATCATAAACTGATTTTTGTTGCATGGTTTTTCCTTACCCTGTGAAAATCGGCAAAAGGTGAAACTGTTGCGCGATTTGTGCAAAAATATTTAACATAGCGAAAACAATAATAAAATAAATAATAAAATTACCACCGTACACTTGATAACGTGGCGGGTTAAATTTCTTACGTGCTGCTTTAACCAATAGTGCAGGTACAATCCCTGTCCACACCGTTGCAGCTAATCCCGCATAACCAATCGCCATCACAAATCCATATGGAAACAATAAACTCAGAATAAGCGGTGGCAAGAAACTTATCATACCAATCTTTATACGCTCCCGTTTCGTATGATCGGGTAATTTAAATAAATCGCTAATATAATCAAAAAGTCCAAGCGTTACTCCTAAAAATGAGCTTGCAATCGCCATATAAGCAAAGAAACGTAAAACAACGGCCAAAGACGCACCCTTAATCACACTTGAAAGCGCTGTCAATAATGCATGAATATCACCATCTTTCGCAATAACTGGCGCAAAATCAGCACGCGGCAAATTACCCTGTACCGCTAATTGCCATAACAAATAAATCACTAACGAAAGTCCTGTTCCTAAAAAAATAACCTTCGCTACGCGCTTTCCATCTCGACGATAATACTTCACCAAACTCGGTACATTGCCATGAAATCCAAAAGATACTAAACATACTGGTAATGCACCTAAAATATAGGGGTAATAATGTTCGTTCGCAGGCGATAAGGTATTAAATAAAATCGTTGCTTTCGCCGAAGCGACCAAACCTAAACTTGAATATAAAAAGGCTATCACCATACCGCCTAGCAAAATGACATTAAATCTATCCACCGCCTTTGTAGAAAGCCAGACAAAAAATCCTAACCCGAAACAAAAAATAAGTGATCCTATACTTCGTGGTACGGGTAACGTAGGAAAAAGATGCTGTAATAATGCTTGTGTCATTCCTCCACCTGAGGTCACATAAGCATAGGTTAAAATATAAAGGACAAAGGCAATTGAGAGGCCTGTGAACCAATTCCAATGATCACCTAATAGATCTTTTACAATTGTAGGAAAACTCGCCCCTTGGGGATAATGGAGATTTGCCTCAAGGATCATCAATCCAGATGTCATCATACAAAACCAGGTATAAATGAGTAAAATTACTGAACCAACAAACCAAACACCTGCCATTGATGTCGGGTTCGCTAACATTCCCGCCCCAACCGTTGTACCTGCAATGATCATTGTACCGCCTAATAGCGATGGTCTAGTTAGATTTTTTTTCATTTGTTTCTACCCATTTATTGTTTATTTTGTACTAGTTTACTAGTACATTTATAAAAAACAACATTTTTTGATCATTTCAGATAAGATCTAGGTATGAGAAAAAAATAAATCTTCTTTTATCAAATAGTTACTTATCTAAGCTTTAGAAAAAAGATATAAAAAAAATTAATCTTATCGATTAAAAATAATTTAATGTAGAAAAAGTAGAAGTGTAGAAGCTTGAATGGCGCACCCAAGAGGAGTCGAACCTCTAACCGCTCGGTTCGTAGCCGAGTACTCTATCCAATTGAGCTATGGGTGCGTATCATAAAATCTATTTTGAAATGGCGCACCCAAGAGGAGTCGAACCTCTAACCGCTCGGTTCGTAGCCGAGTAC
>SAMEA104404098__coassemble_27_pt1 | contig 24178 bp, 18 predicted proteins | sample SAMEA104404098__metabat2_low_PE_002 | metagenome-assembled genome bin SAMEA104404098 (sample SAMEA104404098) | Balaenoptera acutorostrata | reverse complement strand
AAAATCACGCCCGATTTTTCGTAAAAATTTATGAATTTTGGGGCGTGATTTTTTTTATTTATGGTTTTTTTTGAGGTGATGAATCACTTGATTGCTTGAGCCTCGCCATAATAGGCTTGGGTCGGCGAGTTCTTGGACAAATTTTCCATCGATGAGTACATCAATGTATTCAAGTAATTCTAATTGGATACCTGAAAGTTCATCAATTTTGTAACCTGTCCATGCCCAGATGTCTTTATCAGGGCATTCGGTTTTGATACGTTTCACCAATTTTAAAAGGGTCGAGACGTTTGTTGGGAGGAATGGATCTCCGCCAGAAAGGCTAATGCCTTGGCGCGGAATCCGAGTATCCTTAAGATCCATAATAATATGATCTTCCATGGCTTGATCAAAGGGCACTCCAGCACTTGGTGACCAGCTTTTTTGATTATAACAGCCACGGCATTGATGAATACAACCACTAACGAAAAGCGTGCACCGCACGCCTTCGCCATTTACGACATCAACAGGATAATATTGTAAATAATTCATAACTGCTTACAGGTGTTTAACGCGACGTTGCACTTCTGCTTGTTTACCTGCATTGAATGGACGCGCATCTGGGCTACCTAAGTAACCACAAACTCGGCGGGTAACCGATACAGTTTCACTATTATGGTTACCACATTTCGGACAGGTAAAACCTTTACTTGTACATTCAAATTCGCCTGTAAAGCCACATTCGTAGCATTCGTCAATAGGGGTATTGGTGCCGTAATATGGCACACGATCATAGCTATAATCCCAAACAGTTTCTAAGGCTTTGAGGTTATTTTGCATATTTGGAAATTCTCCGTAGCAAATAAAACCGCCGTTCGCCAAAGGGGGATAAGGCATCTCAAAGTCAATTTTATCGAATGGATTAACTTTTTTCTCTACATCAAGGTGGAAACTATTGGTGTAGTAACCTTTATCTGTAACATTCGGAATGACACCAAATGCTTGACTATCTAAGCGACAGAAACGATCGCAAAGATTTTCACTTGGTGTTGAGTAAAGGCTAAATGCGTACCCCGTTTCTTCTTTCCATTGTTTGGTTGCATCGCTTAAGTGACGAACAATTTCTACACCTTTTTCTTGGAGCATTTCATTATCATAAATATGTTCGCCAAATAGTGCGTAAAGGGTTTCGTGAATACCGATATAACCAAGAGAAACAGAAGCACGTCCATTTTTAAAAATGTCAGCTACATAGTCTTCGGCATTTAGACGGACACCGCATGCACCCTCCATATAAAGAATTGGCGCAACTTTAGCTTTCGTGTTTTCTAAACGAGCGATACGTGTCATTAATGCTTTTTTCGCAAGGGCTAGACGTTGATCTAAAATTTCATAGAAACGTTTTTCATCACCATTCGCTTCAATCGCAATACGTGGAAGGTTAATACTGACCACGCCAAGATTATTACGACCACTATGAACTTCTTCACCTTTTTCATTGAGATACGGATTGAGGAAACTACGGCAACCCATTGGTGCTTTAAATGAACCCGTGACTTTTACAACTTGATCATAGTTTAGAATATCTGGGTACATACGTTTGCTTGCACATTCTAAGGCAAGCTGTTTGATATCGTAATTTGGATCCGTTGGCTGTGCATTTAAACCACGTTTTATTGTGAAAACGAGTTTCGGGAATACTGGGGTTTTATGGTTTTTACCTAACCCATGAATACGGTTTTGTAAGATTGATTTTTGGATAAGTTTTGCTTGCCAACTTTCTCCTAAACCAAACCCAAAAGTAACAAACGGAGTTTGACCATTTGCAGTATGTAAAGTGTTCACTTCATATTCAAGTGATTGGAATGCATCGTAACACTCTTTAGCAATTAATGCGTCTGCGTAGCCTTGTTTATCAGGCACTTGCCAACGTTCTGCATTACGGAGGTGTTTTTCGTAACTAAGTTGGACAAAAGGCGCCAAGACTTCATCAATGCGATCAATCGTCGTACCACCGTAGATATGGCTTGCTACTTGCGCAATAATTTGAGCGGTGACGGCTGCTGCAGTAGTAATTGATTTTGGTGGCTCAATTTCTGCATTCCCCATTTTAAAACCGTTGGTTAGCATGCCATTTAGATCAACTAACATACAGTTAAACATTGGGAAAAATGGGGCGTAATCTAAATCGTGGTAGTGAATTTCGCCTTTATCATGCGCTTCGACAATATCTTTTGGTAAAATATAAGATTTTGCATAGTCTTTTGCGACAATGCCCGCAAGGAGATCGCGTTGAGTCGGAATGACTTTCGCATCTTTATTGGCATTCTCGTTCAAAATCGCGATATTGGTTTGATCAATTAACCCTTCAATTTCACGCGTTAATGCACTGCGTTTACCACGTTGGATGTCACGGTCATGGCGATATTCAATATAAGCGCGCGCAATTTGTGGGTATTCGCTGTGCATTAAAACTTCCTCAACGGTATTTTGAATGCAAGAAATATCCACACTGTTGGAATATTGTGCTGTTATTCTTTTTTGTACTTCTTCACCAATTTTTTGACAAAAATCATTATCTTGAATGTGGCACGCTGAACTGGCTGCTTTAATAGCATTAATTATACAGCGAATATCAAAAGGAGCTTTGGCTCCGTCTCGTTTAATAACTAACATAATATCCTCAGGCTTAGTATTTAAAGTGCTTTCTTTTTAAATTTCTTTTTAAAGATGACATCATTAAATTCGGTGAAGTCTACCATTGCTCAGACGTTTTTCCTAGATGTGAAAATTTACATGGACCAGACACAACGGCATGCAACCCTATATAATCAGTATGTTTGTATAAAATATAATCGAATTAAATGCGGAAATCTTATGCAAAATAGATGACTGATAGCTTATCTTTTGTAAGGCTATTTCTTCTTCGTAATGACGCCTTTTAACTATTCTACCCAAAGATAGGGAAAATGAAATAGAAGTTTTTTTATGCAAAATGGAAAAATTTTTTATATCCCTTTGCTCTTGATATTTATCAATGAGGCATTTTTCATGCATATTTAAAATTCCCTAAATCACAATTATTAACACTAAATGGTTGTCAAAAGTAACAAGGGGGAGTAATGAAAGACATTACCAAATGGAATGTGGAAGATGCCGAATTTTGGCAAAAAGAAGGGGCGAAAATAGCCAATCGCAACCTTTGGATTTCAATTCCAGCTCTACTATCTGGCTTCGCTGTGTGGTTATACTGGAGTATGATCACTGTTCAAATGTTGAACCTAGGATTCCCAATTAGTAAAGGTGAGCTGTTCTCTTTAGGGGCAATCGCGGGGTTATCTGGTGCAACTTTACGTATTCCGAATTCATTTTTCATTCGTTTTTGTGGCGGTCGTAATACGATTTTCTTCACGACTGCTTTATTGCTGATTCCTGCAATTGGAACCGGTATTGCATTACAAGATGTGCATACACCACTATGGGTTTTCCAATTACTTGCATTACTTTCTGGTTTTGGGGGCGGTAATTTTGCTTCTTCAATGTCCAATATTAGTTTCTTCTTCCCGCAAAAGAAACAAGGGTTGGCGCTTGGATTAAATGCAGGGCTTGGTAACTTTGGGGTAACAACAATGCAAATTGTGATCCCACTTGTTATGACCTATGGTATTTTTGGTGGTGTACCAATGAAACTTATCAATTCGTCTGGTACGTTAATTGGTAAAATTCCAGCAGGTAGCGAAAGTTATATTCAAAACGCAGCTTGGATTTGGGTAGTATTCCTTGTACCAATTTGTATTGCTGCTTGGTTTGGAATGAACAATATTAAAACTGAACAAGTTTCACCAAAAATTGGATCGCCAATTAAAGCTATGTTACAAATGACAGTAATGCTACTTATTGGCTTAATTATCACTGTTATTGCACTTTGGTTAACTTTGCCAAAAGCTGCAAATGGATCTGGTCTTGGTGTACCAAAACTTTTAGTTCTGGTGCTTACTATCGCGGCAACTGTGTATGCCTTGAAACTTTTACCTGGTGAAATTGGTAAAAGCTTAACTCATCAATATCGTATTTTTAAAAATAAACACACCTGGGTAATGAGTATTATCTATACCATGACCTTTGGTTCTTTTATTGGATTCTCTGCGGCCTTCCCACTCGCGATTAAGGTTATCTTTGGTTATCAACACGTGGTGAATGCACAAGGTGTGATTAGTAGTGATTTGGTTAATCCAAACGGACCAAGTGCATTAACTTACGCATGGATTGCACCTTTCATTGGTGCATTGATTCGACCTGTAGGCGGATGGTTAGGGGATAAGTTTGGGGGAGCCATTATTACTCAAATTTGTGCAATTTTAATGACGATTGCAGCGCTTGGTGTGGCGTACTATATGGAACTCGCTTATCACAGTACTACCCCAGAACAGTACTTCATGCCATTCTTCCTTATTTTCCTACTTCTTTTTGCTGCTTCTGGTATTGGTAATGGTTCAACCTTCCGTACTACAGCAATTATTTTCCCGAAAGAAGAAGCAGGTCCGGTACTTGGATGGATTTCAGCTGTTGCTGCGTACGGTGCATATTACATTCCTGAAACATTAGGGGATTCAATCCGTGCAACGACACCACAATACGCAATGATTGGATTAGCAATTTTCTATGCAGCTTGTTGCGTACTTAACTACATTTTCTATTTACGCAAAAACGGTCAATTCTACAATCCATAGGAATTAGGGGGAATATTATTATGGGACAATTCTTAGATAATTTACTCTTTTTCAAAAGAAAAAAAGAAGAGTTTTCAAATGGCTTTGGTGAAACACGCCAAGAAAGCCGTGAATGGGAACATGCATATAGAACACGTTGGCAACAGGATAAAATTGTGCGCTCTACGCACGGTGTAAACTGTACGGGTTCTTGTTCCTGGAAAATTTATGTAAAAAATGGTTTGGTTACTTGGGAAACTCAACAAACAGACTATCCTAAAACTCGACCAGACCTACCTAATCACGAACCACGCGGTTGTCCGCGTGGAGCAAGCTATAGTTGGTATCTATATAGTGCTAACCGTGTGAAATATCCAAAGGTGCGCGGTGCTTTATTAAAACTTTGGCGTGAAGCTAAAAAACAATATAAAGATCCCGTTGATGCATGGCGTAGCATCGTATCTGATCCAGAAAAGGCAAAATTATATAAATCACAACGTGGTTTAGGTGGTTTTGTGCGTTCAAGTTGGGAAGAAGTTAACGAAATTATCGGTGCGGCTAATGTATCGACCATTAAAGAATATGGTCCAGATCGTATCGCGGGCTTCTCACCGATTCCAGCGATGTCCATGATCTCTTGGGCAGCGGGTGGGCGCTTCCTCTCTTTAATCGGAGGGGTGTGCTTATCTTTCTACGATTGGTATTGCGACTTACCACCAGCTTCCCCGCAAACTTGGGGTGAACAAACAGACGTACCAGAATCTGCTGACTGGTATAATAGCCATTATATTATTACCTGGGGTTCAAATGTTCCACTTACTCGTACTCCAGATGCTCACTTTTTGAGTGAAGTCCGTTACAAAGGAACGAAAGTTGTAGCGATTACGCCGGACTATGCTGAAGTATCTAAATTCGGTGATGAATGGATGAATCCGCAACAAGGTACCGATGCTGCTGTGGCCATGGCAATGGGGCACTGTATTTTAAAAGAATGGTATATTGATAAGCAAAGTGATTATTTCACTGATTACGTGCGTCGTTATACCGACTTCCCAATGTTAGTCATGCTTGAAGAAAATAGCAAAGGCGATTTGGTGCCTGGGCGTTATTTACGTGCATCTGACTTAGTTGCCTTAAAAGATGATGAAAATAGTGAATGGAAAACGATTGCGATTGATGAACTAACAGGCGATTTTGTATCTCCACAAGGTGCTGTTGGTTATCGCTGGAGTGAGCATAAAGGTCAATGGAATTTAGAAGAAAAAGAAGGACATACGGGCAAAGATACTAAACTTGCATTGAGTTTAAAAGGTAATGATACCGTTAATGTTGCTTTTTCTCATTTTGCTGCCGTGTCTAAAGGTCAGTTCTGGAAAGATGATGGTAATGATGAGGTGTTACATCGTTTAGTGCCATACAAAACTATCCAATTAGCTGATGGCTCTCAAGCAAAAATTGTCACTGTATTCGATTTAATTTTAGCCAATTATGGTGTAGATAATGTGGGTGGTGATAACGTTGCCAAAGACTTCTATGACGACGTCCCTGGAACACCTGCATGGCAAGAAAAATTAACTGGCGTCAGCGCTGAACAAGTTATTCGTGTTGCTCATGAATTTGCTGAAACCGCACATAAAACCAAAGGTAAATCTATGATTATCATTGGTGCAGGTGTAAACCACTGGTATCACACAGACATGGTTTATCGTGGCGCGATTAATATGCTAATGATGTGTGGTTGTATTGGTCAATCTGGTGGTGGTTGGTCACACTATGTTGGGCAAGAAAAACTTCGTCCATTAACAGGGTGGACACCAATTGCGCTCGCAACCGACTGGCAACGCCCACCACGTTTAATGAATGGTACGTCATTCTTCTATAACCATAGTTCTCAATGGCGTCATGAAAAATTTGATATTCACAATATTATTTCGCCACTTGCTAACGCAGACAATGCTTATTCACATATGCTGGACTATAACGTAACAGCTGAGCGTATGGGATGGTTACCGTCTGCGCCACAATTGAATACCAATCCGTTAACGATTGCTCGCAAAGCGAAAGAGGAAGGTTTAAGCAGTAAAGAATATATTGTGAAACATCTTAAAGATGGTTCCTTGCGTTTTGCATGTGAAAGCCCAGACGATCCGAAAAACTTCCCGCGTAATCTCTTTATTTGGCGTTCAAATTTATTCGGCTCATCCGGTAAAGGGGCTGAGTATATGCTTAAATACTTGCTCGGTACCAAAACCGCTGCTGTATTAAATAAAGATGGTACGATGAAACCAACCCAAGTTGATTGGGTAGAAGATGCGCCAACTGGAAAATTGGATCTTGTCACGGTATTAGATTTCCGTATGAGTACCACTTGTGTGTATTCAGACATTGTTTTACCAACGGCAAGCTGGTATGAAAAAGAAGATATCAATACATCTGATATGCATCCATTTATTCACCCATTCTCGGCCGCGGTAGATCCATGTTGGGAAGCCCGTTCAGATTGGGAAATTTATAAAGGCTTTGCAAAAGGTGTTTCAGATCTTGCACCAGGTCATCTTGGTGATGAAACGGATATCGTTGCCCAACCAATGCAACATGATACCCCGACTGAAATGGGGCAAGCACTAGGTATTCAAGATTGGAAAAAAGGTGAATGCGATCTTATTCCAGGTAAAACCGCGCCAGACTTTATTGAAGTAAAACGCGATTATAGAGATATTTATAAAAAATATACGTCTTTAGGACCGTTGCTCGATAAATTAGGTAATGGTGGTAAAGGGATCCATTGGAAAACTGAGAAAGAAGTGGATCTTCTTGCCAGATTACACCGCACTGTACAAGAAGACGGCGTAAGCCAAGGTCGTCCGAATTTAAATACGGCAGTCCAAGCTTGTGATAGTGTTATGTCATTAGCGCCAGAAACCAACGGTGAAGTTGCTGTCCGAGCTTGGGCTGCACTTTCTGAATCAACAGGGCGTGATTTGACTCATCTTGCTAAACCAAAAGAAGATGTAAAAATTCGTTACAACGATATTGTGTCTCAGCCACGTAAAATTATTTCTAGCCCAATTTGGTCTGGCTTAGAAGATGAACATGTGAGTTATAACGCAGGTTATACCAATGTGCATGAGCTTATTCCGTGGCGTACGATTACTGGTCGTCAACAATTCTATCAAGATCACCAATGGATGCGTTTATTTGGGGAACAAATGGTGAGTTATCGTCCACCGATTAATACGCATGCAGTAGATAAGATCTTTGAATCTAAACCGAACGGTAATAAAGAAATTAAACTTAACTTTGCAACACCTCACCAAAAATGGGGGATCCACTCAACTTATTCTGACAACTTGTTGATGCTAACGCTAGGTCGTGGTGGTCCGCATGTTTGGATCTCAGAAAAAGATGCAAAACGTGCTGATATTGAAGATAACGACTGGGTTGAAGTATTCAATGAAAATGGTGCTATTACTTGCCGAGCAGTTGTTTCTCAGCGTGTCATTGAAGGTATGTTAATTATGTACCATGCACAGGAACGTATTGTAAACGTACCTGGTTCTGAAATGACAGGCACCCGTGGCGGTATTCATAATTCTGCAACAAGAGCTATTTTAAAACCAACACATATGATTGGTGGCTATGCACAACAAAGTTACGGATATAACTATTACGGTACGATTGGTTGTAACCGTGATGAGATCGCCGTTATTCGTAAAATGAATAAAGTAGACTGGTTGGATAATGCGGGAAATGACCTTCCGCGACCATTAGCAACTGACGTGGATTATAAGTGAGGCAACAATGAAAATTAGAGCACAAGTAGGAATGGTATTAAACCTTGATAAATGTATCGGTTGCCACACTTGTTCCGTTACCTGTAAAAATGTATGGACGAGTCGCGAAGGTGTTGAATACGCATGGTTTAATAACGTAGAAACTAAACCAGGTATTGGTTATCCAAAAGATTGGGAAAATCAAGCTAAATACAAAGGGGGTTGGATCCGTCATAGCAATGGAAAAATCACGCCTCGTATTGGGGGTAAATTCCGGGTATTAGCAAGCATTTTTGCGAATCCAGATTTACCAGAACTTGATGATTATTACGAACCTTTTACGTTTGATTATCAAAATCTTCATACCGCACCAGCCGGTGATTGCCAGCCCGTTGCACGCCCTCGTTCATTAATCACGGGTGAGCGTATGGAAAAAATTAACTGGGGGGCGAACTGGGAAGATGATCTAGGTACAGAATTTGCTAAACGCAAAAAAGATAAAAATTTCCGCGATATTGAGGCCGAGATTTATAGCCAATATGAAAATACGTTCATGATGTATTTACCGCGTCTTTGCGAACACTGCTTAAATCCAGCGTGTGTGGCATCTTGCCCATCAGGTGCGATTTATAAACGTGAAGAAGATGGTATTGTATTAATCGATGAAGATAAATGTCGTGGTTGGCGTATGTGTGTGAGCGGTTGCCCATACAAAAAAATCTACTTCAACTGGAAAAGCGGTAAATCAGAAAAATGTGTATTCTGCTATCCTCGTATTGAATCAGGTTTACCAACAGTGTGTTCCGAAACCTGTGTAGGTCGTATTCGTTATCTGGGTGTGATTTTATATGATGCTGATCGAATTGAAGAAGCAGCATCTACCCAAAGTGAAACTGATTTGTACCAAGCACAAAAATCTATTTTCCTCGATCCAAATGATCCAGCGGTAATTGCACAAGCACGTCAAGACGGTATACCAGAAAACGTGTTATTGGCTGCTAAAAAATCACCAGTTTATAAATTAGCAATGGAATGGGGATTAGCCTTACCACTTCACCCTGAATACCGTACTTTACCAATGGTTTGGTATGTACCAGCGCTTTCCCCAATTCAAGCAGCTGTGGAAAAAGGGGCTGTTCCAACCGTGGGTAAATCAGGTGTGATTCCAGATCTTTCAGCGTTACGTATTCCTGTCAAATATCTGGCTAATTTATTGGCGGCAGGGGATGAAAAACCTGTCATTTCAGCATTAGAACGTCTGCTTGCTATGCGTGCGTATAAACGGGCTCAAACAGTTGATGGTGTTGAAGATCTCCAAGTATTAGAAGATGTTGGACTTACACGTGAAATGGCCGAAGAAATGTATCGTTATCTAGCAATTGCAGATTATGAAGATCGTTTTGTCGTGCCATCTGGACATCGTGAATTAAATGTACCAAATGCCTATGATAGCCGTAATGGTTGTGGATTTACATTTGGTAATGGCTGTTCAAGTACAACTCAAAAAAGTTTATTTGGCAGTGAGCCAAGAGCGAATCGTATGGCAGCGAAAATGTGGGAGGATGATTTATGATAAAAATTCTCACCGTATTTTCTCGCTTGTTGGATTACCCAACTGCTACGGTGGTGGAACACAAAAATGAAATATGCGAGGCAATAAAGGCCTCGCCCTATCTTCCGCCAGAATTACGCAAAAAACTCGTAGCAGAGGTAGAACAAGCCTTAGCACAGGATCTTTACGATCAAGAAATGCGCTATGACGGTTTATTTGATCGCGGACGTACGACATCTTTACTTCTATTTGAACATATTCATGGGGAAAGCCGTGATCGTGGTCAGGCAATGGTTGATTTGCTAAATCTCTATTTTGATGCAGGGATGCAACCAAGAAAAGATGAGCTACCAGATTATTTACCTCTCTTTTTAGAATTTCTTGCAACTCAAGATGATAGTGTTGCACGCGATTTGTTATTTGATGTGAGTGAAATATTGCAATTGCTTTATTTACGCTTGCAGAAGAAACAGGCGTGGGAAGCAACAATCTTCGAAGGTTTATTAATTATTGCAGGTGTACCTGTAGGTGATGAATCTCTGGCAAACAAAGTTCAACAAGAATTGGATGATGCTACTCTTGATGCCCTTGATATTGCTTGGGAAGATAAAGAAATTCGCTTTGATAATCAACTAGATAGTGCATGTCCAAAAACATTTGTACAGGCAGCTAAAAATTTATCGGATGTACCAATCCATTGGCATGGCAATCGATCTTAATACGTGGAGGTATTTATGCATAATCTTAATCTTTTCTTATTTGGCGTGTATCCCTACATTGCGATTGCTGTTTGCATTGTTGGTTGCATTATCCGTTACGATGCACAACCATATAACTGGCGTGCTGGTTCAAGCCAAATGCTTAGTAAAAAAGGAACTATTTTTACGAATAATTTATTCCATATTGGGATCTTACTTATCGTAATTGGTCATACATTTGGTCTTTTAACGCCAAAATCAGTTTATGAGAAATTTGTTACCCCTGAACAACATCAAGTTTTTGCAATGATCGCGGGTGGTACAGCGGGTACTATGGTATTTATTGGTTTAATTCTATTGATACTTCGTCGTTGGCGTGAACCTCGTGTTAATCGCACAGGATCTACAGGAGATATGATTATTTTATGGTTGTTATTTGCGCAAGTTGTTCTTGGTTTGATGACACTATTTGTTTCATATCAACATCTAGATGGTATCACTCTAGAACATATTGAGAATTACTTCCAAAGTTTCTTCTACTTCGGAACTTTCCAATCATTTGAGGGAATTGAAAATATTAGCATTATTTATAAAGCTCATATTATCTTAGGATTTACTTTGATTCTGATTATTCCATTCTCTCGTTTACACCATGCACTAAGCGCGCCAATTTGGTATTTTGGACGTCGTTATCAAATAGTGCGTACCCGTTTTGCATTAAATAAGAGTCGCTATTAATGAATATTATTAATTTAAGACCTGGGGAACAGTTGTTGGATTTAAGCAATCCTTTCCCTAAAATTATGGTTAATGGCATTCAAATTAAAGAGGAAGATGTAGCACGGGAAATGCTACATCATCCCGCTAAAACACGAATGGAAGCCCGTGATCTCGCTGCACAAGCCCTTGTCATTCAAGCTTTATTACATCAAGCTTGTGGTGAACAAAATATCACCCTAGAAAATGAGGAAGAGGCGATCGCTTGTTTGTTAGAAAAAAATATCCAGCCACAATCGGTTAGTGAAGAAGATTGTGTGCGTTTTTATGACACAAATCCACAGCGTTTTTTTACTTCGCCTTTAGTTGTTGCACGACATATTTTGTTTGCAGCTGATAAAGATGATTTAGAAATGCGGGCAATCCAAAGAGCTAAGGCAGAAGAAATCCTTGCTTGTATCAATACATCTACCGATCCAAAAGAAACGTTTTTGAGTATGGTAAATATGTCTGATTGCCAATCGCGTGAAGAGGGTGGGCTTTTGGGACAAGTTAATCCGGGAGATACGGTGCCAGAATTTGAACGCCAAATTTTTGTTCTTAATAAAGGGTTATCGCCTAAACTTGTTGAAACGCGTTACGGCTATCATATTGTTTTTATCGAGGAACATGTTGATGGTAAAAAAGTAGATTATGCCATCTGTCAGCCACAAATTTATAACTATTTAGAAGAGTGTCGATATCGGCAAGCGGTGAATATTTACTTGCATCAGCTTGCAGAAAAAGCACAAATTAGTGGAATAGAGTTGCAACTTTATTAGACATAAATTATCATAGCCTAGAAGTTGAGTTTTTTAGTAGGGTATTATGGTAGGTATTGATAGATTTATTTCGTCATATGGCGCATCAGGATTATTTTATAATCTAGATAAACAGACCGTCGCAGATATTCTGGCTGTGAGCCAAGAGTGTACTGCGACGGAAAATGAATATTTATTGTATGAGGGAGATCAAATTGAGTATTTGTTTTTTGTTTTGCAAGGTGAATTGATAACTTTTAGAACAAATACGCAAGGTGATGAAGTTTCTGTAAGACTATTAGAATCGGGTGATGTGTGCGGAGATTCTATATTCTTCATGGATAAAGTAGGATCATCCATTGGCATCAAAGCGCTTGTGGGAGCAAAATTTTTAAAAATTCCTCGTAAAATCGTGTTGAAGTTGGTGAGTGAAAATATCCAATTTTCTAATAATATCGTTAATGTGTTAGCCAACTTTTACCAGATGGCGTTGATGCAAATCCACAATCTTGCCGTTAAAAAAACCAAAGATCGGCTAGGGCATTTTTTACTTTTTCAGCATCTTAAAAAACGCCATTCGAGCCGAGATGTTGAGTTGTATTTAACGTTCAAGAAAAATGTTATTGCGAATTTCCTTGGAATGACACCTGAAACATTATCTCGTCAACTTCATGCATTAGAAATGGATAAATATATTACGATTGATAAGGAAGAAATTTATTTATCCTCTCCGCATTCGCTATGCCATTTTTGTGATGAAGACACCGCTGTTTTCTGTAAAGATCTCACGGGGTGTCCTAATAAACGGAGTAAAAATCTCGAACTTTCCTAAAATATTTTTTATGAAAAAAATATCGAAAATTGGGGCGTGATTTATAAAAAACGCATCTTTTTAAATATGAAAAGATGCGTTTTTATTTATTGGCGATAAGTTTCTAGGAAGCGTGCTAGACGCGTCAATGCATCCTCTAGTTGTGTGGTATGCGCAAGCGTAACGATACGGAAATGATCTGGTTTGTGCCAGTTAAATCCTGTTCCGTGTACGAGTAAAACTTTTTCTTGACGTAAAAGATCTAATGCCATTTTTTCATCGTTATGAATATTAAACTTTTTCACATCAATTTTAGGGAACATATACATAGCTCCCATCGGTTTTACACAACTTAATCCTTCAATATTATTAACGAGCTCGTAAGCTTTATTGCGTTGTTCAAGCAAACGACCATTCGGTAATACAAAATCATTGATACTTTGCTTACCGCGTAATGCAACTGGAATTGCGTATTGCATTGGATGGTTCGCACAAAGACGCATAGAAGAGAGAATAGTTAACGAATCAATAAATTCTCTCGCATGTTCTTTAGGACCATTTAATAAAACCCAACCTTGTCGGAAACCAGCAACACGATAGGCCTTGGATAAACCATTAAACGTTAAGGTTAAAAGATCGGGAGCAAGTGCAGCAAGATGACAATGGGTTTGACCATCGTAGAGAATTTTATCGTAAATTTCATCGGATAAAATTAATAAATTATTTTCTCGAGCAACTTTAACGATCTCTTCTAACAATTCTTTGCTATATACCGCTCCTGTAGGATTATTAGGATTAATGATCACAATTGCTTTCGTTCTCGGCGAGATTTTGCGTTTAATATCGGCAATATCTGGGAACCAATTGGCTTCTTCATCACATAAGTAATGAACCGCTTTACCTCCTGCTAGATGGGTCGCTGCCGTCCATAGCGGATAATCTGGCATTGGAATTAGGACCTCGTCATCTTGATTGAGTAAAGCTTGCATAACCATAACAATGAGTTCTGAAACCCCATTACCAATGAAAACATCTTCAACAGTGTTGTCGCAAATTCCTTTTTGGTGATAAAAATCCACAATCGCTTGACGTGCTTCGAGGATGCCTTTTGAATCACAATAACCTTGGGCGATAGGTAAGTGTTCCAAGAGCGTAGGTAATAATTCCGCGGGTGTTTCAAAATCAAAACTGGCAGGGTTACCAATATTTAATTTTAAAATATCCAGACCTTGTGCTTGGAGGCGTAATGCTTCTTGATGCACCTTCCCTCGAATATCGTAGCAGACGTTTGCGAGTTTATGTGGTTTTTGTAAAGGTTTCATATATACCTCAAAAATATTTATATTATTTTTATTTTGCTTCCTGATTCCATTTCTTTCATTTGTACAAAGAATTAGTAAAAAAAAGCCCCGAAATGGGTTAGAATGTAACAGCAATTTTTAACTTATTTTTTTACGAAAAACAAATTATTTTGAATATGCTTAGTATTATCAAACAAGCGATTTTATCTAAATTAGAAAAATTAGATTTTAATTCCGCCCAAAATATTGCGGTCATTCGCTTAACGCAGATGAATTTTTCTTTGCCATTATTAAATTGGTTAAAGGCTCAATTGCGCTATCCGCAATTTTATTTACATTATCGAGATACAGCTCAACATAGTGTTGCACTAGGAAATATTAAAGTTTTTACTGATTCGCAACAAGCAGAAGCTTTTTGCCAGCAAGAAGATCTTCCACTGGTAGGTGGTCGACAATTTACTGGTGAAACATTTTTCTTCTTACCAAGATTATTTATTGAACAAAAAGATGATAGTTTAACAGTGAATCTTTTTGTTGACGTAAGTGCATCTAAAGAAAATGAAATTCAACAAACTGAACAAATTTTAGAAAATTTTACGCAAATTGGACAACGCGAACAATTACCCAAAATTGTAAAAGAATTAGCCACCGAAGCAGATGAAATGACGTGGTGCAATTGGGTTGAGCAAGCCTGTGAGGCGATTAAAGAAAAACAATTCACGAAAGTTGTGTTAGCTAATGCAAAAAGTTTTCAAACTGAATTTGTTTTAGATCCATATGATTTTCTCTCTGAGAGCGAAGCCTATAATCAGCATTGTTATCATTTTCTTCTTATCAAAGATAATACAAAAGCATTTTTAGGTTCTACGCCAGAGAGATTATTTTTACGCCAAAATAATAAACTTTTCACGGAAGCATTAGCCGGTACAGCTTTTGTCAGTGAAGATGAACAAGAAACCCAACGTCAAGCTGATTGGCTTTTAAATGATGAAAAAAATAGACATGAAAATCAGCTCGTTGTTGATAATATCCGACAAAGTTTACAAGATGTTGTACAGACCTTTGAAGTAGGCGAACGACAAATTAAGCGCTTACGAAAAGTACAGCATTTACAACGACCAATTTGTGGTGAATTAAGAGAAGAACAAGCAGATGCAAATTGTTTACAACAAATTCATCCAACTGCTGCCGTTGCAGGCTTACCTAAATCAGCAGCGATGGCATTTATTAAACAGATAGAGGGACAAGCAAGAGAATGGTATGCTGGAACGTTGGGGGTGATGACAAAATCACAATCTGAGTTTTGTGTTACTATTCGCAGTGCCAATATTTGTAGCGATGTTATTCAGGTTTTTGCAGGTGCAGGCATCGTTGAAGGTTCAATCCCAGCTCACGAATGGCGTGAAATTGAACGCAAAGCATTAGGGCTTGTATCATTATTAGAAATGAAGAAGGAATAGATATGTCAGTGAGTGTCTTTAATCGTTGTTGGGCGAGAGTGATCTTAGAAAGTCTTGTTCGACATGGTGTAACGCAGTTTTGTATTGCACCCGGATCTCGTTCTACACCGTTGACTTTAGAAGCGGTAGAATTACAAAATCAAAATCGTGCAATTTGTCATACGCATTTTGATGAACGAGGATTAGGCTTTTTTGCGTTAGGTTTGGCTAAATCTCGCCAAGAGTGTGTTGCTGTGATTGTGACCTCAGGAACAGCTACGGCAAATTTATATCCTGCTATTATTGAAGCACGTCAAACAAATGTAAATTTAGTGATCCTAACAGCGGATCGTCCGATTGAACTATTGGAATGTGGTGCTAATCAGGCAATTTTGCAAGAGAATATGTTTGCAGACTATCCTATTGCGAAAGTGAATTTACCGCGCCCAACGTCTGCATTATCGGCTAGCTGGTTATTGTCTTACCTTGATCAAGCGTATCAAAAACAGCACCAAACACCAGGTGTTATTCATATTAATGTTCCTTTACCTGAACCACTTTATGGCGCAGAAGAAGAAAAGATTAACCAGCATGAATGGTTTGCGCCAATTCAAGGGTGGCTAGCGCAACGTGAAAGAGAAGTGTGGGTCGAACATCCAGTTAAGAAATATGATGCGGAACCTCATACGGATTGGGATGCATGGCGTGCTAAAAAAGGGGTAATTCTTATTGGGCGATTAAGTAAAATTGAATCAGAAGGATTGTCGCAGTGGGCAAATGCAATGGGATGGATCGTTATTACCGATGTACAATCAAACGTTCCTCCAATTTTACCGCATGCAGATGTTTGGCTAGGGAATAAAACGGTACTTAAAAAGTTACTTCAAGCTGATATTGTTATTCAATTTGGTGGTGGCTTTATTAGTAAACGCGTTAATCAATTCTTGGAAGCTTACAAAGGCGAATACTGGATTGTGGCTGATGGTAATAAGAATCTTGATCCTTATCACCATGCAAGAACGCGCTTTAATATGAGTATTGCAGCCTGGTTACAAACCCACCCACCAGTCCGCCAAAAACCGTGGCTTTTAGAACCGCTCGCATTGTCAAAATTCTGTGGTGATTTTATCATGCGTAATCTAGGTGCAGCCTTAAATGAAGCCTCACTTGCTTATAATATTGATAAAGTTTTACCGAATAATTGTGATCTCTTTTTAGGAAATAGTTTATTTGTTCGTTTAGCCGATGCTTTTGCACGGTTACCTGATGATTGTCGTATTTTTACAAACCGTGGTGCAAGCGGTATTGATGGGTTAATCGCGACTGCGGCAGGGGTTTCGTTAGGGAGTAACCGTCCTCTTATTGCAATGTTAGGGGACACTTCATTACTTTATGATTTAAATTCATTAGCGCTTTTACAAAAAGTCGTACAGCCAGTTATCGTATTCGTCATTAATAATAATGGCGGCGCAATTTTCGATATGCTACCTGTTCGAGAAGATGTGAAAGAAAAATATTATCAAATGCCACATCAATTAGAATTTGCGCAAGCTGCAGCATTGTTTGGCTTAAAATATGCGTTGCCACGCACTTGGTCAGATTTAAACTCTGTCCTTCGTCAAGCTTATAAACAACGTGGTGCAACTCTTATCGAATTAAAAGTCCCACCAACAGCGGCAAGCCAGTTCTATCGTTACATTCTTAATGAAATTGCGAATGCCGTTATTGGGGACGATAATGATGAAGAGCATGAAACTGTAAATGAACCAACAGAATCTGAAGTGAAAAAAGAAACCCTCGTACCCGAGGAATAAATATAAAGGAGAGGATATGTTACGAATTGCAGTAACAGGTGCAAATGGACGTATGGGTCGTCAATTAATCCAAGCAATTTTAGAAGATGGAACTGTCAAACTTGGTGCAGCCTTTGTAAGAAAAGGTTCAAGCCTTGTGGGAGCAGATGCTGGGGAATTTGTTGGATTTGGAAAAGCAGGGATTGCTTTAAGTGATGATCTCGAAGCTGAAAAAGACAATTTTGACGTACTGATTGATTTTACGCGTCCAGCATATTCATTGGAAAACGTTGCTTTTTGTCAGCAAAATCATAAAAAATTAGTGTTAGGTACTACTGGATTTAGTCCTGAAGATAAAGCATTCATTCAAAATGCATCTCAAGATACAGCAATTGTTTTTGCTGCGAATTTCAGTATTGGTGTAAATTTAGTCTTTAAATTATTAGAAAAAGCCGCTAAAGTCATGGGACCTGATTGTGATATCGAAATTATTGATGCACATCATCGCAATAAAGTTGACGCACCATCAGGAACTGCATTAGCCATGGGCGAACATATTGCTAAGGCATTAGGTGTTAATTTAGCTGATCACGCTGTTTTTGAACGTCACGGTATTATTGGTCCTCGCACACCAGGTGAAATTGGTTTTTCTACTATTCGTGCATCTGATGTAGTAGGAGAACATAGCGTTTGGTTCGCAGACATTGGTGAACGTGTTGAAATTGCACATAAAGCGTCAAGTCGAATGACATTCGCAAAAGGTGCAGTGCGTGCAGCAAAATGGTTAGCTAACCAGAATGTAGGATTATTTGATATGACGAATGTTCTAGGGTTAGATAATCTCTAACCAAGTTGCGGATAACAGCAATTAGAGCGATAAGTGGACTAGGCAAAAAACTGTGATAATATGCCTAGAAATAATAAGGATAAACTTTTACTATAGATGTAGTTTATCAAATGTAATGACAACAAAGAGAGGATAGTATGAGTCAAGTTTATCACACAAGTGACGCGACCTTTAATGCGGATGTTTTAGAATCTAAGGTACCAGTATTATTAGATTTCTGGGCTCCTTGGTGTTCTCCTTGCCGTATGATTGGTCCAATGTTAGAAGAATTAGCACAAGAATATGGCGATAAAGTAAAAATTGTAAAATTGAATATTGATGAAAACCAACAAGTTGCTGCACAATATGGCGTACGCAGTATTCCTACTTTAATCATGTTTAAAGATGGACAAGCAAAAGCAACTCAAGTTGGTGCATTACCAAAAAATCAATTAGCAGAATTTATTTCAAAAAATAGCTAATTAACCAGATAAACAGAGAAAGGCTACTATAACGGTAGCCTTTTTTATGTTTAGGCCTGATTAGATAGGAAAGAGATAACCTCTTCACGTTTAGGAATAGAGGGTTGCGCGCCAAAACGTGTTACACTAATGGCGGCGGCTGCTTGTCCAAAACGGATAGCATCGGGGATAAGCTGGTCCTCTAGTAACGCTACCAGAAAACCAGCATTAAAGGTATCGCCAGCGGCAGTAGTATCAACCGCCTCAACACGGAATCCCGTGATAAGCGCCTGTTCGCCATTACGACTAAAATATACCCCTTTTTTACCAAGGGTGATCAACACACATTTGACACCGCGCTGGTGTAAAATATCTGCTGCTTGTTGTGCACTTGCCATATCTGTTACTTGAATTCCCGTCAGAATTTCAGCTTCCGTTTCATTTGGCGTAATAATATCAATATATTGGTAAAGTTCTAAAGGCAACTCATAAGCGGGTGCTGGATTTAATACCACTAAAGTTTGACGTGTTTTAGCTAATTTTGCGGCAGCTAAAATAGTAGATAGCGGAGTTTCTAATTGCATTAATAAGCAATCAGTGTTCAACAGCGGATCGCGATGGGCAGTAAGATATTTTTCATCCACACAATCATTTGCACCACCTGCAATGACGATACTGTTTTCACCTGTTTTAGAAACTTGAATAAAAGCAACACCAGTCGCAGTATCGGGTAAGACTTCTAAATGATCAACGTTTAATCCTTCATTACGTAACGCAGATTTAATAGGGCGACCAAAATTATCGTTACCTACACATCCTAAAAAGTGTACGTCTAATGTTGGGGATTTAATACGGGCTGCCGCAACGGCTTGATTAGCACCTTTTCCACCATACACAGTTTTATAGGAATGGGCTTTGAGTGTTTCACCAGGTTTTAAAAAATATGAGGTTTGCAGTACGTGATCAACATTAACACTACCAAGAATTGTTAAGCGTTTATTCATTTATACACCTTTAATAGATTAAACAGTGGGAACAGTTTAACAAACTGAGCAAATTTTTAAATGCGAATTGGACAAAATAAAAAAGCGGTGAAAATTATTTCACCGCTCAGGATTAATGATTAAATTTTTGTTTCAAATAATTAATTCCGCTTTTAATCCACTCAGAAACAGAATGGGGTCTTGTTTCATCATCAAGATCTGTTACTTCATGAATTTTACTGCTTTTGGGCTGTTTTTCTCCAAATTTAAGCTATCAGCGAATTTTTGTAACAATTCTTTTTGTTCTTCTGTTAAATCTACAGGTGTTTCTACATTAATGTGGCAGATAAGGTTACCCGCAGTACCATGGGCTGGTGTAATACCTTTACCTGCTAAACGTAGCATTTTACCCGTTTGTGTACCTGCTGGAATCTTAATTTTAACTGGACCGCCAGTTAAAGTAGGCACTTCAACAGAACCACCAAGTGCGGCTAATGACATAGATACATCAACAACGGTATGTAAGTCATTACCATCACGTTCAAAGGTAGCATTTGGTAAGACATGAATAAAGATATAAAGATCGCCATTTGGTGCACCATTTTCGCCAGCTGCACCTTTACCAGCCAAACGTAGGCGACTACCATTATCCACCCCAGCAGGAATTGTTACTGCCAAAGTTTCTGTTTTTTGAACGCGACCTTCGCCGTGGCATTCTTTACATGGATTTTCAATTTTCTTACCTGTACCATGACAAGTAGGGCATGTTTCTTCTGAAACAAAGAATCCTTGTTGGCGATGTACCGTTCCCATGCCATGACAAGTAGGACAAGTTTCAACTTTAGAATCGCCTTCAGCACCTGTACCGTGGCAATGATCACATTCAACCCAAGTGCGCAATGTAATGTTTTTCTTCGTACCTGTCGCAGCTTCTTCTAGAGTGATATCTAAATCATATCGTAGATCTTCGCCACGTCGTGCACGCGGTTGACTTTGAGCGCGTCCGCGACCGCGGCCACCAAACATATCACCAAAAATATCACCGAACATATCGCCGAAATCAGCTTGAGAGAAACCGCCAAAACCGCCGAAACCGCCAGCACCTTGGCCACCGAAACCGCCTTGTTCAAAAGCTTGATGACCATACTGATCGTAGGCTTTTCGTTTTTCGGGATCAGATAAAATTTCGTATGCCTCGTTAGCTTCTTTAAATTTTTCTTCGCTTTCTTTATCACCTTGAGTTCGATCTGGGTGATATTTCATGGCTAGGCGTTTATAGGCACGTTTAATTTCTTTTTCATCAGCCCCTTTGGATAAGCCTAGCACTTCATAATAATCTCGTTTCGCCATAATGTGTATTCTCTTTATTAAGTGTTATAAATGTGAATATTCACTCAAAGGACTTATTTGCTAAATAGTGCTTAATAGTGGAAAAGGGCGTATTGCTACGCCCTTAAGTGGAAGTTTTAAATTATTTATCTACTTCTTCAAATTCTGCATCTTCGACGCCGTCATCTTTTTTAGAACTACTGTTTTGTTGTGGTTCAGATTGCGGTTGAGCCTGTTGAGCAGCTTGAACGAGTTTTTCAGAAACTTGAATTAAAGCTTGAACTTTTGCATCAATATCTGCTTTGTCTTCGCCTTTAGCAGCAGTTTCAAGATCTGCAACTGCTTTTTCAATTGCTTCTTTATCAGATGCTGCAAGTTTATCACCAGCTTCGCTTAATTGTTTGCGAGTTGCATGGATTAAGTGATCTGCTTGGTTACGAGCTTGAACAAGTTCTTCAAATTTACGGTCAGCTTCTGCATTTGCTTCTGCATCACGAATCATTTTTTCAATATCTGCTTCGCTTAAACCAGAAGATGCTTTAATGGTAATTTTTTGTTCTTTACCAGTTGCTTTATCTTTAGCTGAAACGTGAATGATACCATCCGCATCGATATCGAAAGTTACTTCGATTTGTGGAACACCACGTGGAGCTGGTTGGATACCTTCAAGGTTAAATTGACCTAAAGATTTATCTTCAGAAGCACGTTTACGTTCACCTTGTAACACATGAATAGTTACAGCACTTTGGTTATCTTCCGCAGTTGAGAACACTTGTGATTTTTTAGTTGGGATAGTGGTATTTTTTTCGATTAATGGAGTCATCACACCACCCATGGTTTCGATACCAAGTGAAAGTGGAGTAACGTCTAGTAATAATACGTCGTTAACATCACCAGTTAACACACCACCTTGAACTGCTGCACCGATAGCTACAGCTTCATCTGGGTTCACATCTTTACGCGGAGCTTTACCAAAGAAGTTTTTAACAGTTTCTTGTACAAGTGGCATACGAGTTTGACCACCAACAAGTAATACTTCATCGATTTCAGAAGCGCTTAATTTCGCATCTTCTAATGCTTTTTTAACAGGTTCTAAAGAACGTTGAACAAGATCTTCTACTAAAGATTCAAGTTTCGCACGAGTTAATTTAATGTTTAAGTGTTTTGGACCAGTTGCATCAGCAGTGATATACGGTAAGTTGATATCAGTTTGTTGTGCTGAAGAAAGTTCAATTTTCGCTTTTTCTGCAGCTTCTTTTAAACGTTGCATTGCAAGTGGGTCGTTGCGAAGATCAACACCTTGTTCTTTTTTGAATTCATCTACTAAGTAGTTGATGATACGAGTATCGAAGTCTTCACCACCTAAGTGAGTATCACCATTGGTTGCTAATACTTCGAAAGTTTTATCACCTTTATCGTTATCAATTTCGATGATAGAGAAGTCGAATGTACCACCACCTAAGTCGTATACTGCGATTGTATGGTTACCTTTATCTTTATCTAAACCATAAGCAAGAGCAGCAGCAGTTGGTTCGTTGATAATACGACGAACTTCAAGACCTGCGATACGACCAGCATCTTTAGTTGCTTGACGTTGAGCATCGTTAAAGTATGCAGGAACAGTGATTACAGCTTCAGTCACTTCTTCACCTAAGAATTCTTCTGCTGTTTTTTTCATTTTTTTCAATACTTCAGCAGAAACTTGTGGCGGAGCCATTTTCTTTTCTTTGCCTTCAAATTCAACTTCTACCCATGCATCGCCGTTAGGTGCATCGATAATTTTGTAAGGCATAATGCTAATATCACGTTGAACTTCAGGATCATCAAAACGACGACCAATTAAACGTTTGATAGCAAATAATGTATTTTTAGGGTTGGTTACAGCTTGGCGTTTAGCAGGTTGACCAACTAAGATTTCGCCGTCTTTAGTGTAAGCGACCACAGAAGGAGTTGTACGATCGCCTTCTGCATTTTCAATAACACGTGGTTTGTCGCCGTCCATTACAGCAACACATGAGTTAGTTGTACCTAAGTCAATACCAATGATTTTTCCCATTGTTTTTCTCCTTGTTAGAATTCGTTATGAGCTTGGTTTCTCTCTAAGATTGGGGAAAGAACGTTTTTTTCAAGTGGATATTGCATAAATTCCACGTTACGACATCTCTCTTTTCTAATAACCCCGCTACGATTGCTACATAAATGAGAACAAAAAAATGAATTTCAAGGGGAAAAAATAAAAATTTTCATAATAATTTGTAAAAATAAGGAAAAAACGATCAAAAGTAGAAATTCTTGATGAAAATTAAGACGCCCTGATTATCGACAAATTTTATGCAACATAAAAAAATCCCTCATTAAAGGATAAAATGAGGGATAAAATTAACTAATTTACAAACAGACAGGAATTATATTTAAATACAACCTCCGCAGCTTCCACACCGCCAATCTTCTTTATTAACGGCACGATAAAAGGCACGGAAATTCTCTTCTTCCAAAGGGATATTAGATTGAATAAAGACATCTGATAGCCATTCCATATTTTCTACGATCCATTCATCTTCGTCTAAGCCCTCTAAAAAGAGTTCATCGTCTGGATCCATAAAATTATAAATTCCCTTTGTACCCATATCTTTTTCAGCGCGTGGCTCTGGTAACACCAAAGGCAAGCCTTCATATTCAATTTCCCAATGCCCTAAACATAAAGTATTGCCTTTCGATGTCCAATTTGCGTGAAAAGGATTTTCCATTTTAGCACCTCATTTCTATCCATAACTATTTTGTAAAAAAAATGTTAAATTTGTGGTGATTTTACGCTCATTAAAAAATCTTGCAATCAATAAAGAAACATTTTTAATACAGCAAATAGGAAAAGGGCAAAAAATAAAAGTAAATGAATTGTTACAACGCAAGAGAAATTTTGGACGTATTCTGAAAAATTTTGTAGGGAAATGCTTTAAGGAAGTCGCAATAGGAAGAAGGGCAAAGATAGCAAATTATTTTATAAAAG